>Ga0272440_1000156_pt1 | contig 55790 bp, 78 predicted proteins | sample SSMMMBAug17_FD_192440 | JGI IMG/M metagenome (GOLD analysis project Ga0272440, IMG submission 192440) | Marine sediment archaeal communities from Little Sippewissett salt marsh, Falmouth, MA, United States - SSM-MMB-Aug17 | ecosystem: Environmental > Aquatic > Marine > Wetlands > Sediment ... | reverse complement strand
CCGGGCGTCCCACGGGCGTCCGCCGTAGGAATCTGGCGGACAGCTCGCAGCTACCATGGTCGTGCGGAGGAGATCACTGGCACCTACCTGCATTGGGGTGCCGAGGCACTCGAACGCCGCGGATGGGAGGATTACCGCCACGGCGAGGAGTCGCTCGCTACGTCTCGGCCAAGCCTCGAGGACGAGCTCCAAGCCCACGATCGGCGGCAGGTCCGCGCTGAGCGTCGACGCATCGTCGAGCCAGGGGTCGCTGCGATCCAGGAGGCCGTGGCCCAAGGGCTCGGAGTCGTCGGCGCGTGGGGTATCTCGCCGTGGTTCGATGCGATCACGACATCGAGCGCGCGCTCCCCGGTGGGCGAAATGATGGTCTCAGAGCGCGACCGTGGCCACGCGATGCGCATAGTTGGCTACTGGTCGCTCGCTGACGGTGAGCGTCGCTGGCTCGTCGGCAACTCCTGGGGTCATGAGTGGGGAGGCGCCAATACTCCGTGGGGATTCTACCCCGGTTGCTGGGTTGCCGATGACTCGGCGATTCGGGCGCGGTGGACCGCCCACGCGATTAGGTTCGTGTCATGACACTCGTCCTGGAAACCCGCGCCGAGCGCATCGACCGTGCTGCAGCATGGGAAATCGATCTGGTGGACCTGCCGATTCCCACCGACGAGATGCAGGTGCGTCAGATCGCTGGGCTGTTTGCCTCGTGGGCATGCCCGGCGCATGAATCCGAGGCTCGGTATCGATGGGTAGTCAGGAATCTCCAGGAGCGGGCTCGCATCGAGGGGTGGATGTTTTCTTCGTGCGCGTTTCTGTGCCACGCGACGCTGCAAGCGTGCGGCATCGCGCTCCCATGGGTCTACGTCCACGGGCCCACCGACGAGCCGAGCCAGCCACTCTCGCGGCTGTGGGCGCGCGGTGAGCAGGTCGAGGCCGGAGATGAGCTGCTGCACGGCGACATCGTAGTGATGTCCAACCCATGGCATGTGGCCGTCGTGCGCGGTCTCCAGGACCGTCCGCTAGTGCTCCACTCGTGGGACTACGGGCAGGCTGCTCCGCACCGAGGTCAGCTCCGCGAGCGACCGCTCACCGTCGAGCGAGGACAGTACCGCGAGCGCCGCGGTGCTCGTCGCATCGTCCGTCGGCTCGACCTCTGGGAGCTCCACCAGACTGCAGCTGCCGCCGGCCAGATCGAGCCGCCTTACCTGCCGAGAGAAGTCGCCGATGCCTATCGCCACCACTGACAACGGAAACGGGAACGGGCGCCACAGCCACTGCGCGCTGAGCCACGAGGCCTGCGCTGACCTCGTGGCCCAGCTGCCCGCGCGCATCGAGAGCGTCCAGCGTCTCGCCGAGCAGGGCGCCGAGGAATCGGCGCACACGCGGTCTCTCGTCGAGCACGTCTCCGACGAGCTGATGCGCATGCGTCAGGAGCTGTCGCGCCTCGCTGTGGCGGTGCATGACCACGGCGTCGAGTCCTCTGCTCGGTGGCTCCGCGTACTGGAGCACCTCGAGGCTCTGGACTCGAGGGACACGCTCCACGACGCGCGACTGGATCGCACCAGTCAGCGGGTGCAGCAGCTCACGGCGGCGCAGTGGGCGCGAGCCAACGCTCGCCCGATCGGCGTCGGAGCGGGAGCCACCGTGGGGCTAGGGAGCGCCATCTCCCTAGCCTGGTGGGTCGCGGAGCACGTCGTGCCGTTGCTGGCCGACGTGCTCGCGCGGTGAGCGGTCAGTTCTCGGGCGCCTCCTCGAGCACCCGCTCGCCGCTCTCGTCCACCCAGTGATCACCGCGATGAATCAGTGCGGGCACCTCGCCTTGAACGGCCGAAGTCATGGCGACGAAGGCGTCAACGGAGTCAAACTCCTCGCGCGTGCGAGTGTATCGGTCACTCACACATGCGACTCGCTTGGTGCGGGGGTCGGTCACAGCGCCCCCTTGATGGCAGCAAGGCAAGCCTTGGCCTTCTCAGCCTCGCCGCGGGCGGTGTCCGCGACATCTTGGTCGCGCGCTACGGCCTCCTGGCACTCTCCGATGAGTCGCTCCACGAGCTCGTCCGGCCGTCGAAGGAAGGGCCACTCACACACGGCTTCATAGGCTGACAGCGTCCGCACGGTGGCCGTCCAGTCGCACGAGGCGCCTTGCCAGCGGCTCCAGTGGCCCGAGTAGGTGACCTCGATGAGTGTCAGCCCCTCGCCAGCCGAGGCGTAGAAGAGGTCGCTACCCTCGTACTTGCCCTCGTTCTGGTTCGTCCACTCCTGCGCCGGGCCCACATCGTCAGGCTCGCATGACAGCGGGATGCCGTGCCATTCGGCCTCGACCTCGCCGTCGGAGCTAAGCTGAATCTGGCAAGACAGCGCTCCTCGCGCGGGCCGAAACGTCTCGAGGATGGCCTCGAGCACGTCAGCTTGCGCCTGTCGTGCCGCGGCGATGGCTCCGCTTGCTTCCACTCTCTTGTGCTGGGCGGCTTGGGCCGCGTCCTTCAGTTGAGCAATCTGTTGCATGTCGTTCTTCCCTTTCTCGACGGCTCCCGTGCCGTCATGATTAAGAGTATAGTCTCGGCAAGCGAGACTGTCAACCCATGTTCGACCGGCCCCGGTCGAATGCCGCTCTCGCCCATTGGTAGCGAGCGAGCAGGGCGAATAGCCGCGGTCGGCTCACCCCGAGCGCGGCCGCAGCGTCGTCGGCGGTGCCCGATGCGGCCGCAGCCGCGAGCATCGACTCGGCCTCTGCGCGGCACACGAGCGCCGAGGAGCAAGCCTGCTCCGCCACGCGGCAGAGCAGGCTGACCAAACTGTGTTCATTCATCGGGCAATACCGTCACGGTGCCCACTCGTGTGCCGTTGCGGATAATTGGGTCCTCCCGAGACTCTCCGTCTCGGGCCTGGAGAACGGCCAGGTTGCGGGCACGGAGCATTAGAAGCGAAAGTTCTTTCTCGTCGTCGATGTCGAGTTCGATCTTGATCTTCATCGTTCTTCCCTTTCTCGACGGCTCCCGTGCCGTCATGATTAAGAGTATAGTCTCGGCAAGCGAGACTGTCAACAGGAAAGTGCCCCGGCCGAAGCCGGGGCTTTCGTTGCGTCAGACCGTCACCTTGACGACCGATCGTCGGTCGTCCACGCATGCGTCGCGGACGTAGTAGCGACGGCACACCCGGACCGTCGTTTGTCCGTCGAAGACCCCCTCTTCCACGTACTGCCGAGCAGCCTGCTCGGCGGTCGCTGCCTTCTCCTCGCCGTCGTCGCCGTTGGCGTCGACGACCAGCCAAACGCACCGCCCGCGCGCCATGGTCGGTAGGGCTGCCAGGTCCGTCGCGGTCATGAGACTAGCGTAGTCTCGCTTGCCGAGACTGTCAAGTGTTATTGCGCCGTCCGCTGACGCCGTCTGTCATGTCATCAGATCTCCAATCACACACTCGAGGAACGCCGCCGCGACTTGCGGGACGATCGCGTTGCCGAGGGCGCGCAGCTGAGCCACGCGCCCGTCGGGATACCCATCAACCAGCACACGAACTCCGGCGCCAACTGGCCGGAGCTTCCCGTCGACGCACTCGACCCAACCTGATGGGCCAGACACGTCACCGATACCCCAGGGCGACCTGGGCTCCGGCGCTTGCGCTCGAGCGCTGCCTCCGCTGATCCTGCGAATTGGCTCGCCGTCGGCGTCCCCCATCCCGACAGCCTCGCTACCCCGGTCAGAGTTAGGCATACCTTCTCGTGGTCGCCTCCCGCGTAGGTGTATGCGGACCCTCTCGAGTCGTTCGCCCTGGGTGTAGGCCACCCAATAGAGCCGCTGTCGGAGGTGCGGGGCACCGACGCCCGCAGCTGGCAGATCGGCCGCCCCGACGGTGTAACCTGCTGCCTCCAGGTCAGCGTATACAGCGTCGAGCCATGCCCGTCCAGCCGGGCTCGCAACCTGCTCTCCAACGACGATTGGAGGGCGACACTCGCGGATGAGTCGCGCAAATTCCGGCCAGAGATGTCGAGGGTCAGCTGCTCCCAGTCGGCGGCCAGCCGTGGAGAACGGCTGACAGGGACACGAGCCGGTCCACAACTCTGCTTCGTCTGGCCACCCTGCGAGTCGCGCGGCGTAGCTCCACAGCCCGAGTCCGGCGAAAAAATGGCACTGCACGTCTCTGCAGTCGGCGGCGCCGAGTTCCGTGATGCTCCTCCGCTCGACTCTCCCGGGGCGCACGTGTCCCGCGGCGATGAGGTTCTCGAGCCAATCGCAGCAGTAGGGGTCGACTTCATTGTACACCCAGTCTGACCTTATCACCACGCAACACAGCGCGTTTCACGGCTGTGTCGACGACCCGAACCACCTCGGCATGGCTCATCCCTACCGACGCCGCTGCTGCTGCCGACACTTCGACATGTGACGAGTTGACCGTTGGGTACGATGCCAGTCGATCGCGCATCAGCTTCTCGATGCTGTCTCGATCTGGCAGCTGGTACTCTAGTATCTTGTCAAAACGACGATGCAACGCATGATCGAGCAACGACGCTAGGTTGGTGGTGCCGACGATGACGCTACCGTGGTCCTCCTCGAGAAACTGCAGCAACGAGTTGACGGCTCGGCGCATCTCTCCCACGTCCTCCGTGTTGTGCCTAGATGCGCCCAATGCGTCAATCTCATCGAGCAGGTACACACCCCGCACCGATCGCGTTGTGTCGAAGACATGCCGCAGCTTCGACGCTGTCTCGCCGAGGTGACTGCATATGACAGCGTGTAGCTCAACTCGCATCAGAGGGAGCCCCAGCTCGCCTGCCAAGATCGCAGCGGTCATCGTCTTGCCGGTCCCCGGAGGGCCCGTGAGCAGCATCTTCGTTGCCGGTTGCAGCCCGTGGTCGCGCAAACGGTCGCGCGCCTTCAGCTCGTCAATGAACGACCGCAATGCATCCTTGATTTCTCGGGGCGCGATGAGATCATACAGCACAGAGCTAGGGCGAGAAACTGACAGCAACCCCTTGGCTTGCTCCGGTATTTCTGCGGATGCTTTGCCTAGCAGCGCCCGAAGGTCCTCGGCCATTTTACTCGACTTCTGGCGCGCAATTATCTGCATCACGACGGCGCGAAACATCCTGTCATCGCGCCGAACATGGCTCGAAACAAGACACCTTATTTGCTCTGCTGTCGCCATGCTCATACCCTCATTGGCATCACGACGGCGTCGAGTCCGTCGCTTCGCAGCACGATCGGATCGAGCTCTCCGTTGAACCAGACCGAGACCGTGTCGGCCGACATGGCTCCGAGCGCATCGAGTAGGTACCTCGCGCTCGCTCGCGTAGTGACCGACGGGCCGTCATACTCGATGCTGACTCGGTCAGTCGACGTGCCAGCTGGCGACTCGGCCGACAGATCAGTGCACGGGCCTCGACGGCGACAGCACCGGAGGTCGCCACACGAGATGGCGCGGCGCCGATGACTGCCATGCGAAGATCAGTGGCCGACGCGCTCAGCTGGCCGTCGTGGGCTCGGAGCAGAGTGCACCCGAGCGCAGGGGTGGGAGATCGCTTCTCCGCAACCGACTGGCACCTGGCCAGCAGTGGGAGAAGGGCTTGGCGTGTGATGGTTGCCTTCACAGTATCTGTCTCCTCTCGGTCGGAATTCTAAGTCTCTCGGCCTCCGCGATCTCGGTCCGCATGCCTGCGCTCACTCCCCGGTCCACGTAGACCGCCAGCAGTTCGCACCGGCGTAGCCACTCTAGTCCAGCGTTGATGCCGAGCTTACGCTCGTGCTCGTCGCAGTCGTCGAGCACCTGAGGATAGAGCAGGTGTGGCGCGAACGGTGCCTCGCCACGTATGAGGCTGTTGGTGAGACAGAGGCGCGCATACAGGATGTTATCCGTCATGTGGCCCGCCAGCGGGCTCGCTATGAATACCCTCATTGTTCCTCCGGCTCTGCCGAGAACAAGACGATCATTTCGCCTGTCACGTGATAGACCTCGGTCGCGTCGCTGCCAAACAGGCGCACCGTGACAAGCTCTCCACCGTTAGTGAAGTGATCGTAGCATTCTGGATCTGCAGCGCACCTTCGCTCGGCCAGCATGCGCGCAGCTCGAGCTGGTGACTCGGACTCCACGCTGAGGCCGTCATCCTCGTCCTGATGCTCTGTCAGCCACACATGCCAGTGTTTCAACGCCACAGCCACCTCCACAGTCTCACCCACCAAGGATCGGGTATCGCCATGCGACGCAGGACGGCGAGCCCGTCCACGTCGTGCACTCGGCGTACAGTGGACTCCTCCACGTCCCACGCCGCGGTTCGTTCTGACTCCAGCCGACTGCGAAGGTCAGCGTCGACGTGCCAGAGTGTCACTTCGTCGTCCAAGTCGAAGGTCATAGATGGTCACCTTGCTCCGCCATCCACTCGGACACCTCCGGGCATTCGAGGTATTCTTGGCCATCGGAGCGTAGCCACTCCACGAGGTCGCATTCGATGACACCGTGGATCTTGATCAACTCGTGACCGTCGAGCATCGTGTCGAGAAGCACACGTGCTGCTCGGATCTGATGTGGAGAGAATTCCCTGACGATTCGGAGAGCGAACATGGCGTCACCGGCAACCTGCCTCGCTATTCCGTCGAGAAACTCCTCCGTGCCTGGTACGTACACCGCCACCCTTGGTCGCCGTGGCCACGGAGGGTTGGTCGACTCGACGATGCATCTCAGCGCATCGTCAAGCGACTCGAACAACTCATCACAGCTCCAGAGAAACGGCTCGATCTCTCTACCTTCGGCAACGATCGCGAACCACTCAGAACGTGATTGCGTCATCGTCAAACTCCTCTCCGTAGTCGCCATCATCCTGCTGAGCGCCACCGCCACTGACGCCTCCCCTGCCGCTAGAGCCGCCTCCACCGCCGCCGAGGAGCTTCACGTCGGACACCTTGATCTCGGTGCGGTATCGCTTCTGCCCGTTGTCCTCCCAGCTTCTCGTAGTGAGGCTACCCTCGACAGCTAGCCTCGTGCCTTTGCTGAGGTACCGAGACAGTGCCTCAGCGCGCTTGCCCCACAGCACGCATGAGTGCCACTCGGTGGTCTCCTTTGCGTTGCCGTCGCGGTCCTTGAATTTCTCCGTGGTTGCCATTCTGAACGAGCACACGCTCGTCCCGCTCTGGGTGTGGCGCAACTCGCAGTCCGCGCCAAGATTTCCTATCAGGATCACTCGGTTGAACACGTCAGCCGTCCTCTCCGGGCTCGCGCTGTTCCTCCGCTTCTGGCTCCGAAACCTCGCCGGTCTCTGGGTCGTGCGGAGGAACATCGTTGCGCGGCTCGCTCTGGTGCTCGTCCAGCTGCGGGGTGATACCGACGGACTCCAGTGCACCCTGGACATCGGCATCCACGATGGTCACGCCGCGCTCTGACGACTCGTCGACGACGGCAGCGTGTGCCATCTCCGCTGACTTCGGAATCCACTTGAAAAGCTGGCGAACGGCTGTCTTCAGCGCCATGGCTTCCCAGCTGGTTAGCCACGGAGACCCCGGCTTGCTGCTGCTTCGTGACATGGCCCGAATCGACTCGACACGGGCCGCCGTCAGTACCTCAAACGCCGGCTCCGCGTCCCTGATCTTAGCCACCGCGTAGACGTGGGTGATGGGGCGCGCTTCGCGGTCGTGCGCCGTGCTCGGCACGTGGCGCAGCCGCTTCTCCAGCCCTAGCTCGTACTCGAAGGCATCCCCTTCGCGAACCGAGTGGGCATACACCGCCGTCACTCGCCCGGAGCGCAGCGCCAGATCGATCATGCCCTGGTAGCCGATGATGAGCTGGCACTGCGTGATGCCCCGCTTCCGGTCCTCGAACGGAATGAGGTGCGCGTGTTGCATCGGAGTGTTGACTTCGAGTCCTAGCTGGCTGGCTTGCAAGACGCTTCCAAGAAACGAGTAGCGGTCGCACTGCGCGAGCTTCGGAGTCGACCTAAGCGCGGTCATGGCGATCCTGGTCATTCGGTCCACGCTACAGTGCTTGGGTAGGGCATCCCTCATCTGCGGGCCCATGCGCTCGAGCAGCGTCGCGAGGTCGTTGCGCCCCGCGCTGTTGCCGGCTGACTTCTGCTTCACGATCTGGCCCGTCTTGTCGGTTCTCACGCTCATCGTCGTTCTCCTTTCGGCTGCGCCAGGCGCAGCACTCTAGTCGTGCTCGGCTGCACCGTGTAGCCACGGCGCTGTTGCTCCTTGTATGTCCACACCCTGCCGTCCGACAGGATGCCGCGAGTCGCTGGCCCGAGCGCAGCGCGTAGCTCGTTCTCCAGCGCCGCGATGACTCTCTCTGCCATGTCCTTCTGCCTCTTCGCTTCCTCGATGGCGTCTGTGTGGTCTGCCATCTGGGCAGACAGCATCACATCGCTGCCATCGTCGGATTGGTACATCGCCAGCAGCGCGCGGCGCGCAGAGAATGACCCGTCCGGCGGCGGCGGGTCCTGGCCCAGCACTCGCTGCCAGAATCGCTCGCCGTTGTAGACGATGCGATTGACCCATTCTGGGTCTCTCTCGATGTCTTCCCACACCATGCGCTGTCCGCCAATCAGCGCAGCAATTGTAGCACGATGACAGCCGGTGACCAGCATCTGTTGCTGCACCTGTGCGACGTAGTACTCGGGAGCACCGTCTTCCCATGCCTGCTCCTGTCGCGCGCCAACCGCCTTGACCTCGAGCGGCCACGGCTGCTTTTCATCGCCCTGCGGGTCCCATGTCCAGGCGTCCAGCGTCGCGATGGCCCACGTGTGCTCCGTGGAGCGAAGCAGCTCTCCACCGTGCAAGACACTGCGCCCGGTGCGACGCGCGAACTCCTGGATGATAACGGGCTCCAGCAGGTGTCCCCACTGGATAGGCTCGCGGTCGCTGAGATCCTCGCGCTCGCCAGACACCTTCTCGTGCCAGAGTTCCAGCGCCGACTTGAACGGCGAGATGCCGAGCACACTGGCAATCTCACTGGCGCCGATGCCGTAGCACCTGGCGTTGAGCCATGCTCGTTGGTCGGAGTGGCTGTCGGCCACTCGCTCGTAGGGTGGTGTCATTCTAGTATCATCCCTTCCAGTCCTGGCAATGGCATGATGCCATAGGTATGGCGAAACGGCTGTGCGCGCAGTACTGGCGCTGCGCCCCTCTGCTCAAGCGACCCGATCGCTTCAAGTACATCGATCGCTTTGGTCAGCTGACTGCAGTTCTCAAGAGCGTCGCTACGAAGATTCGGGTACATCTCCGCGATGGCTTCCTGTCTCTCCCCGGCAATGGCACGGACCCCTTGATAACACCGTCCCGTCCTTCATCCGTGACCCTGGAGCCCACCACCTCCGTTTCGGCTCCGGGTCTACTGGTTCTCCCCTCGGCCTGGAAGTACGAGAATGGGACCCCCCGCTGGTCATTCCCCCGTCAATCCACCCAGCGGCGATCAGGCTCACGCCGGACTCGTCTCCGTGGGTGTGGGTATCCATGCGCTCTGCTCCCATAGCCCTGGCCGCGCGCCACGCCGCCCCGTACAGCATTGAGCAGGCGTTCCGGTGCCCCTCGGCCACGGCGCACCGGAGCACCCGCAGGTGCTCGTTCGTTGGGGAGGTCTGCACCCTGCTGGGATGACCCACCAGGATAACGCCTACCACCTCGCCGGCATCGTCGACCACGGAAACCCCCCACATTGCCCCCTGTACTCGTGGGAGACGCCGGTGGACCTCAGACACGAACCCAAGTGCTGAACCGCGACGGACTGTGATGGGACGCAGTGTCAGCTTCTCGTACATAATTGCACCATATCAAGCGTCTCTTGCAACTCGAATCATCGTCGTTCTCATTGGTTCGCGAGCGTGTGTGGCATCGCGCTCTGGCGATGCGTGTATGACTCACACGCTCGAGCGGACGACAGACGCAGGAGAAAAGGGGGAATGGTCCCACGTCTGTCGCCAGCTCCAGCGCGCGAGCCGTGTCAGTGCGTCAGTCCTTCGTTGCCAGCGCCCACGCCATGACCAGCATGCATGGCGTGAGCATCAAAAGCACGATAACGACCGCGCTTTGAAGCGGGTCTACCATCACTTGACCCGCACCAGCCCGGGCTTCCGTGTCGGCTGGTCGTACATGCCGAGCTCCCACTTCGCCCACACGGCGCGGAGCAGCATCTGCAGGTGCCCGATGCGCATCCTCCCGATGTGCATCGGGTCGATGTCCTCGAGCGCAAGCTCGAGCTCGGAATCGCTCCACTCCTCCGAGGCCAGTGACACTCCGTGTCCGTCATCGGAGATTACCAGCGTCAGCCGACCATCGGAGATGGCCATGCTGCCATCCCTCTCCAGTCTGGCAATCACGGTCGCACCTCGCTCTCGTGCTCGAGAGGGTCGATGGCGCGCAAGGTCGGAGGCTGGTCGTAGTCAGCGTCACGGAGCCGGCGCTCCACCCGATCCAGCGTCTGCTGGAGCCAGGGGTGCAACTCGTCCTCGAGCTCGACGGATGCGCTGACTAGCTCGTGTTTCAACGGCGAGCATCTGTAGTGCTCGAGCTCAGTGGTGTTCCCGTCGCAGTCGAACTCCACCCGCATGTCGCGGGTGATGACTCGTACAGTGCCGGACGATGGCTTCTCGGCCTCGTCCAGCGCATCGCGGATTCGGCTGCGAATGCGCTCCCAATCGATGTAGCGCTGAGCGCGCTCGTCGCCGATTGCGGTGTGCAAATATTCAAACAGATCGGCCCTCTTCGGGTGGCGCGGGCACATGCTCATCGCGACAGCTCCTTTCTGGACGACTCACGGTTTCGGATGGCTCGGGACAGATCGGCACGCTGCGCGTCGAACAGCTGGAGCGCCATCTCCAGCGTGTGTCGAGCGGTCTCTACAGCAACCCAGTCCTGTGCTGCCACCGCGGAGTCCAGATGGCGCGCTGCCTTGCGCGCCATGGCCTCTCCAGAGGTCACAACGCCCCCCTGATCTGCACGAGGACAGCGGCTTGCGCCACGTCCTCGTGGATGCAGTGTTCGATCGCCCTGTTTAGAAACAGCTTGGCGTCGCTGTCGTTGACAGCGTCTAGCGCTCGCCTGCAGTTGACAGCTACGTTGTGGCTGCTGCTGCCAGAGATGGCTAGCAGCCTTCCCCTGTCGTTACACGAGATCATCGTCGTACTCCTCTTTCGCGGCACCGCGCCGACAGGGACAAGCGTAAAAGACGGCGAGCCGGATTGCTAGAGGCAAAAGTTACGGGTGAAAAAAACGGCTGGCCGGACGGCTTGCGAGCAAACGGCCGTGACCGCGACGATTGCGCTTGCGCTTGCGACGCGAGCCCTTTACGATCGTCAATCATGGCGTTCGGTGATCGGTCGCGTGAAGCACGCGAGTCGCTCGGGTGGACCCAGCTGGAGCTGGCTAGGCGCTCCGGGCTGAGCCCTTCTGTTGTTTCTATGGTCGAGTCGGGCAAACGAAGCCCGACTCTGGACACGGCGAGCAAGATCGCGAGAGCTCTCGGAAGCTCTCTCGACGAGCTCGTCTCCGACTGGGATCGCGAGCTAGTACGCGATGAACCCTCCGAGGTCGAGTGAGCCTCGAGCTGTGGATCGATGGCCAGCGGGTCGGGACAGAGCGCCACTGCCGCGTCGTCCTACCGCTTGACCTCTGCCCGCCGAGCAACAGGACGCGCCACACCCAGAGGTGGCAGCACGCCGCGGAGAAAGAGGCACTCTGGAAGGCGATGGCATCCCAGGTGCTCCCGCGTCGGGCGGCGCTGGTCGGTCGCCCCATCGTCCACTGCGTTCGGCACTCGAGCGTGCAGCCAGACAGGTGGAGCGACTGGGCAAAGCGCCCGGTCGACATGCTGTGCTGCCCCCGCGGAAGGGCTCGCACGCATCGACTAGGCTATCTCGTGGACGACTCTCCGAAGCACGCGGAGGTCGTACAGGAGTGGGTGTATGCACCTCCCGGGGACGGGCGAGTTGTGATTGAAGTTTGGACATAAGGAACGGTGAGATGACGACAGAGAACCTAGAGCAGATCGGCGCGAGGCTGTCCAAGCTGATGGCTGATTCCGACGTTGGGCCAAACTTCGCAGCGTGCGAGGTGATGGCACTGGCATCCAATTGGGACTCCTTCCGCGAGGAGTCTGACGGACTGTCAGTGTCCGGGTGGTTGAAGAGGGTTGGGTTCGCTGCCGGCCGAAACGAGTCATGGTTCAAGCGGAGATACCAGGGGCTGGTGGCGCTTGGGTATTCCCCGAAGGCCAACTCGGCGGTCCGCAAGAATATCCACCACGACGTGGTGTGCCGGATCGGCGGGATGAGGCTTGACCCAGTGCATCTAGATGAGATCAAGCGTGAGCTGATCTGTGGGTACCAAGCCACCGGGGCACCGCTGACGCCTAACCAGGCTGACCCGATCATCGCTCGCGTCGTGGGCAAGAATCCACGACAGCCATCAGCGAAGGACCGGCGAATCCAGGAGCTCGAGGCCATCGTGCTGGAGAAGGACCGAGAGATCGCCGAGAAGGACCGAGAGATCGCAGCGTTGCGTGGCGGCAGGCAACAGCATCGCTCGCACAAGGATGTTCCGGGTCGCGCTCTGGATGCAAACCCAGGGGGGCTGCTGTGAAGCTTCCTGACACAATCCTGGTCGGAGAGTTCCAGTTCACCCGGTACGGTGGACGGCAGGAGTGGACCTGCAGGGATTACCTGCTCGAGCGCAAGAAGACCCCAGAAGGGGCCAAGTGGCTCGTCACTGGGATTCCCGCCGGCGTCAAGAGCGCGGTCCTTAACAAGGAATGGCGCGACAACCCGGAGCGCGCATTCCGAGCGAACATCGCCCGACAGGTGGACCACATTGAACGCTTGTGCGCCTCCCAGCGCGCCGTTCTGGAAAGAGAACTCAGAAAGTCGTCTGGACGCAAGGATGAGCCCATCCCGAGCGAGCTATGCCCACCGAACGAATGACAATGGTTCAGAGCGAGCCAAGCATCACGAACGAACGAATGACAATACCAGTGAGCGAGCCATGCATTCGGAACGAATGACATGTCCGTCGAGCGAGCCAGAACGCCGGAACGAATGACATCGGCCTCGAGCTAGCCACCATCCCTGAACGAATGACACACGCGAAAAGCGGGCCACAATGGCAGAGCGAATGACACATTGTCCAAGCGAGCCATGCTGCTCGAACGAATGACAGAAGGGTAAAGCGAGCCATCGACTGAGAACGAATGACAACGTTGAGGAGCGAGCCATCGCTTCGGAACGAATGACAACGAGAATGAGCGAGCCAACCGTGGCGAACGAATGACACAGTGATCGAGCGAGCCAGTCGCCCCGAACGAATGACATGACGCGAGAGCGATCCAACCCAACGAAACGGAACAGAACGATGACACTGAAAAAACTAGAGCGAACCATGAAGCGGACACGCAAGGCACGAGATGAGCTGCCGTGCACCGACGACCCCATCCTCGAGTTGAGACTCCTCGTCAATCAGCATCGCGCTGCGACGAGGGCCCGCGTCGCCATCGAGAACATGTGCAAGGACAAGGAGGCCCGCCAGGACATCCCAGCGCGAGGGCTCAAGAAGGGCGACAAGATCCCTTGCCCGTTGCCAGACGATGTCCGCCACACGTTTTTGAACGGGAACAAGGCGGCCGACCTTCAGATCGGCGCGCTGGAGCGGCGAATTGATCGGGCACTGAGACCGATCCCAATCTATGACGTGTTCCTGCGGCACGTCTTTGGTTTAGGCCCTGTGGTGAGTGCCTACCTAGTGTCCACCGTGGACATCCGCAAGGCGGACAAGCCGAGCAAGCTCCACCGCTACTGCGGGCTGGCCGTCATCAATGGCCGACTCGAGAGACGCGAGTCGGGCCGAGTCTCTGCCTACAACTCCGACCTCCGCACGAGGCTCCATCAGGCTGCTTCCGCCATGCGGAAGAATGCATCTTCGGCATCACTCACACCGGAGATGAGAGCCGAGCGGAAGCGGATCCGAGAAGCTGCCAAGGAAGAAGGTGTCAAGCCCAAGATGCCCCACATCGATCGAACGTGCACATCGAAATACCTGCAAGCATGGGAGGATCACAAGCACCGCATCCTCTCGAGCGACCGCGTGGAGAAGGGGAAGATCGTCCCCTTGCATGACGGAGAGCCCGCAGGGAAGGCGGTATCGGCCCAAGGCTTCGCGGACAACGCAGGATGGCACAAGGCCATGCGTCTGCTGCTCGAGGACGTGTACGTTGTCTGGCGCGCACTTGAAGGCCTCCCGGTGTGGCCCGACTACCACGCGGCGAAGCTGGGGTATGCCCACGGCGGGCGGCGGATCCAGGTTGACGAGCCGAGGATGCTGACAGTCGAGGAAGCTCTCGAGCTTGTCGGTGACCCAGGAAAGATCAGCGTCGCTGAAGCGGCGGAGTGAGCCAGGGCACCCGAACGAATGACATTAGCCGAGAGCGAGCCATTCAGCTCGAACGAATGACATGAAGGATGAGCGAGCCAGTTCCCTCGAACGAATGACACGGGCGAGAAGCTAGCCAAATACTGCGAACGAATGACATTGCGCGGAAGCGCGCCATACTCGCGGAACGAATGACATGATCGGAGAGCGAGCCATGCCCTACGAACGAATGGCAACGCCCGAGAGCGAGCCATCGGGCAGAAACGAATGACATCCTAGCGAAGCGAGCCACGATTCCGGAACGAATGACATAAGTGGGAAGCGAGCCAGGTGCTTTGAACGAATGACATCGCGTGAGAGCGAGCCAAAAGCGGCGAACGAATGACACGTATTGCGAGCGAGCCAACCTCCACAACCGAATGACAAGCGCGCCAAGCGAGCCAAAAGTCCGGAACGAATGACAACGGCCATGAGCGAGCCAAAAGTCCGGAACGAATGACAACGGCCATGAGCGAGCCAAAAACCGAGAACGAATGACAATGGCCATGAGCGAGCCATGGTAGCTGAACGAATGACATCGAGACCGAGCGAGCCATCGATGCTGAACGAATGACAACGATCATGAGCGAGCCAAAAATGCTGAACGAATGACAACGGCTCGGAGCGAGCCAACCTCGACGACCGAATGACAGCAAGTACGATCCACCCCACAACGGCATACTCCCGGGTTCGAGTCCCGGGGTGGGGCCAACTCAAAAGAGGAGACGATGACGAACGAATATCAGCGGCTACTGGAATCGAAACGACGGCTGGCCCCGTCCTGCGGGCTCGACGTGGAGCCCGAGAACCCGATGCTCTATCCGCACCAGCGGGACATCACCCGGTGGGCGCTGCGCAAGGGGCGCGCTGCCGTTTGGCTCGAGTGCGGGCTAGGCAAGACCCCCGTCGCGCTCGAGTGGTCACGAGCCGTCCGCGACGCAACCGGCGGCCGAGTGCTGATTCTCGCACCACTCGCAGTTGCCGGGCAGTTCGTCAGAGAAGGCAGGAAATTCGGCGTGGACGTGACCATCGCCCGGTCCGACGACGACGTGACCGACGGCATCGTGGTGGCCAACTACGAAAGGCTTCACCGGTTCGATGCCGGCCAATTCGCTGGGGTAGTGCTAGATGAAAGCTCGGTGCTGAAGGACTACACAGCGAAGACACGAAACCAGCTGATTCGGTCCTTCGCCGAGACACCCTACCGGCTCGCGTGCACCGCCACGCCGTCCCCGAACGACTTCGTTGAGCTCGGCAACCATGCCGAGTTTCTCGGTGTCATGTCACGAACGGAGATGCTCAGCACCTTCTTCGTCCACGACGGTGGCTCGACGCAGGATTGGAGACTCAAGGGTCACGCGCAAGGCGATTTCTTTCGGTGGCTGGCGTCGTGGGCCGTTGCGCTTCGGTCGCCCGCCGACCTTGGCTATGACGGGTCGAGCTACGAGATTCCGCCACTCAACACTCACCACATCGTGGTCGAGACACCCAAGCACGCAGGCACTGGGCAGCTCAGCCTGATTCAGACGCAGGCCTCCGGGTTGCTGGAGCACCGCCAGGCGAGGAAGTCGAGCCTCGCGATGCGCGTCGCTCGCGCGGCCGAGATCGTTGCCGCTGAGCCCGATGAGACATGGCTTGTCTGGTGCGACCTCAACGACGAGAGCGCCGCGCTGACGAAGGCCATTCCGGGAGCAGTCGAGGTGAAGGGGTCAGACTCCGTGGAGCACAAGGAGACGGCGCTTGCCGGCTTCTCAGACGGGGCAATCAGGGTGCTCGTGAGCAAGCCCAGCATCGCAGGCTGGGGGCTCAACTGGCAGCACTGCTCCCGCGTTGTCTTCGTTGGCTTGTCGCACAGCTTCGAGCAGTACTATCAGGCAGTGCGACGCACGTGGCGGTTCGGTCAGACGCGACCGGTCGAGTGTCACATCGTGACATCGGACCGCGAAGGATCCGTTGTGGAGACCCTGAAACGGAAGCAGGCAGACGCCGCAAAGCTGGTCGATGGGCTCGTGGAAGAGATGCGAGAGACGATGGCCTCGGAGCTCCGCGGAGCTGTCCGCACGGCGGACCCCTACGAGCCCAAGGTCGACATGACAATCCCGACATGGGTCGGACAGGACGACGAAGAAAGAGAGGTAGCGTGATGGCAACGACGACGAAGGTGCTCGGGCAGAACGAAGGAAACGACTGGGTGGCGTACCACGGTGACTGCGTGGATGTGGTGGGCGGACTCTCGGACGATAGCATCCACTACTCGGTCTTCTCGCCACCGTTCGCGTCTCTGTACACCTACAGCGCATCTGAGCGCGACATGGGCAACTGCTCAAACAGCGAGCAATTCTTTGAGCACGTGCGGCACCTGTATCGCGAGCTGTTCCGTGTCACGAAGCCAGGCCGTCTCTGCTCCCAGCATTGCATGCTGCTGCCCACCTCGAAGGCGCGCGACGGCTACATCGGGCTGGCCGACTTCCGCGGCGATATCATCCGAGCGATGGCAGCCGAGGGATGGATCCATCACTCCGAGGTAGTGATTTGGAAGGACCCGGTCACAGCGATGCATCGCACCAAGGCGCTCGGGCTGCTGCACAAGCAGCTTAAGAAAGACTCTGCGATGAGCCGACAGGGAATCCCTGACTACGTCGTGACGTTCCGCAAGCCTGGAGAGAATCCAGAGAGGGTATCCCACACCGACGAGAGCTATCCAGTCAGCGAGTGGCAGCAGGTGGCGTCGCCAATCTGGACGGACATCGACCCGAACGACACGCTCCAGTATCAGAGCGCCAGGGAGCACGAGGATGAGAGGCACATCTGCCCTCTCCAGCTCGAGGTCATACGCCGGTGCCTCCGACTCTGGACGAACGAGAGAGACACCGTGCTTTCCCCGTTTGCAGGCATCGGCTCCGAGGGTCATGTGGCGCTCGAGATGGGCAGACGATTCGTCGGTGTGGAACTGAAGGGGTCCTACTACCGGCAAATGGTGGCCAACCTTCAGAAGGCAGGGAAGCAGCTGCAGCTTTGGGGGACATGATGAGGTGCTACCACTGCCAACACTGGACGGCGACGAAGTCAAGCGCGCGGCTTCCAATCGACCAGCAACTGGGCGAGTGCGCAAGGCTAGACCACCGCGTGACTGACGCGACGTTCTTCTGCGCGGACTTCGAGCCTCGGCAAGACGCAGTGAACGAGCCGCTGGAAGGGAACCCATGAATTTCCAGCGAGAGGGATGGGTCAAGGCCTACAAGAAAGAGTCTCTCACGAACAAGAGCGCTCCCGTCCACGTCCGAGGGCTGCGGTACTACCTGCTCGTTCTGGCCGAAGACGACGGGACGCTGCTGCGGGTCCACTCTGGACATGAGATGGTTTCGTCCCTGGACACGTCCGCGGACAGTCCGCGGACACGTCCGCGGACAAACCCGGACACGTCCCGGACAGGAGCGGACAACGTCCGGACAACGTCCGGACGAGTCGTGGACGCACTCGTGGACGTGCTCGCGCCGGCCGACTTCGAGCGCGAGATGACCAGGGTCGGAATCCAGTTCCTTCTGGCCGACGGCTACCTCTCGCTTGACACTGAGACTGGAAGAATCTGGATCACCAACTTCGTCGAAGCGCAGCGATCTCGCACGAAAGACGCGGAAAGAAAGGCTAAACGGCGCGCATCTGAAAAGGCTCGTGCTGCCGCCGGCACCGAGCAAGTTGACCTGGACACGTCCGCGGACAGTCCGCGGACAGTCCGCGGCCATTCCGCGGAAAGTCCGCTAGAAAAGAAAAGAAGAGAAGAGAAGAGAAATACTGCTGCTGCCGCAGCAGTCGCGCGCGCGAGCGACGCCGTCGGCAGCAGCAGCGGCAAGGGCGAGCAACAGGTCACACCACATTCCGAGCCTGTCGCGCCGTCCACGACCAAGGTCCCGTGCCCTGCCGACCTCCGGCTCACCAGCGACCAGGCTGCTACGCTCCAGACGAGCCTCCCGGGGCTCGAGCAATGGGCTGTCGACGCACTGACGACGAAATTCGTGGCCAAGCATCAGGCCGACCAGTCCGACACGCGAAGCCTCGTGAATTGGCGCAAGGCGCTCTCGTCGGCCATCTGCGGCGACTGGCAGCACCCATCGAGGCGTCCGACGAAGCCACACCCGGATGAAGCAGAAACCGCCGAAGCCCTGAAACGGCGCCAAGCGCGCAACCGTGCGCTCATCGCCGCTGACACCGACCGCAGGCGCCAGGAACTCGAGGCGTTCGCTGCAGCTGGCGGAGGTGCCCGGTGAGCGCCCAGCTCCCGCCCCACGACCTCGACGCCGAGCAGATCCTCGTCGCTGCGGCGCTCCTCGATGGCCAGGAAACACTCGGCGAAGTGGCGACCATCGTCGGATCCAGGGACTTCTACTCGGACTCGCATCGTCGCATCTGGGACGCTCTCGTGACCCTCGACGCAGGGTGTCACGCGCTCGATGTGACATCCGTTGCCGGCTACCTGCGGGACCACGGTCACCTGTCCGCCGTGGGTGGAATCGCTGGGATCGTCGATTTGGTCGACCAGACGCCGACGGTCGGCCATCTCGCCGAGCATGCCCGCAGGGTGGCCGAGAAGGCGTCTCTCCGCCGCATAGCGGACGTTTGCGGCCGAGTCCGGGCCGAGGCCCTAGCGGCACCCGAAAACGTCTCTGAGTGGCGCTCATGCGCCGAGGCACGAATCTGGGAAGCGACCTCGGGAGCGGAGCAGAGCGAGACCATCTGGACGCTCGACGAGATGCTCGACGAGGTGCAGACCAGACTGGACCACCCGGAGGAAGTTTCTGACCACGTTGTCCCAACCCGCTTCCCGGAGCTGGACCGAAAGCTCGGCGGAGGACTGCGTCGCGGGCAAAAATACACTCTCGCCGCTCGCCCCGGCGTAGGCAAGACGGGTTGGGCCATCAGCTGCGGTCTCAACGTTGCCGAGTCCAGCTACCGCGGGACGCCGCAGGGGGTCGTATTCGTCTCGCTGGAGCAGCCGAGAGCGGACTTCATCGCACGAGCCGTGGCGCAGCGGGCAGGAGTCGATTGCCGGTTGCTCGAGTCGGGGAAGCTGGACCCGCGCCAGCGCCACGACGTGGACCGCGCCATGGGGCTGCTCCGCGGGCTACCGCTCGCCATAGACGAGGCTGGTCAGCAAACAACGGCAAGCGTCCGACGGGCTGTCCGCCGAGCGCTGTCACGGCTTCGCCGTCGAGACCCAAGAATCGAGCTGGCGATGGTCGTCGTGGACCACATCCACATCATGACTGGCCCGCGAGACACCAATCGTGAGGGAGAGATTAGAAGCCTGTCGAACGGCGACCGTGAACTCGCAAAGGAGCTTGATTGCGTGGTGCTCGAGCTGGCTCAGCTCAACCGGTCAGTCGAGTCCGAGCCCGACAAGCGTCCGACACTAAAGCACCTTCGTGACAGCGGCAGCATCGAGCAAGACAGCTTTGGCGTTCTGATGCTTTACCGCGAGGACATGTATCGCGATTCCGACAAGCACACAGGGGAAGCGGAGTTGCTGATTCGCAAGGTCCGTCAGTACGGCCAGCTTGGCATGGTGCCGATGCTGTTTGACGGCCCGTCTACGCGATTCATGTCACTGGACGAGCGGGAGATTCCGACTGGAATCCAGGACATCGGAGAAGACGGAGGCAGGTGGTGAGCAGGTGGAAAGTCATTCGGTACCCGAAAGCTCACAGCGTGCCCAGAGTACTGCGGGAGCTGCGGGTGCAGAACGCCGAGATCGAGCCATACGACCGCCCGACAAAGAGGTCGGAGTGCCCGACAGAGCGGCCGTGCCCGTTCGTGTCGTGCCGGTATCACCTTGCAATCGATGTGACACGCGCGGGCGGCATCAAGTTCAATTTCCCTGATCTCTCGCTTGACGAGATGCAGGAGACATGCGCTCTCGACGTGGCGGGCGACGGAGAGAACACGACTCAGCGCATCGCTGACCTGCTGAACGTGGAAAGACAGCGCATTGACCACATGATCGAGCAAACGACTGCCAGCCTTACAGAGAAGTTTGAAGAGCATGATACCTGACCATTACAGCTGCCGGTGCTCTTTGGCGGCGATTAGGAGAGAAACCATGAGAAAGTATACTGGAATCGATGTATCGCACCATCAGGATGTCAGTCAGCTGAACGCCGCTCTCTACGACTTCGCCTACGTTCGCGCCACCTATGGCGTGCGTCCAGACGCAGAATCCGAGGGATTTGCGAAGGCGTTTCGCGGCGCCAGCGTGCCATTCGGGCTGTATCACTTCTTGCGGCAGGGCCAGGACATCGAGGCTCAGATCGAAGCATTTCGCAGGGTGTCGGACGCGCTGAAGCCTGACCTCCGTCCGGCGCTCGACGTGGAAAGCAACATGCGATACGACGGCTCGCCGGACTGGGAGCGAATCAGTGATCTCGTGGGTCGGTGGCTAGACGAGTGGCCAAGCTGTCTCGTCTACAGCAACATGATCGATCTCGAGAGGCTCGGCGTGTGGAGAAAGCGGCCATACGCATCTCACCTATGGCTGGCACAGTGGGGTGTGGAAGAGCCATCTTTGCCGTGCGCAATCTGGCAGTGCGACGTGACTGGCTCCAGTGGTTACGCAAGCGGCAAGATCCCTGTCGACATCAACGTGACGCACAACCTGGAAGCGTTGCGCAGCGCAAAGACCGTGGAGCCAGAGCAGTGCGCCACTATCTCCGACCTGGTGCGCCTTGCTCACGAGGTCTCGTGTGAGAAAGGCTGGTGGGGTGAGACACTCGACACCGGGCCAGACTCGCTCGGAGCGAAGATTGCGCTGATTCACTCGGAGGTGTCGGAAGCTCTCGAATGCGTCAGGGTCAACGAACTTGACGAGGAAACCGTCAACGGAAAGCCGGAAGGGATGGTCGTCGAGATGGCGGACGCTGTCATCCGCATCGCCGACTTGTGTGGCGCACTTGAACTCGACCTTGAAGGCGCCATCAATCGGAAGATGGCCTACAATCGCACTCGGCCGCATCGACACGGAGGCAAGACACTGTGAGCCGTAGTGACTTGCTAGCCTTGCAGCGCGAACGAAGGGCAGCAGGCTTGTGCTCGGCCCACGGCGAAACTAAGCCGTGCGAGCGGTGCGCCGAAGCCATGCGCAAGAGAAAAGCTGGTATGGCCCGATCTCACGAGTCACGCAAGGCACAAAAGGCAGCTCGAAAGGCCGCTAGCAAGCCTGACGCAAAGCCGGAGCCTAGTGTCTCGCAGATTGAGACGAGAGCCATGCTGCATGCGCTGCATCAGGCTCGCGCCCAGTGGGTCTACCTCGGCACCGTAGGTGCCTTCACCCGGTGGCTCACGGAGCAGATTCAGGCGCTCGAGCGCCGCGCATGAAAACGAAGAGCCCGTCGCTGGCAAGGGCGACGGGCTCTATCGAGGGACGGAACGACGAAGAACGATGAGGTGAGGAGCATGCAACGTGGCGCAGAAAAGAGCAAGAGCAGCACGCAACAAAAACCGTCCTCCACATTCGTCCGACCTGCAATGGTGGCTAACAGCCAGGGAGGCGAGCCTCGGCATTCGATCATCGCTCGGCCCGCAGCTGAGTGTTTTGGAACTCGGGTGCCTCCCGACGCGAGGCTACCCAAGCGACCCCTACGATGATCGGATGGTGCACTGCGCCGCCAGGGAGCGGCGCATCTCTCGTGCTTGGTCAGGGACCCCGCGGTGGGCTCGGCTCGTGCTATTTGCTCACTACGCTGCCGCTCGTCCACAGTGGCGCCCGTCTCGCGCCCATCCGCCCAAGGTGGAGAGCAGGCTCACTTTGCTGGAGTGGGCCCCGTCACCCGGTGAGGTGCTCGAGGTATTCGACGCGGACGCCCGCGAAGGCCGAGACCCAAAAACGCAAGCGGCTCCAGCCAGCGAAGGAACATGGTCCCGATGGCCACCGGGGGTCGAGGGCAGGCTAGGGGAGCTAGCTGGAGTCGCCCTGCTACTGGCAGCACAGGATGGCGGCCTTCAGTCGGCCATTCAAGCGTGCGCTCGCGGGAAGGCCCCGGAGGTCGAGCGGCTAGAGAAACGAGCCATGTCGCTCGCCTGGCAGGCTCACGAGAGCTACTGGCTCAGCCACGAGTCGCTGGACCCGGACTGGTCGGAGGTGGCCTGTGGATGACGACCGCAAGCGGCTGGGCAGAAGGCGCGAGGAAGGTCTGCTCGATCGATGGGTGTCGATGGGCGAGGCTGCCGAGAAGTCCGGCACCAACGTCAGAAGGATGCGGCGCCGGCTCGTGATACTGGACCAGCAGATCGGCGGTGGCATTCTCCGCCGCAGGAAACGGAACTTCGAGGTCAACATCGACGCGCTGGCGCGTGTGACCGAGGTGGACGTGGTCTCTCTCGACGAGACCGCGGCCGACCTCGCGTGCCGAGTCGAAGCGCTCGAGCGACGGCTGGAGATGCTTCGGTCGTTCGCTTCGCGTCGGTTGAGCACAAATCGACGGGTGACTGCAAAAAAACAGCAGCGCAGCCGTTTTGATGCGTGCTCGGGCCATGCAAAGCTGTCTCGGTGCGGCTCTGGCTAGTGCCACTTTGGACCATTCTGGACACCACCTGTCCTAAAGGGTAGGGGCCCAGGGGTAGGCCTCGGCAGCTTCGCGAGCGCCCCCGGCGTCAATGTGCGCCATCGTTGCTCCGGGGGCGCGTCGCTCTCTCTGCTGCTACGCTCTCGCCCGGTGACCGCTCGAGTACTCGTCATCTGCCCGGCATGCGGCACTCGCCGCGAGCCGAAGCTGACGCGCAACGTCGAGCCGTATCTCACCGACGACATGGGGCGCGCTCCTGGAGACCCGAAGCGCTGGACGTATCACTCGACATCGCCATGCCCCCGATGCGGCGACAGGCGGGTCCAGCTGAGGCTGGAGTTTCTAGACTAGAGATGGCTGCTGCCAAGAATCGCCGAAAGGCACACCCGGCGGGGAGCGTGATGGGCTCCCGATTGTCGCTCGAGCAGCAAGCTCAGGCCGTCGCGATGTCATGCTATGACACCGACGAAAACATCACAAAACGCTTCGGGATCAGCGCACGAACGCTCTTCAGGTACCGCGAGAGGGTGGCGGAAGACGAGGAGTTCGCCGCACTTGTCGAATCGAAAAAAACGGTGCTCGCGGCTGAGTGGGTGGACGTTGCGATCGACTTCCTGCGGAGCTCCGTGGCGCACCTGAAGGGCCTAGTGATGCAGGCCGGACCAGAGCAGCTTCACCAAGCTGCAGGGGCCATCAAGATCATTGGCGAGCTGCTCAACAATCATCGCAGCGTCGCCGTTTCAGAGAAGGCAATCAGTGCCGGCTTCGCCCCTGACGACACTCCGACAAGCCATGGCCATGCGCAAGCTGGCCGAGGACGTGAGGAGGCGACGGGAGCAGGCAATGACGCTGGCCCACGCCTGCGACCCGTCCCTGCCGTCGGTGGAGCTGGTAGCGGCCCTCAGCAGTCATCTTGAGCCGCCGTATCACCTGCAGCCATACGCGGACGTTCTCGACACGGCGATCGGCACCGGACAGCGTGTCGTGGTCGCGGCGCCGCCGCAGCATGGCAAGACGGAGCTGACCAAAGCCGGTCTGCTTCGCATGATGATGCTCGGCGGACGGAGATCATACGCCTACGCCACCTACAACCAGGACAGGTCAGACGAGGTCGCTCGCAGCGCAAAGGACCTCGCAGAAAACGCTGGGTGGCTTTCACCGGGCGGCAGCGTCCGCAAGTGGTGGACGCGCAACCGGTCACAGGTTCGGTTTACGTCTGTCGGCGGCTCACTCACTGGCTACCCGATCGATGGCTGCCTGATCGTCGATGATCCGCACAAGGATAGACCCGAGGCAGAGTCGCCGAGGTACCGCGAACGAGCTTGGAACTGGCTCACGGATGTGGGCAAGACTCGCTGCCATCCCGGCGTGAGCATCATCGTGATGGCCACTCGCTGGCACGAGGACGATCTCAGCGGCAGGTGCATCGCAGACGGCTGGCGGTACATCAATCTCGAGGCCATCTGCGAGACCCTGCCCGACCCAGTTGGTCGTCAGCTCGGAAACGCGCTCTGGCCAGCGCATCGACCACTCGACTTTCTAGAGCAGTTTCGGGGCAACGCCTACAGCTGGGCAAGCCTCTACATGGGGCGCCCTAGGCCCCGAGGCGGAGCTGTCTTCGGCGAGCCAACGTGGTACGACGAGCTGCCAGACCTGCCAGGGTATCGCGAGGCAGTGGGACTCGACATGGCCTACACGGCCAGCAGCCGAGCGGACTTCTCCGTGGCGCTGAAGGGACGCCGATACAAGGACCGTCTCTACATCACCCACGGCGTCCGACGGCAGTGCGAGGCCACAGTGTTCACCGCAGCCGTCAACTCGCTCGTCGTCGGCCCGCAACGGTGCCCAGTCTGGTGGTACCTCAGCGGCACCGAGAAGGGCCTAGCCCAGACGATGCAGCTGCAGATTCCTGGCATCACAGCGAAGCCAGCTGTGGCTGACAAGTTCGTCCGGGCGCTCCCGGTGAGTGGCACCTGGAACAATGGTCGCGTGCTTCTCCCCAGTCGACAATCGCCCAACTGGGGACCATGGGTTGACGACATGGTGCGTTGCGTGTGCGGATTCACTGGCGTTTCCGATCCTCACGACGACGACGTGGACGCACTCGCCGCCCTGCATGATGCGCTCATGACGGGCAGTGCCAAGGCATCCAAGCAAGACCTCAGCAACATCTTCGACTCTTGACGCTCGAATGCTCGAAACCATCATCTCCACCCTGACGCGCCCGTTCCGTGCGGCTGCCACACCGAGCGCACCAGCCGCGCCACGGCGTGGTCGCAATGTCATCATGACGCCGCAGGTGGAGACGTACTCGGGTTGGAGCGTCCAGCAGGTGCGAGACACGCTTGACCAGCACGAGGAAGGCGACTTCTCCGTCTCGAGCCAGCTCATCGACGCGATGGGTCGCGATGACCGAATCTCTGGCGACATCAGCTCCAGGGTCTCGGCGTTGCTCGGCAAGTGCGGGATCGGGTTCGACCTCGTTCCCAACGAGTACGGCAATCAGTCACGCTCCGAGCGGTACGTGGAGATGCTGCGCCGTCACTGGTGGGAGATGGCTCCCGAAGTGGCGATGAAGGGACTGCTGCGGTCTGCCATTCTGACTGGCTTCGCCTTCGGTCGGCCTAACTGGCGCCCAGTGGGCAAGCGAGGCTCACGGATGTGGCTGCCGAGCCTGACGGTGTGGCCAACGCACACGACCTACTTTGATTGGTCGGAGCGGCGGTACATCGCCAGCGATGACAATGGCGCACAACACGTCATCCAGGGCCACGAGTGGCTGATATACGAGCCCAGTGGCGAGCGTTCGTGGATGGGCGGTGTCGTCCGTGCCCTAGGTCTCGGCTGGCGCATGCGTCAATTCACGTGGCGCGACTGGGCGCGGTTTTGCGAACGGCACGGACTCCCCATCATCGCGATCAAAGAGCCCACGGGGGCCAACGACGACGAGCTCGTCTCGTTCTATGAGAACATCCGCAAGATGGGCTCGACGGGCGTCATTCAGCTCCCACAGCGGAGCCCCGACGATGGCTTTGAGATGGCCATCCACGAGCCGAAAGACACGAGCTGGCAGTCGTTCGAGGCCTTCCTGAAGCGTCTCGATCTGGCGGTGGACATCTGTCTGCTAGGGCAGAACCTCACCACCGAGGTACAGGGCGGCAGCTACGCCGCGGCGCAGGCTCACATGCGCGTCCGCCAGGACTTCCTCGACGGAGACGCAGAGACGCTCTCGACGCTGCTCCGCGAGCAGATCATCAAGCCGTGGGGGCGCCTCAACTTCGAGGGATGGGATGATGACGACGCGCCATGGCCACAGTGGCAGACGGGCATCCCGGAGGACAGACAGGCGAAGGCGAAGACGTTCCTCGATGCGTCCAGCGCCCTGACGAATCTGCAAGGCGCTCGCGTGCCCGTGGATGTCATCCGGTTCGCCGAGGCTTTCGAGATCCCGTTGGTCGAGGATGCCGAACGGCTACTCGGGGAGGCTGAGCAAGAGCGTGAGCAAGCGAGGCAATCGCAAGCGCAGGGAGCCGGAGACGACGGATCCGGAGGAGGAGGCTCCGAACCCGGAGCCGATGGCGACGCCACCGACGAAGGTGACGAGGAAGAAGACGACCGTTCCAGCGGGACCCAGGCGTCGGCCAATACCGAGCTCGCATCGCGGGCGGTAGCGGACTTCGTCCGACACGTGCTAGTCGGTCATGCCCATGACATCCGCCATGCAGTCGACCGCTCCCGTCCCGAAGACCCTCATCAGGTCTACATCGACAAGCTCGTCGACGATCTGGGGCGCGAAGTGGCTCTGGCGCTTCAACCTCACATCGATCGAATCCTGGCCATCGTCGATGACGGGCCCGACGACTACGAGTCGCTCAAAGAGCGTGTGGTCGAAGTGTACGAACAAGCGGACCCAACCGAGCTGGCTCACGTGGTCCACGGTGCCATTGTGCTGGCCGGCGTGACTGGCGTCGATTCGGCCCACGATGGCGAAGCTTAAGGTCGGCGCCACAGCCGAGGTTCGACGCTTCGAGGAGGCCATCGACTGGTTTCGCAGCCGTCGAGTGGTGTCCGACAGCGAGCGCAAGGCACTCGACAAGTACGCGGCCAATCGTGCGTTTTGGGTGGCGGACCTTGCCCACCTCGACATGGTCTCCACGGTGTACGCGGAGATCGATGCGGCGCTGACCAGCGGCATGAGCCGCCAGCGGCTCAGCGAACGCATCCACGAGCTACTGGAGCCCTACGGATTCAGCGGGCACCGGTGCGAGACCATCGCCCGGACGAATCTCCAGCATGCCCACGCTGCTGGCCGATGGCGACAGCTGTCGGACCCGATGACGCTGGCGCTCCGGCCCTATTGGCAATTCGATGCCATTGATGACCGGCGCACGTCCGACGAATGCAATGCTCGTGACCAGGTGACGCTCCGGGCTGACGACCCGTGGTGGCGGACCAACCATCCTCCGCTGCATCACAGGTGCCGGTCTCAGGTCCGCGCTCTCGACCCTGACGAGTATGAGGACGACGTGCCGGGCGACAAGCGTCGGGCCCCAGACAACGCCCCGGAGCCAGCCGATGGATTCGGCGTGGAGCCAGAGATCGATGGGTTGCCGGAGCCGTGGGCTCCGAAGCCGGTCGAACCGGCAAAGTCGAAAACGAAGCCGGCAAAGCCGAAGCCGACCAAGGCTAAGAAGCCCGCAAAGCCGACCAAGCCGGCAAAGAATCTACGCCAGAAGCCGGCCGAGGCGCGACGCATCCACGAAGAGCGCATGGCCGAGTCCGAGGCCACATACCCCGGAGGCAAGACAGCCTCGAAGGTGGCGCCGGAGCACACGGCTGCCCACTGGTATGACACATACAGAGCCAAGTTCCCGGAGGCTACGGCGAGAGCAATGGCGCGAGGGCGCGCCACCTTCGAGGCTGGGCTCGACACGCCGTGCGAGTCACTGGCAGCCGACCTCGAGCGAGTGTGGCAAGCATGCGGAATGCTGTCGAATCGCGGGCACAGAGGACAGTATGCTAGAAAACTACTCCAGTCCCTGCGCGATGCTGGCAAGCAGACGTTGCGGAGCGAGCGGAGAGTAAAGGGATTCTTACCGCTATCCCCTACGGAGCCTGATGGGTGGGCTTTGCTGGGCGCGCACGCCAGGCGCATCAACTCCAGGACCGGTCCGCTCGAACTAACCAATGTCACTGAGCCACTTCGATCGAGAGCGGAGATGGCCGCCAGGACATGGCGCGCCATCGCAGACCGGAGCGTGCCATCGCCGCTGGAGTCCGGCAGCGGATGGTCAGTTACCCATGACGACTTCGCTGGGCTTAATGACCGGTCATACTGCGATTGCGTTAGTCGCAGAATCCGTTTGCGCAAAGCGCCTAACGACCTGGACGAGATGATTAGATTCATGGGGGTCGTCATGCACGAGTCAGGGCACGCTGTAGAGTGTGACAGTCCAGCGCACCTTGCGGCATCCAACGGAATATGGTCGGTCAGGACTGCCGGCAAGCCGCTCCGTAAGCTCCGTGACATGATTCCTGGAGTGAACTACGGAGACCACGAGGTCGCACACGCGGACACCGGCTTCATTCACCCTTACGTCGCCAAGGACTACGGCGGGGTGGCAACGGAAGTTTTCTCGATGGGTCTCGAACGGGCTCTCGACCCTGGCGATTTCCTGGGAAATGACCAAGAACACGCGCTTCTGACCTTCGGGATGCTACAATCGGACGACGAGCCATGAGCCACTGGACGCTGGAAGACGGCACCATCATCCACATCGGCGGGCGAGTCGAGGGCAAAAGCGCAGCTGCTGACGCTCTGCGCGACGATGCGCAGGCGCCGGGCGCGGTCTACGTCGGCACGGCGCCAGACGGCATCTGGAAGCGGCCGGACCTCAGCGACGAACTCGAGTGCTCGTGCTGGCTCGCCTCCGTGGCCTACCGGATGAACCTACGCATCGTTGCCGGCCCGGGAGTGGGTGAGCCCGCCGAGGACCCGGGCGACCCCGGGCTCGACATCATCTATTGATAAGCTGCCTGCCTTTCAGGCTGGCCACATACAACTACCCGCCACGAGGCTAGGTCAGTAGACCCGGCCTCGTGCTGATTTGGGGGTTTTCATGACACCTGACAGCATCGGGCCGCTCGTTGACGCGCGGCAGTACACCGATTTCTCCACTGAGATCGATCTCACGGCCAACCCTGCGCGGTACATCCGCGTCGACGACGCTGGCACCGGCACCAAGCTGGTGGCCGTCGAGATGGGCTCCAGCGGCGGCGTCACCCGCACGTTCACGACGACGACGGGCTGGGAGCTCATCGGTCAGATCACGAAGATCGAGACGACGACGACGGTGTCTCGTCTGCTGGTGGGGTGGTGAGCATGTATAAGATCAGTTTGCAGTCAGCCAAGAACGGCAACGAGTTGACGCTGTACGGTCCCGTCGGAGAAAGCTGGGAAGGGTTCACCGCTGCAACCGTCGCTTCGGAATTGAAAAAGCTCGAAAGCGGACCTCTCACCGTGCGGCTCAACAGCCCGGGCGGGTCGGCCTTCGACGGCGTGGCCATCTACAACCAGCTGCGCGCATGCGGTCGTGACCGAGTCGTCAACGTCATCGTCGACGGGCTGGCAGCGTCCGCAGCGTCGGTAATCGCCATGGCCGGAGACAGCATCCACATGGGACCCGGCGCCATGCTGATGGTCCACGACCCGCTGAGCTTCACCATCGGCAATGCCGCGGAGCATCGTCGGACGACGGATCTGCTGGATAAGGTGGCCGGGGAGATCGCCGATGTCTATGCCGCGCGACTCAAGCCTGAGTCGTCGCCGGCCCGCGACCTGATGCGGGAGGAAACCTGGATGACAGGTTCCGAGGCTGTGGCGCTCGGACTGGCAGACACCTGCGACAAGTCACAGGTGGCCGCGTCGGTCACCATCCCGCCGTTGATGGCGGCGCTTTTCCAGCGGGCCCCAGTTGGGCTCGCTGTCATCGATTCCCCTCGCGCCGAGCGCGAGACACAACAGGAGCAATCCACCATGAAGGCAATGATCCTCGCCGCGCTCGGACTCGCCGAGGGCGACGAAAACACCGTCAAGGCAGCCATTGCAGCGTTGCGCGACCGTGCTGACGCTGGCGACCAGGCTCGCACCGAGCTGGCCGACGTGAAGGCTCGGCTGTCCGCCGTCGAGAAGGACCGGGAGCGCGAACAGGCGGCTGGTCTCATCGAGGCAGCCATCACCGAGGGCCGTCTGGCACCGGCCGCTCGCGACCGCGCCGAGACCATGTACGCCGAGACCGGCATCAAGGGGCTGGGCATCTATCTGGAGAGCCTGCCCAAGCTCATCAGCACCGAGCCGGTTCCGGCTCCGAAGCCCGACGCGACGGCGCCCGACGGCAACGGCAGCGACATCAAGCTGTCTGACGACGATCGCGAGTACTGTCGCCGGGTCGGACTCTCCGAGGAGTGGTTCCTCGACGCCAAGCGACTCTACCTCGCCAAGGGCGACCAGGTCGGCTGAGTCCGACCGCTACACGACACAACCCAGAACGCTGCCCTTGAGGGAAGGCGTTCTCCCAACGACCGACAACGACGCGCGCGACATCTCAGCGTGATGGCAGAGATGTGCGCGCCCGAGAAGGACTCAGAATCATGACCGCACTGAATGCAAACCGAGACACTCCCAGGCACTCGGTTGACGTTGACCCCGCCCTCATCAGCATGCCGGTGGCCGCCACCACTCACATCTACTCCGGCTCGCTGGTCTGCGACAACGGCTCGGGCTACGCCACCCCTGGCGCAGTGTCGACCGCGCTGCTCGCCGTTGGCCGCGCCGAGGAAGAGGTCGACAATAACCCAGGAAGCGCAGGCGACAAGAACGTCACCGTTCGACGCGGCTGCTTCAAGTACGGAAACTCCTCGAGTTCCGACGAGATCACGATCGCTGACCGATTCTCGACTTGCTACATCGTCGATGACCAGACGGTGGCCAAGACGGACGGCAGCGGCACTCGCAGCCGAGCCGGCATCGTCATCGATGTTGCGAGCGATGGCGTGTGGGTGCTCATTGGAAGCGAGGTCGTGCTCAACATCACCGATGTCGAGAACAAGGCGCTTCACCGCCTGTCTCTCAATATCACCGACGCCGACCTGACCGACACTGACACCTCGCAGGCGTTCGACTTCGCTTCGGCTCTCCCCACCAACGCTCTGATCCAGGGCATCACGCTGGTGGTCACCGAGGCATTCTCGGATGGGTCCACCGGGACGTTCACCGCAACCCTGGGCGACGGGACGACCGCAGACCAGTACGCCAGTGCGCTGGACATCGACGCCACCGCTGGCACCGTGGCTGGATCTGCCGTCTGGCAGCCTGCTTCTGGCGTCACTCCGACCCTCACCGTGACCGGCTCGGTCAACCTCAATACCGCCAGCGCTGGCGACGCCACCGTCCACATCTGGTACGCGATTCTCGCCACTTCCTGACCATCACCTTGACGCTGTCCTAGAGGGAAGGCGTCCGACACCTCTGACCCAATGACACGCGCGGCGTCCGCCACGTGACGGCGGACGTGCGCGCTGAGGAAAACCACCATGGATCTCACCCCTGCCAATCTGAGAGCCCTTCGGACGACCTTCAACAGCCAGTTCCGACAGGGATACGACAACGCCGAGACGTTCTACCAGGACGTTTGCACGATGGTCTCGTCGAGCACGAGCCAGAACGACTACGGCTGGATGACCCAGCTGCCCAAGATGCGCGAGTGGCTCGGCGAACGAGTGCTCCACAATCTGGGAGTGCACTCATACACGCTCAAAAACAAGCGATGGGAGCTGTCATTCGCTGTCAATCGAGATGACATCCTCGATGACAATCTCGGCATCTACAGCGAGATCGCTGCGGCTCACGGCGAGGCTGCCCGGCAGCATCCCGACGAATTGGTGACCGACCTCATCGAGGCAGGAACGAGCTCGCTGTGCTTCGATGGCCAGTACTTCTACGACACGGATCACCCCGTCTCGAAGCACCACAGCGCACTGGGGACATACAGCAACAACCTCACGTCGACGGCGCTGACGCAGGACAACTTCATGACCGCATACACCACGATGCGGAAATACAAGGATGACGCTGGTCGTCTGCTGGGTGTCCGCCCGAACGTCCTCGCCGTCCCGCCGGACCTGGAGTTCACTGCGCGGAAGATCGTCGCGATGCCCACGATTCTGACGGCCGTCGCTGGCACCGATACCGATGCCTCGAGCCCGGCCAACGTCACTCAGGGCGTCTGCCGCGTGGTGGTGCTGCCTCGTCTCACGAGTTCCACGGCATGGTACCTGCTCGACACGAGTCGCCGCATCAAGCCTTTCGTCTTCCAGACGCGCGAGCCGGTCAAGTTCGTGAGCAAGACGCAGGATCGCGACGACAACGTGGTGTATCAGAATGAGTACCACTGGCTCGCCACCGCCCGATACAACGCAGGGTACACCCTGCCATTCCTGGCGCTGCGCGCCGTCGCTTGAGGTCAGTCATGACAGCTCACGTCCGAGTCCGTAGCCTCGTCGATATTGGCCGCATCCGAGCCGGGCGCGTCTGGAGCGTCGAGTGGACGTATGCGGACGTGAGCGAGTCCGAGTTGGCCAAGCTCATGGCCGACGAGTGGCTCGTCGTCGACGTAATCACCCCGCTGGGAGCGGCTGACGAAGGCCCTGACAGCGGAGACAACGACATCGAGCCCAAACCCCGCAAGCGACGATGAATGGCATACGCATCACGCACCCAGCTAGCCCAGCTCGGGCTTGCCGCAGCGGCATTGGCGTCCGTGTCCGACGACGACCAGGATGCGGCCCTCGAAGCGGCGTCCGGGCTGGCTGACAGCTACCTGCAGCGAGCTGGGATCACTGTGCCCATGTCGTCACCGTATCCCGGGGCACTTGTGCTTCACGTCTGCAAGCTCGCTGGGTGGATCGTGCTGAGCGCCCGCGGCTTCGATCCGTCGGACCCGTCCGACAAGTCTGTCCGTGCTGGCTACGAGGACGCGGTCGCATGGCTGGAAAAGGCTGCGATGGGCAAGGTGTCGTTGCAGCCGTATGACCCCGTGCTCACGGTGTCGTCCGACGCATCCACCGGTCGAGGGTACTGATGTTCGCTGTCGAGCTGAAGATTCCGACCGCCGTCAAGAGGCTCGAGAAGGCGGACGCCGATGAGTTGCTGACGAAGGTGGCTGAGTCTCAGCAGGAGTCGGTGCTCAACCTCATCTCCCGTGGATTCCGTCGCGGCGAGGACCCCTACGGCAAGCCGTGGAACGCTCCAAACAAGCTGCAGATCACCGGAGGCATCAAAGCCTATGCCCGAGGGCACTTCGGGTCAGACGGCTTTCAGGTCCACAGCACCGACGAGAAGGCGCCATGGCACCATTTCGGCACCGGCGTCCACGGTCCCGAAAAGCGGCCATACCGAATCGACAACTTTTTCGGTCGGCCTGGGGTGAGCATCATGCACCCGGGCGTTCCTCAAAGGTTGCAGGTGCCAACGGCTGACCGTGGACTCCCGACGGACTGGGCTGACCGACTTCGCCGCACGGGCGAGCGCGCACTGAAGACTCTGCTGGGAGGCTGACACGATGGCTTCGTCCGACACCGCGACCGATGTCATCGGCAGCATCCACACGGAGCTCGATGCACTGATGACGCCTACTGCAACGCCCTACGACATCGGGCGAGCGGCGAAGCTGACGCACTCCGACCTCCCCAGGGTCATCTGGGAGATGGTCGACTTCGAGATCACTCCCACCGCCGAAGCAGGCGGAAACCCGGTGGTCATCGCGGTGCTCGAGAGCACATGGCATTGCACCATCTGGCACTCCACGCTGGCCAATTGCCTGGCCATGCTGAGCAACCTGTATCTGGCTTCTGAGCGGTCGGTCAGCCCTGATACGGCGCGTTTTCGTCGTGGGGTAAGCCTGACGCCGGAGCATCACCAGCACACCAATCGCGGAGCCGTCATCGTCGTCGAGTGCGTGATTCGCGCGAAGATTGACGATGAGCCAGCGACGATCGTCGAGGACTTCGTCTTTTCGACGGAAACAACTCTCTACGAGGGCGAGGACACGTGGGTTCACACGTGCCCGCCCCACGAGTGACCTAGTAGTACCCAAGAGGGCCCCCACATGAACAAGACACCCACGCGCTGGCGTGCGGTGTGTCAGCCGGAGGCGTGGCAGCACGCGGCGGCTGACGCGCTGCATGGCTGGTCCCTGCACGTGCATCACGCCGGCGGTGAGATCGAGCTGACTCGGGCCGCCTATGAGGGAGCCCTCGAGGCTGCCACCACCTCCGACTCACGAGGGGACTACATCCCTCACGAGCCCGCCATGTCGCCGCACAAGCGGCGCCGAATCCCTGCCCCCCCGGTGCCCAACGCGCTCCGCGAACTTGCCGCGGCGAAGGACGGTGACCTGTGAGCATCCCCGGTCAGACTCTCACGATCCTGGACCCCGGCGTCGCCGCGACTGCGCCGACCGTCACGAGTCCGCTCTTCATCGGCGTGTCGTCCAGCGGCACGGCCAACGTCGTGCAGGCCTACTCGAGCATCTCGTCACTCGTGGCTGCGCTCGGGCAGGGGCCGCTCGTCGAGGCAGCGGCGTACAAGCTGCAGGGTGGCGGACCGGTCTACGTTTGCAAGACTGCGGACACCACCGCTGGCGTCGCGGGCTCCGTCGACAAGACGGCGGTCGACAGCTCCACCGGCACCATCACGGTCTCGGGCGAGCCTGCCGACGCCTATCGCGGGGCGGTCGAGATTCGGTCCACTGGCACGCTGGGATCCGGCACCTTCCGCTACACGCTCGAGCGAGCCGTGACCAGCGGGGAGGCGTCCACGGGACAGCTGCGGGAGGACCCCGCTGGCTTCACCCCGAGCTGGTCGGCGGACATCACAATCCCGGCTGGTGGGACCTACGTGATCGCGAACACCGGGCTGACGCTGACCTTCGTGCCGGGTGGCGGCGCTGTCTACTTCGAGGATGGCGACATGCACACCTTCGACTGCACCGAGCCGGCCTACACCACTGGCGACTTGTCGACGGCCATGACGGCCGTCTTGGCATCGAGCACTCAGTTCGCGTTTCCGGTGTTTTGCGGACGCCAGGCAGCGGACCCCGCCACCATGGCCGCAGCAATCGGGACGCACATGACCTCGCTGGCCAGTGCCTTCCGATACCACCGCGGCGTTCTCGATGGCGGCAACACGGACTCGGCGACGGCAGCCACGAACCTGGCAGCAGTGTCCGCCGACACTCGGCTGTCGCTCTGCTACGGCCCGAACAATCGCGTCACGACCGCCAAGCCCATCACGGGATGGGGAACGCCTCTGCTGCCAGCGATCGTCCCTGTGGCGGCTCGGTACGCCGAGATCGCACTGTCGACGCATCCGGGCCGAGTGGCTTCCGGTGCGCTTCGCGGAGTGTCGCTCATCAGCCATGATGAGCGAACCAACGAGACCATCGACCAGCTGCGGGTCACTACGCTGCGCACCTACGTCGGCTCGAGCGGGTACTACATCACCCGTGGCAGACTGCTCGGAGCTGCCACGAGCGATTTCACCCAGTGGCAGTACGGGCGCGTCGTCGACACGGCCTGCAACACGGTGACCACGGTGCTCCGCGCCTTCCAGAACGCTGGCATTCGCGCTCTTGCAGGCGGCACCATCGACCCTCGGGACGCCAGTCGAATCGAGGCAGCGGTCAACAAGGCGCTGCAGGTGGCTCTGCTCGAGCCGTACAACGATGAGGGCTTCAAGGGCCATGTCTCTGCCTTGGCCTATACGGTCGACCGGACGAACACTATCGTGGGAGAGGGCAACGGGCCTCAGGGCACGCTCGCCATTCGTCCGCTCGGGTACGCCGAGACTATCACCACCACCGTCGGACTCACCAGTGGCGCAGTGAGCGCCGAGGAGGCGTGACGCCATGCCTGCGAAGACCATCAGAGTGTCGGACAAGCGGTTCAGCTTCGCTCGCATCGAGCTGGAGGTGGACGGTACCATCATCACGAGCATCAGCGAGATCAGCTACAGCGACACGCTGGAGCCCGGCGTCGCTCGAGGCACGTCACCAGTTGCCGAGGGCGAGACCATTGGCGAGTACGAGGCGGAGGCGAGCATCACCTTCGCCAAGGAGGCCAAGGCTCAGCTCATCGGGTTGCTGGGCAACGGATTCATGACCAAGTCCTTCGACATCACCGTCACATACTCGGTGCCTGGCGAGGACACGGTCAGCGACCGGCTTTTGAATTGCCGCATCAAGGGCAACGAAAACAGCCACTCGAGCGGAGCCGACGCACTGAACGAGGCCACTCCGCTCTACGTCCGATATATCCGGTGGAACGGCTACGAGCCAATCGCCTACTCGGACATCTACGGCTGACGCTGACGGCGCCAGCAGAAAGGGAGAAGACACATGACCGAACGAGTCTACGAGGACGATGTCCTCGACGAGAGCCCCGAGGTGCAGCGCAAGCGGGAGATGCAGCGCCAGGCCAGGGAGCTGAGATTCGAGCTAGAGTCAGAGCACGGCGCCGGGAACGTCGTCGTGCTCATGGCCCCCGATGGCCAGCTCATCGCCATTCGTGGAGCCGAGCAGGGCAATCATGACCGATGGCTCGACAAGATGTCGTCGGACACCGAGAGCCGATCGACTGCCATGCGCGAGCTTGCGCTGTCGGCCATCGTGCGTCCGGCCGAGCGCGACGCGCGGAAGGCGCTGCTCAAGCGCTACCCTGCGCTCACCACGACCGTCGTCACGCGCTCGCTGGAGCTCGCAGGCGGGAAGGTGGAGGAGCTGGGAAACGACTGAAGGAGGCACGGGCCAGCCTCACCACCGGGGCCCGATGTCTGCTCGCCTTCCAGCGTGGCGAGCAGACCGATGACGCTTTCGTTGGAGCCATGATGACGGCCGACTATCAGTCCCACGTCGTGGCACTCGTCAAGGGCCTGTCCTCGGAGAAGTAGATAACATGTCAGCGGTCGAGATGGTCGTGAAGCTGCTGGACCACGTGAGCCGTCCGATGAAGGGCGTTCGCGAGGCCATGCAGGGGGCCAGATCGGCCGCTGTTCGTGCGTCTAGCGCCATGGCGCGGTCCGCCCGCGAAGCTGTCCCGCCGATTCTGCAGACGAAGAACAGTCTAGAAAAGGTCGACGAAGCCGCTGACAAGATCAAGGATGCGTCAGACCCCTTCCGAAGGATTCGCGAGGGAGCTGACAGAGCGGAGGACAGCGTTGGCGATCTGGCGAAGAGGCTGAAGCGACTCCCGCGGCGTGGGTCCGATGGTCGATTCTTGGCGAATCCCAAGGCTGCGGCAGGAACAGGCATCGGAGGCGCAGGGGGAGGGTTCACAGGTAGTGTCTTTGGTGGGTCGCTCGCCGCTGGGCTAGCCCAGAGCGCGATGCATGGCATCGGTCGAGCTGCGATGTCTGCCGCCGCTGGCGTTGCCCGACTGACTGCCGAGATCGGTCGCGGCACTGTCGAGGCTGCAGTGTTTCGCGAGCAGGCCGTGCGCGGCTTCTCCGTGCTTTGGGACACCGATGGATCTGCCGTATTCGAGCGCATTCGAGACCGAGCCATCGGCGCTGGCATGTCGGTCACCGACCTCGCAAGCTCGATGCGGTCGCTTGCGGGAGCTGGATTCGGCGAGGACATGGCGACCGAGATCTTCGGCCGTCTGTCGGACATGCAGGCCATCGTCGGGACCACCGAGGAAGCGAGCAAGCGCGCCATCGTCGCCATCTCGCAGATCAAGGCAGCCGGACGGTTGCAAGGCGACGAGCTGAATCAGCTGGCCGAGGCGGGTATCGGACGGGCGCTCGTGTATGACGCCATCGCCAAGAAGCTCGGCAAGACGACCGCCGAGGTCATGAAGATGCAGGAGTCTGGCAAGCTGGACTCCGGGACTGCGATTCAGGGCATCCTCGACGCAATCAAGGGTCGCACCGGCGGCAAGGCTGCGGGCGAGGCTGGTCGAGAGGCAGTCAACGAGACGCTAGGCGGCGCCATGCGCGCCATTAAGAATCTCCCAACTGTCATTTTCGACGACCTTGGGCAAGCTGCATCTAAGGGCATCATGACCGGCATCAAGCCGGTGCTCCAAGACATGCGGAAGATCCTGCTCTCCAGCTCGTTCAAGCGTGGGCTGGACCAGCTTGGTGGGTTTATGTCGCGCGTCGGCGAAGTGGCGGCAGCCGCATGGCCTGCGCTGAAGGCGTTTTTGGGCGGGGTAGTCGAGGGCTTCATGCCGTCGCTCGGGCCAGCTGGAGAGTCACTCGAAGAGCTGGGGAAGACACTATCCAGCCCTGCGTTCATCAAGTCAGCCAAGGAGATTGGCCAAAACCTCGGCAACCTTGCAGGCAAGGCTCTCGAGCTGGCAACCAAGATGATGCCGCTTTCAGCACAGATCGGCATGGTGCTCGGGCATTTGGCTGCGCTGGAAGCCTCGACGACGGCGGACACGTTCGGTCCGCTGGGTGACAGACTGCTGGACATCGCCGATGCGCTCGGATGGGCCAACGGGGCCATGCTGTCACTGCGGGAGCAGTCGGCATTGTTCGACGGCGCAATCGTCGTGCTGGGAAACACCGTCATGACGTTTCTCAACCCGCTTCGAGGGCTGGCTGTTGCCATGGATCTCGTCGACTTCGCCGTGGACATGGTGTCGGCTGCAGTGCAAGCGCTGTCCGGCAACTTCATCGCTGCCTACGGACAGGTGCGGTCTACCGTTGACCAATTCTTCGGACTCGGGCCGCTGCTGGACAGCTTCTCGGATCAGCTCCGAGTGATTGGCGGCCACTGGATCCAGGGGCTCATCGACGGCATCATGGCAGCGCTTCCCGCGGCGCTTGCCGCCATGGGCGGTGTCGCCGGGTCGCTGGTCAACGTCGTGAGGTCGGTCACTCAGGTTAAGTCGCCGTCGCGAGTCTTCCGTGGCATCGGCTGGAACCTCGGCGAAGGGCTAGCCATTGGCATCAGAGGCACCCATCGCACCGTCGAGAAGGCAGCCAAGGGGCTGGCTACGTCCGCCACCTTCGCGGCATCGGAGATCCCAGGCAAGCACCAGTGGAGCGTGGGACTGCCTCAACGAACCCGGCGCTACGAGCCCAAAACGGTCGAGGATGTCGGGCGGAAGCAGCACCGACGGCGGGCGACTGCCGTGCCCTCGCCGCGGGTCCCTGACTGGTCATCTCGTGGAGGACGTGAGAGAGACCGCGACGCACGAGATCGCGCGCTAGAGGCTCCTGTCAGACAGCGGCCGGAGATCAACATCACCATCAACGGCAACGTGTCCGACGGTGCGCTCGACGAGCTCGAGATGCGGCTGACGAACGTGTTGCGGGGGCATGCGCTGTGACGGTCCCTTTTCGTTCATGGGACACAGTCATCCTCGACGGGCACTCGCTGCCGGGCATGGCCACTATCGTGGGTCAGCGTGCCCGTCGATGGGACAAGAAGCAAGTCAAGGGTCGCGATAAGCAAGTGCCAGTCGACAACGGTCTCGACGTGGCCCAGCTGACTTTGGTCGTGAGATGCTGGGAGCGTGAGCAGCTCGAGTCTCTCATGGTCACGCTCAATTCGCTCGACCAGCCCGAGGGCGGACGGGTGGCTCGGACCATCCCGATCGTTCACCCGGCCGCGGCGTTCCTCGGGGTGTTTTTTGTCCGGCTCGGGAAGCGCTTCGCTCCCACCTACGAGGCCGGCGGCTTCTGGGAGGTGCGCGTCGACATGCTCGAGACCGAGCCTCCCAAAGAGCGAAAAGAGCGCACGAAGAGGTCAGCTTCGGCGCCGCTCGAGAAGCGGGACAGGGACATCACCGACTTGTCTCCCTACGACTACGTGGCGCCCGAGGACCTCCCAGACGGAGCCGATTCAATTGCGAATGGCGCATTTCCCCACGAGAACCGATCCAACCCTGGGCTAGGTGAGGTATGACGGCAGCAGCGACGACATCAGTCGGCCCCGTCGTATCGATGACGGTCACCCATCACCAGCGGGGACCGTGGACGGCCGAGGTCGTGGTCGACGGCGACGAAGAGCTGTCTGGCTCCACATCGATCACCATCGGCGACGTGACGTACACCGGAACGGTCACCGAGTCCACGGCATTCGCGGGCAGGGTCACCGCTTCGATAGTGGGTGGTGGCGGCGGGCTCGGCGCCGCTGTGCCGGCTCAGCAATTCGTCGGTGCCCCCGTGCGGCTCATCGCAGGGTCTCTCGCTGCGCTCGTCGGCGAGGCGCTGGCCCCCGCGTCGATGCTCGACAGCGACGTGGCAGACCAGCCCGTGGAGAGCTACGCCGCGGCGTCCCAGACGCTCGGGCAGATTCTCGACGATCTCTGCGCTCCACACGGGGCGACGTGGCGGACGATCGATGACGGCACCATCTGGCTCGGTGTGGACGACTGGTCCACGTCGGTCACGGATGACGAGCTAGATGTGCTCGAGGAGCTGTTCCACAGTCAGATTGAGGTGGCCGACGACGCGCTGCGGCTGCGCCCAGGGCACGTGCTCAGCTACACCATCGGCGGCGAGACCCGGTCTCGAAGGGTAGTGGCTGTCACCCATCGGTGGGGCGCCGAGAGGGCCAGGAGTCGTGTTTGGACTGCGCCGGACGGCACGAGCATCTCCGGCAGCCTACCGGGGCTCATCACGCGAGTGGTCGAGCAACGGATGCCCGACCCCATCTATCACCAGATCCATGCTGCCAGGGTGCAGTCGCAGTCGTCAGACGGAACGTTGCAGGTGTACCCTGACGACTCCCGAGTACCGCCCATGGTCGGAGTCCCATTTCGCGGCACGCCTGGCATTCGCGTCACATTCAAGCGCGGCGCACGTGTCCGTGTCGGATTCGAGGGCGGCGACCCGCGCTGCCCATTCGCCATGGCGGCGAACGATTCCGTGGACGGCGTCGACACCATCGAGATCGAGAGCGGCGCCACGACCAAGATCAAAGGGGACGTGGAGCTGGGAAACTCGGCGGCAAACCCCATCGCCACCGTGGGAAGCGTGGTTCAGGTGACGCTGCCAGTGCTCGTGGCCGGGCCCCCACCGGGCGCGCTTCCAGTAACGGACGCTGCCACCGGAGCAGGCGCAACTCCGGCGACCCCCATCACCGCCGTTGGAATCGTCGTCGGTGGGCCGACCGGCGTGAGAGCGTGAATCGTGAGGTACATTGGCTCGGTCGATCTGCTCGCGCTGAACATCTCCGCGGGCATCACGCTGCCGGCAATCACGCAGCTCGCGGCGGGCATCGGCATCGAGGCCTCGATTCTCGGGCAGCTCATGCTCAAGCTCCAAAGCGGTCTGACCCTGGGGCTGGTGATGCCCAGCGTGAGCTTTGCAGCGTCCCTCGTGGCTGCCGTGGTGGGTGCGGCGCAGGCACTGCTCACGCTTCCGGCGGTCTCTTTCTCGCTGCAGGCAGAGATCGGAATCGAACTCATCGCGGCCATCGGATGGCAGGCCACCTTGCAGCTTGCTGTCGATGCCGTGCTGGCGGCCATCGCGGAGCTCGAGGCAGCGCTTCGAGCCCCTGGGATCCATGTCTACTCGTACAGCGGCCCGGCCAGTAGCTTCGGGGCTGCCATCCGAGCTGTAACACGGTCCGGTCTCCCCGGTGGCGACCCGTTTGACGCATGCGACGCGCTCGTCATCGCAGCCGACGACATCTCCACGTGGACCCCGCTCTCGGCGAGCGTCAGCGTGAATCGCGAGAGCCCGCAGCTCACCACGGAGCAGGCTGCTGGCTCATCAACCACCTACCTGGGAGCGCTCACGGTCGGCCAGGTGAGCATCACGGCGTCCGCTGCGCTCGCGGTACTGCTTCAGCACCTCTCGCGTCTGCAGGCCATTCTCGGCCGAGCAAACGGGGTCGTGGCGGGCTACCAGACCGCACTCGCAACCTGCCTCGACATCACCCTCCTGCCACCGGTAGCAGAGATTGCCGCGTCGCTGCAAGCCGCAGTAGCTTCGGCTGCGACGATCCAGGGCCAGCTTCCGCTGCTACAGGCTGACGGTATCGTGAGCCTCGTGGCGGACATCGGCGGAATCATGGCCCAGATCGGGGTCATCGCTTCGCTCTCGGCCGAGATCAGCGGCTTCGCTGCAGAGGTCAACGCACTGGTGAGCACCACGGGAATTGACCTGTGGGCCTACGCCGGAGCGCAGCGGTCGCTGGGGCAGGCAATCGCCGACGCCACCGACACGGGACTCCCGGGAGGTGGACCGAGCGACGTGATCCATGCCGCAGTGCTTGCCACCGACATCCCCTCGAGTTGGGCTGCCATGTCGACGGTGCTGCTCACCGGGTAGCACAACCCGCCCGCCCGCCTCGCCCGCTGAGCGGCTGACCGTGTTCCTCTCTTTCCGCGGTCGGGAATCAGCGGGCCCTTCTACGCCGGGAAGCTTTGGATCTGATGCCCGACCCCACATCTCCCCTAGGCTACGACGGAGCCACGCCGGTCACAGCGGCCATCGCCATGGCGTCCGGGCTCACGCTCCTCGGCCAGGACATCGCCGCGCGGCTGGAGACTCCGCGAGGCAGCATCTGGTACGCCCCCAACTACGGCCGCGACCTGCGGCGTCACATCGGGCGTCCCCGAGTGGATGGTGTGCTTTGGGAGGTCCAGGCCGAGGCGCAATCCGAGGTGCTGGCCGACGACCGCATCGACGAGTGTTCGGTCACAGCGGAGTGGACTGGCACCGATGGCATGCAGGTGACGGTCCGAGCCGTCGCGTCCACCGCCGAATCGTTCGCGCTGACGCTATCTGTGTCTGATCTGACCGTCGACATTCTGGAGATGAGTACCTGATGGCCCTGTCACTGCAATCTCTGCTCTCCCCGCTCACGACCTCGAGCGCGCTGTCGTTCGTGTTGTCGGTGGCGCAGACCGTGGGGCTGAGCGTCACGTCGTGGCGAGCGGGAGGCATTGGGATGACCCTTGCACAAGCCCTCGCGGAAGGGCTCGCGCGACACAGCGGAGCAGCCTACTCGCTCGCCAAGGGGGCCTATCTCGACCTCGCAGAAGGCGATTGGCTGACGCTGCATGCGAAGTCAGCCTACGACGAGGACCGGGTTCCGGCCACTCATGCCTACTACACCGTGAGGCTCACGAGCGGCACGGGTGCTGCTCCAACAAACATCCTGGCCTATTCGCTGTGGGTGGCGACCGACGGAGGACTCCGATTCAACTCGACCAACACGGGCACCGTCACGCTCCCGGGCAACGGGGGCACGGTCGACGTTGAAGTCGTGGCCGAGTCAGCTGGCACCGACTTCAACGCCGCAGAGATTAGCCAGCTCGTGACATCGATCCCAGGCGCCACGGTGGCCGTGGTGACGCAAGACACGCTCGCCACCGACGAAGAGTCGGACGCCACGCTGCGGCAGCGATGCCGAGACAAGTGGGGGGCACTGGCCATCCCCGACGGGCTTCCGGCGGCAGGCTACCGGTACTACGCTCTCGCCAACGACGACGTAAGCCGGGTGCTGGTCGAGACGCCTTCGGCGGGCTCCGTCACTGTGACCGTCGCCGGCCCCACTGGAACGGTAACCAACTCGGTTGTGAGCGCAGTGCAAAGCACGCTCGACAATCTTGGGGTGCTCGGCGCAGCCATCACCGTGCAAGCGGCCGGCACCGTCTCCGTCGAGCCCGCGGGAACCGTCTACGTCCGAGGGGTCGATTCTGGCGAGACGCAGGCTGCCGTGGACTCCGCACTGTCGGACGCCATCAACGTGCTCGCGATTGGAGGAGACACGATCGGAGCGTTCTCAGGGGTATCCGAGGATATGCTCATTGACACCATTCGGTCGGTGACCGGGGTAGTTCGCGTTGTGCTCACGGCAGGCGAAGAAGACATGGCAGCCTCGCCCAACTCGGTAGCCGTGCTCGGCTCCACCTCCGGGCTCACCTACACGGTGGTATCATGAACCATCGCTCATGGCTCGAGCTGCTGATGCCCACGCGACTCCAGCGCGGGTACGGGCTGCACGTGGCTGGCTGGATCGGCATCTGCCTGGACGCCAGCATAGACGCCGTGACGGAGGCGTTGCTCGCCCGGTGGGTGCAGTACTGCCACGACGACGCTCTTCCCTACGCCGGTGCCGACGCTGCGCTCCCGAGACTGCTCGGCGAGACGCTCGTGCAGTGGCGCCAGCGAATCGCGCGCCGGTGGGAGACGTGGCGGTCGGCTGGCACCGCAGCAGGACTAGAAGCCCAGCTCCAGCTCATCAGCGACAGCGCCACGGTCCGACGCTGGGACCAGTGGGAGGTGGCCCCGTCGTTCGGAGACTCGACCGCCAACTACTACTGGCTTGTGTCCGACGCCCCGTCGGCGTGGAGCCTCGTGTCCCACGTGACCGACGAGTTCGTGGATCAGTGGCTGGAACTCAACGACACATTCCGGCCGGCTCACGTGCTGCATCGATGCTCGGTCTGGCGTGACGGACAGCTGTGGGACTATCCGGCCCGGACGTGGGACAGCGGCTGGACGTGGGGCGAGACGGCGAGGTCGTGGACCGTGCTCGACGAGCCGCGAGCCGGTCTAGCGTGGACAGGCACCCCCTACGACTACGACCTCGAGATGGTCGTCGAGATCACCACCGGCGGGCTCCCTGGGGCAGCGGTCTATCGCTGGAGCGAGGACGGCGGATCGACGTGGGAGGAGACTGGGGTCGTCTCGTCCACGTCCTCCACTCAGCTCGGGTCAACGGGCGTCTACGTGGCGTTCTCAGAAGGGTACTACTACGAGTCCGGGGCGACGTTCATCGCGGTGGTGCCCTCTGGGTCATTGTCTGGGTACACTGGCTCGGTGGCTCGCGGCTCATCCTCAGATCATGCGTGGGGAGGAGCACAGTACCACGCCAGACCTGTCACCGTGAGCGTGGAGGTGACCGCCAGCGGAGAGCAATCCACGTCGGCTTTTCGTTGGACGAACGACGGAGGATCAACATGGCATTCGGACACGTCCGATGCAAGCGTGACGCTTGCCGGGCCTGGCGTGGTCACGATGACCGGGACACCGTCAGCCGACGTGCTCATCGAGGTGACATCGGCAGGAGACGAGTCCACTGCTCGGTTCAGATGGTCCAGCACCGGAGGCGCAGCATGGGACGCCACAGAGGTTTTGGCGTCCACGGTAGCGAGGACGCTGGGTTCGACCGGAGTGACCATTGCGTTTGGTGTCGGTAGCTACTACGCTGGGGACACATGGGTAAGGACCGATGCTGGATCAACTGCGCGGTCGGCTCCGATCTTTCAGTTCGACGCCAACCTGTATCTCGTAGGAACTACGTACACCGCGACATACGACGGTGGCTGGACTCAGCAATCGTACACGGTCCCGACTGCCGATGACGTGCCGGTGACATTCTCCGGTTCTCCAGCAGAGACTGGCCTCGACATCGTGGTGGAGATCACCGCCGGCGGGGAGGTCGCAGCGGATGATGTCGAGTACCGCTGGAGCAAGGATAGCGGCTCGACGTGGGAAGATACGGGTGTCCTGGCATCGCTAACAGCCACGGCACTCGGATCCACAGGAATCTCCGTGGCGTTCCCAGCGACTCACTACAGCGACGGGTCAACGTATGAAGTGACAGTTCCAGATCCATCGTTCGAGTCAACGTCGCAGACAGCGTCCGACCGACTCGTCTTCATGAATGACGACCCCGATGGTTTGCTGACTGGCACTCCGGCATCGTCTCCTATCACGCCTTCAGCGAATCCGTACCAGCCAGCCGAGGAAGGTGGCAGCGGACCGGTGACGCTCATCGCTCCGAGCGGAGGCACGCCACTCACGGCCGGAATCTTCGCCGATTGCGTCCAGCGGCTCGCCGATGTCATCCAGGACGGCATCGACAACGTGGGCTCCCCTTCCTGCGGGATGCTCAGCTACCACGGGTCCGACACGGTATCTGGCTCCGGGTGGACGGCGCTAGACCCTGGTTCCAGCCTCACGGCGTCTCAGCTCGTCGGGATGACCAACGGGAGCACCACCGGGCGACTGGTCAACGACACTGGGCAGACCGTGGTATATCACGTGAGCGTCGTGGTCGTGGCATCGACAGAGTTCCAGCTGGCAATCCGAGTCGACGGGACGAACGCTATCGCAGGGTACCAGTCTGGCATCTATCACCCGACCGGAAGAGCAACTTCGTTGGTGAGTGGATTGGTAGAGGTTGATGACGGGAGCTATATTGACATTGCTGTCAACGAGCCAAGCGGAAACGAGTTCTACTCTGTGCTGGTAGCAGCATTCGCAAGGGCAGTGACATGAAGATCATAACCGCTGCAAACGCACTGACCATCGTCAGCGTCCCAGAAGACGGGGACGACGGCGACGCCAGCGGGGTCGAAGCTACTTTTCAGGCGTTGCTAGACCGCACCGAATGGGTCCGCCAGCGGACCTGCCCGGAATCCAGGTGCACGGTGTCATCGTCGGGTTCCAGCGTCGCGCTGTCGAGCGACGGCTATGTCAAGTGTCCCGGAGGAGTCATCGATCAGGAATCCCTAATGGATCAGCCGAGCACCGGCACCGCGCGAAACACCTCGGGCAGCTCGCTGAAGTACTTCGTCCACGTTCACGGGGAACGAACGTCATGGGCTGACACTCCGATGGTCGTGCGAGTAGGCGGAAGCCACGACACAAGCAACGCAGGCCCGGTCTACGTCAACAAGCCGGGGCTAGGCGGCTGGACCGACCACAACTCCTTCGCGCTCGCTGGCATCGTGGAGATGGCGGACGACGAGACCATCGAGCTGCTGGTGAGCCTAGGAGATGTTCCTACGCTGACTTTCTCGGGCACCCCGTCCAGTGATTCTCTGGAGTTCGTGGTCGACATCACGACGACCGGGACCGTGGGATCGACGGATGATGCGGTTTACCGATGGTCGTCCGACGGCGGTTCCACCTGGACCAACGGTGTCACAGCGACGGAAGGGCCGACCGCGCTAGGGGCGACAGGTGTTTCCGTGGCATTCGCAGTGGGATCCTACGCCGCAAACACTCGATACACCATAGACGCGACGACCGGCCCTTCACTCGACACTGGCTCATATGCCGAAGTCACTATGTCCGACGTAGGAATCGACTGGCAGCTGACCGCCGTCGCTGTGGCAAACGCATGAAATACCTCTTTCGCTCATCCGAGCTGACCACCGTGCATGTCCCAGAGTCCGGCGACAGCGCAGGGTCCGGGGCAATCGCTGATGCGATGCAGGCAATCGCCAACCGCAGCCGGTACGTGTGGCCGTCACCGTACTCGCAGGCTTGCGGGATGGTCAGACTCGCGACGGCCACCAGCCTTAATCTGTCTGGAGCCAGCGTTGGGACGAAGCTCGGCGGGACAACGACAACGGTCAACCTCGTTGGAATGACCGACGGGTCGGTGAGCAACCGGCTTGTGTCGACCGACGCCCACGTATACTACGTCGAAGCAAACATTTGGGTCAACAGCGACCCTATCAGTACGGAGGACGTGGAATTCGTGGTCAAGGCAAACGACGCTACCAACGTCACTGTGTGGCGCAACATCGAGCATTCGCAGTCCGGCAGTGACACGCATGCATCGCTGTCGATGTCCGGGCTGGTGTCGCTGGCAGCTGGCGAGTATGTGGAGCTGTGGGGCAAGAGCGACCCGATACTAGATGACCTGGACAACGTCCAGTATTCCCTTTCCGCCTACGCTCTGTTTTGAGGCACGATGGCATTCCCCGGCGACAGACAGTGGAAGCTTCGATGCAGCATCGAGTCGTCATCCATCTACGGCGACCCGGTAGACGATCTATGGGTGTGCATCACTCACGCGCAGCTGCCGCAGAATGCCATCACCGCGGGGCACGACGAGGCAATGCAGGAGGGCGGCGTCGACGTGGCCGCTTCGCTCGATGAGGAGGGCACGACGCAGATCCCATGCTGGGTTCAGCGTGCCGAGCTGGACGCCACGCCGGCCAACTCCCGGGTAGAGATATGGATCCGTCGACAGGACGTGTCTGACAGCGTCAATACGCATCTTTGGCTCTGGTGGGGCAGCACGACCGAGACCGCTCCCGCGGTGGGAGCCAACTACGGCCGCAACGACGTGTTCGGCGACGCCACGGGGGATGGCTCGCCGCCGGCCGCGTGGGCGGTGTTTGGATTCGACGAGGATCCGAGCGGACCTTCGCCGCAGTTCACCGACTTGACCGGCGGCGGCAGAGACGCGGAGCTGTGGAGCTACTACAACACCGACGACCCTCCTCCTGGATCTCGCACCGAGTCAGCTCCCGGTCGCGCCGTCGTGCTCGAGCAGCGCTCAGGACGCTCCGACGGCATCAGAATCAGCGGCGAGACGTGGGACCCTGGGACGGGAGCCATGTCAATGATCGTCGTCGCCGGGTCGGACAACACTGACCAGTGGTCGTTTTGGAACTTTGGATCCGGGTCCGACAGCCTGTCATGGTACCCGACCAGCTACACCTACGCAGCAGAGACCACGGCTGCCTCCGTCAACGCCGCGGCCCAGACGGCGGCTCAACACGTTTGGGCATTCACTCGCAGCGGCACCAGCGCCGGTCTGTATGTCGACGATTCATACACTAGCAGCACTGACGCCGACTGGGCTACGTCGGACTGGACAGCGACGGATCTGTTTTTGTACTACGGCTCCGGCGATCTAACGCTGTCGTTCCTGGCTCTGTTCGACTGCGAGTTGAACCAGTATTGGATGCGCGCGTTCTACGAGTGCGTGCTCAACCCGGGAGACTTTTGGGACGTTGGCAGCATCACGGCTGCCGCCATCACGGCCTACCTCGTGTTCTCGCCGTTGCTGGCGGGCTCCGAGGTGCGGGTCTACGAGCAGCCTCACCCCACGATCTGGAGTTGCGATCTCGACGGATTCGCTCCGGACGATCTGGCGGACGCCTACGTCACGTTCGAGACGCTCGAATCTGGCGCGCCGACGACGCGCTATCTGTGGTGGAGGCTCGACGGGTCGGGCACCGACCCGACTCCGGGGGGCACCGGCACCCGAGTGGACATCGTCACCGGCGACAGTGCTGAGGACATGGCCGAGGCCACCGCCACCGCGCTGGACGCACTCACCTATGCGAGCTGTTCAGATGACGGAACAGCCTTTACCGTCGCGAACATCGAGAACGGGACCGCCACCGAGCCAACCGTGGGGGACTGGGCCGGAGCCACGACGATTGTCCAGGCCGGCGGTTCGTCGTCGGACGAGATTGATGGCATCGAGACATCGACCGGCACCAGCTACTCCGCGGAGTACACCGTCGTGCGACCGAGGCTCGCCACCATCGTGGTTCTGCGGCTGGGCAGCGAGCCCATCCGAATCGAGAGCTACCCGCTATCCGTATCGGGCGCAGTGGTACCAGTTCAGCAGCGCACCGATCGAGCATTCACCGACTGAGGTACAACACACATGGCACTGATCACGGATCCAGACGATCTCTCCCAAGGCGGCAGCACCAGCGTTTCTGACGCCGTGTGGGGCACCCCGACAGGCGCCGCCGTCACCATCACTAGCTCTGGCGCTGAGCTGCCGGCCATCGGCAGTGGAGAGTACTTCGAGGTGCGGGACCATAGTGCATCGGAGAACAACGGGCTGTACGTCACCACTGGCAGTCCGACGACGAGCTCGATCGCCTGCGAGAAGGTCTCGGGCTCGAATCCGTCCGCCGCGTCATCCGAGGCAGTGACCACTCTGGGAACGACCGCCGACCCGAAATCTGTCATGTTCGACACGGCTGCCAGGCACATCTACCTACTCGAGCAGGGCAACCTGGATTCAGACGGCGTTACAGGTCAGGCGGTCTATTCGTTCGCCATGAAGCGCTGGAAGGACGATGATTTTCTCATCGCAGCCGCGCCGTTTCCGATGTTCGCGATCTCAGCCAATGCTGGAGAGTATCTCATCGGTCAGGACGCTTCGGGCAACTTCAGCGGATGGGACTTCATCGACGTGTCCGCCGCGTCGATTCGGTCGCGAAAGTTGCTGCGAAACGCCGGCTGGACGAGCTACGACGCCGACGGCAACGTCCGACAGATCTACGCTGGCATCGGCACTCAGGGAACGTTCGAGGACCCAGCCAATGACGTGGCCTACTACGTTTTCGGCGCCGACACGGCGTCGAATCTGTCGGTCGACTTCACGTTTTCGGGTCCCGTCAACGAGCCGGTGCTCTGCTACGACGCGACTGTCACGCAGGCTGCCAGCTACACGTTCGTGGACGGCGGCGGGTCCAACGATTCGATCACTCGACCGAGCGGGAGCTTCTACTCCGACGGGTTCCGCGTCGGTGGCAGCGTGGTCGTCAGCTCCGCGAACACGAGCGCCAACGACGGCACCTACGAGATCCTGGCGATGAGCGCCACGACGCTCGAGGTGGCGACTGGCAGCTTGACGGCGGACGCGACCGACACGAGCGCAGTTCTCGCGGTTGACAACCGAGCCTCGTTCTCGCTGTACCTGCGGGTGCGAGACGGCGACGCGCTCGGCAAGACGTTCGACGAGTCGTATCTCAGCAAGATCGGCGAAACCCAGCTCGGCGGACGCAAGTTCGCGTTCGCGTTGTCGAACGGGTCGGACGCTTCGATCGCTGTCACCGATGCTACCATCGACGGGTCGGCGCCCTATACCGGGATGTCGCTGACTTTTTATGCGAGTGCCCAGTCGCTTGGCGGGTCGGGCGTCCTCGTGGGTGGCCCATACAACTTCGGCGTGGTGCTCGACGCCAACGGCGGCACGAACACGGAGTTGTACGCATGGTTGCAGCGACAGCTGCGCAAAACGTCGGACGTTGACGCTGGCGGCGGGACCGTAATCGGTCGCATGCTCCGTGGATTCTGTCGGTTCCTCGGACCGACGTTGCAGCTCGGATCTGTAGACGGCGGGGTGTCGTTCCCGACGAATCCACTCGGCGGAGGCTCCGGCGTCTACGTCGAGAATCTGTCCGCCACGAGCCAGAACGATACGGTCATGTTCGACAACACGGGGACCCTGCGAGGGTTCCCTGTGTCCGTCGCGTGCACCATCGACATGAATGCTACGCTCCTGGCGGACGACGAGAACGAGTATTGGGTGTTTTTCGACAGGACGATTCGCAACACGGTTTCGGACCTCGTCATCAACGCTGGGACCGCCGCGGTGGGAACGTTCGCGAGTGCTGGCGGCAACCTGCCAGCGTCGTTGAATCGCGGCGCCGGAGCCTTCGTCCGGGTCTCTGGTCTAACCGGAGACGACGTCGCTATGAACGGCGTTTACCAGGTCACCACGCTCACCAGCACGAGCGAGTGGGATGTCCGACGGTACGATGGCGCGACCATCGTCACGACGAGTAGCGCTGAGCTGTATCTCGATGAGAATTGCATCGACACGCCAGACGCGATCATCGTCGACGACAACACGGGCACCGACGTGACTGGCGAAGGAGTGTCAGCCGACCCGACGTTCGCTTTCGACTACTCGAACAACATCCAAGGCGGGCGCACGGGAGGTACCGATGCCTATGTCGTCGGACGCGCCATCGGCTACTCCACGGCGCAGTTCACCCAGAGTTCTGTGCAGCAGATCCAGTCCGGCGTGCCGCTCGTGATCCCGCTCGCAGCCGCGCAAGAGCGTAACGTCTCTGGGTGATGATGCCATGCGCGGCGCTCTCATCCTGGCATTGACCGAGCTACGAACCGTCCACTCGACGCTCGGAGAGCTACTCGAGGCAGCTGGCGACGAGCTGTCCGCCGCTGCAGTGGATCACGTCGAGTCGTGTCGGGCATCACTGCGGGACACGTGCGAGCAGCTGCAGACCGAGTTGCGCGAGGGAGAGTGAGTGGCTGTCACCTTCGATCCGTCCAACCTGCGCATCATCGAGGATGCCACCGTCGTAGACGGGGACACGTCGTGGACGTGGGCCGAGGTTTACGCCGAGTGGAAATCGTGGCTTCGCGGTGACTCATCGCGCGCCGGCTACCCTCCGGCGTTTGCCGTACTCGGCGGTGAGCCGCTCGGCGGCGAGCGCTACCTCGGCTCGACCTTCTTTGTCATCAACCGCTGGAGATTCCGCCCGGCTGAGTACGATCACACGGTGACGCTCGTGGGCAACGTGGCGTCCGACCCGGACCTTCCGTCCGAGGAGGTGTGGGTGCCGACGATCGGAGACTACCAGGTCGCGGTCAAGCTCCAGAGCACCAACCTCGTCGACACCATTGCCGTCGGCTCCGGCGTGCTGCCGTCCGACGTGACGGCCATCGCAGCCGCAGTGCGAGATGCCATCCTGTCCGACGGCACCGCGTTCCCCGGCGCCTACGTGGACCAGGCGGTTAGCTCTCTCGCTGGCGCAGGGCTCACGGACGACCAGTCCACCCAGCTGGACACAATCGAAGGGCTTCTGGACGGGAGCACCGGCGGCGATGCAACCTCGCATCTGAGCGGCGAAGGCGTCGCCTACGCCACCCGGACCGACCTGCATCGGGTCGGGCTGCCAGCCGCGGCACTGGCGGGAGTCTCGACGGTGACGCAGGACGCCGCGCTCGAGGCAGCGTCGGGGCTCGCCAATGCCTACATCGTTCGATCTGGCTACGATCTGCCACTGTCGACGTGGCCAGCGGGACTCACGCTGCACGTGTGCGGCATCGCAGCATGGGTGCTTCTAAGCACGCGAGGGTTCGACCCTAGCAATCCTTCGGACAAGGCAGTCCGGATGCGATTCGACGACGCAATCAAATGGCTCGAGAAGGTGGCAAAGGGTACAGTGTCACTAGGCTCGTATCGCACGCGCAAGACCGTGACATCTGGAGAATCGAGAGGGTACTGAGTTGAGCTATCTAGACGATCTGATCTGGGGCGTCCGGGACATCTACTCTGGGTTGACCCAGCTGGCCAATCGACGGGGCATGATGTTCCCCACGACGCAGTTCCGCCTGACTGATTCTCCGTCCAGCAACTGGACCAAGGTGGAGCTTGCTTTCACCGAGGAGACCGGAACGTTGGCGGCCAGCGCGGGCGCCACGACCGTGCTCACGCTGGACACGGTGGAGGAAGGGGGCGGCTACCCATTTGAGGCCGAGGTCATTGCGTGGGACAGCACCGGCGGGCAGATGGCGGCCTACGGCGCCAGGTCCGTCATTCGCTGGTGCTACCGGGCCAGCGCCGGGAGCACGCAGATCGTCACGCCGACCGACACTGACTACACCTGGAGTCCAGATGTGGAGGGCGCATCGGTCTCAGGGCTAGCATTTTCCGAGATCGTCTCGTCCAACGCTGTGGCCGTGCAGATCACTCCGCCGACCGCCGTCGGCGTCAGCTACATCGCCCGCGCGCGATACCGGAGGCTGCCATGACGATGATGGGAATGGTAATGGGGCTTGGGATGGTGCGACGGAAAGGCGGAAATGTGCCGGAGAAGCTTGGCGCGGTCGCGTGGTGGGACCACCGCGAAGGCGTGGCCATCGACACCGGTGTCAGTGCGTGGACCGACAGGATCTCTGGCATTGCACTATCTCAGGGCACTGCTGGATCTCAGCCAGGGTACACCGCTGGACAGATCGTGTTCGATGGCACGGATGATTACTTGGCAACGACTTCCAATACGGTCCTGGCCGCCGAGACTTCCAGGGAGTTTACCATAGCCTGCAAGGGCAGCACATCCGGCGCTTTCGGCGCGGACGAGACCAGAACGGCATGGGGGTTCGGTGGGACTACGCTCATCTACCACTACGCAGGGCTATCGTCATATTTGTCCTCGCCCTTGGACCAATTGTGGCGAGTGGCAGTCCGTGGGACCGGGGCGTCCGCTACGGTATTCGACTCTGACGTTGATGCATTCGCTGCCGAGTCTGTCTACGCGATCGATGGCACGTCTGCCAGGCTACTTGTGAACGGTTCAAGCGACTCGTATTCGGCGCCGGTCCAGCCTGTCCCTGCGACCACGTTCACAGTCGGGTCGCTCCTGTATAACGGTTCGGTTGTTTCCTATTGGAACGGACCCATTGACCACGTCGTCCTGTTCAACCGAGCGCTCTCAGAGGCAGAGTCGGCACTGCTAGAATCCTGGATGGATAATCTATGATCACCGGAACACGAGCCGACCTTCGCCGTCTCGCTGAGCTGGACATGCTGTCGAAAGGCGGCCCCCGCAAAGCACGCCCTGTCACTCCGGGGCGCCACTACCCAATCGCTGACGACCCGTCAGAGGACCCCGTCGGCTGGACTCTCCGTGAGACGGACCCGGTGCCAATTGAGAACGGCTACGCACTCGACCTGGACGCCGACGTGTCCAGGGTGCCGCTGGCTAGCAGGGCTGAGGCCGTGCAGCTGATCGCCAAGTGCCAAGTAGTGGCCGGGAAGCCCGTCCCGCGGCAGCCGTCAGAACTCGCAGCAGGAGAGATTGCCGAGAGGCCGAGGAGAATCCCATGACACCAGACCAGCTACAGACACTGATCAGTGCCCTTACCGCCGTCGCTTTGACGGTGCTCGCTGTCGCAGGAGGCTACGCCGCGGCGTGGATTCGGCGCCATCTCACCCGGGATGACCACGCCGCTCTGCTCGAGCAGGTCGGGCATGTCGTCTGGGCCAGCACGACCGTCGGCTTCGAGCGACTTCGCCAGCGGCTCTCCGAGGCAGCTGGTGACGGCGCTGTAACGGCATCCGAGAGACGAGACGCTATGCGCGACGCACTCAGCCATGCGCTAGCTACGCTGTCCGACGAGACCCTGATCCGACTCCAGCGCACGCTCGGCTGTGACCCCGCCGCATGGATCGAAGCGCACCTCCGCGACCTCTGGGCAGCACGGGAATCCGACGCTGGCATCGAGATCGTGCCAGATGTCGAGATCGATGATGAGGCCATCGTCGAGGGGTCGCCCGAGGACGGAGGTCTACAGTGACCCGCGCGGCTGTGCTCTCCGTGGCACTCCTCGTTGCAGGCTGCTCCGACTCGCTAGAGCAGGCTCGCATCGAGCGTCCGCTCGGCGCGGAGGTGCGGGACTCCGAGCGCTGCCGCCGGCTGGACCGCGTCCGCCGAGACTGGTCCGCCGTCGCCGCAGCGAGCGGTGTGCTGGCTGGCTCCCAAGGGATCGCTACGCTGCCGGTCGACGACGACGGGGCTCGTGCCGGGCTGGCGGCTGGAGCGCTCGCAACGGGTGCCCTGGCAGCCGCAGCGGTGGCAATCAGCGACCGCGCCGGAGAGGCATGGGCTCGGGAGTGTTCTCGGTGAGGCACATGAGCATCACGGGAATCGGGGTCGTCTGCGTCGCGCTGGCATGCGCCGTTCACAATCCTGGCCACCCGGAGCCGCCCGAGCCGACGGGAACGGACTGCGACGCTGCCGACGAGCGGCTGCGCGAGCTCCAGTGTCGAGGCGAGCGCGGCCGTCCGCTGTGGGAGACCCCTGACGGAGTCCCCTTCGCCGATGCGTGTCGGTACGCTCTGAGCGACGGGCGCGACTGGAGTCCCACATGCCTGGCAACTATCGACAGCTGCGATGAGGTAGAGTCATGTCGCTGAGACCATCGGGCATTCTGGGGCCCGAGCCGTCGTTTCTCGTCGAGGCAGATCTGCAGCGAGCTTCGACGCGATGCTACCAGCCGATCGGAGCGTATGAGCCAGGATACGAGCCACCGCCGGCTGCGATCTGGCCACGGTACTACACGCTGGACCAGGGCTCGCTCCCGTCATGTGTCGGACAGGCATACGCTGACTGCGTCCACTCGCTCGTTCCGGGCGTCCCACGGGCGTCCGCCGTAGGAATCTGGCGGACAGCTCGCAGCTACCATGGTCGTGCGGAGGAGATCACTGGCACCTACCTGCATTGGGGTGCCGAGGCACTCGAACGCCGCGGATGGTAG
>Ga0272440_1000155_pt1 | contig 56154 bp, 35 predicted proteins | sample SSMMMBAug17_FD_192440 | JGI IMG/M metagenome (GOLD analysis project Ga0272440, IMG submission 192440) | Marine sediment archaeal communities from Little Sippewissett salt marsh, Falmouth, MA, United States - SSM-MMB-Aug17 | ecosystem: Environmental > Aquatic > Marine > Wetlands > Sediment ... | reverse complement strand
CATTATGACTTCAATTGCTGATATTTGGATAGATGAGGGAAAAAAAGAAGGCGAAAGGCTTGCCGCTAAAAAGCTCATTGCAAAACAAATGGCAAAAAAATTTAATATCAATCTCAAAAGAGTCATGGTAATACCTGGTCTGCCATTTAATACATTTACATCATAATCCAGATTATTTTGTAAATCAGTGTAAAGGTCTTTAATCCATTCCAGATTACCATTGGGTGAAATTTTCATTAAAGAAAGGCTTCCGATGTTACTGGATAGGATTCTTGATCATACAATATCGTATTGCTGTTATTTTTGATCGCAACAAATAATCTTTCATCTTCAGCAAATTTGATATGGGACACTTCCCCATTTGTAATTCCCTGCAAGAAAGGCAGCGCTGCATGCCCAGGAACTGCAAAAATGAGCATCAGCAACATCAGCGAAATGGATGTATTTATGTTTTTATTTTTCATGGCTTGACTCCTTATGGATTCAATCCCCATATTGCCCAGTAACATTTGAAGATTGGCCACAGACATCACATTGTTTTTACCACAGGTATGTTCAGTAATTCCCAGCGTGTAACATAGCATCACCGGCTTTACTGATGCCAACTCCCGTGCAACAGCACGAATCTGATCTGAAGAAATACCAGAAATTTCTGCCGCACGTTCGGGGTCTGCAACAATAAGTTTTGCGCCATTTGCAACCGCATTTTTAACAAATGTCGATGCCACTGGATGCGCTTCTGTCATATTTGATCGAATGACAAAAAACATCTTTGCGCGTGAAAATACATTAAATGAATTGGTCATTGCCCCTGATCCAAACGATGCCGCCAGCCCGGCGACAGTGGGGGCATGTCATGTACGCGCGCAGTGATCAATATTGTTTGTTTTGAACACTGCGCGAAATAATTTTTGCATCTGATAGGAATCTTCATTGATACTTCTTTTGCATGGTGACCAAGGGGTAAAGCAACTGGGTCCACTGGCAGTGCATTTTTTCGTTCCATGTACTTTTTACCATATCTAAAAGAACCAATGCCGAATTTTTCATCATGCGTAAAAATTCCAGCAGGAACAGCAACTGTTTCTCCAGGAAGGTAAACAAAAACTGTAATTTTTTTCTCACTCATTATTAAAAATCCAAATTGTCCAATTGTTTTGAAGAGCGGACTCTTTTTGGCAGACGTTGACGATCTTTATATATGCCAATTGTAGAAATTGGGGTCAGAGTAAAATTAAAATTGTGGAAAATTGGAAGAAAATCATAAAATCATAGACGTCCCCTTTTCGTCCACAAACCAGACCGGAAATAATTGAATTTCGAAAAAATTTTCATGCAAATATACACAGATTACAACAATCGTTAATAAATCAACAGGTTAATCTTGGAAATTACACCTATTTCATTATAAACGATCCCAAAAAGCGTATGATTTGTGCGGCAGCATTTGAAGAACGTGTATTGCATCATGCAATGATGAATATTTGTGAACCAGTATTGGAATCATGCGCAATTTATGATAGTTATGCATGTAGAAAAAATAAGGGATCCCATGCAGCAATAAAGCGAGCACAGAAATATGCAAATACATATGAATGGTTTTTAAAACTTGACATAAATAATGGAAGAGAATATTTTGGAAAGACAGATAAAATTACTTAGAAAAAAAACTTATTATTAGTAATAATTAGATGTTATCAAAAATAAAAATTTTGGAAAAAAAGTAAAATTAAATTATAATAATTATTAAATGGATCTCAAAATAGGCTGGAAAAGTCTGATGTTTTATAGTCCGGTATAGTGTATGATATAGAAATTATCCTTGAATCTTTATCTATGTTGTTAATTTTAAAAAAACTTTTTGCAATATTCTTGACTACTCTATTCCATACAGTTTCAAATGCTTCTTCTATCTGGACAGTCGTACAAAATAACTTTTGAATTATTGGTATTATTATAAATATTAAGTGCTTGAATATTAATATTTGTATATTCAATGATTTAGCAAAAAAAAACTATGAATTTTTCATAAAATCATTTATATAGCAACTTCAATTTATTACATGATATGGAGATGCTATGAACCTAATATTAATTGAAAAATTTCTAACAGATTTTCGTTGTTGCTTCCAACACACAATGACCTTTAACTGGTTTCTGGTTATTATTTTAGGGTTTATCGTACGATCGGACCATCTTGGGGTTTCAAGTTTTGTTCGTTGTTTCTATTTACAATCTAAAGCATATAACTCTTTGCTGTTTTTTTTTCGTTCTTCGGCATGGTCATTGACTGATCTCCTTGATCGCTGGGTTGAAATTGTCTGTAATAAATTTCCCCTACTTTACATTAAGAAAATATATCTTAGTTTTTATCCATTGGAAACAAATACGTTTCCATCGGGTGCAACACAAAAAAGTTGGCGTTTTTTTCTTAGCCCCGATAGTTATTCCGGGGCGTCAAATATTGCTTGAAAAGATATCGCCCCTATCGGAGCTAAGAAAAAAAAGCAATCCCCCTTCCAGAAAAAGAGCATAAAAACAGGAGTACGTCATGAAAACAATTTTAATTGTCGATGATTCAGCAACGATGCGTCGAATGATTAAAGCATCTCTTCAAAAGTTTGAAAATGTTTGTTTTGAAGAAGCTGAAAATGGACTTGAAGCCATTGAACGCTTGACAATTGGGTCAATTGATCTTATGATACTATAGACTTTAAGATAAAGATTTTGGACTGCGTTGGCGCTTCGTCGAAGTACTATAGTACTATCTCCTTGCGCCGCCTTGCCAAAATCTTTATCTTAAAGTCAATAGATTTAAACATGCCAGATATTCAAGGTTTGGACGTTCTAAAATTTATCAACGATCATCAATCTTTGAACAAGATTCCCATTATTGTCCTGACCGCACGCTCAGATGAGAAGACACGTGATACTGTCATGTCTACAGGAGCGACCCTGTTTATAAATAAACCTTTTGAGCCGCAGAATCTCATGGCACAGGCTGTTCGTTTACTTGAAACACATTCAAAGGCTTAGGTATACCATGTCAGATAACTACGATGACATTGAAAGAAAAATTCTTGAAGAATTATCAGATGAGTTTTATGCAGAATGCGATCAACTTCTTCAAGGACTCAGGCACGATCTTGTTGCTTTAGAAGATTACGTTGATACTGATCGGTTTGACAAAAACCTGTTTGACAATATTTATCGTACCTTTCACTCGCTAAAAGGTATTACAGGCACAATCAATATTGATTTAGCAGTAACACTTTCGCACAAACTTGAAAACTATCTGCGCTTGCTGTGTGAAAAAAAAGTTAAAATAATTAACACCGGGCTTGATACGCTTATGTCAGCAACGCAAAAAATTGAACATATTGTTTCAGCCCATCGTAACAACAAAGCCTTACCTGATATTACGCCATTACTCTTGTCAATTGAAAAACTCGTTGATTTATCGGATACAAACAGCACGAAACAAGTTTCCATGAATGCTGAATCAGAAACGCTTTTCCAGCTTGATGATGATGAAACATCACGCATTCGGGATGGCCTTCAGGATGGTCGTCAAATTTACAGATTTAAATTTACGCCCTCCCAGGAACTGTCTGTAAATGGCATCAATGTTAATGTCATTCGCCAACGCATTCAGGGAATTGGCGAAATTGTTAAAGGTATTCCATCTACAAATGAAATGGGTGATGTTACCTTTGATTTTCTGGTCATTGGATGGGTAGACCCTTCAATGCTTGATAAATGGCAGAAAGAGGGCTTAAAAACAATTCCGCACAATTTCGAATCCCTATTAAAAACAGATTCTTCTGACACCGCTCATGATAATGAATGTACTGATCCAGTAGATACAAAAGAGGATTATCCAAAAGAAAAGGCAGACTGTTTTAAGCGTTCAAATAGAGCAACATCAAATATTATTCGCGTTGATCTTTCGCGATTAGATGATTTAATGCAAATGATTGGAGACCTTGTTATTGAAAGGGCCAGGCTTGAAGATCAGCTCAATCAAATCAAGCATATCATATCCAATAAAAATCGGTACATGCTTGATGAAACAATCCAAGCACTTGAAAAGAAAATTCGACATTTGCGTGAGGGGATTATGCGCGTTCGAATGGTTCAAATTAATGAAATATTTGAACGTATGCGGTTTACTATTAAAGATGTGACCCGTGATATCCATAAAAAGATCAATTTAAAAATAGAGGGTAAAGATACTGAAATTGATAAACTGATTGTTGAAAGAATGATGGATCCGATCATTCACATGGTGCGAAATTCTATCAGTCATGGCATTGAATCCCCGGAACAAAGAAAAAAATTGAATAAACCCAAAGCAGGCTTGATATGTTTAAGGGCGTTAACATCTGGCGATATGGTCATTATTGAGATTGAGGATGATGGCAAGGGCGTTGATTTGGATGCCATTGCCAAAAAAGCCAGGGAAAAAAACATTATTGATGCGCAAGCATCGGTTACCCTTGATAATGTATTGGATATTCTTTGTTTTCCCGGGTTCTCAAGTAAAGAAAAAGCAGATCATACCAGTGGACGCGGCGTTGGAATGGATGTTGTGAAGAATGCTGTTGAAGAATTGGGGGGGACCATTACAGTGACAAGTACGTATGGAAAAGGAACATTGTTTCGCATTCATATCCCATTAACATTAGCCATTTTGGATGCAATGATCGTCTCTGTGGGTAATCAACAATTTGCGGTTCCCAAGTTATCCATTCAGGAAATTCTTGAAGTCGATCCTGAGTTTGTTCCTGCAGCAGGCCAGAATGAAATGATTTTATATCGTGATCATGTCTTGCCCATCGTCAGAATTTCCCGACTGTTCCATATTAAAGAACAATATCGCCGCTTTTTTTATGTAATGGTTGTTCAAAAAGGCAATGAATTTATTGGGATTGCCATTGATCGAATTATCAATGAACGTGAAATTGTCGTTCACGCGCTGCCAGATTCTTTTATCAATTTAAAATGGTTTTCAGGTGCGACAGAATTAGGTGATGGTCGTATTGTGCTGATTCTTGATGTTCAAAAGCTGTCCTATGACGACATGACACAATCAACGACAATAGATCATGCCAATACACCATCCACAAAAAGTGTTTCTATAGATGAACCAGAATTACCATTACCCACAGAATCTTATATATTATTTCAGTTAGGAAAAACAACCTATGCCATTCTCAGTAAACTTGTCAAACATCTGGAAATGATCGAAAATATAACATTCGTTCCCAATATGCCTGACTTTATCGAAGGTGTTGTTTTTTCAAGAGGGCGGGTTATACCTGCAATCAATTTGCGGCAGCGATTTGGATTTGAAAAAATACCGCACACGATCCAAAGCAGATTGCTGGTGGTCAATAACAGCAGACATACTGTTGGCCTGATTGTTGACAATGCCAGAGAGTTTGTTTCAATTTCTCAGGAAGATATTCAGCCGCCGCCTGAAAAAATTTCTGAGATGAATAAAAAATACATTCAGGGGGTCACAAAACAGGATCATCGAATTATTCTTTTAGTCAATACTGAGGAAACGCTTAAGATACCATTAAACACAATCCATTATTTATCAAATCAATATAAATAATTAAATAATTATATTTTTTTAGGAGAAAAAAAGAATGCCTGATAACAAATTAGAAAAAAGCCAAACCCATTCAGATAATGATGTGAAACAAAATATTGAGCAAATTAATCAAATCATGACAAAACTGGTTGACACATCGACTCTTGTTACCCAGGGAGCGTCAGATCAGAATGAGTGTATTAAAAATGCAATGGAAGAGACTGAAAAACTGTCGTTGTCTATGAAAGAAACTTCAGAACAATCCAAATCAGTTGAAACATCTACGATTGAAATATTTTCTTTTGTCAATGAAATGAATGTCTCTATTGAAGATGCCGCCAAAACCATTCAAGCGGTTGCCAAAAGCTTGCATCAACTTTCTGCTTCATCCAAAAATACTGCCAATTCAATTAAAAATGTAACTGATTCCTCTATAAACATGAGTTCCGCCAGTTCACAAGCCATGACATCAATGGAAGAAATGGCATCGTCAATCAAATCTGTCAATTCAAATGCTGAAAACCTGCTGTCATCAGTGGAAGAAATTGCAAGTACCATTGAAGAAGTTTCTCGCTCCATAAAAAGTGTTGCCAATAATGCAAATGACTTACAATTGTTGGAAGACCGCTCTTCTGTTTCTGTAACACAAATGGCAACTTCAGTGGAGGAGGTTTCATCGACAATGGACAGCCTTTCTCGTAAAATTGATGATGTATCGACCTCAATTGAGGAAACCGCTTCATCCATCCAGGGCGTTGCAAAAAGTGCGGACCAGATTACCGATGCTGCCGAAAATGCAGCAGTGGCTTCTGAACAACTTGAACAATCCATTCGCTCAATTGCCCTTCTTTCCAACGAAGCATATGAAAGCACGCGAAAAACTGAACGTGATGTTGATGAAGGTTCAAAAATCATTGAAAAATCAATCAATGGTTTTAATCGGGTTCGTGAATCAATGATTGACTCTGCCAATGTGGTTAATCAAATGGACGAACAGGCTGAAGAAATTACGACCATTATCAATACCATTGAATTGATTGCTGAACGTACAAATCTTTTGTCACTAAACGCTTCAATTGAAGCTGCCAGAGCAGGTGATGCTGGCAGAGGATTTGCTGTTGTTGCTGAAGAAATCCGAAATTTATCCAATCGATCTGCCCTGGCAACACAAGAAATCTCAAAAATCATCAAAAATCTTCAAAAAATTGTTCGGCAGGCCACAAAAACATCTGAGGAAGGTTCCCGCATTGCATCTGATAGCGGTGAATTAGCTGCTGAAGCTCGAACTGGTTTACAACAAATGCTCAAAGGGATTGAAACGACAACCAATGCTATTGGTAAAATTAATACTGATATTGAACAGCAACTTCTGGCCAGTCAAAATATGGTAAATTCTGTAAACACCACAGCCACCCAATCAAAACAGGTTGCTCTGGCAACGACTGAACAGGCCCTAACTGTTTCAAATATTGCAAAATCGGTTGCTGAAATGCGAAGAAATTCCATTGAGGTTTCAAAAGCAATGAATGAACAAACAATTGTTGCCAGAGACATGATAAAAATATCAAAAACTGTTTTGAAACAATCAACCCAGGTGAGCATTTCTACTGATGAACAAGTTAAGGCCATTGATCAAATACACAAAGCTGTTGAAACTATACGAAAAGAAACAGCGTTCATTTCCAAATCCATTGGAGAACAAACAACTGTTGTTGAAGATAACAGCAAACAGGCCAAAGAAATTATGAAACAGATTGAAACTGTTAATGTTGAAATGAAAGAACAATCCATTTCTTCAGAAGTCATTGCACAGGGCGTTTTAGATATTCAAGCACAGACAGATGATCTATCCAAATCTCTGACAGAGCAAACACGTAATGTGAAACAAGTACGTCAGTCTGGTGATAATGTGACTCAACAAATTGGTCTCATTTCAAAAGCCAATTTTGACAATGTATTGGCCATTGATCACATTATTGATTCACTGGATCAAATTCGGTCAATTACCACACAAAATTCAATGGGTGCGATTAAAACAAGAAAAATGAGTGAACACCTTGATAGCATTGTCAAAAATATCAATCAGCTATTAAACCAACTGAATACAGATAATTCATAAACAATTAAGAAATAAACTATTTTTTGGAGGTACTGTTTAATGCCTTTTTCGTCTAAAATGCCTGTAATGTCACCCAAAGAATTCAAACTACTGCGAAATATTATTCATGAAAAAACTGGAATATATTATGAACCGGGTAAAATGGATATTTTGACTGATAAAATAATGCCGCTCGTAATCAATCATGAAATGGATGCTTTTATCGACTATTATTATCTGCTCAAGCATGATAGTTATTTTACTGATGAATGGGATCATGTTTTTGATGCCATATCTGTTCAGGAAACATATTTTGGTCGGGAGTATGATCAAATTGAAACCCTGGTCAAAGTCATTGTTCCAAAACTGGCAATTGAGGCAATGCATCACCCCATAAGAATTTGGAGTGCCGCCTGTGCATCAGGTGAAGAGCCATTGACCATTGCAATTTCATTGGAAGAATCAGGCTGGTTTGAACGAATTCCCATCGAAATATTTGCCAGTGACTTGAGTCCAAAAGCAATTTCAACAGCACAGACAGGCGTGTATGGCAGCCGTTCTTTTCGTCGTTGGTCACAGGCGTTGATCGACAAATATTTTATTAAAAAAGATCAAACGTATCAGGTGAACCCTTCAATACATGAACATATCCAATGGCAAAACGCAAATATACATAACAAGAATGATGTTTTTCAAATGGCTGGTACACATATTATTTTTTGCAGAAATGTATTTATCTACTTTTCAGAGTACGCCATAAAAAAAACCGCCCGCCTTTTGTATGATTGCTTGACAGGCCCGGGATATCTTTTTACAGGCGTATCTGAATCATTGCTAAAATTTACTGAGGATTTTGATATGCAAGAAATTGATAATTCGTTTGTTTATGTCAAACAAAAATAAGCGGCGTTATGTTTCGTGTTCCCTTATTCAGATTTTTTTGCTTTTATTTTTCTTTAAATTTTTCGAACAGACCTTTGCGCATTTTTGAATGATTGAATTAATAAAAAAAAGGGGGTCGAATTGAAAAAAATTAAAAGTTGTGTTAAATCGACTCAAACGTGAATATAATTTTTTGGCAAAGGAGGTAAAGATGCCAACGATAAAAAAAATAATCCTAATCACAGTGAGTCTGATCATATCAGGATGCACATATATTGAAAACACAGTATACAAAACAGAAATTGCCTTTGAGCGATTTCGAACCGGATTCAAACTAAAAACAACAGCCATTGAGAATCATATCATTTTTTATTTACAAGGCGGTGAAGGAGAAACTGTTCTGCTGGTTCATGGTTTTACAGCAGATAAATATACATGGATTAAATTTGCCAAATCCATATCAAATCACTATCAGGTCATTGCTGTTGATTTACCGGGTCATGGTGAAAGCACCTATTGCGAAAAATGTAATTATAGTATTCAATCACAGACACAATATCTAAAAAAAATCGTCGATAAGCTTGGCATCGATAAAATGCATCTGGTTGGAAATTCAATGGGTGGACGCATTTCCATCTCATTCACACGTTTATATCAAGATCAGGTCAAAAGTCTGGCATTATTAAATTCTGCGGGGGTCAATGCGCCAAAGCCAAGCGAATTCAATAAATTGCTTAAAACAGGCAAAAATATGTTCAATATCCAGAATCGACAGGATTTTGATGCATTGATGAACATGTCTATGGCATCCCCCCCATTTTTACCCTGGCCCATAAAATCTGTAACCTCTCGAAATTATATTACGAGAAATGTGATCAATCAGAAAATTTTTCATGATATTACTGAGTCATTGTGGGATAGTCAGTCTATTCTTCAAGAAATTCATGTTCCTGTTCTTATTTTATGGGGAAAAGAGGATCAATTGATTGATGTTTCTTGTGTGCCCATTTTTGAGAAAAATTTATCCAATAGCACCAGCGTTATTTTGGAAAATACTGGACATTGCCCAATGATTGAAAAACCTTATGAAACAGCCGGGCATTATTTGAAATTTTTGAAGAATCATTGAAATGTAAGTGGCGTCCAAAATGGGGAACTTATTTTTCGAATGTTCCTAATTAATAAAAATTATAAATAAAAATAAAGAAAGGAAAATAAATGCAGTTTATTATTGCTTTGATAATTCCATTATTAATAATTGGAATAATTGTTATTTGTATGGGGGTTGGAATTGGTTTCATTTTATCGAAACTAATCACTGAATTAACTTTAGGAATGGGAATTATTGCCGGTTCAATTTTTTCAATTGGAACCATTTATTTTTGGCTCAAATTATTAACTTCAAATGATTTGCATGAAGCAATATTGAACTACGAAAATGAAGATTCAGATTCAGAAGATGAAAAACCATATGTAATAATACCCGGCCAGTATAGTAAACCTTTAAGGAAAAAAAGAAAAAAGAAAATTAAAGCATAAATCGCATAGATTTTAGCGGAAATGTCAATATTATCGTTCAATTTTGGACTGCGTTGGCGCTTCGTCGATGTACTATAGTACTATCTCCTTGCGCCGCCTTGCCAAAATCTTAATCTTAAAGTCTATAAACGAGTCCTCTTGCATGAAGGGCATTAAACACCATAAATAAGGCTGCCAGCCAATTCGTATACGCAAACAATTTCTTAAGATGTTTAGGCTTCGATTTCAAAGCAAACTTCCCACCTAATATTCCACCTATAATTGAAACAAAGGCTAAGGGAATAGCCCATGAAGGATTAAAATCTCCCTGGATAGCATGTCCTGAAAAACCCATAAATGCAGTAATCGCTATTAATGTTGATGCCGTTCCAACCGCTGTATGCATCGGGACCCCGCAAGCTAACACCATCAGCGGAACCAGAAAAGAACCCCCTGAAACACCAACCATCCCGGAACCAAAACCAGTTAAAATAGTGACAGGCAACGCAATCCATAGGTTCATGCTATAAACTTCATTGCATGATTTTATATTGATGATCCCAAAATGTCTATTTTTTGTAATTGCTTTATTTTCTAAAACAGGGACCAGCATTATTAGTCCGGCTATCAATAGCATAACAGCAAATATCAGTTTTAAAGAAAAACCACTGAACAAATGAGAAAAATATCCTCCTCCAAGTGCTGGCAAGGCGGTAAATATTCCGATCAGAACAGCTAATACCCATGATACAGACTTGTTTTTTTGAAAAATAATCATTGCCGCAACAGAAGCTGAAAAAAGAATAAATTGACCGGTTGTCGCTGCCTCGTGCATTGGGATATTGGCAATTGCCAGAATTACAACATAAAAATTCCCTCCGCCTTTACCAACCATTGTCATGACAACAGCCACAATAAAAATGAGAGCGCTTACTATAATAAGATTTGCCATCTAATAATCCATTCTCATCTTTTGGTTTTAATGACCTTGAAAACCTGTCCCGGTTTCAGAGCTTCTGTCAGAGCAGAGTATCCACCCTCAACAATGCGTACATCTATAAATCCTCTTGACAGTAAATAGGCATAGACAATAGATGATCTAACATTCGCAGGACAAAATACGCCTATGAATTTTGTCTTTGAAATTTCATCAATTCTGTCAGGAATTTCGTTGATCGGTATGTTTAAAGATTCAACATTAGGGTGATGCTCCAATTTTATAGAAATGGAATCTGATTCTTCTTTTGATCGAACATCCAATAAAAGAACTTTCTTCATATCGAAGAATTTCTCCGGTGATATTTTATGTTTTCCATTTCCAAAATAATCTAATGTAAGACTTTTAAGTACTTTATCCATTTCAATCTCCTTTTAAATGAAACTCTGTTTTGCATCCCCATATTTCATTCCCATCTGGAAGAAATATCATGGTCAATTTTTAAATGATCCATAACACGTGCTGCCACAAAATCAGCCAGTTCAATGATATTTGCGGGCATCATATAAAAACCCGGGGATGCAGGCATGATTACAACACCTTGATCAGCCAGTTTCAGCATATTTGTCAGGTGAATTCGTCCTAAGGGCATTTCTCTTTGCACAAGAATCAGGGGACGTTTTTCTTTTAAACAGACATCCGCAGAACGTAACATGAGATTATCCGAAAAACCATTGGCTATCGCCGCAGTCGATTTCATAGAGCAGGGCACTACAGCCATGCCATCATGAATAAATGACCCGCTGGCAGGTCTGGCAAAAAAATTATCTGGCTCAATTTCATCAAGTAAGTCTTTATTCGAAGCATTTACAATATTTATTGTTTGAAGATAATCCTGTAATAAGCCGCCAGTATAGCTTTGAGAAAATAAATGGGCATTTTGGGTTTCATGGGCAAAGACCTTTTTACCCATTGATGTGACAATCCAGTAAATGCGAACATTGGATGCCAGCAACCCTTTAATGAGTCGAATCGTATAAATCATTCCAGATGCACCACTTGTTCCTAAAACAATTGTGTTTACGCATGACATAAGAGGACGTCTCCTATAATACCTGATAAGAAAATCAGACTGATCGTACTATTAATATGAAAAAAAGCAATGGGAATTCTGCTTAAATTGTCTGGATTGACAATCAGGTGTTCGATTAATAGTGCAGCGCCAATAATAATAACAGCCAGAATATAAACAATGTTCATATCAAACACAAAATAAATGGTCACAAAAGCAAGAAAACATAAGACGTGCAGCAGCGAAGAAACAAAAAGCGCGGTTTTAATGCCATATTTCGCAGGTATTGAATAAAGTCCTTCATTTTGGTCAAAATCAAAATCCTGACAGGCATATAAAATGTCAAAACCAGAAATATGGGTCATGAGTGCAAGACTTAAAATCAGGATCGGCCAATCAAAAGATTTTGTTACAGCGATCCATGCGCCTATGGGTGCCAAAGAAATGGCAAACCCGAGATAAATATGGCAGAAACTCGTAAAACGTTTTGAATAAGAATACATGAACAACAGGAACAAAACAGGTATCGCACAATAAAAACAAATCAGGGCCAGTCTGGCGGCTGAAAAAAGAAACAAGGCTGAAAAAACAATAACAAAAAGAATGGACTGCGATCTGGATACTTCGCCAGAAGGTATGGCTCGCTGTGCAGTTCTTGGATTTTTGGCATCGATTTTTGAATCAACAATCCGATTGAATCCCATTGCAGCAGATCGCGCGCCAACCATTGCAAGAAGAATCCATACAATGTCCCAGCCTGATATTGAGACATCTTGTTTTGCGGCTAAAATCACTGCTGATAATGCAAAAGGTAATGCAAAAACAGTATGGCTGAATTTTATCATTTGGCCAAATGACAAGATTTGATGAATCATTTATTCTATTTCTCTATAATATTTAAATAATACCATATAAAGGCATTCCTTTAGCGCCCAATTGATCCACACGTTTTTCAATATCCAAATCAGGTTCGAGCGGGCTGGCATGGTGCGCTTTCAGGCGGGCATCAATAATCAAACTTCCTTTACATCCCCAGTGTTTACAATGAATAAATGCATTTGTACCATAGATGTCTGCCGCAGGGTCGGATCGTGTGAATGTTACCCATAAAAAATTATCAAGGTGTTGACACACAAATCTGGAATCATCTGCAACAATAATCAATGGGAAAGCGTCTAAATTAATGGTTTTTTGTTCAGACAACACTTCTGAGAGAAGCTGAATGCGTGGATCATGTTCATTTCTTGCAGTATGATGTTTGGGGCCCTGGATCACCAGAATGCCTGGCAAAACAAAATCCGGATTTGTGAAATCGTCTGGAAGATACAAATTTGCGGGAATATCTGTTCCCAATGTTCTTTTTTTTAGGCCACATGCTGCAATAATCACTTTTGAGCCCTGATTGAGATGTATTCCAGAATAATCAAGCGTATCCATTGTAGTTTGTGTAATCACATGAACATCTCTTTCCCATTGGACACGCTCTAGCAAATGCTCGAAAAACTCAGGGATTTTTTTGATATTCAAACATGGGGAATCTGGAGATTCAGTGGTAATCAACACATATTTGGACAGTGATGTCTGGGTATTTCCTAAAAGTGAAAACGCGCCTGTCAATAACTCCTGGGGCTTTTGTTCTGCACAATAGGGCACATATCGTTCACTTCCGATGGCCAGCAACAATGGATGAACACCCGCAGCATCCACTGCATGTACATGATGAATGCCTGAAAAAACAGTTGAAACCAGCGATGCTGTTTGTTCATGTATCCATTCACCAATAATTGAGTCTTCCTGCGGGGGTCTGGCAACAGTTGTAAAAGGCCAGATGGCATCTTTTCGATGATATATTTGATTGACACGCATCACTGGAAAATCATGTTTTAGACTATAATATCCCAGATGATCTCCAAATGGGCCTTCAGGTAGCTGATAGTCTGGAATGACAGTCCCTGAAATACAAAAATCAGCCTCAGATGGCATAGGCAATGGTGTTTTATCATACACCATTGAAATACGATGCCCTGCCAAGACACCTGCAAAAGCCAGCTCAGGGATGCCCTCAGGAAAAGGCATAATGGCTGCCAATGTCAGGGCGGGGGGGCCGCCAATGAAAATGTTAACATGTAATGGTTTGTTTGCTTTCATTGATGCTGCATGATGAAAGCCGATGCCCCGATGAATCTGGTAGTGAAGTCCAATTTCTTGATTCTTTTTGTATTGATTACCCGATAATTGAATTCGATACATGCCCAGATTACTGTGTATCCATCCAGGGGCCTCCGGGTTCTCACTATACACCTGAGGCAACGTAATATAAGGACCGCCATCCTTTGGCCAGGATTTTAGTTGGGGAAGTTGCGATATTGTTGTTGTGCATTCCAATACCGGTCCAGATCTTACTTTTTTGGGAATCGCACATGCTGCTGCTTTTGGCGCATGAAGCAAAACAGATGGATGATGAATAAAATGCAGGGGATCTTTTTTTAAAGCAAAAAGAGATTGGATGGCTTTTTGAGAATGCTGGAAAAGCCATCGCATACGTTTTTTGGTTCCAAAGAGGTTGGCCAGCATAGGGAACTGGCACCCTTTTATGCGTGTAAATAATATTGCCGGGCCCTTTGAAACAAAAACGCGACGTTGAATTGCGCCTGCTTCAAGGTTGGCATCCACGACCTCTTCTATACGAACAAGATCGCCTTTTGCTTCAAGTGCGCGTACACATTGCTGAAGGTTTCTTAGAATCATTGCATGTCAAATCACATTGTGCAAATACCATCAGAAATAATCCACTGATTATCTTTTTTGATGAGAGAAAACGTATGATCCACATGGGTCATTTTACGTGTTTTTAACCAGGGAATGATTGCTGCACGTTTGGCTGTGATATGCACTTTTGCAGATGTATTGGTATGTTCAATCGTTTTTGTATGAATATTTGTCAGATAGCTGACCAGATAATTATCCCGATACCCGCGTTCATTTGCTTTCTGTTTTTGCGCATAGAAATATTGATCAATCATGTCAATTTTTTTCTGATTGTTAACATAAGACTTTGCAGATTCATCTAGCTGGTAATAGGCTTTGCAAAAAGATAAAACAGTATCTTTAGGTTGTTCGATTGTGTCAATCAGAATAAATGCTGATTGAAAAAAAACAGCTAAAAACAAAACGATGGCAAAAATTGAAATTCTTTGAATCATTGAAATCTCTCCTTTTTCTGAATATTATTGTATTGAACAGGTCTAATTTACTTTTAGACCTGTTCGACTATTTATGTTGTCTAATGTCCGCCGCTACCCAGAATTCCTGAAGCAGCAACGCACAGAACAAGTATTTCAAGAACACTGATTGCAGTATAGGTCCAGTCTTTTTGTCGGATATAACCCCGAACCAGCAATGTATAACACACAACAGTCATTAAGCCCAGTAATACAAATCCGATATAATTGAGGATATCCCCTTTCATCAGCAAATGCGTCCATTCCCATCCATGAGGTGTGCTTGTCAGCTTAAGGTATTCATCTACATTTTTTCCCCAAACCTCTGGTAAATATAACATATCTACAAGTGGTTTTAAAATTCCTGTCAAATAAATAAAATAGGTCACACCCATGATGACCAATCCCGCCAATACACCAATCATTAAAACATTGGCATATAAAACTTGCTCCTCTGAAGCTTTGAGCGCATCATTATCTTTATCCATAACGATTTCTCCTTATTCTTTAAGATGGAATTACCCCATCAGTCCTAGACCAAGTCCTTTATCCAATGCTTTGAATCCAGCAAAGAAAAGCACTCCGATAACCATATAGCGGATCATTTTAGGCTTGGCTACAGCCAAAATTCTAACGCCTAAAAAGGATCCAAGCATCAAACCAACAATTGATGGCACTGCAAGGAGTGGAATAACACAGCCTCGGTTTAAGTAAATCCATGCCGCAGAAGTGTCGGTAATTGATAATAAGAACTTGCTTGTTGCCACAGAAACTTTAAGGGGGACGCCCATGAGCAGGTTAAAAACCGGTACATTGGCCCATCCTGCACCCAGACCAAATAAGCCTGCCAGCAATCCGATAATAATAAACATAAACAAGCCCAGAAGTGTGTTATGTGTTTTCCATGCAACACTTTCCTGAGAGCCATCATCCCAATAAACGCCCTGAATTCCCAGAGCCATTCCAATCGCATCTTGTTTGGTCACAACAGGCTTTTCTGTATTTTTTGAAAACAGAAGCAGACAGGCGATACCAATAATTGTGCCCCCCAAACAGGCTTGAATAATGTCTGGGTTCAATGAAGACAAATAAAGGCCCAACATTGCACCTGCAATCGAGCATGTTGAAGCGATCAATGCCACCGGCAATGCCAATCTGAGATTTGCCAGGTTACGTTTTAATAAGCCGGGTCCGGCTGCAAGTGCGCCTGCTAATGCAACCATCAGACCAATGCCGCGTACAAAGTCAATGTGAAATGGAAAAAAACCACTCACCAATGGTACATATAAAACGCCACCACCGACACCTGCCATTACTGCCAATACACCCAGTATCAGACAGAAAAAAAATAATACCAACGGCCAAAACCACCAGGGTTTTGCGCTTATCGCCGGATCCATCATTGTCTCTGTCGCAAATGATAATCCAGGGCTTGACATAAGTATTGCAATCATAACAAATAGTTGTCCACCAAGCATATTTATTCGAGATTTTATCATCTAACTAAATTCCTCCATAAATCGTTGTGTTTACTCTGAAACACATATTTTATATACAGATATATTTTTTGATACAGTTATCCAATTAAATGGATTTGGAAAGATAGGATTGAAGAGCTTTATAAATGGATGCCTGTAAGTTGAGAGGGACATATATAGTATAATCCCTTTTGAGTCAATAAAAAACGTGGAATAGATGTTCTTTTTACAAGCAATATATGGTATATTTATTGCTTCTTATGATACAATCAGCAACAACCATAGATGGAACAATTATATGCGAATGAAATTTAAAGACATATTAAAGCAATGGCCCTATTTTGGGCTGCTTTTATTTACTGCGATGTTTACATTGTTGATATCTATACGTTTGGGACTATTTGATAAACATACCATAGAAATCAAAGCGGTTGTCCAATCATTACAAATGCAGGAAACCTGGATGAATATTTTTCATCAAGAACAAAAAATTGGATACAGCCATCGTATGATTCAGCCTGACAATGATATGTACATTCTATCTGAAAAGACATATCTACAATTAAACACCATGGGAACAATTCACGACTTGCATATCCAAACAAAGGCCATTCTTGCCAAAGATTTATCATTGGATCAGTTTTCATTTCAACTGAATTCAGATCCTTTTAAATTTAAGGTTCAGGGCACTGTCGAATTAGACAACTTAAGATTAATTATTGATAATTCAGAAACAACCATACCGCTATCAGATAAAATATACTTACCCGCTGCGTTGATGGATGCTGCTTATGCCTTAGACCTCAAACACGGTGAATCACAAAACTTGAAACTGTTTGATCCATCAACAATGGGCATGAGAACTGTAACACTCTTTTATGATGGTCAGGAACAACTAGAAATAATGGGCTCGCAACTGCTGTGTAATGTTTACTCAATGGATTTTATTGGAATAAAATCCACTGCATGGATCGATTCCACAGGTCAGATTGTTCAGGAAAAAGGGATAATGGGCATGACCCTGAAAAAAACTGACAGGCAGCATGCTTATAAGAATCTAAAAAATATAGCGCATAAAGATCTTATTGAATGGGTTTCGGTGCCAAGCAATGTTGTGTTGGAGCATCAGGAAAGACACAGCGAAATCACCTATCATATTGAGGGGGAATTTGATAAAAAACCCCTTGAGGGCGGCAGACAGATCCGATCTGGATTGGCCTATTTGACCATAAAAAAAGAACGTATTCCACCTCCGCCATATAAAGTGTCCATGATGGCTAAATATTGTCAACCCACTATCATGATTCCTTCAGACAATCCTGGAATAATAGCTCAACTTCAAAAAATTACACGAAATGGGGATTCTCACCTTGTAAAAATCAAGAAAATTATGGTGTGGCTCAATGAAAATATAAAAAAACGTCCTGTATTATCAGTACCAAATGCGATTGAAACACTTAAACATAAACGAGGTGATTGCAATGAACATGCAGTTTTAACAGCGTCTTTGCTGCGGGCAGCAGGAATACCAACACAGATTGCAGCAGGCCTTGTTTATCAAAAGGGTCGATTTTATTATCATGCATGGAATGAGGTGTATTTAAACAAGTGGATTACATTGGATGTAATTATGAATCAATTTCCTGCCGATGTTACCCACATTCGACTGGTCAAAGGGTCTCCGGATGCGCAAATGGCGCTTCTGGGAATGATTGGCAACATTAACTTAAAAATTGTTGAAAAAAACCATGATTAAACTTATTCATCTTTCCAAAAAATATGGCAATCACACGGCAGTCAATAATGTCCATCTTACTGTAAATGCGGGTGAAATATTTGGATTTATCGGGCCAAATGGTGCGGGTAAAACAACAACAATCCAAATAATGGCAGGTCTTTTACTGCCCAGCAATGGCAATGTGATCTTATCCGATGTGTCCATGAATGATCATCCTGTTAAAGCCAAGCAACTGATCGGTTACATCCCTGATCGACCTTTTATTTATGAGAAATTAACAGGAATTGAATATTTAAGATTTATTGGTGATTTTTATCACGTATCAGATTCAGATTTTAGAACACGATCCACTGAACTTTTAAAACAATTCGGACTCTTGAGCCGGTGTAACGAGCTGATAGAGGCGTATTCTCATGGTATGAAACAACGCCTGATTATGGCATCAGCACTGCTACACAATCCACCTATTATCATTGTTGATGAACCAATGGTGGGGCTTGATCCTGTTGCGATCAAACTGGTGCGCGATATTTTTCAGCAGCGCTCCGCACAGGGAACGACCATATTCATGTCAACCCACACACTCAGTCTTGCCGAGCAAATATGTCATCGGGTGGGAATCATTCATAATGGACATCTCATTGCAACCGGTACAATAGATGATTTAAAAGCATCTGCAAAAAAAGGAACCAATGATCTTGAAGATATCTTCTTTCAATTGACTTTTGCAAATGCAGAGGATGAATAATTCATACAGAGATTCAATTATGAAAAACATTCGAATACTTTTAAGCCCCAGATACCTGGCAATTCTTCGCCGGGGCCTGACAATGAAAAAGTTTATCGGCATGAGTTTTTTTGCAGGTATTGGCATGATTATCTGGTCGATTATATTTTATGTTTCTTATCGGGTATTGACTTATTTTAAACATGTTGAAAATATTGGCGATTTTTTATCATATAAATTACTATCAATGATACTCTTGATGCTTTTTTCATTATTAATATTCAGTGCCATATTAACTGCGCTTTCCAAGCTATTCTTAAGCAATGATTTGGAATTGGTTCATTCCCTGCCGGTGGCATCTGAAACCATTTTTATTTCCAGATGGATCGAGATTACATTTGATAGTTCATGGATGATGCTTTTATACACAGCACCAGCATTTATTGCCTTTGGTATTGTCTTTGATGGTAATTTTTTGTATTACTTTTATTTATTATGCAGTCTTTTTCTGATGTCAATTATTGCATGCGGATTAAGCTCTTTAATTGTCATGCCAATCGTATTGATACTGCCTGCCACTCGAATCCGCACAGTTTTCATCTTTTTTGGGCTTGGATTGTTTATCCTTTTGTATGTTGGATTTCGGATTATGCAGCCAGAAAGATTTGTTAATCCTGAAGGGTTTGCATCAGTTCTGATGTACTTAAGAACAATCAGTACGCCATCCACACCCCTTATTCCCAGTACCTGGGTGTTTGATACACTGAAATCAACCCTGGAATGCAGATACAGCAGTGCCTTTCTTAATATAAGCATTTTATTCAGCTTTTCTTCAGCGCTGGTCTGCTTTAATGTTATCATTGCAAGATATATATATTTTATTGGGTATTCGAAATCACAAACTGCGCAATCAAGACTTATCACAGGTAACAGTCAAATAATTTATCGCCTGACCCAAAAAATTCCTGGACCAATACGTGCTGTGCTGATAAAAGAAATGAAAACCTTTTGGCGTGATCAAACCCAATGGTCTCAATTGTTTCTCATTGCTGCATTAATTGTCATTTATTTATATAATTTTTCTGTCTTGCCATTTGATCAGAATTCGATGAAAACAATGTATATAGAAAATTTATTCAGTTTTTTGAATATTGCTCTTGCTGCATTTGTGCTGACAGCCATTGGTGCACGTTTTGTATTTCCATCAATCAGCCATGAAGGTGCATCCTTCTGGATTATTCAAAGCAGCCCTATATCCATCAAAACATATATGTGGATCAAATGGCTGGGGTATTTTATTCCGCTGTTGATTCTTTCTGAACTATTAATCATCACAACCAATATCCTTTTAAATGTGAGTCCCTTTATGAAAGTGTTGTCTGTAATAACAATGCTTTGTATTACACCCGGGGTCGTGGCAACAGGAATTGGACTGGGCGCTGCCTATCCAGATTTTAAATCTGAAAACCCAACACAAACAGTCACCAGTTTTGGTGGACTGATGTACATGTTTTGTTCTTCAGCCTTTTTTGGAAGTGTTGTTTTGTTGGAAACTGGCCCTGTGTACTTATTTTTTAAAAGTCATTTTCAAACCGATTTTTTGTCAGGCATGGATTTGTTATTTATTGTCATCAGTTTATCACTGGCATTTTTGATTTGTGTCTTAATGTTATTTCTTCCCATGCAATTTGGTAAACGTCGTTTGACCCAAACTATTCAAAACAAATCTCATGAAGATGTGGATTCAAAAATCTGAATTGGGGTGTATTCTTAGGAATGCTCGAAAAATAAGTTCCTCATTTACTTATGTGCCAAGAACGTGTAGGGGCGAACCTTGTGTTCGCCCTCGAACTAATAACGCGTTCGTTCCTATGTACGAAGGGCGAACACAAGGTTCGCCCCTACATTGGATTTGTCAATAAGAAAATGGGGAACTTATTTTTCGAGCATTCCTAATAAATCCGGTTTTTTGTCGAATGGCAAACACAAGGTTTGCCCCTACACTCGTCCTCGGACATATGTATATTCTCGATTATTTCAAAATACCAAAACTTATAGACCTATGCGTTACCAGAATTTACCATTTTAAAAAAAGAAAATTGAAAAAAACATTTTTTTATGTCATATTATAGTATTATTTTTTTATAATCACCAATCATAAAAAAATAAAAAAAAGTGAAAGAAAAACTAATTTTCTGTGTCTATATTAATAGGAACCCTAAACTTTAATCTCAAAATCTTAAACAAATTTGGAGGACAAATGGAATTTTGTGCAAAAACATTGAAAACACTCAAAGGATCGTTTGTAGCTTATGTTTGGACATGGGCTGTTCTGGCTTTATTCTCTTGCTATGTACCGGTTTCCAATGCCGCAGAATTGACTGTATGTGCGAATGGTTGTGCATACACACATATTCAGGATGCCATTGATAGTGCTTCGCACCAGGATACAGTTCGCGTGCTTGCCGGTCGGTACACTGAAACTATAACTATCGGTGATTATTGGGAAATCCCGATAAATGGCGGCCAATTGTCTGTTAACCCCAATCCAGAGCAATTGACCCATGTTGTTTATTTACTTGGATCACACGCTGATAACTATTCAAAAGGTGTTGATAATCGAGGAAATGAATCCATTATTTCGGGTCAAATCTTTATTAACACGCTTGGAAGTGGGGTTAAGGTGAATGGATTTATCATTGATAGCGCCATTGTCCCCCCTTATACTGATAAAAATGACCGCATTGGCAAATCTGCAATCATGATTGCAAGTGGCCCATCAGCAGATATCCGATGCAATATCGTCAAAAATGCAAGGCGCTTTGGTATTCGTAATGGATATATCAATGGAGAGGCGCCTGGCTCAACAATTGTCAACAATAGAATTGTTGATGCCCATGATGCCGCAATTTTAAATCATGTGGGCAATGACAATGTTAAAATTTTGGACAACGATATTGAAAATTCAGGCCATTTGGCGGATGGCATTCAATGTCTGAAATACGATAATTATGAATCTTACAATACAATGATTCAAAAGAATTCCATTCATGGTGGAAATATTGGAATTCTCAATGATTCTGGAGCGGATTCCCACATTTTAGAAAATATTATTGAAAAAACAAATAGTTTTGCGATTTTAACCCGGGCCCGTGCATTCATTATTGAGAATACGATCACAACCTGTAAGGATGGTATTCGTACTGAATACCCAGGTACCGGACCTTCAGATCGGGTTGAAATTACAGGCAACACCATTTCATTTACTGAATTTAGCGGGATTAATGTTTGCGGAACCCATACATTGGTTTCTGAAAATTCCCTGTATACCTGTAATATCAAATCAGAATTTGATGACTCACCCGACTATGATTATGCATCCATACACGTGGAGGCGCAGGGATATACTGCCAGTCATTCAATCATTATCAATAATATAGTTAAAGATGGGGGAAATGGAATTCAGGTTTGGGCTGACTATGTTACAGTTTCTGGAAATACACTTGAAAATTTTGGTCAATCCAGCAGTTTTCCTTTAACAAAAACGCAGAATGATCGATTGTATGTCAATTCTCCCATTATTATCGGCTCCAATTTTGGACCCTCTGAAATAGAATTTGATCCCATTGGGCTGACAATTGATCAACCAGGAGATACCATTTTTTACAGCGCGGATCTAAACCAACCGCCTTCAATAACCAATCTTTCTGAAAACACCTATCTGGTCGAGCAAGATATAGTCTTAGATATTCAATTCAGCCTGTCAGATACGCGCCAGAATACAATAACATTTTCGCTTGTAACTGATTCAGATCCGATTGCCATATCATCAGTGACATCCTCAACTCCCATTGAAAAGAAAGCGGATAATCAATATCAGGTTGTGCTTGAAGATAATCAAACACAAATTTCCCTGACAATCATCACACAGTCTGGTAAATATGGCACAACGCATATCTCTTGTATTGCAAATGATGGTTCAAATACGTTCAAGGCAAAAAATGAATCGGAACTGTACACCATTTCAGTGATTTCAAAACCTGTTATTTCAGACATTCCAGATCAAACAATCAATGAAGGTGGCTCTTTTACCATCATTCATCTGGACCATTTTATTTCTGATGAAGATACATGCTATACAGATATTACATGGACTTTTGATGGTTTCGCGCCGCTGACGATTGAAACAGATAATCGGATTGTGACGATTTCAACCCCTGACAAAGATTGGGATGACACAAGAACAATCGTTTTTACTGCGACAGATCCTGATGGCTTTTCTGTCAGTGATTCTGCAATTTTTAAAGTGATTCCTGAAAATGACCCGCCGATTGTTTCTCAAATTCCTTCTCAAACTGTGGCTGAAGGTGCGGCATTCTCAAAAATTACTTTAAATGATTATGTCAATGACGCTGACCATTCAGTTTCTGAAATTCTATGGTCTGTTCATGACAATAATATCCTTGAAATTGACATTGCAAATCAAATTGCCAGTATCACAATTACAAATCAAGAATGGAATGGAACAGAACAAATCTGGTTTACAGCTTCCGATCCCGAAGGTTTAACTGCCAGTGTAGCAGTTCAATTTACTGTAACTGCGGTTAATGATGCTCCGATTCTTTCACCCATTTTAGACAAGACCATTAATGAAGATACTGCGTTTGATTCTATCGAATTAGATCGTTTTGTTTCTGATGTCGATAATTCATATACAGAGTTAACATGGCAGTTCAGTGGTGCATCAGAACTGATTGTTACAATAAATAATCGGATTGCAAGTATATCATCTCCTTATACCCATTGGAATGGTGAGGAAACTATTTCTTTTATGGTCATTGATCCAGAGGGCCTTTCTGATGTAACATCTGTCACCTTTAATGTTCAACCTGTCAATGATGCGCCTGAGATTGCTTTAATACCATCACAAACTGTCAATGAAGGAACCCCTTTTACAAATATCGTACTTAATGATTATGTTACTGATGTTGACAATGAAACCCAATTTGTTTGGACAACAAGTAATACAAACAATTTAGATGTTTATATTATTGATGGCAAAGCGTTCATATTAGCTAAAGATAATGATTGGTTTGGTGTTGAAAATATCCAGTTTATTGTCCAGGATTCTGGTCAATTGACAGCAAGTCAAATGGTTCAATTTGTTGTAAATGATGTTAATGATCCGCCAGGTATTATAAAAAATATTGAAGATCAAACCATTGAAGAAGGCCAGGTCTTTACAATTATTGATTTAGTAGCAAATGATATTGATAGTGACACAATTACCTGGACATCAACAGGTAACACACAACTTCAAGTCTCAATAATGAATGACAGGGCCAGTATTTCGATTCCCAATTCTGAGTGGAATGGTTCTGAAACAATCACCTTTATTGCAGATGATAACGAAGGCCTGACTGTCAGTAATTCTGCAACATTCACTGTTGTTGGTGTCAATGATCCACCGATTCTTACACCGATATCTGGACAGACCATTGATGAAGGCAGCGCATTTACGAATATTGCCTTAACGCAATATCTTACAGACATAGATAATGACTTATCTGAGATTGTCTGGACAATCAATGGGCAGAATAATTTGCAGGTGACTGTGGCGGATCATATTGCACAAATCACAATTACAGATGCAGATTGGTTTGGTACTGAAAACATTACGTTTACCGCTGCTGATCCTGAGGGATTGACTGCATCGGAAATGGTGGTGTTTGAGGTGAATTCTATCAATGATCTGCCAGTGCTTTCAGACATTCAAGACCAGGAAATCGCTGAAGGTGAAACATTTACATCCATATCTTTGGATGATTACATTGAGGACAAAGAAACAAACGATTCAGATATATTATGGAATTACACAGGCACAAAAGAACTTTCAGTTACAATCAATAATAACCGCATTGTAAGTATTTCAATTCCTGACATCAATTGGAATGGTACTGAAACAATTCTTTTTACTGCCACTGATTCTGATGGAGCCACTGTGAGCGATAGTGTTATTTTGACAGTCAATGCAGTGAACGATCCACCGGTTATTTCTGATATTCCAGATCAGAAAACCAATGAAGGTGAACCCTTTACAGCCATTACCCTTGATGACTGGATACAAGATATTGACAATCCTTCTCCTGATTTAACCTGGACATTCATTGGTAACAATGAATTGGAAATATCCATTACAGATCGTACAGTAACAATTCGTATTCCAAATGAAAACTGGAATGGTGAAGAAAGTATTACTTTTATTGCGACAGACCCTGAGGGTTTGTCTGCAAGCGATTCAGCATTGTTTACTGTTGAACCAGTGAACGATTATCCTGTGATTACTGAAATTCAAGATCAAACAATTGATGAAGGCGCTGCGTTTTTTTCAATTACCTTAAATGATGTTATTGAAGATATTGATAATTCAGATGAAGACATTGTTTGGACGTATTCCGGTGTCAGTGAGCTTGACGTTGAAATTCAAGATCAAATTGCAACAATCAAGATTCCAGATGAAAACTGGTCTGGCTCTGAAATGATAACGTTCACCGCAACAGATCCAGGTGGATTATCTGTTTGTGCCAGTGGGGTATTTACTGTGAATGCAGTGAATGATCCGCCTGTTATTTCAGATATTTCCATTCCTGCCATCAATGAAGGCGGCACCTTTGAATCACTCTTACTAGATAATTATGTTTCTGATATTGATAATGTTCCTGATGAAATGAACTGGTCTCCAATTGAAGGAACCAACGTTTCAGTATCCATTATGAATCGTGTCGCAACAATTTCTGTGAATAATATCAACTGGTTTGGTACAGAAACGCTTATTTTTCAGGTTTCTGATCCAGGTGGGTTGACAGATGAAAAATCAATTGAAATTAATGTGTTATCAGTGAATGACCCACCGGTTGTTTCTGAAATTGATAATCAGGTGATTGATGAAGGAAGCACATTTGATATCATTCAATTAAACGATCTGGTTGAAGATGTTGATCATGAGGATAACGAAATTGAATGGGCCATAGCAGGCGCAACAGAACTTCAAGTTTCCATTGTGAATGGAGATGCCACCATTATCATTCCAAATATTGACTGGTATGGTTCAGAAACCCTTTGTTTTACTGCAATAGATCCAGAAGGGTTGACATCAGTTACACAGGCTGTTTTTATAGTAACATCAGTTAATGATGCCCCTGTAATCATTAAAGATATTCCAGATCAGCGCATTGATGAAGGTGATGTGTTTGAAGATATCGTATTGAATGATTATGTGATGGATGTTGATCATCAGTATACAGAAATAACATGGGTCGCTTCAGGTTCAAATAGCTTGACAGTCACCACCTACAATGGAATTGCCCACATTCAAATTCCCCATGAAAACTGGCATGGATCGGAATCCCTTTTGTTTACTGCAATTGATCCAGATGGGCTTTCTGCGTGTGATGCTGTTCAATTAACTGTGGTTTCTGTGAACGACGCGCCGCAAGTGACTGGAATCGAAGACCAGACAATATTAGAAGGCGGCAGTTTTCAATCCATTTCATTGGTAGATTGTGTAAGTGATTTAGATCATAGTTTTTCTGAAATTGTTTGGCAAATTGAGGGCGCACAACATCTGCAAATTTCTAAAGAGAATGATATTGTAATGATTTCTGCCATGGATGAAAATTGGCATGGCACTGAAACAATACGCTTTATTGCGACCGATCCAGAAGGTGTATCCGATTCAAAGGCTGCTATTTTTAAAATCACACAGGTTAACGATCAACCCACAGTCTCGGTAACAGATGCAAACATATCTGAAGGTGATTCATTCACAATTACTCCAAATATGATATGGGCGACAGATGTTGAAGATGATGACGAAACATTGATAATCGCTGTCCAGCAATTCCCACATTCAGGTCAATTATTTGTCAATGGCAATCTTTTAAATCCAGCATATTCTGAATTCGAACAATCTTATATTCGTGATGGAAAATTGAAATATTACCATGACACAACAAACACCATTGAAGACAGCTTCAGATTTATTGTTAAAGATCACGAAAACCTCAGCAGTATTGAAAAAGTTTTTTTTATCACCATTCAAACCATAAATGATGCCCCAAAGCTGTCAATACATTCAGATATTACTGTAACTGAAGGAAGCGCAATTGCAATTACAGAGGCTGTTTTATCTGCCACTGATGAAGAATCTGTTATCAACAATATCATCTTCACAATGAAGACCTTACCGCAATTTGGAAGTATTATCAAAGGGAACGTACCATTGACTCTACAAGATACCTTTACTCAGCAGAATATTCTGAACCATCAGGTTGGCTATGTTCATAATGGGGATGATACATTCACAACAGATACATTTTCATTTACACTGTCAGATAATGATCCAGACAATGAAATCATCATTGGGCCTTTTGACATGAATATCCATATTATTCCACAAAATGATCCCCCAACAATTTTACAACACACTGGCATTACGCTCAATGAGAATGAATCAATTACTATTACCACTGAACATCTCCCTATTCATGACCCTGACACTCAAAGCCAATTACTTGTATTTCATTTTGTGCGATACCCGGATTTTGGTTCAATTTATCGCGAAAATTTACTCCTGACTGAAACGAGTACTTTTACATTTGCGGATATTGAATCTGGATTGATACAATATATACATAACGATAATGAAGAAAACAGCGATTATTTTAGATTTTATGTCACTGATGATGGAGACAAAAATACATCTCTAGATATATTAAATATTAAAATCATCAATGTAAATGATGCACCCAATGCCGTTGATTTAGAACAGACTGTTTCAGAAGACAGTTCTCTTACGTTCCAATTACAATCAAATGACCCTGATCCCGCCCCCTGTACCTGCATGTATCAAATTTATGACTATCCAACCAATGGCAGCATTTGTTTGTCAGGAGACATGGTTACTTATACGCCCAATGCCAATTTTAATGGTATGGATATCTTTACCTATAAGGCAATTGACAATAAGGATGCCATGTCCGAACCCGCAACAGTGGCCATTCAAGTGACACCAGTCAATGATGCGCCTGAACTTGCTCAAATTACTTCAAATATTACTATTCTTGAAGACAGCACGCTGGTTATTTCAAACAATATTCTGTCTGCCAGTGATGTGGATATTCATGACACTTTGGAATTTAAGTTCATACAAATGCCATCACATGGGCAAATAAAAATGAATGGGGTTATTTTAACTGATGAAGTCACGTTTACGTTGACAAATATTTATTCCAACACCATCCAGTATGTCAATGATGGCGAGGAATTCAGCGAAGATGCATTTTTTGTCGAAGTACAAGATAATACAGGCGCATCAGACACACAAATGATCACATTAACAATCATTGGCGTCAACGATCCACCGGTTGCTAAAAGCTTTGATGATATTTCCATTGATGAAGACCACAGCATGACCGGTCAATTAAGCTATAGTGATCCTGAAGGTCTGACATGTTTATATTATCTTGATACCAATCCAAACAAAGGAAGTGCCTCAATTGATGAAACCACTGGAACGTATCTCTATACGCCCAATTTGAATGAATATGGCGTGGATTCCTTTACATATTATGTCACAGATCCTGAAAACGAAAAGTCAGAAAAGGCCCTGGTCACCATTCATATTCAGGCAATAAACGATTCACCAGTAATAGAAGACATCAATGACATTTACCTGGAAATGAATACAAATTCGAATCCCATACCTTATAATATATCTGATGCGGAAACGTCTCTGGATTATTTGGTTGTAGATATTCAACCCACTGATCCCAATTTGATTAGTTACATCAGTAATATTACGAACCATACAGTGGTAATCAAACCTTTTGAAAATATGGTGGGCACTGCGCGTGTGATTATCACAATTAGAGACGAAGAGGGCGCCACAGCAAAAACCGACTTTGTTGTTCATGTTGACACACACGATACTGAACCACCGGTATTGACCTTGATGAATAAAAATCTCATTATCCTTGAGAAAGGAACATTATTTGAAGATCCCGGCGCAATCGCAATTGATAATGGCATTGATATTTCAGACAGGATTCAAACAATCAGTACATATAAAGATGAAAAAGGAACCTATCTAATAGAATACAGAGTGACAGATGATGCTGGAAATGAGGCCATTCCAATATATCGAACAGTCATAGTAAATGAGATTCAAAAAGTAAATGTTATGGGAAATGTGGTTTCAGAGAGCATCGCACTAACCAATGTGATGGTTTCAATTGCTTCAAACGATTACACTGTTGCAACCTTCACAATTACCAATGATGAAGGTACATTTGAATACACAGGATTGGAAATAACCGGTGACATGTTTTATCTTACATTTTCGCGCGATGGCTATGAAACGATTACGAAAAAATTCTCTGGATTTCCACCCTATGACAGCAGTAATCTTTTAGATATTAATATGTTTGCATCGGAAAGCGAAAATTTGATTAAATTTATTGGTACATGTACCCATTACAGAACAAAAGAACCCTTTAAAAACGTACAAATTGATTTGGTCTCCGCACCGGGTGAAACAACCAGGATCGCAGAAACCACGCAATCCAATGAAAAAGGGCAATATACCATTGTCATTAATCAAAAAGATCATCCCGCAAACGTCATACTAAAAACTGTTAAGAAAGGCTATGACACACAAACCGAGTATGTTGAAATTCTTGATAGTGAGAATTACACGATTATTAATTCTTTTGAAATTTCACAACTGACCAAACTGAATGTGAAAATGCCGGTCAGTAAACAGGAGCATATGATGGCACAAGAAAACGATTCTGTAACGATCATTGTTCAGGCTGAACCGCCCTTTATAAAGGCATCCAATGAATTTTCCATTGTTGAACCTGACATTTTATCGCAATACAATGCTGCTGAGCAAGCATATATAATTAACTACTCGCCTTACAGTTCTTTTTCAATTACGATGCTCGCAGACACCACTGAAAATTTAAATGTAGATGATGGATATCAGCGAACCATGCAGATACATTTTACTGAAATTCCAGAAACTGTTACCTATACTGCAACTGAGAAAAAAGGCGTGACCATTACAAAAGGCCAATCTGTTGTCATTAAAAGTATGGATATAACATCCAGAACACAATTGGAAATCCCTGTTGATGATGGATTTGATCCTGAAAAAAGGCCTGATGCAATTGATTTCACACTCCAGGAGTATGATGATTATACAAAGGTTCAAGGTAAAATTGTATCTGTGAATATTCAAGATGATATGGGAAATCTTTTAGGTGATGTCCACGACAATCCTTTGAAAAAGATTTATATATCCCTGGGATACGCTGCTCCTGTTACAAGAGAGGAATTGATTGAAGGCACATTTCGTATTTTACATGCAGAATCGGCTGCGGATATCTTTGAAGGTCTCAAAGTGCCCTATGTGCCGCTTAACCAGATTGTTGAGGACAAAACAACGAATGATACAGTAACTTTTTGGGTAAATAACTTGAGCGCCTTTGCCATTCAAGAAGAGATTGTCCCAGAAACACCGCCATCACGCGAATTACCACATCCGCCATCCAATTGTTTTATTCAAACGACCTGGGATTCAGTATATCATATGGGATGGTATTTGAGTCTTTTGATTGTGGGCCTTTCAGGCATTATTTTGACTCGATTTTCACGCAAGTCAAAGCGAATGGTTTCAACAATTTTGGGTTTGCTGTTTTGTATCGCCATTGCTTTTCCAAACCTAACACTTGCTCAAATGCAGACAAACAAAGTCAGTTTCAGTCTGATGCCTGGCGGAATGGTATTTGAAAAAAATAAAATTATTGGTGATGGTCCGGTTATCGGGCTTGGCCTGGGTTATTCGTTTACGCCGCGCCTTGATGCTGAAATCATTGCTTTTTATGGTCTGCATAATGTCAGTTACTGGGATGACACCTTACAGGCAGCAGATTATGAAAAATCTGATAGCTACACTTACAATTTAAATATGCAATATCATCTTACCCCCAGTAAGATCTTTGTGCCTTATTTAAATTTTGGGATTGGCAGCATGGATTTTGAATCTGATGCCATTGAAAGCAACAATGCGGTGCGTATGAACTATGGCCTGGGCGCAAAATACTTTTTAGATGAAAACATTGCATTGCGTGGAGATATATATCATATCGTTTCTCTGGATGATCCTGACAACCAGTTACTCTGCACCCTGGGGTTAACATTTCAACTGGGCGCAGAACCGATCCTCAAAGAAAAAAGCAAAAAAGCACCCATTGGACCTGACAAAGATGGTGATGGCATCACTGATGCCAAAGATGAATGTCCTGATACACCTGCGCGTGTTTTCGTAAATCGCGTTGGATGTCCGAAAGACAGCGATATGGATGGTGTCTATGACAACCTTGATGAATGCCCCAATACACCAGATCATGCAATTGTTGATCAGGCTGGATGTCCAAAAGATTCAGATATGGACGGTGTTTACGATCATCTGGACCAATGCCCGGATACCCCAAAATCAATGGAAATCAATGCGATGGGCTGTCCTCCAGACAAAGACAAGGATGCGGTTCCAGATTACAAAGATACCTGTCCAGACACACCTGCCAATACACCTGTTGACAGCAATGGATGCCCCATTGACAACGATAGAGATGGCGTGTTGAACAATCAAGATAAATGTCCGAATACACCAGACAATACACGTGTAGATAAAAATGGCTGCCCGGTCATTCTGGATCTTGACAATGATGGTATTCCAGATTCCAAAGATCAATGTCCTGACACGAAACCAGGTGTGCCTGTTAATCGCGATGGCTGCCAGATTGTCAAAGAACAGATATGTTTCCCCTATGTGGTTCAGGTCAGCAAATATCAAACACGAAAACAAGCCCATGAAGTGGCCATGAAATATCGTGAGAAAGGGGATCCTTTGTTTGTATCCATGCAAATGTCTGATGCCCAATCTATGTTTGGTATTTTTTATGGCGCATATCCCACACAGGCTGCGGCTGAAAAAATTGTCCTGGAATTAAAACAAAGAAGATTTAAAAATGTGCTTCTGATGAACTTGCCTTATGCCATTCATGTGGAACCGAATGAACTGTTTATTGATGATGCGACTGTTCATAATCAATTGATCAAGCGAGGCTTTACATCTTATAAAATTCAGGATAACAAAGGTGTAAAATATTATGTGGGTGCTTATATGAATGAACACGTGGCAACAATCATTGCAAAGCGATTGCGTACCGATGGTTTTAAATTCACAGTTGAAAAACGTTGTATTGACAGGTATATTGCCAGTATTCCTGCCACTATTTCAAAAACAAAAATTCAGGATCAAGACAATGATGGTGTCCCTGATATTTCAGATCAATGTCCAAATACACAGCAGCATACTCGTGTAGATACGCATGGTTGTGCAATTGTTGATAAAGAATTGGCTCAGATCCCTTATGCGGTTCAGGTCAGCAATTATCCTACACGAAAACAAGCACATGAAGTTGCAATGAAATATAGAAAACGCGGCGAACCATTGTTTGTCTCAATGATTCAATCTTCAGATCCAAAAGTGTTCAGTATTTTTTATGGTGTGTATGAATCTATTTCTGAAGCGGATCGTATTGCAAAGAACTTGAAAATGAGACATTTCAAAGATGTGATGCGTCTGAAACTGCCCTATGCCATTCTTGTTCAACCCAATACTGTTTATGTTGACAATGAATCAGTCTGTAAACATCTCATTGAAAAAGGCTTTTCTGCCTATAAAGTTAGTGGAAGCGATGAAACAAAATACTATGTTGGCGCATATGCCAATCCAATGTTGGCTCAAAAAGAGGCTGATATTCTAATCGCTGAGGGTTTTGATGCACGAGTGGAAAAAAGAACGATTGTACGTCACCCTGAAAAAGCGAAGAATCTGCCATACGTTTTGTTAATCAGCGCTTATGCAGATCAGAAAAAAGCGTTTGATGTTGCACAACATTTCAGAAAAAAGGGAGACCCCACATATAATTCATATCGCAATGTACCTGATACTGATAAGAATCATGAAATATATTATGGCTATTATCAGTCTGAACAAGAAACAAACGAAGTTGTTGAAACACTAAAAAAACGACGATTTCGGCAAATTGATCTCAAGAAAAATCCCTATGCCATTTGTGTTGGCATTGTCGATCAACAGCATGATCTTTTAAAACTTCAAGCTCAATTATCCCAAAAAGGCTATTTGAGTTATGCCATCCCTGTGTTTGACCGACCAGACTTATTTAAAGTCTATGTGGGTGCTTTTCAATCCAAACTTGAGGCCAATGCATGTCTTGAAAGAATGAAAGCAGATGGTTTTTTGCCAACAATTGTACTTCGATCTGACAAAAGAAGCGATTCGCTTCCTTCAAATAAAATACCAACATCAACTGTTATAGATTCCGACCAGGATGGTATTGCTGATACGCTTGACAAATGTGCCAATACGCCGCTACATACACCGGTGATGCCTGATGGATGCCCTAAAACAAGTGTTCCAGCGAAAGATCGGGATAATTATCCTTATACCATTCAGATTAATGCATACCCGGATAAGTCTAAAGCAATCAATGTGATACGCAAGTTCCGAAAAAAAGGGGATCCCATGTACATGTCATATTTGAAAATGGCCCAATCTGAAAATTCCTATGGGATTTTTTATGGGTATTATCAATCCTTTGATGCTGTGACAAAAGTTGCTGCACATTTAAAATCCAGACTTTTTCGACGCGTTGATATATTAAAATTGCCTTATACGATTCAACTGGGTGTTTTTTCAAAATCCGAAGACATTCATGCTTTGGAAACCAAGTTGTACAAACAGGGGTACGCCAGTTACAGGCTTTTTCAACGTGCGGGAGAAAGTGAAATTCAGGTCTTAATTGGTGCTTATAAAACAGAACATGGCGCCAGTCATTTTAAAGAATTGTTGATTTCTGATGGCTTTAAATCAGCTGTCATTGTTAAAAGGATTGGCGCACCTACAGTACAACCAGAAATTCCGCTCATCACAGTGCTTCAAGATAAAGACAAAGATGGTATTTTGGATGAGGCGGATCAATGTCCTGGAACAACTCCAGGGGATATTGTCAATCAGGATGGCTGTTCTATTGCGCAAATCAGTGAAAAAGAGTTTGATACCGAACCTTTGTTCACACCGCTGTTTTCATCAGATCAACAATCAAAAACTGAGGACTACTATCCTTATACCATTCGTGTAAGTTCATACAAAGATCGGGAAGCAGCCAACCAGATTGCAATTAAATTTCGCCAAAAAGGGGATTCCATGTATACCTCATATGGTCAAACGAAAGATGGGACCCCTTTACACGATGTATTTTATGGTTTCTATCGAAATTTCGAAGAATCACAGATGGCTGCTCTGGCACTGGAAAAACGCCACTTTAAAAATATCGAAATGATCAAAATGCCATATGCCATCCAGGTTGGCATTTTTGATTCTTACACAGACCTGGTAAAGAAAGAAAATGAGTTGATGACCAAAGGTTACCTCACATACAGTGTTCCTGATCTTGATGACAGTAGCAACATTCGTTTATTGATTGGCGCATATCCTACAAAAGAATCGGCTGAGAATATTGTTAAAGAATTAGTAGAAAAAGGTTTTTCACCGGTGATTGTTAAGCGATAACACAAACATTTGGAATGATATATGAAAAATACACCCAACAGCCCCAGATTGATTGCCTGGGAAATTACCCGAAATTGCAACCTTTCATGCCAGCATTGTCGTGCAGCGGCAACCAATGAAAATTATTCTGGCGAGCTTTCAACAAAGGATTGTAAAAATTTTCTTGATCAGGTTGCTGAAATGGGGCAGCCCATTATCATCTTGACAGGTGGAGAGCCTCTTTTGCGGGATGATATTTTTGAAATTGCATCACATGGCACTCAAAAAGGCTTGCGCATGGTTATGGCACCGAATGGTACGTTGGTAAATCATGAAAATGCAGTGAAATTAAAAAATGCGGGAATTCAACGTATCAGTGTCAGTCTTGATGGCCATGATGCCAAAAGCCATGATCAATTTCGTGGGGTTGCGGGCGCTTTTGAACGCGCATTGGAAGGTATCCATCATGCAAAAAAGGTTGGCATTCCATTTCAAATCAATACCACAGTCACACAACAAAATCTTGGAACCATTGAAAAAATTCAGGAATTGGCCATTCAATTGGGCGCTGTGGCCCATCACATTTTTCTACTGGTTCCCACTGGTCGTGGAAAATATATTGCCAGTCAAAGCATTTCTGCCACTGAATATGAAGAAACGCTGAACTGGTTCTATGAACAGCGTGATAAAACCAGCATTGAACTGAAAGCAACCTGTGCCCCACATTATTACCGAATACTTCGCCAAAATGCAAAAAAAGAAGGAAAAACAGTAAGTTTCAAAACGCATGGCCTTGATGCTGTCACCCGCGGATGCCTGGGGGGAACCCATTTTTGTTTTGTTTCACATCGCGGCATTGTACAACCCTGCGGCTTTTTGGATTTAAACTGTGGGGATATCACCAGACAAGCTTTTAATGATATATGGCTGAATGCGACAGTTTTTAAATCCTTACGTGATTTTGATCAACTTAAAGGAAAATGCGGTTTATGCGAATATCGAAAATTTTGTGGGGGGTGTCGTGCCCGTGCATTTGAGGCCACTGGAGATTACCTGGCTGAAGAACCCTTATGTTCGTATCAGCCTGGAACATAGTAAAGCAGGAGTTTTACCCGTGTATCGTGTGATTTCTTTCATTATATTTTTACAATTGTGCTTTCTTACAATATATAATGCCAATGCTTTTTCCCAACACCATGTGCTTGTTTTGAATTCATATCATCTTGGATATAAATGGTCTGATGATCTCTTAGATGGCATTCGTTCAGAAATGGGGAAAAACAAAAAGATAATGCTTTATACAGAATTTTTAGATACCAAACGAATTTTTGATGATAAAACATTTAATCGTTTCAGTCGATACCTCAAAGATAAATATAAACGAAAAAAATTTGACTTAATTATTACTTCTGATGATAATGCCTTTGTATTCATTAAAAAATATCGTACACAACTCTTTTCTAATATTCCTGTTGTTTTCTGCGGTGTAAACTACTATAAGAAATCTGATACCATTGGTTTTAGGAATGTCACAGGCGTGAACGAAAAAACAGATATTTATGAAAATGTTCAACTCATTCTAAAACTTCATCCCAATACCAATTTAATTGTTTTTATCTGCGATAATACTGCAACTGGAAAGAAAATACAAAAACATATCCAATCGTTGCAACCTTCTATTGAACATCACCATGTGAAAACCAATCTGTGCTATGATATATCCATGAAAAATCTGATTGATAAAATCAAATGGCTGCCCAAAGAATCCATCATTTTTTTTACTACTTTTTCTAAGGATAATACAGGAACGTATTTTGAATATGATCAAAGTATATCCTTAATTGCCAGAAATGCACTTGTGCCCATATATGGTGCATGGGATATTTATTTAGGGCATGGAATTATTGGTGGAAAACTGGTCAGTGGTTATGATCAAGGAGAAACTGCCGCCAATTTAGGACTTCGAATTTTAGCGGGTGAACCTGCTGAATCCATACCTGTGATTACAAAAAGTCCAAATCGATTCATGTTTGATATGGATCAACTTCAGCGGTTTGGCATTCAAGTAAGCCAATTGCCTGAAAGCAGCAAGATTATCTATCCAACAATCCGGTTTAATTACATTATAATTATTTCAATCTTATGTATTGGGTTCTTATCATTTGTTATTATTTTTTTACTGTTCAACAATGTCAAAAGAAAGATTGCAGAAAAAAAATTAAAGGTAACCCTGGACCACCTTGAACAACGTGTTATTGATCGTACAGAGGAAGTCTCTCTGGCAAATAAAAAACTTAGGAAGCAGCAGGAATTTCTTCGAAATGTCATTGATACAGATCCAAATTTCATTTTTGTCAAAAACAGGGAAGATCAATTTGTTTTGGCAAATCAAGCAATGGCAGATCTGTGTGGCACTTCTGTGGAAAACCTTGTTGGAAAAAAAGTCAGTGAGTTCAATCCAAATAAGGAAGAGGTCAATCAATATTTTATTGATAATGAAGCTGTGATGACCTCGCTTCAACCCAAATTCATCCCAGAACAGCAATTTACAACATCCAGCGGAAAAGTTCATTATATTCAAATTATAAAAAAACCATTGATCAGTGATGATGGCATTGCAGATAAAGTATTATGCGTGGCAACAGATATTACAGACCGAAAAAAAGTTGAAAAGGAAGTTGAAACATCAAGAAGTATTGCAGAATCATCCAATCGAGCAAAAAGTGAATTCCTGGCCAATATGAGCCATGAACTAAGAACGCCGCTTCATGGAATTTTGGGATATACACAAATCCTCCAACGTAATGAAGCATTAATGGCTGAAATTGGCATTGCTGTGAATATCATTCATCGCAGTGGCGAACATTTATTAATGATGATTAATGATATTCTTGATCTTTCTAAAATAGAGGCGCATAAGCAGGAACTTAGAGAAGCAGAAATTTATATCCCTGGTTTTCTTGAAACCATTGTAGAAATTATACGTGTAAGAGCATCACAACAACAAATTGGTTTTGTAATTCATATTGATGAAAATATTCCCACTGGTATAGTAGGTGATGAGACACGACTACGTCAAATATTACTCAATTTATTGGGAAATGCGGTTAAATTTACGCAAAAAGGTGAAGTCCGATTTACTGTTAATCAATCCGGTCCGGGCTTACTTCATTTTAAAATTGAGGATACTGGAATTGGCATTCCAGAAGATAAAATGGATGAAATTTTCTTACCCTTTCATCAGGTTGTCAATAATATCATACAAACAGAAGGTACAGGCCTCGGTCTGGCCATCTGCAACAAACTTCTCAAAATAATGAACAGTGAGCTTAATGTTTCAAGTACGCTGGGAAAAGGCAGTTGTTTTGAATTTTATTTACCTGTAAAAGAGATCGCCCTATCATCGGATATCATTGCCCCTAAAAATCAAAAAATTGTTGGATATGATGGACGAAATATCAAAATTTTGGTGTGTGATGACCAAAAAACCAACAGGGATGTTTTGTCGCAATTATTAATTGATATTGGTTTTGATGTTGTCGAAGCCGTTGATGGTCGCGATGGTCTTGAAAAAGCGCTGGCCCATCATCCTGATATTATTCTAATGGACTTGATGATGCCTGAAATGGATGGTTATATTGCAACACGTGCCCTTAGAAATATGCCTGAAATTAAAGATACTGCTGTTATTGCTATTTCAGCTGGTGTTTTTAATCAAACCCGACAGGATTGTTTGGATGCGGGTTGTGACGACTTTATACCCAAACCGGTCATCACTGATGAATTACTTGAGAAAATCAGCAAACACCTCTCATTAAAATGGCAATATGCCAAAGCTCAAACCCTTCACAATGGACAGGTTTTAAATCAGGCCATCGTTCCGCCGCCCAAACATGTTCTTGAACAATACAAAAAATTAGTCATGGCCGGTCGTGTTACTGAAATACAACGTCAACTTAAAATTCTTGTTCATAATGACCCCAAATACATTCCATTTTCAGAACATATCAAGCAACTGGCATATGATTTTCGTAATGATGATATTCAATCATTTATCGACCAATTTCAAAACAATGACAAATAAAGGAAACATTCATGAAAAATGATATTTTAGACAGGGCAAGACTTTTATTAACCTGTCCCCATTGTCTTGAAGAAAAAGCCGCCGGTGTGCTAAACTGGGAAAGCCCATTTAGAGACCTTCTGGTTTGTGATATTTGCCGAAGGGAATACCCGCTTGTAGATGGAATTATTGACTTTATCCCAGACTTTCAACCTTCATCAGGTATGGCACAAAAATTTATGGAAAACAGAACGATTGTTTCTATTTATGAAAAATTTTTCAGACCAACTTTTACGCGCATGGCATCACCCATTACATATGACGATGAAATCGCATGGTTACAAGAAGTACCTGTGGCGGTCTCCCCAAAATATGCTTTGGACTTTGCATGCGGCACTGGAAAATATACGCGCTTACTTGACGAAATGTATCATCCAGATATTATTTTTGGTGCAGATCTTTCACTTCCCATGCTCGAAAATGCCAATGCCAATAAGTCTCCCAATATGATTTTTATCCGATGTGATGCCACTTGTTTGCCATTTAAGCCGCAAACATTCAGCAGGGTGAATTGTTTTGGGGCGCTGCATTTATTTCCAGATATTCCCAAATCCCTTTCTGAGATTCGACGTGTCATGGAATTGTCGGGTTGTTTTACTTGTTTGACATCGCGAAATATAAAAGGATGGCAAACATGGTTTCAATCCGCATTTTCGTCGTTGTTTTCTTTTCATTTTTTTGAAGATGCTCAATTGGAAAAATTATTGGCTGATACAGGGTATATCAATGTTCATTTGTTTGAGCGGGCAATGGTTTTATTATTTTATGGGTACGCAGGCGTGAAATGATGAAAAGATCCAAACCATTCTATTTTTTTTTCATAGCACTGTTACTGACTGCTTCAACAAATATTTTATGGGCGGGTACTGGAACAATTTCAGGTAAAATATATGATGATGTTTCTTTTAATATTTCAATTTCTAATGTCAATATATCAATCCTTAATATCAGCACACATGAACCATTAACAACTGTTAGAAATCAACAAGATGGAACCTATACTGTAAAGATTCCTGAAGGAACGTATATCGTATATGCAATTCCCGAAGAAACAAGTCTTTATGTCCCTAAATATTTTGGGGGTGTTTATTATATTGGTTTTGCAAAAAGGATCAGTGTTTCTTCAGGACAGGATGTAACTGTAAATATTGGCTTATCTACAGGTGGACAAATTTCTGGCGTGGTTTATGAAGACGTGTATCCTTATGCAACAATTTCCAGTTTGACTGTTATTTGCTATGATTATTATACAGATGAATTTGTTTCGCTTGCATGGACAAACACGATGGGCGCATATCAAATTGACTTACCGGTTGGAGATTATAAAATATTTGCCCAGGCACAAAATAACAGCATCTATATATCCGAATATTATGAAGATACTTTTGATTCCTTCTACGCAAAAAAAACAAATATATCTGCTGGCCAGACATTAAAAAATATTGACTTTGGACTGGCAATCGGCGGAGTGATATCAGGAAGCGTCTTAGATTTCGAAGAGTTAACCGCCATTGCATTTATGAGAATTGAAGCCTATGACATGAATGGAGTTTTACAAGGATATACAACATCATTGGATGATGGCACATATTTTCTTCATGTTCCCGAAGGATCTTACAAATTAAGGGCATATGACACAGAAAATAGAAATTATGTCACAGTGTTTTATGAAAGAACCTTTGATTTTAGGAATGCTGTAATTATCGACGTTGAAAAAGGGTATGGTACAGGAAATAAGAACTTTATCCTTCTTAAAGGAATAAAGGTTGTAGGTATTGTAACCGGCGTAAATCAAGCGCCTTTAGTCAATGTCATCGTATGGGCACTGGCAACGAGCGGCAATAATCAGCATTGGGCAAAAACGTTATCTGATGGCAGCTACGAAATCATTTTACCTGAGGCCAGTTATTTGTTTTATGCCGAATGTTCCGATTTCCTACCACAGTACTACCAATATGCAACCGATCCTGAAGATGCGACCATCGTCAATGTTGATCATAATTTAAGTGGGATTGACTTTCAGCTTGGAATAGAAAATGAAGATCAATATCAGCTTAAAGACCTGGTGACAATGCTTCAGTTGTTATCGGGTGTTATGATCAATCAACAAGCGATCTCTGTCAGTTATTTTGATCAAAATATGAATAACCATGTGGATATGGCGGATGTATTACACATCATGTTGAATTTTGTTGAATAATTGTATTTCATTATTCATTATTAACTATTCATTGTATTTCACTCTTAAACAAAGCTCATTGGGTTTGCGGCAAATTCCACGTGGTTTAAAAATTAAGGAATTAAGAATTTAAATAGTCCAAAGGGCTTTTAACCTTTCTTCTACCTGAAAACTTATGATCGCTTACTTCGTTCAACCCGCCATCCTTTTTGTATGGTAACATTTTTGTCAGAAGATTTGAGAAAACTTTCATTTGAACCAGTTTTGTATACCTGAAGAATAATTGATGGTTTTTCAACAATAAAAAACTGATTATCTAAACGTACACCACAATTTTCTCCAATATTGATTTTTACATCGACATTGTGATCAGTTATTATATCTAATATTTTTCCACGTAGTTTAGTTTTTTGTTTAATGTGCATTAATTGATGAATCAAATTGCTCATTAAACCAGGCACCTGGTCCGCTATTTGTTTCATGCTGCTAATTGTTTGGAAATCACTAAACAGGACAAGTCCTTGATCATTCGTTAATCGAATAATAATTGTTTTATGCCAAAAATTGAACAATGCTGTTTCTTGCTCTACAGAAAAAAATAAAAAAAAATGGGCGGTTTTCAGGTTTGATATCAGCGGATTATTAATATTTGCAAACTTTTTCTCTCTTAAAATAACAACTAAGTTATTTCGTTCCAATTGCTGAAATGATGTTTTTTCAATTATTTCTTTTCCTATTGCATTTAAAATTAGTCTTTCCCTTTGCTGATTTAATTTTGACGTTGCAGAATCAACATCAATAATAATTGTTAATGGTTTTGATGTCCATTCATCAATTATTGGTGTGAATTGCTTTTCTCTATATTGGAATAATTCATCTAATAATTTATTTATTTCTACTATTTTTTTTTGTTCATTTTGACAAATATAATCCACAATTTTATTATTATACTGATTTTGAAAATATTTAGTAAAAATAATGAAACACAGGCATAAGAAGATACTTGCAGCCAAACAAATAAATTGTTTTGAAGATAATTTCTTTAACCCTGTACCTCTTGTTATGCTGTCTTTGGATGAAAGCGGAGAATTGGTTTCATTTCCATTTTTTGGCGTGTCACAATTGATTTCAGAACTGCTGTACACAATTTTTGAAACAGGTTCATCTTTATCAAAATACGAAATAGATGGATCTCCATAAATCAAATAACTTGCCCATCCAATTGAATGGTGACCATATTTTTCTTTTAATTGATTTCTCGCCAGTGTAACAGATTCGCCGATTGTTTTACCTGAAAAAAATTGGCGATAAAATTCAAGTGCAAAATCGCTGCTGGGTTCATCCAAAATTTCCCAAAATGTTCCTATGTAATGATTGACGCCTGCAAAAATAAATGCACTGGCCAAATTAAAAGGGGGAGAACTGGTTACATTTTCTAAATCTTGTTTCAAAGTTCTGGCAGACTGACATGCATTTGAAAAAACAAGGCATGGCATGGCATTTTGTGTTAATTTTGATAACCCTTCAATTTTACTTGCTGAAAGAATACTATCAGTCAATTTTAAGCCGCATTTTTCAGCATAATTTTGATCATATTCTGCATGACCTGCAAAATGAAAAATGTCAAAAAATTTGATGCTGCTTGAAATCTCTTCATATGTGGTTTCACCATCAAGTTTTGCTGATACAGTTTCATGTAATGTGTCTGCAATTTCACATATCTCTAAACCTTCAATACTGGCAGACATTAAATTCGATTCTGGATTTGCAACGATTAACATATTTAAGGGATTGTTTAGTTGCTTGTCCTGATGCGGCGGTATTTTTCGATTGGTTTTTATTTTTCGGCCTATATGAAAATGCTCGCAAAGGAAAGCATTTTCGAGATACATCAGTTCCCAGGGAATATGGACGAGTTGTTCATCTAATTTGATCAGTATATACTTGGCTTTCGTATTGAAAATTGTTTTAATTCGATCAGCGTTAAATAGAATGTTTGAAAATTTTTTTCCATAAGTAACAAGACGCTCGTAGGTAATTTTTTTTTCATTATTATTTCTGGTGTCAGCATTAAGCGTTTCTATCATTTCAAAACAAATTGTTGAAATATGATCAATGGGAATTTTTTTTCTTTCAGATTGCCCCATCGCCTGTGCTGGATAATTCAAACATATAATTAAGTTATCTTCAATGAGACTGATGTCTAATTCGATATTTTTATCTTTCACAAAGTTTTTCATCTGAAATCTCCAATTCAAAGGAATGGAAACCTAAAACAAATTTATAGTTACCCGCTAATTGTTTTTTTAAGTATTGGTATTCATTTTTTAAAGGAGAAGAGGTAATCAGATTATTATTTTTATAAATAGATAGCCTTTTCAAGGATTGCCCTGGTTCAAAGTTTGGAATTTTAGCAAGAATATGAAAATCATTTTCATTTTTAATCAAACAGATCTCAATAGTGATATCAGGCAGTTCTTTTTGGATTACTATTGAGTCATAAACATTTTGTTCTGAAATGCCTGCTGAACGAATATTTACAGGCGAAAGCTGCCATTGAATTTGCTCTGGAAAAGTGATCGATTGCTGCAACCATTTATGAAATTTTTTGCCAGCATTCTTGATATTCATAGTAACATTTTTAAAATTCGAAAGTAACTGTTGTTTTGCTTCATCTCTTTTAATATGCGTATCGGTTTGTAAAACAGGAGAGATTTGTTGTATGATATTTTTTGCCATAACAGGACTTAAAGGTTCAAATTGCATTGAATTATTTTCTTTAATATACAAGGATGCTGTTTCATAAATATCTAAGCAGTAGGGGCATTCAGATAGATGATTTTCAATATCGTTTCTTTGTTTTTCATTAACAGTATTGTTTATAAATTTTAATATGAGTTCATTATCAATACATTTCATGATACTTACTCCTTTGTTATCAGTATACGATTCAAAAATAAAAATCTTTTATTATAGATATATTTTTTATTTGTTTTCTTTTTGAATCACTTTTTTTATCTCATTAATTGCTCTCCATTTCAGAATAGAGCAATTCGTGGCCTTTTCGCCAGTTGTTTTGGATATCTCTGCAATAGAATAATCCTCAAATGATAGTTTCAGCACATTATAAAGTTTTGGTTTTAAGTGCTTTTTTGCCAGTGATAAAATCTTGGTTTTATCCATGTTGTTTTCAGTCTTTTGATGATAATTTGATGGATCTTCAATCGTTTCTTCTTCTTGATCTCCAAAACTAAGTGGAATAGAATGTTTTCTCATTTCATCAATAACAGTTCTGATTGTAATAACGATGATCCATCCTGATAAATTACCTAATTCTGGTTGGTATTTTTTTAAGCGATCACAATCTTTATCAAATAATTTAATAAAGACTTCATTGGTTAATTCAATATCCTGATCATTTTCAATAATTCCTTTGATGCTGATTAGTTTCTTTCTAACAAAATAGTGAATCAAATTATAATATTGCTCTACCAGTCTTTCCTTTTTATCATTAACAATCACATCAAAGAGAAGTTGATATTCTTGCTCAGGAGATAATTTTATATTTTTCATTTTGTGTATACCTCAATTTCGTTATTAACCATAGTATGGCATTGGGTTAAAATTTCATAGCCGGTTTTTAAACGATAATTTATTCTTGCACTGCTATCCAGTATGATATACTCGGCCCCAAAGGAATGCCCGGTTTCAAGATTTTTTTTTGGTTTTTTGTAATATATCAAAACTGGCCAACCTAAGTGTTTTTGTTCCAATGATACGACAATTGAATTTTTATTTTTATTGATTATCATTCCTGTTTCAAGTGGAAATTCATGACAAATTTTTTCAGTTAATCGCGCTGCTAGTGAAGATAACATCTGCTTATTATTACGATCACTATAGGCATCAAAAATGGATGTTTGTTTATTCGCATTTTGGTAAGTCATAATGGTGGATGTTTCAATATCCACCAGTCTGGTTGATATTTCAATACCATGCCTGTCCGCCCAGGTATCAGTTATCAACAGCGCATGAGGCGATTGTGATTTTGTCTTGTTAATCTGTTTATCGTGAAAAATATCTATGTCACTGGCTAGATCATCTGAACAAGTTATTTGAAAACGCTTTTGATAATCAATGTTTTGCATAAATTGATTTATAAAAAAAATACTTTTAGAAATAGATAATTGATTGTTATCATTCTTAATTTGTAAAATATCAGGCCGATTAACTATGCTGAATTCATTTTGCCAGTCTTGATTATCTATTGGTAATATTTTAATTTTATAGCGGTTGCTCAACTGATAAATAGAGGGTTGCTGATATTCAATGGATATGATTCTCTTAAAGATTTGTCCGCTGGCATCTTTTGTTTTTATGGTTACATTATTATTTCCTTTAAAAAGAGTGATATCTTCACTGAAATGCAGTTGCTTACATGAATTATTGATTTGTCTTGATTTTGTAAAAATTGTGTGTCCTTCATTATTGATCACATCTATTGTAAATGAATATATTTCAAGTTCGCTGCGAATGATGCCATCAAGTTTTATATGGTCTCTAAAAACCTTTTCAGCATTTGAGATCCCTTTTAATAGTATTTTTGTTGACTTTGGCAGACTATTCTTTGCAAAAACAGAATGATCTCTCTTTGTTAAAAGAAAATCGTTATATGCTAAATAGTGTTTTTCACGATGAGACGATACAAAGGGTGAATAATTAGCAATAGTAATATTACCCAGCTTATCTATTGCTTTCAGTCTATTTGTTGACTGATAAATGCGCATTGAAAAATGATTATCAGAGGATAATTGAATGTTTTTAGCATTAATTGTAAATGATTGAATTGGTGAATCATCTATCAATAAACCTTTAATTCTTTTATTTGATGAATCAGGATGAATTACGATCAGTGGTCCTGAGTTATCAACAAATACTGATCGTTTAGTAATATACTTTTGGCCTGATAAATTATGAACTTCAATTGTTATCTTATTGATTCCATTATTAAGATTCAACTTTTTTTTGAATGGTATTTCTTTCTCTGATCTATTGATATATAGTGATTTATCATTGATGAATAATTTTGATATAAAATGATCATCAAAAATTTTACCTGAAAGAATTATTTTATTTTGTTTTATCGAAAGATTTTTTTTTATATGGAAGGGTGGATTTAACAATATTTTATATCCAGCAGGTGATGCTTTTGGAAACTGCTTCCTTATTTTTTCAATGTAAAAAAAAGCTTTTTCAGAAGGTTCACTGTGAATGGAGTTCTCAAAGTCTGTTAAAGCGTTGCCATATTGATTTAACAAGTAGTAAGTCAATCCGCGTTCACGATTCGGAAAATAATGTATAAAATGCATGCCATAAGTGTTGAGAAATCGTTTGTCATCAGTTTTTATTGAAATTGACGTTGATAAATCTTTTAAAGCGTATTCATAACATTCACAATCCAAATAAGATATTCCTCTTTGATAATATTCATACCATCGTCCTGTAAACATAGACGATTTCCGCCCACCACATCGTTTACCATCAAAAAAACATTCAGGATCAGGCGGAACTGGCCGGATAAAAAAACATCCAGAGAGAGTAATGGATAATAGCGCAAAAATTATTGTACAATTTTGTCTGTGGCCATAGGATTGAAAATTAAACGTATTCATTTTTGACCTGTCAAAACCTGGATTAACAAACTAGGAACCATAATAGAGTATGAGTGATAAATAAATCAAGTGTTCATTAATTTCTTGAGAAAAGTCCATTCCTTTCACCATGTAATCAAATAAGTCTTTACCATGCCTGTATTGATAGGCCATATCAAAGGAAAAATATTCCGCTTTTGTAACGCCAAACCCCACACTTGCGCCATACATATCATCTGGATTTTTTTGCGATGCAATTGGATCATAAAATAATCCAGCTCTTAATGGATACCATATGGCTTTATTGGCATCTCTTAATTTATAGTCCATACCTAAGCGCAAATGGATAGCAGGGTCAATTTGAGACTGGTTCATGGAAAGTTGAATTGCGCTAATTCTTTGCTGATCGTATTTAATATATTCGAAATGATTCCATTTTGTTTGATATATATCTCCTGAAAGAGAAAACTGCTCATTAACCTTATAGGACATACCTATACCATAAGACATTGGCATAATAATGGTTTCTTCAAACTGACTGGTATTTGATTTTGTTTCGTTCGTTTCAGGAAATAACTCATATGAAAATGACTGACGTTTGATATCTGCATTAAAAGGGGTTTTTAAAACAGCGCCTACTTGTAAGTTTTCATTTACCCGCCACAATATTCCAAAATTTGCATTTAAGGCCTTTAATACAAACTCCTCTCTTTTTACTAATTGATAATCACTCTTTCCATTGTTCAAGATTGCATTTCTTTTATAATCCTGAACCCAACTATTGCTTGTGATATCATCATCCCAAACATTCAATGTTGCACCTATTGAAAGGCCAGATTGAACTTGTATGCAGTAGGAAAAAGATAGTGCTGATAGATTTCCTTGCTGATTATATTGCCAATGATCGACAAATGAAGAGCGATCAATATTGAAATTCCAATTGCGGTTAAAATCATAAAGACACTGAGTGCTTATAGAAAAAATCATATTTCTTCTCATGAGGTGGATTGGATATAAAAAACTGACAAAATTTGTATTCACCTCATCAGAGCTATTTGTAAACACATCAAAATGATGCGTTCCACCTGCATCAATTGTATTAAAACTATTCTTTTCTTTTCGCCGAGTATGATTATACACATAAGAGGCTTCAGGATAAAGAAGTTGAATCAGTCCAGCAGGATTCCATGACGATGCTGTCGCATCATCCGCAACTGCAATAAACGCACCGCCCATCCCCATAGCTCTTGCACCTGAACCAACAGGATTAAAGGATGATGCAAATTCAAAATTACTGTCTTGATAGTTTTGCGCGCTGGAAATATTGATTGATATAAAAAAAAGCGCAAATGAAAGCAATAAGATTTTTCTAAAAAATTGAATAGAACACATATAATATCCTTTCCATATTAGACTATTGTTATATCATAGAGCCGGACAAAAGCATAACGTTTGTTGGTTTTATCCAGGAACTGGAAAATTATCTTGAATCTTACCACATTCAAGACAATATTTAAATTCAACATAATCTCCAGAACCAAAGCTCTCCTTCAGGTGTTTCAACATAGCCTTCTATACTATTTTCATTTGACTTCCACCAAAAGCTGTCACTACATTTAGCTTTAGCACTCGCTATTCTCTTACTCCCACATTTTTCATCAATACATCTATTCATAATATTTTTCCCCCTAATTGTTTTTTGAAGCCTCACAAAGTAAGTTCTTCCATTTGTTGCACTCAAAATCAAATTATTTCATAAGAATACATAATTTCACGTTTTGTCAAGAATGAAATATAAACAATATATATATATTAAATGATTTAATTATGCAAATTTATTTTAAAATTTCGGTAATAAATAAATAATGAAAGCTTTTAAAATAACATCCTCAATTTTTTAATTAAATTTTTTGAAATATTTTGAAAGTCAAATCGTAGTCTTTAATTAACTGATCACAAAAAATCAATTTTAAATCATTGATTGATAAGTATAATTAAATTTTGGCATCCTTCATATTTGCTGAAAAGATGCCTAAATTTTTAATAATTAACAAAAGGAGATTAATCATGAAAACTTTGTCCAAAATTTATTCAATTTTATTGGCTATCACATTATTACTATCAGCAACAAATTCTTATGCTGAAAGTATGTCAGGTAAAAGTAAATATTCTTTAGGCTTTCAGACTGGTTTTGAAACCTGTGGAATAAGTGGAAAAATGGATCTATCAGATAAAATGGCTGTACAGGGGATTATAGGATTTTTTGGCACAATGACCAATTTTTCTGGTAGAGGGCTTTACAAATTTAAATCAGAAGAATATTGGGATCTCTATGGATATGGCCAGGCTGGAATATGGATGTGGGATGGCGGATATGTTGGAAGTGAAACAGCATTCGGCATAGGAGGAGGTGCTGGTATTGAATGGGATTGGAGAGCTATCAATAAGGATCTTCCACCTGTATACTGGAGTATAGAGTTAGGACTTACAGCTGTCAGCATGGATTATTATGATTTTGCTATGCTCGGTCTTGGTTTTGGTGGTCATTATCGGTTTTAATTATTCTTTAATGAATTGACATGCATTTTCATTCCAATCGTTTTGAATGAAAATGCATGCTTAAAAAGTTTGTTCCAAAGCAAGCATATAAAGAGTAAAACAAGTATTACCGAATAAGCATATCTTTTATAAACAAAAAAATCATTCTTTGAAATTAACGAAATAAAACAATTACTATGGGACAACTTTTCTGGATATTGCACAGATGTCTGATTTATTTTTCGAAAGTGAGCCCACACTAACTTATCGTTATCCATTTTCACAAGGCACGTATTTGTCAAACCTGAACATTCCTCAGACCATTTAACAAACTCCCATCCCTCATCAGGTATTGCTGTTAAAAGAACAGTATCTATAGGACTGTTTTTATCATACATGTCCATTTTTTCCATTGATTTATTTCCTTCAGGTTTTCTATTAATTGTGCCAAGACCAATATTTTCATATGAAAGAATATAAAAATCAGCATTTGATGTCGGTTCGAGGGCGATATTGCATAAAGTCCATTTTTCATCATTATCAATGGTTAGTGTTTTTGTATAATATTGATAGCCTGATGATTTAACATTCAATACATAGGTTTTATTTTGTTCTGCACCAAAAATTTGATAGTTTGGAGTCATTCTCGAATCGCTTAATGTGGATAATGTATCCATTTTAATCAGCGCTCTTGAAACAGGATAGCCTGTCAGATTATCGTAAACATTTCCTTGAATGCCGGCTTCCAAAGAAGGCCCCTCATTGTTTGATTTGTTGATATAAAAATTATAGGGGACATTGACATTTTCTTCAGAATCAATTTGAAAGCTAAGATAATAAATGCCGCTTTCAATTGTCTGATTCATTCTGGGCCATAAAAATGAAGTACTATAATCTTCAGTCCTGACAATTGTGGCGCCATCTTTTGAATATATATTAATTAAAAAATCAAAATCCTTTAAATCATGCGTAAATTCATATGTTTCATTTTCCAATATATAAAACATAAACCAGTCAATATCATTTTTTGAGTGAAATGTATGCTTTTGAGGTATTTCGTTATCTATTGTAATTAAAGATGCTCGACTTAAAATATCATCATTTTCATAAAAATCAGGCCCAATTGTTTTTATAACATTTGTTGTTACAGAGTTTGATATTGTATTGTCCTTACTTTTGGCAAAAATGGAAACTGTATAATCTCCATATCGATCAAATCCATTATAGGTTCCTTCAAATTGGTTTGTATCTTGATTGTAAATTAATTCAAATCTAGATAAATTTTCAAAATATTTTTTGGTTTTTACTGGCGGATGAATAATAGCAAATACTTTATCCACCAGTCGTTGCGGGATAACTGTTGCAGTTATGCATGCTGCTGTTTCATCAGTTAAGGTTATAGCTTTGGAAACTGATGAAACGATAAAAGGACCTTCATAAGCCAGTTTGATACCATATCCCATATGATATTTCTCAACAGCGGCCCTATCACTTCCTCTCATTCGACCATCGCTATTTGTATCAATAAAAGGGGATTGATCTGAATAATAATAATCCATTACTTTTCTTGTAGATTCAAAGGAATCACCAAGCGTATTCCCATGTAAAATTTCAGTCCAGAAAAAATTTGAAAATGATATGGATTCTATGGTTAAATAATGCGGTGTTTGATTTTCTGTTGTACTTGAAACAAAGATGAGTTTCTTTAACGTTTCTTCATGAAGTGATAATTGTTTCACAAAGCCATTGGCATTAGAAGATTCAAAAATGAGTGTTACTTTGCCTTTTATTTCGTCTTGTAAATTATTTAAAGAATCAGATAATGAGATCGACGATAAAGCTTCCTGGTTGTTTAGTAAAAAATCGGAATCGTTTGTTTCCCCAATAAAATAGATAACCAGATCTTCAATGCCAGGCGCAAGTAATGTGAAGCCCTCTCTCAACATATCTAAATCAGAACAGTTTGGATAGTATGTTTTCCCATTTTTATTTATATAAAAGAGAAATCCCTTTGGTCCGAACAAGAGTAAATTCTTTTCAGAAAAGCCCTGGGTGAGTAATCCATTGATTACAGCAGGTATTATTTCCTTAACATATGCTTCATCAAATAAAGATTCTGTTTTTCCTACAATCACAACCGCTTTTTTGTAATCAGTTTTTTTAACTTCAAATTGGCAAACCTTTGGAGATGAAACATTGTTTAAATGATCAGAAGCAGTAATGATTACATTGTAAAGTCCAGGGATAGAAAATTTATCACAACGTCCTTCGAATCTGTCTTTTCCTTTTTTCTGCAAGTTAATCGTGACATCCTTTGTTTCATAGATTGAAAGACTCAATGGTTTTATGACAGCTTTAACATCACTGGTTACAGTATAATGTTTATTATCAATCGTCGCGTAAATAGTTGCAGATTCACTATGTTCCATAGGCATAACACCAGCATCAATAATTTCAGGCGGGTCTATAACATATTTGTTTCCTCTGCCAATCCATACATTATTATTTTTAATGTTATAAGTCATTTGAGGTGTTTTCGAGAAAGTCTTTTCTGTTTGAACTTTTGCTATTTGAAACGCTTCATTCACATGATTTCCTTTATAAATGCGTGACCAAAAAGCATAGGAGAATGAGATGCTTCCCTGACAAAGAAATGCTGCTTTCTCATTACTGGCAACACTTGTGATAATAATTCTATTATTAGCTGATAATGGTTCAATAAAAGCGCCTGAATAACAGGCATCAATTATTACAACCAATTTATTTTTATATGATTTAAGCATCTCTTTTAAATCTGAGGCGTTAAGCGTTCTTTCAAAGTCATTTATATGAAAAAATCCTTCAATTCCAGGATAATTATCAAAAATGCCGCCATGATCAATCATATAAATAATCAATACGTCTGCATCTTTCATAGCTTGATTTAATATTGTTTCCAAATTTTGAAGTGTTGCATAAGCATCAATATCAGGTATGCCATCGTTGTCTATATCTTGATTTAAGGCATTTTTTGATGCTGATAAATAAAAGATTTCATCTTGATGAATACCATTGGACAACATGCTTTCATATGCAAAATTTGCATTCATCTGGGTTTCGTTCCAAATTTTGTTGCCATCATATGGACCACCGCCAGCAATGATTATTGCTTTTGTTATGCCCTCATTTCGTTTTTGTTGAGTAAAAATTTGAATGCGATGATTTCCTGTATCAGCAACATAAATGGTTAGGCCATTGGGTGATGCAATAATTGATTTAGGTTCTGAAAACATCCCAGGACCAACACCAGATCTGCCAAATGTGGCAATAAGTTCACCATCTGTTGAATACTTTTTTACACTATCTTCAGATACAGGATCATAACTGCTTAACAATGCATAAATATCTCCACTTTCATCACTGGATATATCTGAAATGAAGGTTCGATCACTGTTACATGCCTCCCATTGGGCTAACTTCACCCCATTAAAATCAACCTTTTGTAACAAACAATGTTTAGATTGAGACTTTGTTTTATCGGAGATAGAAATGGGGTGCGTACTGTACGCACCCTTAGAAATGTAGATACAGCGTTTGTTTGTATCAATCCAGAGCTGATCATATGATAATTCATCACTCGCTTCCCAGCTTCTGTCAGAAACGATATTAATATCATTCATGATGCCATTTTCATCAAGTTTGTATGTCTTAAAACCTTTAAGATAAAGAAGGGCAAGATATTCCTTATTATCAATGGTATCCTTATAAAACTGAATATCTCTTAGATTTGAATGAATTGCATGATATAAAATGTCTCCATTTCCACTTAGTTGTGTCAGGTAACTTAGTTGTGTCAGGTAATCAGTATAAGAAAGAAAATAATGTTTTCTATTAAAATTTATACTCATTGAAGAAGATATTAATATACTCATTGAAGGAGATATTAATTTTGGAATATTCATAGCTTTAATAAAATTACCATTTATATCGATTTCTTGAATACGAAAATTTAATGCATCTAAAATGTACAGTATGTTGGAATTTTGTTTTGCATCCATTAACACTTCTTGAGGTCCAAAAAATTCTCCTAAATGGTCGCTGTAACTTTTCCATGTTTGAATCAAATCTCCTTCGGGGGTTAATTTGGTAATTGGCAGAGTTGTATATATATTATTTTCGTTATCAATTTTCATGGATAGAAAGTCAGGTTGTGGTATACAAAGTTCGCAATTATCCTCTGGCGGCGAAACAGACTCACTATAATATTGAAATAAGTTTAAATATGAGATGTCGAACGTTATAACTTCCTGGCCATTTGATAGATATTTGGTAATTTTATCAATCTGGCGTGTTTTGTTATAAGTTCTAGCATACAGATTGCCATCTTTGTCAGTTGATATGGCAGTTATTCTATTCCCCTCATGATAAGGGATAAAAGTATTATCAACAAGAACCAGATTATCTGGTTCATTATACATTAAATGGTATTTTAACACTTTATTTTTGTCTGTGAGATAAATAATGAGTTTATCATCACTTTCATAAAAGGCAAAAGCAAAAGTACCTTCACCAATAGGCCAGTCGTTGATTAGCTGGCCACCACTCTTATATCGTTGTAAGTAGGATTTATTATCTGGAAAATAAATTATGGCAAAAAGATCCCCTTGAATAGCCTTGAGATAACCAAAAGGTAATAATGATTCCAACGAATCCTCATCAATATGCTTAGAGCAAATAGTTAATGTATTACTTTCATTGGTTTTTAAATCAAATTTTTTTATTCTTTCTTGTTCAAAGTCTAGCATATAAAGAAAATTAGAATCTACTGTTACGCTGATAGGGTATTCAAAGAATCTTGTTGTTTCAAGATCCTTGATGCAAAATCCATTGTTTGTCAGCTTTTTTACACCTCTTAAGGGATCTGCGATATAAACATATTCTTCTTTGTCTACTGCAATATCTAAAGGAAGAGTAAAATACCATGACTGCCTTAATAAAGGCCAAACATTTGAGATTCTATAGTCTTCTTGATAACCATAAACATCATTGTCATTTTTTTTGGTGCTCTTTGATGTTGCCACATAATTGTTGTGAGATTTTATGGATTTATTTGGCCTGTTCTCTATTTGTGAATTATTATGGCTGCCCTCTGATTTATTTTGAGGTGTTTTCAACGAAAATGAATTGTTTGAAATTTGTGTACAAATATTATTGTTTGATTGCTTGAACGCTCCTTTAAGGTGAACATGAATATAGTGTTTTCCATTCAAATGGTTACAGCTTAATGGGCTTGTGTCTCCCAATTCAACGTCAATCGAACCATTTTGTAACCTGACTACATTTTTTTCAGTCCATTGTTTTTCGCCATTTTCATCATAAATATCAAATATAACTAATGCCGGCTGATTGAGATTCTGTTGCGATATATTTGATAAATAGGCGTTATATTGTATATGTAAATTTGAAGAATCTGAACATATGTTTTTATCTATTTGTTTATAAACAAAACATTCTTTTTCTGGTTTGACATGAACATAATAATCGCCATTCTTTAAAACAATACAATCTAAAGGGTTCTTTTCGCCCAATTTGACGTGAAATTTGCCCTGGTGAATGTTTACATTTATTTTGTTTTGCCATTTAATATTGTTTTGGTTATTTACAATTGAAAAATTAATAAGCATCCACTCATTAACAGGAGATCCATTAATATCAACGATAAATCCTTCGTAATTAAGTACTAATGGACAATTTGGCTGAATTTCTGCCTTACAATTTGCAGAAAAAAAATGCATGGAAAAAACGATTATCATGAACATTACTTTGAAACCATATCCTTGATTAATTTTTTTCATAATTACTCATTCCTTATAAAATATTTTGAGTGTAACCAATTTTAACAGCAATAGCTATATCTTTTGGCATAATTCTAAGAAAGTTTCTAAATCCATTGAGTGTAACCAAAATGGCCGGAATTTAAATTATCACTTGCCATTTTTTGAACCAGGATTACGCTGAAGAAGATGAATAAGATGAAATAAACACTGTATTTTAATCATCTTTTTCATCTTCTTCTGTGTAATCCTGGTTCAAAAAAATAATGAGCAAATTGTATTCACAAGCCATTTTGGTTACACTCAAATCCATTTTCAGGCTATATGCTTATCCACCTATTTTGCTTACACTCATATCATAGCTAAGAATTTAGAAACTATTGTTTGCAAATAGAGTCGATTTGCCTCGATATTTATTAATTAACTTAGTTATATTATATGAATAAAAATCAAAAATCAACATATATTACAAACAAATACTAAAAAATATCTACACTGATTGATTTAAATTAAAGAGCGTTATCAGTGTATTTATAAAAAAACGATGGAAAGGGATATTTTTTTGCGCACCATTTCTAGCTTTTCTCTTAAGAGCAGGATCATAAACCAGATTTTCATAAAAAATGATAAGGAATACTCGAAAAATAAGTTCCCCATTTACTTTTGTGCCAGCCCGATGTAGGGGCGAACCTTGTGTTCGCCCTCGAACTAATAACGCTTTCGTTCCTATGTACGATGGGCGAACACAAGGTTCGCCCCTACACGTTCTTGGCACATACGTAAATGAGGAATTTATTTTTCGGGAATTCCTAAGGAAATCTCTGAAAATAAGTTCCTCATTTAATAATTGTTTATTTTTTTTTTGAACCAGGAT
>Ga0272440_1000154_pt1 | contig 56180 bp, 72 predicted proteins | sample SSMMMBAug17_FD_192440 | JGI IMG/M metagenome (GOLD analysis project Ga0272440, IMG submission 192440) | Marine sediment archaeal communities from Little Sippewissett salt marsh, Falmouth, MA, United States - SSM-MMB-Aug17 | ecosystem: Environmental > Aquatic > Marine > Wetlands > Sediment ... | reverse complement strand
AAGCTGTAGGGGGTGTAATTTTTGGGACCTCCCCCCTATGTAGCTCAACATGTCATATAACATGATGGTTTCACCTATCTAGAGCAGCTATTTGCTCATTGTAAGTCTAATAATTTCCTAGATGATGTATTTTTTTCAATATTATTAGAGTTATTCTCTCTAAATTTTTCCTAATACAATGGGGTCTGAACATTTTTTATTACTTTTTTGTATTCAACCACATTTCCATTTTTAGAAATACATCCTGTTTTAATCAATAGTTCCATACCTTCTTCTAATGCTTCATTCTGTTCTTTATTGGTCATTGATTCGCTTAAGAATGTAACAGAAGCTAATCTACCACATGTATTGTACCCAGCATTCATGTCAAATAAATACCATTGTTCCCAGTGTGTAAAAGGATCATAAGGATTGTCTATAGAGGTTAATCTTATTGTTTTATTATTATTCATTCCATTATTCTCCTTTCAATGTTCTAGTTACAGTGGTTGTACTTATACCCAATGAACGAGCTATTTCCGCAGTTGTATACCCTGAAGCAGCCATGTTTTTTATTCTTCTAATCTTATTAGGACTAAGAGTTGTAGTTGCTCTAGGCATTGCATATTGTCTAAGAATGTCCATATTAGCATGGGCCATTATTTGTTTTAATCTGTTTGTACTTATTGCACCAGCTTGAATAGCGTCCCATTCTTTTTGAGTTATCTCTATTTCTCTTCTTGCAGCACCTGCTTGAACACGCGCCCTACTTAGAGCTTGTTGTTCTACTTTTCTAAGTTCTTCAGAAGTCATTCTAGGATTACTTAGTTTTTTAGCTCTAACTAATGAATTTGCTATCATCTGGGCGTGTCTTTCTTTAGGAGCATTTAATAATGATATGCTTATCTTATGTACCAATGATTTAACTTCTGTGTCATACGATTTCTTCGCTGATAGAGATGTTGGATTGTCTATTATTGTTAGTGTATTTTTTCTAGCTTTGTTAGCCAACCCTTTTAATTGGTTTGCGTAGTCAGCGTATGCTTCTTCTTGTGGCGTACCAGAAGACAATTTATGTGCATCATCTACTTCCGCCATCTTGGTAGAGTTCATTGTTGCTTTAAATTTTTTTATTGGTTCATTAGTAACTTGAATGTACTCACCATTCTCATCCTTATAAAACAACTTTTCATCTTTTACTATGACAGGAACTGTTTTGTTTTTACCAGAAGCCGTTTTATAACTAGTCTTAATATATTCACGACCAGTGTATCTGTATAACTTTACACCTGTCTCTGGGTCTATATATTGGGTTTTCTTTTCATTTTTTGTATGAAATGTGTTTCTTTTAGGATCTAAGTAGATCTGATTTTCAGGATCAAATAGAACTAATTCATTACCTGTATCCTTGTGTACATACTTCCCAAGTTTACGTTCATTAACTATTTGTCTACCCTTTGATTTTGAAATTAAAGTAGCAGCTCCTTTGTGAGTTCTACCTGTTGGCCCAACTTGTGACTGGTATTTGGTATGTAACGCTCTAATACCATTATCTTTTTCTGATTGTTTATAGTCTAATTTATGTTTATTAGCATCTATAATAACCATCGAATGTTTTACAGCTCTAGCCAATTCCTTATTTGTTGCCCCTATAAGCGTCATATCCGTTATCAGGTTTGATATGGTACCCATTTGTATTTGTGTGGCGCCTTCATCCATTATTGAATATTCGCGACCACCTCTATAATACCGTTCCTCACCATTAACAATTTTAGTATCATCATAACCATAATTTAAAACAGTATCAAAATCTTTAAGATCTTCTAATGGTGGTTGTGATTTAATTTTAATTCTGTCATTCATAGGTATTACCATTACAGTATCACCATCAAAATCAGCGCCTGATAGTATGTTGGCGACATTTGCATTAATACCTATAGCGTCAACTGCTTGTTTCCCCATAAGTTTGACGCCTTCTCTATTCCTATTATTTACAGTTAGTGTTGGAATTTCAAAAGTTCCACCATGAGGATATCTAACAAGCGCAACTTCACTACCATCATCTAAATGAGGAGCATATACTTCAGTATCCTTTAAAGATGTTACTGGTAATATTACTTTATACCTTGCTCCTGGTAATCCAGCCGCTTTTAAACTCACTGATGTAGCATCACAATCATCGGCGTAAGCTTCTAAAAGAGCTCTCTTAACAGTAGGATTTGTCAAAGACATTATCTCGTTATATTCGTCATTTTTTTCTTTCATAGATAAGGCGATTTGTCTTTTTATTAATTTTTGTGGTTGTTTAGAAAGGAATTGTGCTGATATTTCCCTTGACCAATCACCCCAATCACCTTCATCAGACCTTTTATTAATAACAGTGAGTCTTTCAACACCATTTTTATCAATATAAGTAGACTGACCTCCATTTTCTTTAATGGTTGAACCAAATGGGTTCTCTGGGTCGTCTTTTATTTTTTTCATAGTGTCCATTTTACTTATTTTGTTACTCTTATTAGTATTAAATATAACATCAATGCCATCTGGCATGTTATCACTGTAAACAGCCATGCCTTTTAAATAATGTGTGCCGTCGACCAATATACGAACTTGTGCATAGTTAGAAGTTCCTAATGAAATATCATCAACACCTCTACGAAGTTCTATAACACCATCTTTTTTATCACCACCTTCTTCTGAATATCTGACTTTAATTCTATCAGAGTCTAGGCTAGCTGGATATTGAAAAGATTTTTTAAATGTTTTACCGCCATCGTATGAGGTTAAGTCGTTAACTGTACCAATGTTTTCAAAATTATAAACTTCCTTGTATTCAGTACCAGGTTTACATAAAACTTTTAAATTGGTAAGATTCCCCTTGTTTGTAACTTGTGGTACTTTATTATTATATACAACATACCCTTCCATTTTTAAAATTTCAACAGCCTGATTCATCTTTTCTCTTGAAACTTTTAATTGTCTAGGCACTCCTGCACCAATATCAAGCATTCCTTTTTTATCAACCAAAACTCTAAGATTGTCAGCCAAATCAACTGCTATATTCATTCTTGCTTTAGAGTCTTGATTTAATAATGATCTAACCGATGACTCACCTTTTAATCCTAATTTTTCAGCTATCTTAGGTCTGCTCATACCTTCTTCTTCTAAAGTTTTAGCCTTAGAATATAAATCTGCTCTTCGTTCTCTACCAGCTAATGCCACTAAAGCTCTTAATCTAGTAGATGATATATCCATTGATTTACTTATTTGTGATTCCGTCATGCCCTCTTTTTTTAAATATTCAACTCTAGATAAGAAATCACCACTTCTTTGATAAGGGGTGTCACCGCTACCCCAAGGATATCTACCAGAATGCCTAGGGGTACCATAATGCATTAGTTCTTCTTCTTTTATATCACTAATATCATCAAACTTGTGATTATCCATACATTATATTCCCCTTTCAAGATGTTTTTTTATATATTTATCTGATTCCACTATTCTATTCATAACATAATCTATTTCATTAGGTTCTGGTACAAATATAATAGTTTCCCCATTTTGATATATTCTTAATTCGGTAGTATAGTTTATTGGTTTTAATTTATACTCTAAATAGAACAGTGCGGCATAAATCATCAATTGATCCATCTTACATGGTGTTTTACCATTCTTATAATCATGTATCCTAAGAATTTTATTGTATTCATCAAGTCCTATTGCATCAGATGTTCCAAAACAATTATTGGAATAATATAGTAAAACTTCAGGTTCCATTCTATATCCTATTGCATCATTAACAAATGGCATTAAATTACTTAGAATTTCATCCGAATTATACGCTGCTCTATGAACACCCATTCTAGACAAAGTTATGTCTATAATTTTCTTATCACTTTTAGCGAGCTTAATTTTGTTTCTAATTAAATCTTCCGCTAGCTCGTGTATTATAGTTCCTATGGTTTGGGCGTACTGACTATAGTATCTTTGTTCCAAAGTCATTTCATCCCATCTTAACCAGTGATATGTGCTTGCTCCAAGAAAAGCATGCTTACCTTCTAATGTTTCATGCTTATTAAATATCATTTTCGTTCTCCTTTGCTGAAAGATTCAATATGTCTATGCAGACTATTAAAAACTTCTTTTTCATTTTGTGGAAATATAAAACTTGAGAAACTCATATCATCGTGTTTATTGACGTAGTTTTCTTGGTTTGGTTGTTTTTTTGCTTTTTCAGAATTTTTAACTTCCAAAGTCGCCCATGTTACCGGACACATAATAAGTAAGTCGGGGCTTCCTTGATACTCATTTGGATCTAACCTTCTCACTTCACATTGTGGAAATTCTTTTCTTATCTTCTTTTTAACCTTACCCATATAACCATTTCTACCTGTTTCTCTCATTATACATTACCTTCCTTCTAAATATAAAAAAAATAAAGTGTGTGAATAAATTTTTTTAGGCAATGTTACCTATTCTCTCTATATAAGTCTATGTTTTTAATGCGTGAACACTATTTGTGCCAAATGTCAAAAAATATTTGTAGTTTATTTTATATATATATTTTTATTTAATATAAAGTATATAAAAAAAGTGACACAAGTGACACAAATCATAAAAAACACCAATTATTTAGGCAATAATAACCAGGGTTTACCCAAATATCATTTAAAAACTCTTAAAAAGTGTGTCAAAAACATATGTCAAAAGTGACACAAAAGTGACACAAAAGTGACACAAAACGCTTATGTGTAATATCAACAACGTCATTTTATTCATTTGTGTCAAAAAAATTAAAATATGTGTCAAAAACATTTTCAAAAGTGACACAACATGTAAAAACGAAAAGTATATGTAAATATAAAGTGTTTACCTAAAAAAAAGAAAAGAGCATTAGTAGCTCTTAACTAATTGGAATATCTTCAAAACTACCTAATATGATCGAATCATACTTTAATAATTTTTTAGATTCCTTATTAGTAAGTCTTCTACCTCTAAGCTCTCTTGCTTTCAACTTATAGTAATCATTCATTTGACCATCTTCCATTTTTGCGTCACTTATTTTTGTGATCATTTCTTTGGTTATTCCTTTTGAGTTCATCAAATATCTAGTGACTAACATAACGTCTCTAACATCTTTGCAAACATCAATTAAGAAATTCATACCAATAAAATATCCCAAAAGTGTAACACCTTTACCAAATTTGTTCATATAAAATCCTCCTTTGTTTTTCTATAAAGAGCTATGTTTTTAACGCGTAAAAAAAAGAAAAGAGCATATGTAGCTCTTAACTAACTGGAACACTCTTATAACACTCTGATACGATTGAATCATATCTTAAAAGTTTTTTAAGTTCTCCATCTTTAAGTTTTCTACCTCTAAGCTCTTTTGCTTTCATACGAAAATATTCATCTAATTCCTTACTACTCATTCTTGCATTTAGTATTGTTATTATTTCATCGGTGGTCATCCCTTTTGATTTTTTCAAATGCTTATTAACTAACGCTACATCGCTAAACGCAGTGCAAATCTTAAACACATAACCAATACCGACAGTATATCCCAATATTAAAACACCTTTTCCAAGTAAATTTTTCATTAAATATCCTCCTTTATTTTCTATAAATGACTATGTTTTTAACGCGTAAAAAAAAAAAAGAAAAGGGTATATGTTATTTACCCTTAACTTTAATATTAGGATGACTTTCGTCCCTTTTAACATCTCTGTAAGTTAAAAATACAGATGTGCCAACTAAAGCCGTCATTGTCAATAATACACCAACTCCCATACCAACGCTAAATCCTTTCTTAGCTCCTTTTACTACAGATATCCTAGTAGCTGTTTCAACCCAATCTCCAACAGTGGCTGTTAAAACCCCCATTGACTTATCTGCTGCTTCACTACTAACAAACTCCAAAGCGTTCTTAGAAATCTCACCGTTAATATATTTAACATATATTGACTTATTCGGATCTGCTAAACTAACATCTACAATTTTAAATACTTCTTTCATTATAAAATCCTCCTTTTATTTTCTATAATGCGCTATGTTTTAAACGCGTAAAAAACAAAAGGAAAGGATATATGTATATCCTACTCCTCCTTACTATAAACTTTTTTTTTTCAAATTCTCTAATGATTTGATTCTACTCTCATGAATTGTATGAACATTCGCGCTTTCTCTTAATGCACTTACAGTATCTACCTGGTTATCAGCAAGTAACTCGATAGCTTCTTGATGGACTGATATAGCCCCTCTATGCTCTCTTGTTCTTTGCCATAAACCCAAAGTAGAAAACGATAAGATCGCGAATCCTCCAATAATTAATTTTTCATTCAAACTCATTATAAAATTCCTCCTTTAGTTTTTAGTTTTTCTATAAATGACTATGTTTTAAACGCGTGAAAAAAAAAAAGAAAGGCTATGCGTAATAAGCGTACGATAAAACCCTTCTTTTTTTATATAATTTTCTCAAAGTACCTACTGGCTCAATCGTAGGATTTTCATAATTAAGTTTAATTTTTATAAGTTTATAAATAGTGCTTATAAGAATGCTGTCACTGTCCACCACCGCCTTTATTATTTTTTTTTTATTATTTTCATAATTACATGCCACATGAAAGAGAATATAAATCCTAGTGGTGGCCCTAAAATCGCTAGAAACAATAGTATAACTATTAACATAATAGATGTAAAGACCAACGCCACAAATAAGGATAATGTGTATACGATATTTATAAATGTTGTTATTATAAATCCCACTATCTTTCCTAAAACATTATAATCATCAAGGTTGTAATCTTTCCAAACAGAAATAATCTCTTCTAAAAATTCTTTCCAGTCACCCTTTAAATCATACCAAGTGCATGTGAAGTCATATTTAAAATCCCCCCACCATTTTTTAAGCATTTTTTAACTCATTTTCAGGATTATCAGGGTCTGTTTTAACAGGAACATCTAAAGGCTTTATATCTTCGATTAATTCTACTTTAACCCTTTTAATTTTACGATCTGGATTTAAATCTTTAAAACCTTTTTTAAATTTTTCTCGAGCGTCCGCATAACTGTAAGCGATTTGTTCAACACTGTCTCTTTTCCACTTATCTCTACTATGAAATTTCAAAGCCGGACGAACTAAAATATCAAAACTGACATTATATCTCTTTAAAGAGTATTCCTTCTTCTCTACAAACTCATAATAAGATGAATAGATTACACCATCTATTTTTAAACTAGCTTGACTGCCTGCGGTGATAAATTCGTGAATCATGGCTCTAATGTCATAAACATTACTTTCTTGAAAATCCGGTTCCATCTCAATATCAACATATTCAAAAAGACCATACGCTAACGATTTAATAAATGTTTCTCTATCTACCTTTTTATCGCCTACTAGGTATACGCGATTAAGAGTATCTGGATGGTTCTCTGGGTCCATCATCACTTTTTTAATTTTACTCATTTTTAAGTTCTCCTTTTTATTTAAATTCGCACCAAGAGTCAGTATAAATATCCTCGTTTAAATACCACTCTTGCATTTCTGTTATGAACGCACTAACATTGCCATCATATGAATTATCAATAATAGTCGTCCAATGTAAACCAGTTTCAATCTCTTCGCTATTTTTAACAACACTAAATATCTCATCGTCATCATAGGTGTAAACTATAATATTATCATCAAATGAACAAGTCATAGTTGATGGTTTTTCTAAAACAACATCTTCTACTTCAGTATCTTCTGAAATATCAGTTGTTAAAGGTTCATCTGTTTTAATAGGAACCTCACTATTTTCGCAACCAAATAATCCGATTACGAATAATAAAAACACAATAATTAATAAAATTTTTTTCATTTTCTAAGTTCTCCTTATCTTTTTTTTGGCAAACTAATAAAAGTTTTAGGTAAATATTGTTTAGGTAAACAAATCAATTTCTTCTGGTGGGACTATACAACTTATCACGCACCAATTGTTACCTATGTCCCAATAAACCACTGTTGTACCCTCATTAGAAGTTGTCATCCAGTATCTACTGTCCACTCTTGTTAAATCTTCTGTGGAAATATAATCAAGCTCATTAAGTTTCTCTACTAAATTCTCAGGTACTAATGTATCTTTATCGTTAAACCCATATTCTGTAGCCAACGACTCTCTTTGAATTACTCTCGATACCTCTAATTTTTCATTAGTTGCTAACGCACTTTCCCAAGTTTCTTCAGGCCACTCTTCTCCTTCTTCTTCAGCATCCCAGTTACGAATTATTATTCCTGTAAAACCACAAGAATATAAAGCTTCTGTTGACCATAACCAAGATCTCTTACCATAGAAAGCATGAGTTGAAAGGTAATAGAAGCAAGTAGCATCTTTTTTATCTCTTTCTGGAATATCTCTACGTAATTTAATGTGAGCGGCGTACTCTGTAAATACTATTTCGTGAGTTTTAGAAGGTCCGTGTTTAGAATACCAAGATCGAAGATGCTTCCAATTATCAATAATAATAGCGTCTTTGTATTTTCCAGACCGACGAACATCGTCATAAGTTCTTAATTTTCTTCTCTTACTCATTATACAATAGTAACCTCCTTTCTTAATACTTTAATTACATGGATTATAGAATCTGTTAAACTCATCTTATACACATTCTTTAAGAAGTTAAGAGCCAACATTAGTTCTCCCATTTCTATACAACCAGCAATAAATCCATTGTCCACACTAGTAACGTTTTGAGTTGTAAAATAGTATAAATCAAATTGCTCTGCGAACTCGTCCGATAAATCCTTAACAACGCCAATGTTATTCGAAGTCATCGCCTTATACATCTTCTCAGTTAATTTAGAAGTATCCATTTTAAACCTCTTTTTTTGGATCCTTCGGAGGTACTATATTGGTTGTTTTTTTCATCTCCGAAAATACTTCTATTATTTTTCTTCTTTCTAAAGGGGTGGCTCTAGAGATTTCTAATAGTAACTCTTCGTTTAAAATACCTTTTGAAGAAGCTATAGAATTAGGATACATTCTGAGGTCATTAATTTTCTTAACATGATTTTTTGTAACATAAACAAGTAATCCTGCTGAATATAAACTCATCCTATTACTATAAATCCTAGCAATCCTCTCCAAAACAACTTCTTTTTTTTGCGTTGGGGTTGGATAAAATATAATAAAATCTTGATTTAACCCTTTTAAATAATTTAAAACGTCCGTATGAGCATCGACAAAACAAATATCATAATCCTCTTGTTGGACTTTGTTAATAGCGTCAAGGGCATACATCATTCCCTGGCTTTTACCTCTAGGCATTTTTTTAGTATAGTAAGGGTAAGATTCTAAATGAAAATAGTTATCATAAAATTTTGAATAGACTTCTTGACCCATACCAGGATATACTGCAATTATAATACCTGGTTTTTTCAAATCAATAGTTGACTCGCCCATCAACTCTAAGGTACTCTTTTTAGGTTTTGGACCATTAAGTATTAGAGTAGTGCCAAGACTTCCAAACTTACTTTCACCGGAAATTTTAAATACCTCTTTTATTTTTTTATCATTTTTTTCATCGTTCATTAAATACTCCCCCTAAATATTTTATTTTTCTGAATATTTATCGCATTATCTAATTCTTCATCTATCACATAATCTGTATCGACACGGTATGTTTTAGCTAAAGGATAAAACAAAATTACACAACGCTCTCCTCTATACTTTCCAACATAATAAATTTGAGAATTAAATTCATTAACCGTAACCGTAAATCCCATATTAATAAGAGAATCCCCCTTATAATCATGAGTGTATTTTTGAGATAAAAGCGATTTTGAAAGTCTAAGATTTGCATTTTTAATAGATATTGGAGGAATATCATATTTAATATTATTCTTCTCCTGGTAAACAACCATCATAGAACCGTCTTTTTTAACAACAGATATTGTAGTAGTCATGATGTTATCACTAGTACTTAAATCAGAAGATATAATAACATCATCTATGTCTTTGTAATTTAATATATCCATAAGACTAATCCATCAAATCCGCAAATACTTCTGCGACCAATCTAAGCTGTTCGTCGGTCTGAGGAGAATATCCAGCTACAAACTTTTTAGACAACATACTACCCTCTTTTACGACATATCCAGGGTAAAATTTTCCATATCCTCTATGACTCCATCCAAACCATTCTCCAGTCTTACTATTTTTACCTACAATAGCTACCCTAGAACGACTATAAGTGTAAGAATAAAACTCATCAATTCCTAATTCACCGCTAAACTTATCATAAGTTTTCTTATTACCAATATATATCAAATGGTCTATAAGAAAGTAATCTGGTTCATGAGGTAATATATTAGGCCCTTTGATTATTTCTCTAGTATCTGGATCTTGATAGTATACGTCGAAAGCATCCGGGTTATCATATTTTACTTCGTTAATTGCTCTATAACGTTCGAATACGCTTTTTACACTTTCCAATCCACTAGATTCACAACATTCGTCACTGTCATTACCTACTATTTCAGCGTTTTCCATTATGTAATGCTGAGTGTTTATCAAAGCTTCTTGTAGAATATCACTAGGTAACTCTATATCATAAACATCTCCTGTACGAGCTTTACCAGCAGCAACACCGTCCGCAATCATCTCAATAACATCTAATAACGTTACATCTGCAGGAACACTATCATTTAAATGGTGTCTTTCAACCAAATGTTTTGTCCACCAAAGGCTATCTTTGATTTTTTGTTCACCAATAAAACCTTTATTAAGAGCCTCTGTAAACTCTTCAATATTTTCTAATTTAGTATGGTCATGATTAGATGCTTTTAACATCATTTCCTCTGCCAAAGAATATATAATACTCTTAACATCTTTAATATGCTGATTAGTATCACGTGTTACTTCCTCAACAGACATTAATCCAGTAGCAGAACGTGTGTCAGCACTGGGCGTTTTTGTTATAAATACTTTTTTCATTTTTCTAAGTTCCTCCTTCTAAAATATAAAATAAAGAAGAAGAGTCATTGTTAACCCTTCTTCAATAAAGTTTTTAAAATATTAATATCATTTTTCAAAACAGTAATATTGTTTTCAACACAATAATTTAACTCTCGTTGAGTGTCTTCACCAACATGAACTTTTGAATCCGTATAATCAGAATCAACCAATATAACAAAATTAGCCTCGTCCATACTTCTATCTTCTAAGTAATGTAACTCCTCATAATTTTTGTCATTTAGTGAATTCTTATATATTTCACTAATGCCCACCGCTAGTGGAGCAACACTATCAATCCCGTTTAAAAAATTGTATAAATCTTCTTTTACAACACTAAACCTGCTTGATCCAATAATATAAATTACTAACATTTTATCATTCCTCCTTATAAAGGAGTATGTATAATTTGCGCAAACAATTAAATTTAAGAGTTTACGTTATTTGAATCTATTCATTGCTTCTTTTGTTGTTTTAACATCTGCCATTATATACCTAATTGACTCATACCATTCTCCAATTGTAGACGCAGTTGATTCAAACCAAATATCATAATAAGCGCCTTTTACTAAATTAGGATTTATTGTTCTAATAAAACTCCTATAATTACATCTAATAAAACTTGGAATAGACACAATAAAAATCATAAAAGGTCCGAATATAGCATTCTGTACAGTGTGTCCAAACTCATGTTCTTTTAACCCATAGCTTGAACTACCTCTTAAACCTGTAATAAATGTGGTACCCATACTAAGTCCCCAACTTGCATTTGATTGGATCTCGATGTAGTAAATATATCCATATTTCTTAATCTTTGCCCAAGGACTTAACACCAACATTAGAAAATATCCAACAATCGTTAATGGCAACCCCCAAGTAAAATTAAGGATATAATATAGTACTTTGTGTTTGGATATATACTTCCCTACTTCATTAATAAAATTTTTCATAATACTTTTATTCCTCCTCGAATAATGGCGCGAAATTTTTTTCATTAAATCTTTTCTTTCTTTTCTGCGCCTGTCTTATTGCTAAATCAATCTTACTATTACTTCTAAAATGAAAGTAATATAAATCCGTATAATCAGTGTTCATTCTATCAATACGTCCGCTAGCCTGTTCAAGCACTCTGAAAGAATAAGTCATAGAAAAGAATATTATAGTGTCAGTGGTTATACAATTCCACCCCTCAGACCCAGCCGTATATTGAACTAAATACGCCCAATAATCATCAGTCGGGACATCTTCATGTCTATGACCATTCCATTCGGCCTTAGCTATACGCTCATCAACAAGGTGCAACCATGGAATATCTTCTTTAATTATAGGATCATCTTTCTCTTTGTTTTTTTCTGTAATAGAGTGACTATCACCAAAAAGCTTACGCAATAACTCTAACTCATAATCAAAATTATAAAAAATTATAGCTTTTTTTTTCTTCTTTAAAATATCCATTAGTGCATAAAGTCTTGATGGATCGCTGTTAACAATCTTTCTAAGAGTATAACAAAACTCCGTAGCATTTTCTATAGGTCTATCAAGATATGGATTCCATCTTTTTTTAGCAGTCTCCGCATATAATACCCTATCATAATCAACTGTTATATATTCGTGATTTCTTACCGTCGACCGAATCATATTCATCTCTATCAAAATATGTTTCCTTAAACGTATTAGTCGACCTTCGTTTACCCATCTTTCTATTTTTGGATACTTTGTCCATCTAGAGAATACGGCATGCTTTCTATTAAAATCTGTTTTATTTTTATACCAACCATTAGCTATAAACACCGGCATATAATCAGACCATGTATCTCCAGGTGTTGCTGATAGTAATACCCACTCATTATTTTTTGCTATTGCCAAAAAAGATTTTGTCCAAGTTCCATAACCTATAACACGCTGCTCATCAAATATAAAAAAAGCATCTTTAACATCCACATACTTTTTTATATTATTCCAACTATCGATTACTATATTATGTCTATACCTGGATTCTTTCGGATCGGGTGACATTTTAAAATTAAGTAATTCTAATTCCCACTCTTTTTTATCTCTTTTTAATGCGGTAGTTATTATGTAAATATCTTTCGGGGAGTGATGCATTTTCATATAAGTAGGCGTATTTACTTCGCCCCCATTAAGAATATAATAATAGGCAAGCACGGTGCGGGATTTACCAACCCCAACACCACCAGCTAAAATACAACCATTCCGCATTTTCATTACCGCATCGTATTGATAATCTCTTAACTGTACTCCTGCCATAAATACACCTCTTTTAAGCTTGTTCGATAATTACACAAGGTTGATCATTCATTGATGCATCTTCCTCAACTGGTAAAAATCTACAAACTAATTTTTTAAAACCAGTAACAGCTTCTAATTCGACGAGTACTAAATTAACTAACTCATCATATTGTTTCTTTTGGTCTTCGCCCATTTTATCAGGCGTACCTCTTAAAATCTTTTTAGTTTTTATTTGTAATATCTCTTCTCCCATATACCTCAAACTCTTTTTAAAAGTCTTTAAGGATAATACAAGATTACCATGCTTCTTAAGTATTTCTAATTTACTACTTTCAAATAAGTAAAGTTTGTCCTGCTGCAAAGTAGTTACCTCCCAACTTTTTAGTCATTTATAGTTATTTTAAGATTAGATTGATCAATATCAATAACCTCTAAAGAATTGTATCCACAGTTAAGTAAGTATTGCCCTTTTTGATTTACCATTTTTCCAACGCGGTCTTTAATCAATTTTGGAATATCCATACTGTCCCTTTTACAATCCATAATTTTTTGATGTAGTACGTGAAGTATGTCTGCTTCAGCGACGGTGAGGTATTTTTCAACCTCTTCGTCGTCAAATATAATTTTTTCGTTACTCATCTTTCTTATTCATCTCTGTCCACTCTTCTAATGTACAAGAGCCATCCGCTAAACAATCGTGCTCCTCGTCTAACCAATCGTCATACTTTCCACCAAACTCAATGTTAGGTGTTTGAATAGCATTCAATTTGCCTAAATATCCAGTTATTTTACCAGGATACATAGGTGATTCATAAGCATTTACTGATAAGTCACACTGCATCAAATCTAATCTATCAAGTTCTCCGATAGTATTAATATCTAATGCTCTTTTTGTTCTTTTACCTCTAAACTCAGAATATAAACTAATAATTGGAGGATTTTTACTCTCCATTCGTACTTTAATATTGATGAAATATAAGACTCTACTTTCATCATCATAAGAGGCACGTTCTCTTACTCTCCAACCTCTTTTTAAAAGCTCAACCCCAACTTCTTCAGGAACGGCAACATTAAAATTTCTTGCGTCATTCCCAAATTGGTCTCTTTCTCCTCTGAAATTTGTCCAGAAAATATAAGCATTTCTTATCTCGAATCCACCACGCTCATTAAATATAAAATGGGTGTCTCGAACTTTTTCTAAACCTTGTTCAATAACATTACTCATTTTTTAAGTTCTCCTTTTTATTTTTTTTAACTCGTAAACCATTCGAAATCACCATACTTATTAATAGATGATACTGCATCATCTACCATCTTATTGTAATAAGAATAGTCAATTGAGTCTTTTAGATCTAATTCTTCTACTACTTCCGCTTCTAACCATCTGTAACCTTTTGTACCCGTTACAGCATCGTACGATGTACTCCCATCATTTTTTACAACAGGCTTAACAAGTAAACCTCCGCCAGCTCCAGAAACAACGGGTGAAAAGTTACCAACTCTTCCAATAAATTTTAAGTCATCTTTACCAGTTGACTCATTCATATTTAAATATAAAGCTGACTTGACTTGTTTTACCTCTGATAGGTCTTCAAACTCTATTTTTTCTTTACTAAAAAGTTTCTTAAATACATACGGAACTTTGAATTGTGTACCTGTTGCAGTCCACTTATTAGCATTCTTGCCTTTTTTGTCTCTCATTCCTTCAGAATCATATCTTGCAACATAAACTGCGTCATTGACAAGACATATTCTATCATACGTCGCCTCATGGTTAAATTCATATCCGTACTTCTTGGCAAATTTGTGACAGAAGTTAATAATATCATCGGTGATGTCAGGTATCTTAATTGAATCTGTTTTTATATGGATAACCTTAACACCTTTTTCATTTAAAGCATCTTGTAAGGTCTTCATGAATAGAGCTCCACGAAGAGCAACAATATTATTTTCATTCATAGGGTCTTTAAAAGGATTTTTAAATCTTGCAGAAGTTAAACCATATACAGCGTTAATAGCTATTTTTAAAGCTCCAGCCACATCGTCTGCTAAAGATGGGTCATTTAAGAAAGGTTCTAAAACCCTATCAAACAGTTCTTTCGCCGCATCTAAATTTCCTTCTTTAATATAAACCCTTGCAACCACCAATGATTTGTATATCTCTGTATATTCGCCAAAATAGTTCATAATAATTGCCGAATTTGGATGCATGCTTGTAATATCTAGTAAACCAACATTAGTATATATGCCAGGCTCGGCATAAACGTACCCACCAAATTTTAAATCAACACCTCGATACATATTAAACTTATCGTATCTTCGTGTTTTATTATTCCAAGTTTTAACGAATTCATAACCCGGAAATTCTTTCGATAAATCTACATAATTAAGTTTAGGATTCTTTTCCCACCCAAATATCAATTTAGTTGTTAGACTATTCGTAGTGTCGTTTACGCAAACATTAATCTTTCTAAAGTTTTTAACCAAAGCGACCAACATTTGTCTAGCCCTGAAATCTCCTTGCGTGTAATCAAATACAGCCTCAGTTGCTATAACATCATTATCACAGTACTCAGCAACTTCAATCCATTTATCTTCTGGAACTGGTTGATCCCAAGGTAACCCTAACTCTTTATGTTTAATTTTTAATTTAATTTGCCACTTTTTAAGTGACATTTTCTCTCTTGAATAATCATAAACATCTGTATAGCTGATGTTATAAGCTTCATTAAAGAAGCCTTTCTTATCTTGAATTATTTTTTGACTAAGCTCAAATAACTTCATATTAGAATATCCAAGTAATGCTCCGTATATTATATGATTATCATAACGTCTACAATTGAAGCCCACAAGTCTATAGTTTAATAACATTTCTATTTCATGAGGATTTGGATTAATCATTCTTGTTACAGGTCGCCCAACCCCCCTTAGTTTCCAGTTAATTATCAATAAATTAGGAAACACTTCAATGTCATAAAAAGCTATAGGTTTATCATCATTTTCTACGTTTATAGATGGTTCTTCCGATTTAAATTTCATTTTCGGAACTAAGTTTAAACAATAGTCAGATTGATTGGTACTACTTGCTGCAAAAGCTATAACTGTACCATATAAATCACTGACATCATATTTAACCCCACTATTATACGCCTCATCTAAAATCTTAAATATAAAGTCTATAGATGGTTTTGTTCCTGAGTGGTACTTTTTATTAATATTATTTCTAATCATAGTTCGTATTGCTTTTTCATTTTTAACGCTTGTGAAGTTTATCACTCGGCCAACCTCCCGTAAAGGTAATCCAGAATTGATTGTGCTAATCTCTTCTTCATTACACTTTGTTAATTGTCTTCTGAGGGAACTATTCCCAGTGAAAACTTTAATCTCAATGTTATCCGCATATACTCTGCTTAGGAGAGTTGGATCGCCTTCATAAATATAATGTAGATGAATTCCCCCACCAGATTTACTTAACTCAGCATATGTCGTCGGCCATTTACTAGCCTCTTCTAAATTCTTTTTGAAGTCTTTTTTACCGTCATCCCCTTGAATATCAAAGTCAATAACGATATGATTCTCTGGAACCTTAAGATAATGTAATCTTGAAGTATCCAATTCTTTTAATGTTGTGGTACATTCTGCCCATTTTTTAGTAGGGACACCAGATCTCGTACTATATTGTGCATCCCAATTAGCAGCATGAATATCAAGGATTGATGGGTGTTCTCCAAATTTTATTAATTCATAAGTGTCTTCGATCTTCTTATCTTTTGGTTTGACATCTTCTTTTTTTTCATCGAAAATATCATTTCTAAAGTCAGAATAATACGAACGAACGTAGTTACCATCGATTCTTGCTCTTTCTTCATAATTTTTAAAATAATTTCTTAATTCATTTTTGAAAACTCGCATAGACATTGGATAAGGGACTCTGGCTTGGTCGCAATAAATTTTATACATCTCCCAAGACGCTTTCAAAGTTGTACTATTATCCTTATTGAATACAGTATAACTATCCGCTACAAAATTATAGAAGTCATTTGACTCACTAATCATTAGTGTTGGTCTATATTCGTCATAAGCATGTTTGTTTTCCTCATAAACACTAAGGCAATGATATGCAATAGCCCCAAGCTCAAAGTTAACTCTTTCAATTAAACGATTATATCGCTTTAAAGGAATCGTGTTACCAGATGGGTAAATATCAATTAGCCTACGAAGCAATCCTGATTTTGCATTTGTTATCTTTACAGGAGTATTGGTCCCCATGAACAAGAATGACCGAAATCGCATTTCATATAATGATTTATGTTTTTCGTTAACTATCATCTTCTCGTGAGATACTAAACTATTAATTCTAGTGTTTGAGTCAATTCTAGACAAATCGTCATCATGACTTATAGCAACAAGAGGATTCTCCTTAAATTGTTCCAAAGCAAATAAATCCTGAGAAGACCCCAAAGACGAAGCTTTAAAAGTCTTCGCGTAGCCTTCAAATAGTTTATCAATAACGTCAAGAATAGTAGATTTACCACTACCTGGAGGACCATAAAAAACTGCAAATTTTTGGATCCATTTAGAGTCACCATTTAGAATAGCGCCTATGCACCACTCTATTTTATGACGATCATTTGGTTTGTATAGAGTGCCAACCAACTCATCCCAATTATCACGACTACCAACCTCATCTAAAGAATAATTTAATCTGGTAGTTGCATAGTCTTCTCTTTTAGCTACTTGATTCAAGAAAACAAGATTATCATTTAGTTGTCTCCAGTTCGTCCGCATCTGCTTCTGACAATACTTATGCCATTTATCAATCATGTTAGAATCTGAATCCCACATATATAATATATGGACATTGTCTTCCCCATATCGATGTTTATTCTTTTGAGCAAAATCATCTAAATATCCATCTATAAGGATTAGAGCATCATCTTCATTCGTCGACCAAAGACCTAGTTGTTCTATCCATATGGCATAAAAATCGCCACCACGAGTCATTAAGTCCTTACTTTTACTAGTTATTTTGAATTTCGGATATATTTCCACAACACCTTTTCTTGTTCTGGTTGAAATTATCAGAAAATCAAGCATAGTAATACCTACTTAATCTTCTTTTATTTCATTAGATTCTTTTTCAGTATCTGGTTTTTCCATTTTAACGCTTATGAAAGTAACGTTTTTATCCAGAAACGTATTCAATTTTCTTCTAAGTGCGCGACTACCAAACATTCCAACCGCTACTCCAGTTAAAAAAGGGTGTCTTTCCAATAGTAATCTAATCATAATCTAAATTCTCCTTTTCTCTATTCTAATATTTGCTGAATGTACCAATTCATTTGGTACCAAATATCAACATCTCTCATATCTTTTCTAGGTGAATCAACGGTAAATAATCCACCCTTTCCATTAGGACAATACTCTCGATCGAGCATATCCTCTACTACAGAACTAACACGTTCATTGTCGAATACATCATTAACCATCCCATCTAATTCCAACGACCTAAGCATTGACATAAATATAAAGTCTGCTTTCTCTCCTGTTTCATAGTCATATAAAATACGCTCGTCACCTTTTATAGATAACGCAACCATCATTTCTAAAACACTACAAGAGTTACGGTAGCCAATAGAACTAACTTCGTCATTAGAATATCCATTCTCATACGCAAACCGATAACGCAAGTCAATTCCATCGAGCATACGATTTTCGTCCATCGGGAGTTTATACCTAAATATAAAAGAATGTAACAGGTCAATCAAATTGCTGTAATTACGCCTATCATAAATAGACGGCATTATCTTACTGGCTACCCATTCTAAATAAGTACCTTCTAATGAAAACATCTATTAATGAGTTTTAAAGCTGTTGAAGCTTAGAAAACTCCCTCTCTTCTAGAAGTATCTCATAATCGATACCTTTATTAATATCGCGAATATAAAGACAATCTGCGTCGTAAATACCAATTTGGTCTAATAACACATACCCTCCAACTATTCCAACGTTATCAATTTGATTAAAATCGTCGTCCGTTAGAACCTTATCAACCGTATAGAATAGTGTAACTGTCTGATATTCACTAAGACCATACTCTTCAGGAGTAATTATATGAGGTTTTGTCGTGTCCACATAATCTTCTTCAATAGCGACTTTTGTTTCACCAGGTTCGCCAACGACTCTATCTGGCGTATTAGTTCTGTATGGTTTAGAATAATCAATTGCATCAGTACGTATAGAGTCTTTCTCATTCTTTTTTGGATTCTTTAAATCATCGGTAATTCTTTTATTGTTTACGATTTCTTTTTCCTCTTTTTCCTCTTTTTCTTCTTTAACTCCGTAAAGTTTATTCAAACGAATTTTATAATAAGACCGAATATCATTTATTTCCTTATTTATTCGCTTCTCATATTTTCTGGAAGTTAAAACCTCTCCAATTTTATAACCAGAGAGGCCCACCAACACAATTACTAATGAATTAATAATTTTTTTAGTCATATTAAATCACCTTTCTATAGTTGGCGAACATTTTATTACCGTTATCTCCAGTTAAAATATCTCCATCCACATTAAACTCAAGAATTAATTCTTGTGCGTTACTTCTAAGAGCATTCATTGCATACTCATTTTTATTCCCCATTTGATCGAATAACCCTAAAGAAATAAAGCTATCTCTTGTAGGATCTTCCGGGTCATATAACCATCCCAAAACTCTAGAAGCCTGGGCCTTACGATCACCTAATGTTGCAATATCAATGCCTATTTCCTCATAAACCTCATGTAAGAATAAAGCTCCAGAATAAGCCAATTTTTGGTTTAGGTATTTCTGTTTCATTGCCAAAAGGTTTAAGGTGGCATTTGTGTCCCTCATCCAATCAGGAGCATTATGATCAAATATAACTGTAAAGTCCTTGTCCGCTTCTACATGAGGACATTTTACATTCTTAGATTTCACAACCTCATTACCATCCTTATCAATTTCTATAACATCTTTCTTTTCAGAATAAACATTTCTGAAAATATCATTCTCAACTTTTTCTCCAACCTTATCAGCAACACGCTCTCTATAAGAACGATAACCATTTTCTAAAGTTGTATAGGCAGCTGCTAAGGCAACTTGACGACCCTTCATAATTTTATGAGAACCAAGGATTCCTCCAACAGTTAACCCAAAACCAATAATAGTCGGTGCATAAACTTTACCTAATTTAACAACAGTTAAAGCATATTCTTTCGTTAATTCTTTTTTGCCTAAACTAACAGAGTATTGGTCGTTTGTTAACTTATTGTAATCAGTCATGTCACTTTTGATACGATCAATATTTTTATTAGCGTCCGATAGAATATTTTGTGCTTTAGGTGTAGCTTTAATTGCCAAAACAATACTTCCTGCAGCTGCTACAATACTACTTATCACCAATAATTCTGGTGATTTTTTCTTTACTAAAAAACTAGCTCTGTTAAATATCATTCCAAATTTGTTCATATAAAATCCTCCTAATCTAATGGATGTGCCTTAGGCAAGTCTATGGAATATCCACCTCTCACACTAATTATCGCAACATCTCGTAAATCTCTCCAACCATACTTATTTGCCGTATAAGGTGCTGATTGACCTATCATGTCATAAAAATCAGCAACCGAAACCATTCCGTATGATTCTATTTGTTCATTTAAATTAATTAATACCTCTTCAGCTTCTACTCTATCATAAAAAGAAACCTCATTAAAAGAGAATATATCTCTTCTAGCATATGATGTTCCGCCCGGTATTTTGTTATAGTTATAATTGTTATTTCTATCTTGATAATACCCAGAATAACTTATATGACTACTTCTGCTTTTACTATCTTTGGCTCTTCCTCCATAGATAAGAACATCTATACCAGTCTTAACCATATCAGTTATTAACCTCTGTATCCCAGGTATAATAACACCAGTAAACACTTGCCCTTTAACTGTTTTTGCATCCTCAGCGAAAAAATTCTGTTTAAACTTCTTAAACTCAGATTCTTTTTTTACAGCAACATTAGTTGTAACCGTATCTAATTTTTTCCTTTTCTCAGGTTCTTTTTTATTCGCATTGGAATTACCTTCAAATCTATTCATAATAACTCCTATCTAATATATTTAATTTTGTTAAAAAAATATAAAGGACGGTGTTTTCAATACCATCCTTTATAATCCTTAAGGGGCCCAACTATCTATTCACTGACAGGTGGATTTACTTCTAAAACGTTCTTTTTAGCTTTACGGTTTTTCCAAACTCTGAATCCTAAAAATCCTAATCCAAATAATACTACCGCTGGTAATACTACAGGAGCAGCTTTCTTAACAATACTAGCTTGTTCTACCGTTGCTTCTGCAACTTCTGCTAAAACTTCATTTTTGTCCATAATTAAATCTCCTTCTTCATTATTTTTATAAAATAAGGTTTCCCTCATTATAACCTTTGTAAAAAACGCGTTTAAAGATATGTGTTCCAACGTAACCATGTTGAATACAGCGCATATTTAAGAATTTATCATTCAGCGAACGCGACTCAACACAGTTATTTTTTACACCATACCATTGGAGAATATAGAAACCTAATAACCTTACTTACCAAGGTGTTTAGGCAATACGTTATATCTTATTGCGCCACATGGTTCGTCCTTCGGTGTTAGAACAGCATCGATTGAAATATCAATCAGTCCATCCTTACCATCAATAATGGTCCAACCACGTTCATTACCATCTCCGCCATAAATCGGAGGTAAACCTAAAATATCATACCAATCATTAAGCGTAACTTCGCCACACATATCGCTTATTGCTGATGCGTTTAATTCGTTAGCAGCCTTAGATATTCTATTCCAGTTAGATTTAAAATATCTATTAGAGATTGGTTCATAAAACATTGCGTCACCATCGCCTATCATAATAACATTGCCTTGAGCGTAATTATTTTTAACTTTATCGTCCGATAAAGCTTCTTGAATCTTCTCATAATTAGAATCTCCAATAACTTCTTTTGTCTTATCCTGATACTCTTGTAAGGCTGTTTCTGTTACAGTATAAGCAGCAGCCAAAGCAACATTTCTGTTATTCGAAACCCGATTACTTGCTATTATACAAGGAATAGATACCGCCGTACTTATAACAACAGGTAAATATAATTTCCATGTTTCATTAAGTACTTCTGGTAATGTAAGTTTGTCCTTATCTAACTCTTTCTTTTTAATATCCAACTTTCGCACCGCTTTTTCAGTAGCTCTAACACCCCATACGGTTGAAAATATCATTCCCATAATACCCATAGTTATTAAAACCTCAGGCTCATGTCTAACCACAAAGGGTTTTATTGATTTAAGTAAGTTATTCTTCATTTTCGGCACACCTCTATTTCTTATTTCTTTTTACTGAAGTATCTTTTAAAACACCATCTTCGATATAATCATTAAAAACCAATTTTCTTGTTTCCTCATGAGAAAATTTAGCATCAAGATTATCATCATAATCCATTATTAAAACTGGTTCTTCTAACCAAGTTATCGCAACAATGTCTATAACATCATCATCTGTTTTTTCAGGGGAGAATCCCATATGTATCCAAATTTCACCATAACATTCATTTAGATAATCCATTCCCCAACCCCAAGAAGTTAAAATTTCTTCATCAACATCATTTACTAACCTTGCTTTAGACAATCTAACAAAATCCATCAATGTTATACCACCATACTTGTTAACGGAAGAATCTCCAAAAGACGTTGTAAGCATCTCATTCATTGTAGCATATGCATACATCATATCTTCTGGTTTTGCTTGAAAATATCCTATTATCTCATCGTAATAGAGAGTCAAATCATCATCCCCGCCACTTTTTATTTTTGGAGGATTTTTCTTAGCAATTCCTTTTACGATATTTTCATGAGCTTCAATGCCTAATGCATCTTTTACCTGATGTTTATATCGACGCCATCCTTGGTCGGCCATTACCGCCATACTAAGCAAAGATGCCTCTGCTTTTCTACTCATAATAGTAGAACCGATTATAGATGACACAGTTACTCCACCTACTAATAATGGGTATTTATAGATTTTAATTATATCTATAAAGTTTCCTTTCTTATAAGGCAACACGCCATTATAAGTTTTTACTTCTTTCTTTGCAGCTTCCCTAGTCAAATATCCAGTAGCGACAGTTCCAACAGCGCTTAATAACGCTAGGGTGATAGCAAAATTTTGTTTAGTTCTAATATTCACTCTAAGTCTCCTTCTAATTTATTTTTTTTATTAATAAAAAGTATCAGTGTTTGTTTATAACACTAATACTTAATTAAAAATATCATTTCTTAGGTTCTTTTTCTTCTACAGAATTCGAACTGTTAATTACAGTCTGGAATAAAGCAATCTCAGCAGCCAATTGACTAATGTCTTCCTTGTGCATACGTTTCTTACCCTTTCGTGCATCACGTACATCCATAATACCAAAACCAATTGACACTGCTAAACTAGCAATCCCAGTTACTAATGTAATTTTTGTTAATGAATTCATTCTAAAAATCCTCCTTTTATTTTTAATACTTTCTATAAAGGGGCATGTATAATTTGCGTAGCTTAGCAATTTTCCGACATCCACTGTAATGCTTCTGAATCAGAGACAAACTGCTTTTTCAATTCAGTATCGCCATACCTAACAACTATAATATATCCATAATCTCCCCAATATTCATCGACCAAGTAATACTTTTTCATTGGTCTTGATTTAACATTACTTGTTTTCTTTTTGCATTTCTCTATAGCTATTTCCAAGTTATCTTTGGCTACATTTATTTCATGCATAGCACAATAATTTTTAAATCGATAACCTAAATGTCTTATAAAATGCCCTTCATCTAAAGAGTTACAAGAATATCCATCTAAAAATGACCATCTAGGAGATAAACTATGAACTATATACTTACTCTTTTTTCCCATAAGAATATACCTATAAAAATAAAAAGGAGAGCAAACGCTCTTCCTTACAAAAATCCAACCATTACAGCATCTTCTACTTCATCTTTTGTAAAAGTTCTTTCGGCTACATATTGCATTTTGTATTTCCCGTTATCTTTAATCTTTTTAACTTTATACATTGCAACGCAAGTAGCTGTTTTACCTTCGATAAATGGAATGCCATAATCAAATAGTAAGACTTCCTGAATGTCTCCTTCTTTTAAACCATGATATACAGCCAAATTTGCAGCTCTAGAAATAGCCCTAGGTCCTCTTTTATCTAAGCCTACTAACGCAATATACAATCCTCCGCCGGTTGCTAAACCGGTTAAGGTTGCTACTATTACACCATCAGCTTTCTTTAATAAACCTTTAACAATTTCTTTTTTCATAACTTTAAATCCTCCTTATAGTTTTATGATTCTATATAATTATATGTAAAAAACGCGTTACTTTTCTTTCCTTTTATGTTGCAGTATATTCTCACAAGAATTTACACGATTTTCCAATCTAATATTTGTTTCTCTAAGCTCTTTAAGCTCTTCTTGTTGACAAATTCTGTGTATCCTAGGTATAGATAGTCCATACTTGTCGGACAACTCTATAACCATTGCCCCACCTACCCGTTCCTCATATATACTACGATTACGAATAGATAGTTCGTTCTGATTATTATTAATCCTATGTCTCATTATCTTTTATACTCCTTTAAAATATTTAACATCTTAATATTAACTCGTAGTTGTGTGTATGACACCAATGTCTGCATAGCCATTGAAGCGATAACAAAACCAGCTAATATCTTAATTGTATTGTCGCTTACTTTAACTAAAGCTTCTGTTTGTTCTACGAAACCTTCTGCTTTAGAAACTAAACTTTCTAATTTATCACTACCCTCACTTACTACTGAGTGTACTTTTTCCAATGTTTTTTTAAATAACAACCTAAGTTCCTCCTTCTAAATATAAATAATAAGGGTATGTGTAACCCTTATTTTTTTCTCAAAACACCTTTAATGAAGTTCCAAGTATCACTAGGAATTCTCTCATCATCTTTATAGATCGCTTTTAACGATAGTATAGACAGGCCTCCATATACGAATAATGGTAATCCAATCTCAATACATTTTATGATAGTATTGTAACGTCTGTCAGATTTCTCTTTCGATAATTCATGTTCGTATTTTAGTTTTTCAAAACCGAATTTCGCATTCTCTAGTTCTAGTTTTAAAGTTTCATTATTCATAGTAGCTTCAAATCTTTTCATCTCAAAATTAATTTTGCTCTCTTCAAGCCCTATTTTTCGAATATCATTATTCACTTTACTACGCTCTAATTCTAACTTATCTCGCTCTAACTCTTGTTTGCTTTCTTCTAGTTTAACTTGTTTACGTTTAACTGAATTCTCAACAGATTGACCTTCAACTTCTTTTACAGTACTAACACCTTTAATAATTCGATTAAATAAATCATTTTTCTCATTTGGTGTAGCCGTCCCATAATCTTTAGAAACGTCTAATACTAAATTATTAAGATTATCCTTAATGTCTTTTTTCACTTTCTTTCCTCCTATTTTTAAGTATTTTTCCTATTATACAGTATGTAAATTATGCTAATTTATTAACCTTAAATACAACGTTCGATAGACCGTATAAATTTTTGGGATGTTCATCTAAAGATACATATAACAGATCATCGCCATTTTCATCGGGGGCTATGCTAAGAACGCCTGCGTACTTCGTATTTTTTTCAGAACTTTTTAATCCAACCCTAAAACCAACAATAAAAGAACTTGTTATTAAACTAACTACTGCACCAGCTATTAATACTTTTTTATTTCTCATTTTTACCTCCAAAAATATAATTAAAATCAAAATCAGACATTGTTAATCTAGCTTCTATAGTCATCCGATTCATTCTATCCACTTCTTTTAAATCTAAATATGCGGTATACCCTAAAAAATAAGGTTCTATTTTAGAATAGAATTTAGAAGTTTCTTCATTTATTAAAATATCACGATATACTAATTTAATCTTGTACTGAACAGCCTGACCAGAATAAACGTGATCATATACGACTTTCATATAATCACTAATGTCATTTATACGAAGATCTTTTAAAACTTCATATAAATCTTTTTCAACTATACCATCTGTGTTATAAAAAACACATACAACTGTATAAAGTTTCTGTGACATCTTCGTATCCCTCCTATTTTTTTGCCTAAACTTCGAAAAAGAAGAGGCTACGTAAAAACTGCCTCTAATTTTTCTTTAATATTATAATAAACTTTTTTCCAATCGACTCCCAATATTGTCCACATTACCCAGAATAACCATCTAAAAGCTCTAGCTAATCCAGTTATAGCACCTAATAAAACATCAATAACTAATACTTCATATATGGCGTCTATTACTTTTGTTGATCTTTTAATTCTGGTTACAGGGTTCCATCTAAATATGGTAGTCCAACCAAATAATATTTTCATAATATCTCCTCCTATATAGGAGTATGCAATTAATGCGACTATTTTACAATCCTATTTCTAAACTGAATCCTGTTACCACAGTGAAAACAATACGGTCTTTCTACGTCAAAAACCTCTTTGAATGTATAAATACTATCTGCCTCATATAACATAGCTCCACAAACTCCACAGTTTGCTTTTAATCGTCGGGGTTCTTTTCCATCATCTTCAGACAATGGCGAAATACTTAAAGGAGGTTTTTCAAGAACCCCTGGACGATTAGGTATATCCTTTTCAATAAAAAGGACTTTATCTTGTAGGTCTTTAATTTCTTCTCTCATTCTTTCTAATATAGTACACTGATGCTCACAATATACCACTTTTTTAATTGTTCCTCCATAACCATGGCTTATAATCTCCTCACCAGTTATTGCTAAAACCTTCCAAATATCATTTTTTATTACAATTTCTTCCCCAACAACTGCCGAATATACGCTAAACGTTCTGTATTTTAAATTTTTCTTAAACATTACGCAACACCAACATATTCCGCGTCCTGAATATAATTAACACATGTATTATTTGGTAAAAGCTCATCTAGACGGTCTTCCAGCTTCTTACTCAATTGTTCAAATGTTTCTGTCTCTCCTCTATTTACACCATCAATAATACAATTACGATTCATAGGTACTAAAGATTCACTCCCATCCTCATAATATACTTCGGCAAGGAATGTTACTCTGAATTTTCTTCTTTGTTTTCTAAAGTTTATAATTCCTTCTGTTTTGTTTTTTTCTTTCATTTTTCTAAGTTCTCCTTCTTTTTTTTAATATAAAGAAAGAGGAAATGTTTATTCCTCAACTTTTTTAGATTTTTTCTTATCTAATTTTTGTTGACGTTTCATTTCTCTCTTTTCTTTTAATTTTTCCTCATAGTCATCATCTTCAATTTTACTTCTTCTGATTCTACTAGCAGTGTTCACCGCTGTATTCGTAAGAATACTAGCAAGGATACTAACCCCAGCAATTTTCCAAAACAATTTCATTAAAAATTCCTCCTTTTATTTTCTATAAAGAGCTATGCATATTATGCGTGTTTACCTAAACAAAAATAAAAAAAAGAGTATTATAAAATACCCTTATCTAAAGCCTGTATATAATCGACCACTTGTATATATGTCATATCATAATCTTCTCTATTTCTATAGTATTCATCTACTCTTTCTTTTTGTTCAACCGTAATAAAATCTAAATCGTCATTACTAACTTTAATGCTTTCAGCAAAATCTTTAAGTACTGGTTCCCAACCCAAACGATTACAACAATATAAACTATGATAGTTCATATTAATCAACTCGTTCTTATGGAAATCCCATAAATAAATTTTATCTTTTAAAACATTAACCATTACTAATATCCTCCTTATATTATATATAGTTATTTCTATAAAGAGGTATGTTAATTATGCGTGTTTAGGTAAACAATAAAAAACCAAGAACCCATGTAAAATATACAAAGGTCATTGGTTTTTAATAAATCACATTAAACGATTAATTCCCAAGTTGCAGTACCATCAACCATAGTCAACTTATAGTCGCCATTAGCTAATTCGGAATGATCAGGTAATTCAATTACCTCGACCCAAGTTGCAACTCCATCAGTAACGCTCAACTTATAATTGCCGTTAGCTAATTCAGAGTAGTCAGGAACTTCTACTAACTCCATTTCAACTTCAGCTTTTACTGGTTCTGATGAACCTTTTGATGCTTCAAACTCAATTACTGCTTGTTTTTTCATTTTTCTTTCCTCCTATTATTGTTTAACTACTGTATTATAAATTGCAATGATGGATTCGATCATATGAGAAACTTTTTCGACATCAAATGGAATATCACGCTTCTCGCAAATAATCCTAATTGCATTCATTGCTTTATCCTTCTTCTCTTGTCCACTAAGACCTTCTGAAGATTCCTCAACTGCCTTTACTACATCACTAACAATCGACAGTAACTCTTTATAGTTTTTGTCCTTAACTAAATCGTAAATCATAGGAGCAAATTCGATAATGACTCCCACTATCACACCCAATCCAAATATAACATTGTTTACGTCTGTCTGGTTCACGGTTACATTAATTCCAAATAAACCTAAAAGAGCAAACACAAAACCTGTTAAGAACACTAATGCTGCCGTGATTCTTTTAATCATTTGATTCATCGTCGTCCTCCTGACTACTTTTTTTATTTTTTGCTTTACCAATACTAATCTCGAGTCTAGTCTTTTGAATAATTTCATCCATTCTTTTTATATCGCTATTCCCGCCTAAATTCTTATATCCTGAGTAATATTTATCCCAGTTCGTTTGGTCTACTTCGGATAAAGTTCCTTTGCGCTCAAATCTTTTATAAATAGCCCTAAGTTTTATCTGCAGGTCGTCCATTATAGAATGATGCATTTTCTTATTCCAATCTTTTATATCGGTTAAAGATTCTTTTATCGGACGAATCTCACTAGTTATAAATTCCTTAATTGAATCTGTCTCAGCACGCCTATCTAAAAGGTCCCTCTCTCGAGTAATAATTGCTGGACAATTAAATTCTCTATCCTCTTTAATGACCTCTTTTATATGATCATCTACTGCTTTGTTTGCTGATTTTTTAGCATCTCTATAAGCCCTATACCAACGTATAATCGAATCCAATACACTTGCACTGAATACAATAGCTGCTAAAATCCACCCTATAATTTGCCAAATTGACATTACGTATTATCCTCCTTGATGTAATATTTAATAATTGTTGTCATGACATTATCGCCAAAATGACCATAAAGATCATCATCAAAATATCTTTCTATAAATTCTATAGTCTTTTTCTTACCACATAGCATGCGTCTGTGGTTTCTAATTCCACCGTTCAATATCTCATCAAACTCTATAATCCCGATCCCATTCCACTCTTCTATAGAATCGAGTAGGTACTGTTTATCCACAATAGAACCCCCTTATTATATTACTATACTAGCTACATCACTATCATTTTTACCGGAAACTTTAGCCTGCGCATAAACATTTAAAGTCCCTAAATTAGACGGTATACCCGTATCAACGACTGAAGTATAACTACCTGATGCAACATTACCTCTCGATACATCCGGTGTTGTATCGCCGTGTTCTGCGAATATCTCGGCTGTTTCAGAGTCATTATTTTTTACCTTATATTTATATGTTACCGTACTAACATCCTCTATCGTAGGCGTGGCAGCATCGACTTTAAGTGTAGTAACATTTACTGAATCCGAAGATGAGTAAACACCATTTAATTTTACCCTAGCATATATAGTATAACTAGTATTTGGAGATAAACCAGATAGCATGACAGACTTATCATCCTCCATAGATATCATAGTCCCCCTATAAACCGTTGGGTTACTTGAAGTATCTACATATAAAGAAACACCTTCTAAATCCTCATTATCAACCAAAACCGTAATAGTAGTAGTTGTTTTAGAGTCAAAAGTTATAGTAGGTTCATTCGGGGTTCTCGGATCTGTTTGAATTGCTCCTGTATCGACTACCCCTGAGTACTTAGACAAGTATCTCACCTTAGAATATATTGTATAGTACGAGTAGGCGCTTAAACCTGATATAGTTATGTCTGCATCATCCCCGCCATTCAAATTAACCCCACTATCTCCAGGAGAAGAAGATGTACCACAATAAACATCAACGGTCCTAGAATCAATATTCTTAACATTTACAGTTATCGAGTTCTCTGTTTTTGAAACAAAAGTTATGGTCGGGTTACTAGGTACAGAATAGTCTGTTTTAACGTTATCTAACTTAACAGAAGGCGAGTAAACTCCATCCAATAAAACCCTTGCATAAATATCATAATATGTGTTAGGTTGTAGGCCTCCTACGGTACAGTATTTCAAAACATTATAACCAACTCCAGAATACTTAATATCGTTTGGTGTTGAATCGTTTTCCTCTACATAAATGGCAACATCCTCTTGATCTTTATTAGTAACCTTAACAGTTATTGATGTGGTATCAACAGAGCTTAAAGAAATCGTTGGAGACACTGGTACCCTTGGGTCTGTTATCATATTGGTTGAATTAATTGGTGAGAACATTGTACCAAGTTTAACTTTTATATAGACAGTGTAACTAGTATTTGGATTGAGACCGTCTATCGTATAATTTAAGTAATCGCCACCACTAGCGTCACCATTAGGTTGTAAATATAAATTAGTTGTATCACCTGCATCAGAAACCAATGAACAGTATAACTCAACAGTCTCATCATCCATATTGTGTACATTAAGGGTTATGCTATCAGAAGTTGCTGTGTACCCATTAAACGCAGGCATCTCAGGCACTCTTTCTAGTGTCTTAATATTAACTACACTATCACTCAAACCATGAACTCCATTTAATCTTGCGCACGCATAAACATCATAGAAAGTATTTGAGTTAGGCACAAGTATTGTTATTGATTTTGTTTGACCCGAAGCAACTTCTCCATATGAAGTGCCTGGGGTTGGATCATCGTGGTCAACGCAAATATAACAAGTCTCTAGATCATTATTTTTAACAATAAGCGTTATTGTGTTTGCAGTAACCGTAACACTCCCAGAAATTATTTCAGGAATAGCTGGTACTCTATAAGTTGTTATTTCGGATGTTTCAACCGTACTAGAGTACACATCATTCAACTTTACTCTAGCTCTTATCCTATATGTCGCAGACGGTTCTAAGTTCTCCACATCAAATACCACTGTATCTCCAGGTGGAACAGAACTTAAAACACCCCTGTTCGTAACAGGCGTCGCTAATTCATCTGAATATAATGTAACACTTTCCGAATCATTATTAGTAACGCTTACTTCTATTGTGTTGTTTGTCTTTGATAAATATGTTATTGTAGGTGACGACGGAATCCTAGATAATGTTCTAACATCATTAATATAAACCGTTGTCGAATATGCATTTTCAGAAGTTTTAACCCTAACAGCCACGTCGTATAAAGTGTAATCATCTAACCCACTAATCACAATTGTTTTAACGCTATTATACCCTACGCCACTTTCTTTAATGGTGGTAGGGTAATCCGTATCTACATCTGCGCATATCGTTATGGATTCTATATCTTTATTTATAACACTTACAGAAATCCAATTTATACCTTTACTCACATAATTTACCATTGGTTCTGTTGGTATTCTAGGGGCAGTATTTGTAGTAATATCTATTGTTTCTGCAACAGTAGATTCTATACTATTATATACAGCTTTTGCATATATTTTATAAGTTGTTTCTGGCGAAAGACCTGGAATTGTTACTACCTTAGTCTCGCCAGCAGAAAAAGTACCAACTGATGTTGTTGGATTTTCATTCTCATCAGCATACATTGTAACGCTTCTACTATCCTCATTTGTTATCAAAACATTAATTGAATCGTGGGTTTTTGAAGAGTAAACAATTGTTGGTTCCTCTGTAGGAGTACCAGTTGTAACTACTACGTGTAACGTATCAGCTGAATAATCCGAACCCCAAAAAGATTCTCCTCTTGCTCTTGCATAAATATCATAAGTTTGTCCATTTACAAGACCAGACATTGTGCAATCCACTGTTTCTCCTGGTTGAACTAACCCAGCATTATCATTAGGGGTTGAATCATCTTCTTCATAATATACATATACTGGTAATACGTCTTTATTTTTAACCCTTATTGTTATACTTGTTTCATCGAACCAATATCTAATCAATTCTAAGTTAGAAGGAATTCTATCTCCATAAGTAATTACATTAATTAATGCTGGTGTAGACCATGCATTATCTTTTCTAAGACTAACCTTTATAGTGTATGGCCAAGCATTATTAAGACCAGTAACATCTAAACCATATTCACTCAATGCTGATACAGAAGCTTTATAGGTTCTTGCTTTCTCTGTTGTTAATCCATAATAAACTCCGCATTGAAAATCATTAGGATTGTCTACATCTATAGCGAATGCACCATCGATGTAAGTATTTCCTTCAGCTAATACAGGTTTCTTTACTTCAGGCCATATAAGTGTTTCTCCTCTATAAACTGCTGCTAAATCTCTATAAGAGGTTCCATCTTTAGATTTCGGTGTAAGATTAGCAAAAATATCATCGCTCTCCTCAACATCTGATGTGTTAGTGTCTGGAAAATACCTATTTGCTCCCCATATTAAACGACAAGCACCATCAGCTCCTGCTCCACCAGGTAATAAATCGTCATCTTCAGGGGCTCCTCCACCCCCGCCAGGCCATCCACCTTTTCCACCCATATTATCTCCGTTTTCGCCTTTTTCACCACCAGAACCGCCATAACCACCGGCTCCTTCTGAACCGTCTAAATTACCAGTAGCAGCACCCGATGCACCTTCGCCATAAACTCCAGTACCTCCTCCTCCGCCAGCGCCATAACTATCAGATTCTCCACCACCAGCAGCACCGCCAGTACCACCAGTTTGACCAACATTACTGTTTGATGTACCACCTTTACCACCATTACCGGAATATCCACCAGCACCGCCTCCAGCGCCACCACAAGCACCGCCATCAGAGGCTCCCCCCTGACCGCCAAGGTATCTATCGTACGCCTCGAAATCGTCTGGCGTATTTATAGTAGCCGATAGGCTAACTCCTCCTGGTTGATCGGCATCTCCAACGCCGCCTCTACCAGACCTAGTGACAATCATTTTTACACCGGTAGAATTTCTTTTAAGATAACCCCATTGTCCGTGAGAACCATCTCCACCACCAGCAGCTCCTCCAGCTCCTCCAGCACCAACCTTTATTTCAAAAGTTTCGCCTGGAGTTACTGTTAAACCTCTAAACCATGCCAAACATCCGCCACCGCCACCAGCGCCACCAACATTGTTACCAGAACCACCAGCACCGCCTCCAGCGCCCACGAGTACTCCTGACAAAGAAGTTACTCCAACAGGTACTGTAAAAGTATAAACACCAGGCGTGTCCCATAATTGTTGTCCTTTTGGTTGAGGGTTTGTATTTTTAATAATTACTGCCATACTATAATCAACTCCTAATCTACATCCGTCAAATATATTACCCTATCATCAGGCGTAGACGGCAAATCCGAATATGGTCCTGTCCATATTTTAAAATTCGTTGTATTGTCTGTGTTATCATCAACTATTTCAGCAGCGGCTCCTCCGCTTTGAAGATTTGATATACTCTGGTTTATTGTATTTATTACTGATGTTAGTGTTGTCGCGTCTAATTCACTTACCATCACTTCATCAAAAACCGTTCTTGGATACAAGTCTGACCATTCATCATCAGCCACTGTCCATTTTTTTAAAGTTCCTTTCAGAGCAGCCATACTATATACCTCCTATATCTTTATTTTAATGGACAAATACAATTTTACCGTCATTTAATCCACTTGTTGACAACGACGAGAATGTCGCTTGTGTTATAACGTCTATTTTGTCCTGTTTCGCTAAAAGCGTATCTCCTAAATTAGTAATGTTGCTAATAGTGTGTTCATGCGAATTATTAGCAACGGTAACCGTTAATGTAAAATCATTTTCACCATTAAAAGTTACTTCCCCAGTAGCATCTCCTCCTAATGTTAACTTTCTAGAATTAGTCCATTTTGAAGCGCTCAAAACATTTTTAGAAGCATCTGCAGTGTTGTCAACATTGTTTAGACCTATGTGTGCTTTTGTCAATGTTACTGCACCAGTCATGGAATTAACAGATGTAACTCCTGATGTAGGGGTTTTTAATTCTGTGAAATCAGAGGCATCCCCTGCAGTACCTCCGTTATGAATATATGACTTGTTTTCATTTATTGATATGACAACATCCCCAGACTGTAGTTCTGAGCCAGTATAAATAACGGACAAAGATGCCATTGATGTTACTGTATGCACAGAACTAATTGCTATTGCTGGGAATAATGCAGGATCTAAAATTCCATCTGTGATTTTAGAAGCATTTAAATCTGGTATTTTAGAAGAATCCAAAGTTGGTATTTTATCCAGCGTCAATTCTGGAATTCTATCTAAATGAAATACTCCGCCAATAACATTATCCGCGTCTATATCAGGTTTTAAAATATCAAAATCATTTTCTGTTTCATTATAGACATAAAATAATCCTTTATATGTAGCCATGTAAGCTTAACCTCCTATTATTCTTTTACTTTTTCATCATCAATCGCTTCCTTTTTTATTTCTTCGTCTGAAATAAAAATCCCTTTATATTTTTTATAAAAGAAACGTTGCTGATTAAATAAATTATCTGTTGTATCAAACAAACTTAAGATTAATTCTGATTGCTCTTTTACTGTTTTTTTTAGATGTTCAATTTGACTATTATATGCGTTTACCATCAGTTGTTCTTTTGCTTTCGATTCTCTCTTAATTTTTCGAGCCTCGTCAACCTCTAATAAATCACTCTCTCTAGCCGATTTCATATTTTCAAATTTTGTTTCTGCCCTAAAATAACGTTCTTCGATATCTTTAAGTCTTTTTACTTCTTCTAGTAATTCTGGTTTATTCATTTTTGAAACTGGTTTTTTTTCTTTCATTTTAAGTTCTCCTCATAAATAATTTTCTAACTTTGTTCTCTAAAAACAAATACCATATAGTTATTTCTCATACCATCTCCGCTTGGTAATTCGTTTTCTATAGAAATTGGCCCGTTATCATTGGCCGTTATTCCTGTTATTATATCGTACTCCTGACCATTTATAACTATTACCAAACTATCACTGCTACCATTAATTCTTGATTCCGTAAAAGTAGTTGGAAATACTCTGTTAAATTTGTTCTCAACAAACCAAGTCCCAGGTCCTAAATTTATATCAGCCGACGCGTTTGGTGCACCAGCTATTAATGTAATATTAATCATTCCAGGATATAAATTACCTAATGCATCTTTATAAGTATAACTAACTTTTATAACTTTATTGGAATATAAACTATACGTTGGGGTTATTGTAATCGTCAAAACATTGTTAACTATTACACCATTTGCCATGATGTTGACTTCGTGCGATTCGAAATTACCTTCTGAAATTCTTTTTAACGAAACGTCACTATCTGTAAAAAATATCTCATCAACAGTGATTTCATTAACGTTCATTTCTCCAACGTCCATTTTATCAGCATATCCGTCTTTTATATAAATATTCTCAGATTTAACAAGACCATTACGATCAACTGTAAAAATATCATTCCCTATTGTTATTATACCGCCTTCTATATTAACAGATTGCGCAGTTAAATTACCTTCTCTATCGACTTCAAATATATACTGACTTAGTCTATAGTAACTACTGTTAGTTGAATCCCAACCAACAAGAATATTTTTATAATTACCTGTTGATTTTATTAGGTATGAAGTATTTTCATTAGGTATTAATGATGTTCCACCAAAAGAATCGCTTAGCCATGTTGATGAGTAAGCTTCTTCTCCATCTCTAGTGTAGACGTTTGTAATTGTTATGTCGGTTCTTCTTTTTATCTTAATATGACCACTATCGACATCTATATCTCCACGTACTTTTAAAGCACCTGCGGTTAATGCATTTTTAATTTCTGCATCTTCTGCAACCAATAATTTTGCTATTAGCGAATCTATAGAAGCACTAGTTGCTTCAATTAAACCTGTAACATCTACCTTGGCAACTTTCAATGTCTCTATAAAAGCGTTTTGTATCTCAGCATTTATTATCTCCGCATTCTCCGCAATAAGTTTTGTTATGTATTCTTTGTCTGTGTATTCAGAATCATTTTTAAGAGTAGATACATTATCACCAGAAGTAACAACGTTATTACTTATGCTTTTTTGTTTTTCTCCTAATTCTATAGAAATATAAGAGTCTGTCAAAACGTCATATTCTGTTGCTATAATCCTGTGTTTTGCGTTAACTCCTAAATTTTCATAAACAACGCCGATTTCATCTCCAATTTCAACGATTTCTAACCCTTTAAGATGCTCATACTCAGCACTATCAGATAACATTGCAAAAGCTATGGTTATTGTTTCTTTTGTTTTTGTTAAATCATTATCCTCTAAATATTTCTCTGCTTTATTAAACACGTGATCTCTAGTGACATCCTCTGGATTTAAACCACCTATTGCATCTATATCAGATGTTAAATCAAGTGATAAAATGTTTTGAACGTCTCTATTTTTTAAAGTTTCATTAACATATATTATTCCATTTTGAAGTATTGTATCAGAACCGTCTTCTACCTGATGTCTTTGAAGATCGACATAAACATACTTTTCTACACTCTCTGTTGAAACGGATGGTTTGATAGGTCTAGCATAGTATTTTCCGTTATCTAAATCTTTTTCCCATTCTTCATTAACTTCATTCCAACTTATTTTATACAATGGAATTATTAAAGGTAATGGTGTGGAATCACTAACTTTGGTTGCATCTTCTGCAAAATGATAAAACCCATCACTATCATACACGATAAATCCTATTTCTGAATCAACGTAAATAATATTTTTACTAAATAATTCTGTTGCTTCTTCATCCATAACTCTGTATATCATCCCAAATTCAGGAGTCATAAGTGTTTCTGGAGTTTTATCTATACTACTATAAATGTTTGAAACAACCTCTAAATCATTTACTACATCAAAATCTACCCAAACATCAAATAATGTTGCTGGTTCATCTTCAGTTGCTTTTTTATTCTTTTTAAAGACAACAATCTTATCTTCATTATCGCCCTCTGTTTTAATGATCATTGGTGCATATCTTTCTACCACTTCATTAACAGCGCCAATTAAAACTCTAGAAGCTTCTACTATTGGTTTTAGAGGAATACCTCCTGTCAATGCATCAGCATCTGCTATCTCTGTAGATAACCATCCAGCGGTAAATGCTATTGCTCCGTCTACTATATAAGCTTCTTGAAATACTGGACTAGTACTTGTAAAAGACTCCGAGTAAGCTTTAGAATAAAAAGGAAATATTCCTGTATATAGACTTGTTCCTTCTTCTTCATGTTCTAAATCCGTCATGTTTTTACCATAACGAATTGTTATCCCGCGATCAACGCCTCTTTTGTTGTTTAAGTAAACTCTAAAACCATCAAAAGACAATTCTCCTTTAAATGTTTCAAGCAAAGACTCTGTCGAACCTCCTAATACTTGTCTTAGAGACATCGGTTTACTTATTTTAAAACCTTCTTCTTTTAATTCATTTTCCTTATCATTTCCTTTATAAACTGTAAAAGGATTTTTTAAAGGAAGGGCTGTTGCTGCATTGATTCCTGCTATGATACTTCCTAGTTGATAACCCTCTTCATCACCAATAGTTACTTTTGTTCCATAAGACGCTATTGGAAAAGCATGACTATTAACCTCTTCATAAATACTACGTAAATAATCCCAAACGTATAGATTATTATAATAATCTCCTTCAGATTTTACAATATAAATCGCGTCTGAATCTGGATCTAGCGCATTACCATCAACAGTCAATGATAGCCATTGCTCTTTGTATCTATCCTCTTCTAAATCACTTATGATATAAACACTTACATAATTCTCCACTCTTTTTGGTAATATTAATATACCATTCATATCATAAGAAATATGTTCTGCATTAATTGTTACTACGCCGTCAATAGGTTTTGTAATAGAGTATATACGAAAAGGTTGCGGATCCGAATTAACATTTGATTTACAAAATATAATATTCTGAATCTTTATTTTATCGAAATGTCTACCCGATAATGGGTACTCCATCTCAAGCTCATATTCCCCATTTAACTCTTCTACTACAACAGCAGCTAAAGTATCATCTAAGCTACCAAGCCCAAGTTTATCGAATGACGTTTCATCCTTATCATATATTCTAATCATTTATAACACCCACCATCTTGGTTTAATTGATAAGCTTATCCCTTCATTTATGAATATCCAATTGTCTCCGGGATATAGTTTTGGAAATCCATTTATTGTTTCTGTGTTATTATTTAAATACTGTGTTTCGTCATAACAATCTTGTAATTCAGAATCAATTATGGCGTTTACTAGTGTTCCGTCTATACTAATCTCAGAAATAATATCACCATTATTAGATTCTGAGAATTTTAAATTAACATCTTCACCGTTGATTGTTATTTCTGGTAAAGCTATATATTTTGTAGGATTTGGGACATTTATCCATCTACCCTCTTGATAGTTATTGTCTACTATCGGATCCTCCCCCGATATTAAAAATCTTTGAGGTTTACACTCAAACTTTATTTTTATAGCGGTTGCTTGGTCGTAAAAGTTTGGCATTGCGCCTCCTGATCTAAAAGCAGCCAATCTAAAATACTCTGGCTCGTATGTATCAGTCAATCTGGCGTAACCATTAACCGTTGATAACCAGTCAACTATTTCACGAACTTTATCCACAAACGCACCTTCTGTCGTATCCAACGCGGCTGCTAAACTATACTCTCTAACTACGTTTTTATAAGAGTTTTTATCTATCAGTATATCTCCATTGCGACCATTAATGCTTGCAGAGGACATGTTCCTAGCTGGAAATTCATAAACAGGAGGGGCCTGAACTACGACCCCCATGCTGTTTGTAGATATGTTATTAAATGTTATACTCCCCATCTAAGTTTTCTCCTATCTACTTGATTTTGTAATACTTTAGAAACCTCCTCTGCGATTTCTTTAGGATTTGCTCCTGTTATGTTAAATGTGTTGTTAATTATTTCTGCACCATTATTTTCTCCAGAGGAAGTGGTGTTTGTTTTGTTATTTTTGTCAGCGGGCTTATTAATATTATCTCTTACAACATTTGCCATTGAATTTGACACATCTATTCCATAATTACCCGATAACATACTACTCATTAAATTTTTTCCATTTTGAATTTCTGAAAGATCTAACACTGGTTTTATAACTATCTCATTATCAAATTCTCCAGAAAGCATATCTAGAATGGAAGATAGTGCATTATTCATACCAGATTTTTCAACGCTATCTATAGCTCCATCCGCCATATCCAAAGCGCTTTTTTTAACCATTTTTGTGTTACTATCAATACCGACGGCCATACCTTCTGATACATAACCACCTATCTCTTTAAATACCTTTGATGGCGATGCTATACCAAGTAAATCTTGAGCCCATAATGGTAAATATCCAACTAGAGTGTTTAATACTTCTTTTACCTTATGCCAAGTGTCTCTAAGGCCTTCTTTTAAACCGTCCATTATGTTGCCACCTATATTTCTAAATGATTCTGGCAAATTCCTAAACGTATCTTTTATCCAATCAACTTTCTCGCCAATCCATCTAGCTATACCCAAAGCTCCATTCCAAGCATTCTTGAATCCTTCTTTAAAATTACCTAAGACATCACGGCCAGCATTTTTTATAAAGCCTTTAATGTTACTAAATACGTCAACTATAGAAGTAGCTTTTTCCGAAAACCATTCTTTTATAGTACCCCATGCACTAGCGGCTCCATCTTTAATATTAAGGACCAATGTTTTACCCATGTCAATTGCTTCTAGGAATTTTGTAACTAGAGTGTTCCATATATTTCTTACCCAAGTACCTATAGATTGTAGTAAATATACTAAATTATCCCACAAACCTTTAATAAGCCCCTGTACTAAGAAACCTCCAAGACTAGCCATTACGGTTGAAGGCGAATTTATTCCGAAGAAGTTTTTGAAAGCTTGCAAAATGTGATTACCGAAGCGTTTCATTGCTTCATTTATTTTACTTGAATTCTCTTCTATCGCTAACCCCAAACCGTCTAATAAACCTATGATTAATCTAAAACCTTCATCTACTAACATTGGATAGAACGCCGTTATCTCATCGACTGCCGCAATGATTATTTCTGTTATAAACAATCTCATAGATTCCATTATTTCTGGTATCTTTGTTTGTAATGAATTAAAAATACCAATGTATAAATCTAACAATTTAGTAGCCAAATCTGGCGCGTGTTTAATTAGACCATCTAGTATAGACGTCATAAGATTCAACATTGTATTAGTTATTGTTGGTGCTAACTCATCGATTATGTTTAATAATTCTTTCCCTAATGTTACAATTACTGCTCCTATTTCAGGTATCAATTCGCCAAGTGCTTTAACAAATTCTACTATAAACACTTTGAAACTGGTTATAACTAATGGAATAACTTCAATCCATTTCTGTATAAGGCCTTTAACGAATTCGCCTATTGCTGCTATTATGGTCGGCATTGCCGCTAATACTGCAGAAGCCATTAAACCTAATGTTACACCAAATGCGACACCTCCGGCAACGACTGCTGCTGTAAATATTGCAAACGCTTTCGCCAAAAGAACAGCACCAACTCCAAAAATAGCTACTGCACCGGCCATTATTAACATGGTTGTGGCTAACGCCAATAAAGACGGTATGATAGGAGTTATTAAATATCCAACGCCAACTAAAATGCCAAATAATGCCATTATACCTAAAAGTCCTGTTGCGATCACCTTAAATGGTATATTCCCCAAAGCAATTAAAGCTACACTAAATAGAAGTAGTCCGCCAGAAAGAACACCAAGCGCAACACCTAATATCAATAATGATTTAGGTCCAGACCCTACTGATTTTAATACTTTTGTTAATATTGTTAACATTGATAGAATCCCAATTACCAACAACATAGACTTTCCTATGTTTTTCCAAGGAATTAAAGAGATTCCAACCAAAGATGCACCAAAAGCTAATAAACCAATAGATAACGGAATTAACATCCATATCAATTTAGAAAGATTAGCGACTCTTGGTTTTGTTAATGACTTACCTAAATATGCCATTGCAATAAATATACCTGATATTGAAACAATTGATTTAGCAATTGTGTTCCAGCTATTAAGACCGACAATTAACATTGATGTCCCAAAGAAAGATAAAGCAATAGACAATTTTATTAATTCTTTTGCCAAAACTTTTAATCTATTGGCATCTTTTAATTTAAGAGACTTGCTTGCTGCTGTTACCAGACCAAACAAAACACCCAACGACAAAAGAGTCTTACCTATTTTTAAAATATCCATCATGCCTATTAATGTTAAAGGTAAAATCATTAAGTTTAATGCAACCGCAATACCAATCAAACCATAAACTGCTTTTTGCGATTTATTCATTACTTTACTATATCTAGAATATCCAGTAACTATTATCATTAATGAGGCTATCCCAATTAGTCCTTTAATTGCAACTTTTGTATCAATGCCTCCTATTCTTTTCAATGGTCTAACTAATAAAGCTATCGATAAAGCCATTTTAACCATAGATTTAACAGCTTTGTTGACCTGTTTGTCTTTAGACGAAACCAATCTCATAACAACCGTTAACATCCCCATTAAAGAACCGACTATTAATAACCCGTAAGCCAATTCCTTAGGATCCATGGTATTAATCAATTTCATCGAAGTTGCCAATAACATTACGGCAACCCCAAGCCCCATAAATGCAACACCCAATCCTACAAGATTAGAAGTCATATCTATTGTATCTTTTATTGATTTACGACCATCTTTTATTATACTTTTTGTACTTGAACCTTTCACTAAATTTTTCATTAGTATCATAGTTCCTACTATATATGCGATTAATGCAGTTAAAGAGGCAAGACCCCTTTTTAAAACGCCCTCATCTATTGAACCAAGTATTATAAGAGAAGCAACCATCAACATTATACTTATAGACATTGTTTTTATGGCTTCCATATATTGTTGCATTGCTTTAGAATTGAAGTAATCAAACATCCCTTCAAATGCATCTCTAATAACACTAGTTATTGACTGAAGAACTTCAGCAAATCGATATACACCAACTGCGATAGCCCCCCAAAAACCTACAGTAAATAATTTTGCAAAATCTACATCACCGTTTTCTTTTGTAAAAATTTCTTTTAATTTATTACCTATTTTAGTAAGGCTTTCTCCTATAAATTTAAAGAATTGTCCTACTGTATTAGACACACTTTTTATTACAGTCCATAAACCTTCTAATAATGTAACAAAACCTTCTACAAATTTAGCAAACGGCTTTAATCTTTTCTCTGCATCTTCAGAAAATTCTAAAAATCCATCAGAATCCCCTTTATTAAACGATTTAAAGAATTCTACTATTTTATCACGAGCGTAACTAAACGACTCCCCTATAGTAACCATTAATGATTTAAACTTTGCAAAACCATTTTGAATTCTCTCATTCGTTTTAAACCAATTAATAAATTTGGCAATTAATGCTCCTGTTTTATCCAATAATATAGTGATTTCTTTTCCAAGCCAGCCTAACAAAAGTCCTGTTTTCTTTACTGTCGGTATCACCACAGTGTTAAGTTTATCACCAAGCCAACTAACAGCTATTGTAGCCCCAGTCATGACTGTTTCTATAATTTCTGATTTCTCTATAAAATTTATAATAGTTTTTAAGAATCCAGAAATAGATTCTGTTATACTTTCAAACATGTCATCTGAGTCTGCAAAATTAGCTATTGCATTACCTATATCGCCAAAGAATCCGAGTAAATTAAGATTTCCTGTAATTTGAGAAAGTACCTCATATACAGGTTTCAACCCTTTATAAACTGCTTTAAAAGTTTTTCCAACTATTTTTAATATACTAAATAACCCTCTAAAAATATTTTTCAAATCCTTAGTGGCTTCTTTATTTAAGAACAATTTTGAAGTAAATTCTTTAAATCTAGTGGTTAAATCTTTTAATTTTACAGCTATTTCATTAATTTGTTTTCCGTATTCTTCCGCTTCAGAAAATCCAAACACGTCTTGCCATGCACCACTTATCAAATCTTTAATTGCAACTATAGCATTAAACAAGTTCCAGAAAGCGCCTGTATTTTCTTCAGTGTTAGCAAAAAGATCGTCTCTTCCATCTAGATTGGCCCATATGTCTAATATGTCTATTTTTTTCCACATACCATCCATAAATACATTATATAATTCATTTGCCAAATCTGTCCAGAATACTTTAGCTTCACTTACTGCTCCGAAAACTTTTGTAAACATCATCATGTATCCAGAAGAAACAGCATCTTGAACTGCCAGTATTGTGTCCCTAAATGTTCTAGCCTCTTGTGCTGCCAAGAAAGCTTTTAATTGAAATGCATCAATCTCATCTGAATATTTTTTTATAGCTTCAGTTGCTGTATCTACAGAATCGTCATCTGCTATCAATTGAAATATTTTATTAGCTCCTTCTGCGTATTCATTAAGTGTTGCTAATAAAACGTCTGAAGTAAACCATTGCCCAGTAGAGAGGGATTCAGTAAAGTTATCAATATTAAATATGTCACCGTTTTTTGAAGCATAAGAACCGTCTGTAAGTGCTACTAATTCTCCTTTAAGAACTGCCATATCTAACGCGCGTTGTCTGAATTCTCTCATGTCCATATTCGCATTAACTATAGATTTATAATCAGCCCAACCAACATATCCTCTACCTAATGCTTGAGATAGTTGATACATTGCTGTACTAGCTTTTGTAGAGTTTTGTCCAGCTAAAGCTGCCCAGTTTGCTATACCCATCATTGCATTTGCAGATTCATCTAAATCTCTACCAGAAGCTGTAAACTTTGACATATTATCAACCATGTCTGTTAATGAATATGATGTTTCATCTGCAAACCACGTTAATTTTTCTAACGTTTCTGTTACTTTATCCTGTTCAAACCCTTGAGCAAGTAGTGTTGCTTCGCTTATAGCAATTTGTCCTAGTTTTTGCCATCCGGCTGCTATGTTATCTGTACTAAGAGATTTTACCATCTCTACTCCAAGATTAACTATTCTGTTTGTAATGTTTGCTAGTGCTGTTATTGCTACAACTTCTAATGCCGTGAATTGTTGTTTTGCTCTATACATGGCGGCAGTCAATCCGCTCACATTTATACTACCTAATTCGTTACTTATTGCGTTTGATGTACCCGAGAAGTCTAAACTACTTTTTAATTTATCTATTGTGCCCATGCTTGTTTTGACATTTTTTTCAAATTTTTTATTGTCAAACGACATTTCAACAACTCTTTCATCAACGAAACGACTCATAGTTTATTCAACTCCTTCCATGTTTTAGATAAAACCTCATTATAAGAATCTCTAACTACTGGCTCTATATAACTTATCCCTTCTACCCAAGTTCCATTGACGCTAGCGTGTCCAAATTCAACAAGAAGAGCTATATTAATACCATTTTGAGTGTTACTATTCATTATTCTGAGCGTTTTACTATTTTTCTCATTTATAACCTCATACTCCCAAGAATCTGCTGTTATTCCAGAATCCTTAGGCGTGGCTGTCTTTAACCGAGTTACTATTAATTCTCCTAGCTCGGTAATGTTTTCAAATTTACTAACTCTAACAGATTTCTTAAAAAATCGATCCGTTCTTTTCCAAGACCCTTTAATTTTAAATTTAACCAGTTGTGTTCATCGCCTTTCTTCTAGCAGCGTTTATGTTATAGTTCTCACGAAGCAAATCCCTTTTGTGTTTACCACCTTTTGTAGAATTCGCTGCTTTTTGTTTTGCATTACAAACTTTAATAAGTGTTAAAAGTCTATTAAGATGCCATTTCTGACATTCGAAAGGTATCTGATGCGATATCATCCAGTAATAAATCAACTCGCTTGTTTTGGTTTCTTTTTTATTTCCGACCTTATTACCAGGTTTTTGTTTTTCATCACTAAACCATGTAGCTGTCATTTTATTACTTATATAATCTGTTATTTGTTTTGTGTGTTCTTTGGTTAAAGCTAAATATACTATATCTTTAACGTTTTGAGTAATCGTCATACATTTTATATAGTATAGCAATTCTTCATTTGTTTTATCCTTATCATCAAGAAATGGTTTATGATATTTAGATTCCCATTTAGCAACAGAAACTAGGGAATGTTCTAATTTAATCCTACACTCTTGAGAGTATACGAATTCTCCATTTCCATTATTCGCTTTTTGGTCCCAAAGTCTAGTTTTTGGTATTAATAATTCTAACATTCCCTAAATCTCCTTTTTTTCTATTTTAAGCTTTAATATCTTTAACCGCTGGTGTAATTCCTTCTATGAATGCTGTGGCAGCATCTGCATCTCCTGCTAATTCCATAAACAAGATAGAGTATGCTTCTGTTTGTGAAAATTCTTCTCTTAATTCTTTACTTTTAATAAATCTACGACCATCATCAGATACTTTTCCATAAGAGCGTAAAAGTATATCTTTAAAGATTACAATGATTTCACTGTTGGATTCAGCCTCAACAATTCTTTTAATTTTTTCAGATAATCCACCATCATGACTTAATTCTAACTCTGCAACTTCTGCTTGAGTTAGGTTAAACAAAAATTCTTCTTCTCTTTCTTTACCTTTATAATCGGTATATTTTACTTTTTTTGTTAACATTTCCAAATTCTCCTTTGTTTTTTTAGTATAGTTAAAAAATAAAAAATAAAAGGGGCTGTTTTTTATGCAACCCCTTTTTTTTAGTTAATAAATAATTATGATGCGTTTAATTCTGTAATAATCGCATCAGGTAACATTAAAGCAGACTCAACTGACTCTGTACCGTATAGAATATCTTCGATTGCAGCTAGTTTTGTAGGATCTACTTTAGTAGAATCTAATACGATTGATGCAGTTGGTTTAAACCCAGTTACTTCGACTGGAGTAGTTGTAATATCCCAACTGAAAGTCATAGCTTCTGGACTATCATTTACTGTATCATGAGAACGTTCGCTAGGTCCTGCATAACAACCGTACATGATATGAATCTTATACCCTAAATCAGGATCTAAGTCATTACCAACTTTTGTTTGCCAACATAACGCAAATTGTTTACGCGTTTGTTGTCCAATTTCAACACCACTGTCAACTGGTCCAACAATTGCAGACCCATCACATTGACCAAATTCCTCAGGATAAGTAAAAGCTTCAATAGACGCTTCTAACTCTTCCGGTGAAATTAAATTTAAATACTTAATATTATCCGCATAAACTGCAGATGGTTCTGCTCCACTTGGACTTTTTGTAACATTGGTTAAACCATTCCATGGTACACCTTGTCCATAAACTCCTGGAGACGACATAGGGTAAAGAACACCTTTTGAAACACCAGTTTCGAAAAGTTTTTCTCCAGCTTTATCCCAAATAATTTTTGCCATTAGATCTTTTCTCCTTTTTTATTAGTTTTTATTATATGTGACTGTAAACTTATCATGACCTATGTTATTTAAAACATATCGTCTTTCGTATACAGCATAATTCTTTTTTGACAATCTTTCTACTATTTCACTATCCGGATTTTTATCAAGAACAGTGACGTCGTAAATGTAAGATTGTTTGTAAATATTATCCCCGGCATGTTCGTTTTTTATGTTTGACCTAGTATATACTATACAAGGTAAAACCATTTTGAATGACTCTGGTGGTTGAAAATAGACGTTGTTAGTTCCAAGGATAGCCTTTAGCTCCTCATGCAGTTTCAGCCTGCTAGCGTTCATCATTATACAGTCCTCCTAAAGTCAACAGCAACCTTGGATACTCTTCTTCTACGTCAGTTACTTTCCAAAGAGTACCCATATAAGTTGCGTATTTTATTAAGAGGAAATTTTGTACGGCAAACGGGTCAGCTATAAAACTAATCTTTATAGATACTTTTACATCATCATTTACGTCACCAGCATCGATTAAAGTACGTTTGTTTTTAATTACGTCTCCATAAACTTCCTTTTCGACGAATTGCATTTCCCACGCACCCGGGGCAGTCTCAACACTTTCACCATATCCTATTTTGCCGAAATATTTCCCCATAGTAAATGTTTACCTAAACTATTATCCAGCTACTACTGCGCCTTTACGTTCAAATGTAAGAGCAGAATAAGGAATTTTAAGAGCTCCAGATACACGAGTTTCAATTAAATACTCATGTTTATTGAAGTTTAGATCGAAGTCTTCAAACATTGTAGTTTGTCCACCTTTATCAGCACCTACATTGTAATCCGCTAAGTTTACAATAATTCCACATAAGTCATATTGATCGTCACCATCAACTCTATTTACACCTTCCATTGGTGTTACTGTAATAATCTCTTTAACACGAAGAGCAGTTTTTAATTTATCAACAGTGTCATAAATTACTCTACCATTTGTGTCTTCTAACAATAACATTTCAACTAGTTCGTCTTCAGTTGTATATAGGCTTGGATTACCAGAACCTTTATATAACTTACGTGCGCGAATCATATCTTGAATGAATTGTTTTGCTTTAACTGCTGCTGAAGCACCTTCTGTAGGTACTAATACTCTATTAACAGTATAAACAGCATTATCTCCCCAAATTGGACGGATGTTTAATGGGTTAACTTTATTTTCATCAATAGCGCTACGACCATCACCAATTAAGAATGCTCTAGCTAACTCTTCATCTAATAAAGTACGCATAACTTTTTTCATATAAACAACTACGTCGAAATCAACAATGTCTAAAACATCGTCACGATCTAGTTTTTCAAATTTATAGACAGTTGTAGGGCTTGTAACTCTTTTTAAAGCAGCCATAACACCTTCTACTTTTTGTTCACCTTTAACATAACCTTTTGCTCTTGCTTCTTCTGCAGTAATGTTAGCTCCTGTAGTTTTAACTTTTGAGAATGGTGATTTTGAAACAGCGTTAATTACTCTAGATACCCAACCATCGTTTCTTTTAATAAGTTCTGGTTCTTTATTTAAGGCTTGTGCTTCTGGGAATAATACATCTACATCAGTGATTCCATGTGCTAAGAAAGCATCTCTAATAGAACCATTTTTTTTCGCGTCAGCGAAAGCAGCTTCGAATTCTGCATGTGTTAATACATTTTCATCTTTGACATCGATGTCTTTTTCAAATGCGTTTTGTTTCATGTCTTTTTTCTCTCCTTCATCTTGTGCGATTGCTAATAAAGCATACACCATTGTTTTTTGCTCTTCGTTTAATGTGTCAAATACTTCTTGAATTGTTTTTTCCTCGACTTTTTTATCTTTGTCGCCCATATTTTTATCCTCCTCAGAATGTTTAATATCAGGGTCATCCTTAGGATCATCCTTAGGGTCATCCTTAGGGTCATCCTTAGGGTCATCCTTAGGGTCATCCTTAGGGTCGTCCTTAGGGTCGTCCTTAGGGTCGTCCTTAGGGTCGTCATCGGAATGAGATAATAAATCATTCATTCCAAGTTCTTCAAACCAAATAACGGCTCCTGTTACTTCGCCATCATCACCATGTGCCAATACATCCACGATATGCGCTCCAGGGTTTGCTCCTGCTAAAACAAGACTTACTTCCCTGATATCTCCGTGAAGAACATTTTTAGACTCTTCTTTTAGCTTATTAGCGTAGATAGATAAGGCAGTTATATCACCATTTCTAACTAACTCTTTAGCATTCATACCTTGACTTGTGTTATTAAACTTTCCGTAAGCATAAACACCTTCATCACGATACTCAAGAAATGCATGTCCTAATACATTATCAGCATCTTTGTGGTTATGGTTCCAAACTAATGGCACTGTTTGTTGGTCGTTATGTTTGAACGCGTTCGGTTTAATAACACGTCCATCACTACATAGAACATTATGTCTAGTAGCCCAACCTTTAAAATCATAATTATCCATTTTGAATTTCTCCATTTCCAGTATCAGAATTTGATTCTTCTACTTGTTTCTCTTTGATAAATTCACCATCTTTTTTAATATCACCAGAATCTTTTTCCTTGTTAAGATTCTTATTTCTAAGAGAATCTGCGTCAGGATTATTTACAGGTTTTAAACCTATGATTTGTCTGATTTCATTTGATGTCATTATCTCATTTCTTGTGAACTTATCCGCAACTTCTGCCAAATTAGCAACTGTAACTAACCTAAAAGGATCGTTAAAGTATTTTAATGTTTGACCTTGCGTTCTTGCAGTTTTTGTTAAAAACTTTCTATTGAACTCAAGAATTATCGCGGATAAAATAGGTTCTACAGTACCGTGCAGATAATTTAACATTTCTGTCTCGCTCGCAGTACCATTTAATATCGCATTACTTATTCCTAACTGGCTATACAGCATACTCGTTAAGTATTCGACTTGCTTTAATAAATTGTTATCTACGGGACGATTAAGTTGTGTTATCTTCTCTGAACCATCGGTATATGCAATACCGTATTTAGAGTCCGCTAATTGTTGTTCCAAACGCTGTTTTCTTAGATCGGCTTGTTTTTCCCTAGCCTCACTTTTTATAGCGTATGGTAACTGTATAATTAAATCTAACTTACCGGACCCTGATTGATTATCTATCGTATCCAGCAAATTCAATTTAGTTATTAAACGTTGTAATACTGAGTTTTTCTCATTCATTATAGCATAGTATGGATTCTCTATAATAGCAACTCGATTCTTAGGTAGTGTTAAATTTTGTTTTACACCTTCACGATCATTATACACTTCAACCTTAACATGATCTGGATACCATTGTATTATCTTACCAGTTCTCATACTATGTATATCGAAAGACCCTTTTTCTATACTAACACTTGTGTCAACGGGGACTACAGCAACAACCCCTTCATCAAATAAAGAAATAACTATATCTTGCATAAATGCTCTAGCATGTTGATCTTTATTGGCTTCTAACGTCAAACAGGAATTCAAATTAGATTTTATTAATTTATCATACCTGTCGTTATCATCCAATTTAACATGTTTTATAGGCATTGTTGAACAATCTATTGCTATTCTATTATATACTGACGTAACTATAGATTTCTCGTTTCCTCTTGTAAATGTTCTTCTATCAGGTCTGTAGGACGTTGAATATCCTAAATTTTGAGTGAATATTTTAGGATTGCTTTCCTCATTAACAAAGGAATTCCAAGCGTGTTTTAATCTATCAATCATTCCCATGTTTACCTACCGTCCCTTCCTGAATTTTGCATGTCAACTTTGTTTTCTCTATAGGCTATTCTACCATCAGCCCAAACACCATTCTTAAGATTATTAATATCGTATCCTCTATCAGCCAACGCCATATGCACGCCTATTGTTCCTCTCTTGGCAACCCATTCGATTACTTTTCCAGACGGCGATTCGATATCTTTTGTTTTTGTTCTCATCACTTCTGCTAGTTTTTTATTATACATATTATACATGGTTCTCTTACCGGCAGTGGGATGATTTTTTTGAAGTTCTTTAACAAATTCTCTCATCTCTGGTTTAGATTCTTTAATTGCTTTCTTGTATATCTTGTCGGATTTTTTATTAACCCACCGTTCGTCAAGGCGTTGATATCGCCGAACTCCCGCTGGTGTTAAACTACCATCCTCGTTTTGATATCGACGAATTCCCCATTTTTGACCTTTTATACCGTGGTGGGCTATATATGTTTTTATCATATTAATTACCCTCCTGCCTTAACTGTTCCACCTAAAACGTTCAAATACTCTTTTACGTCTTTGATGATATCAGTCCTAAGCCCATCTCTATCTCTAAAAAATGTAGTTAAAGATACATCAGACCCCTTTGGTATACTTATTTTTTTAGTTGTTCGCCAAGTACCGTTTGCTTTTTTAGAGGCTATAGTAGCCGCTCTTTTAGCATTTGCGGCAGCTTTTTTAGCTTCTCTTGCCTGGTCCGCTTTCTTATAAGACTCTATTTTCGATTTTTGTTTACTGTTTTTAACCGCGAGATAACCTACCCCCGCTACTGCGCCAGCAACACCAACCCCAATAGCAATCTTTTTATTTCTATCTCTAGAGCGTTCCATATTTTCGACAGTTCCATAACGTTTAAAACCCTCCGGTGTCAACGACCCATCAGGGTTTTGATATCTTCTTAAACCCCATTTCTGGCCTTTAATACCATGATGCGCTATGTAATATTTATTCATATCATTCGAACGCCTCCTTATTCTGTTTAAACGCAATAAATGCATCCACTAAGGCTGCTACGTTATCTATTTTTGCTTCTCTTCTTTTTTTATAAAGTTTTCGGTTCCCATTAGTGTCTTCCAAAGTTATAGCATTACCCATAGCGAACATCATTAATTGTTCATCGAACAATAAAGCTCTCTGTTCAGCGAGTTTTTTCAATTCACCCAATGGAACTGTCTCTGTTTTTGCACCTTGTATTACTTTAACTATCCCATAAGGACCGTTTTCTGTCTGCCACCATTCAACAAACTCCTTCGCATTATAAGGATCAAAACCCATACATCTAACATCATATTCTTCTTTTATTATAAACGCATCTAAATCCTCATATACTTCATGCATGTCTAGTATATTACCAACCATAACCATTAAAGAACCTTCTTGAATAAATTCGTTATACTTTATTTTCATGGCCGTTGGTAATTTCATCATGGTGTATTCAGTAATGTAGCTTCTAGTTTTTATCCCAAAACTTCCGTTTGGAAGAGGGAATAGAAATGTGAATGCACAGAAGTCATCACCTTGTGATAGGTCTACACCCAAAGCACATGGCATATTCCAAAAACTTTTTCTATTATGCGGGATTGTTTCCTCGTATGTGAAGAAATATGTAAACCCCTCCATTGGTATTCCAAATCTTTTTGCCAATATATCGTTTCTAACCGCAGGAGCTTTTTCAGCCCTTTCTACATCTAGTTGATATGACTCATAAGATACGGTTATACCTATATTTGGATTTGCTTTTACCCACATATCTGGATCCGCAACTTCATCAACGCTATCCAATCTATAATAGAATATAGAAACATGCGGCGCAACATATTCGCCTTTTAATATGTCTAATAATTCCATTTTGATTGTGTCCCCTGAACCATTCCTAACAGTACCTTCTGAAGAAACCGCAACTATTAAATAATCGTCAACTTTAGAAGCTCCTTGTTCTATTGCTCCAACAACGTCTTCTCTAACATCACCAGAAAGCCATTCATCAACAGTAGCCATCTTACACCTTAAACCTTGTAATTTGTCTATCCTCATTGGTCTAATCTCCAACGAGGAACCTGTTAAGAAATTTTCAATCCCTTTCTTTGTAGACGCTAATTTTACACGATTAGCTTTTGACCCAGTAGTGTTTTGTAACGACCCCTCTGTTAAAAACTTAAAAAGAGGTCCTCTTGACCTTATTATCGAAGTTCTTATAGGAGACATTACTTCCTCTGCTTGTTTCATTGTTGGGGCGGTAGTTATCTGATAAGTTGTGTGCGGATCTATATTAAGCATATAGCTTTGTAATAATGACGCATACATAGATTTGGCAGCACCCCTGGCAACTATTAAATACTGTTTATTCGTTAATCTTTTTTTAATCATTCGTTTTTCATAATGACCTCTTTTTGAGTTTTTATCTTTTACGTATATGGATCTTTCTACATAGTAAAACCAAGATAAAGCTTGCTCTGCCCATAATTTAAAACTGTCTAGTAGTTTCAAATCAGAACCATCTGTAAGTGTTAACTCTTTTTCGCTATATAGTATAAAACCATTTATAGCTAAATCATCATAATAAACTCCTGGATTTTTTATAAGATCATCTATTCTATTCATTTCCATAGAGATTTCCCTACAAACAGGCAAATCACCTCTTAGTACGGCATCTCTAAATTCACCATAATACTTTGGGACGGCTGTGTTAGATAATGCCATATCATCTCACCTTACAATCTTTGTTGATACTGTAAAACTTGTTTTCTCGTTTTAGGTTTGCCAACAAATGTCTCAGGACTATCGCCCATCCCAGTGGAATTAAATGTAACTCTTCTATTGGCTTGTACAAAATTCTTAACCCCAGACCCAACAACTATAGACCCTATCAACATTGATGTTACATTTTTGGTCATAAATTTTTTGGCATCATCACCTTTGATTCCAACTTTCTTAGCAGCTCTTATCCCAGAGATACCTTTAACAATATTGTTTAATCCAGCAACTGTTTTAATACCCCCAACAACGTTTTTTCGGGTTCTATAACTCTTTTTAAGCCTAACAGTACCATCCTCGTTAACATTATATCTTGCGCGACCTCTAGTTGTTAAACTACCGTCGTTATTTTGATAACGGCGAACTCCCCATTTTTGACCTTTTATACCGTGGTGTGATAAATCGCCATGAGTAATATATTTTTTTATCATTTAGACTTACCTCCTTTTTTCTTACTTGGATCTAAACCAGGCATTTTAAGTTGACTAATTGTATATGCGGTTCCTGCAATAGTAGCCCCTATACCAGCAACAGCCCCAACAGTTTGAAGCACTTCTCTTGTCCAGTCTTGACCAGTTCTAACTCTTTTAGTATCTCCTGTTAATTCGCCGTAGCTTCTCTCCATATTCAATCTATTGATTCTTGCTCTTAGTTCTGAATCACTAATTTTACTATAGTCTTTATAATTAACAGCTTTTGATTTATTAGTACCGATTGTTCTAAGGGCATTATCAGCAGTTTTTGAAGCATCAGAAACTCCTTTTAAACCTTCTTTAGCAGCTTTTGTACTAACATTATGGTAATCTTTTTCGATAGTTGTTATCTTTTCATGAGTTCCGCCTTTACCATATCGTAATTTACCCTCTTCGGTTAAACTACCATCCTCGTTTTGATATCGGCGAATTCCCCATTTTTGACCTTTTATACCAGCATGAGATAAATCACTATGCGCAATATATTTTTTTATCATGACGATTCCTCCTCTTCTGATACTATAAGGCTATCGTATCTATTATTTTCCTCTTCAACGAATAGTCGAAATTCAATCTCTTCTATAGACTCGTCGATGGCTTTTTTAACATTAGCATTTGTTGGTGGGTCAAACATCATCCTTACTTTTAAAGGTATGTAAGATTTTATTTGTTGTGTTTTAATAATACTTGTCAAACCTAAGTCGGACCATTTTTCATCAACACCAGTTACCATAAATCCTGATTCCTTTATAACCCCCATTTGAGTTAGGTTGCTAAGAACTGTATTTATGTGCAATGTTATATCGATATCGAAAGCCGTATACGCCTCATTCATTCCTAATATTTTTTTAACTTGTACTAAGATAGAGTCGTCGTTGCCTACGATAGGAACTGCCATGATCTTAACCTACTACTTCAATATACTTTTTAAGGGCATATCCAATCAACTCTTGACCACTTGAGTTATACGTAACCTCATAGAAAGACTCTGTTGAATTGTCTAAATCAACAACTACCTTAGACCCATTTTCCATGATAGCCATTGTTCCTGTTTTAAGATTTGCACCTTCTCTTAGTCTTAGTGCGTTGCAATTAAAGACAACACCACTTACTTTTCCCAATGCCTTTTTCTTAATAGGTTTTGGGTCTGGCGCAACGTCTTCGTGTGGTGCTTTTTCAAAAACCTCCTCGATTGGTCCGCCTTCTAATTCAACAACTTCTTCTGCTACTTCTGACTCCACTACTTCTTCTTCTACTTCTTCTACTACTTCTTCTAATACTTCTTCTTTTTCTACTTTCTTTTTCGTAGATGATTTACTTTTTGGCATTTTATCTCTCCTTATTATTTTTTCCAAGGACAATGATCATTTGGTTTTCTAACTATGACCTTCATCCTATTTAAATGAGACCCATCACCATAGTGTATGGCATTATGGGTATCCATTGTAACACATATTAAGTATTCTGGATTTAAAACATACTCTGGATCATTTAATATTTCGTCTGGTCCTATTGGGTTCATATGATGAACATATATTGTTCCAAAAATATCATAACCCTCCAAACCTAAGTCGCAACCCATATCTCTCATTATTACATGGTTTCTAACTCTTTGCCATTCTTTTGATTTATATAGTTTTTGATTTAGATATCTATCAAATCCAAATGTTTCTGCTCCAACTCTCCCATTTAACAACAAATATTCAAAACGCTCATCATATGAGTTCAATGTACAAAGTTCAGAGTAAGTTCGCAAATATCCACTATTCATAATCTTTATCCATTGTGCCTGAGTAAGAAGTAAAAGCTTTTATTGCTTCGTTGTAAAGTTTTTCAACATTCTCGCCAGACTGATACGATTTCGTTTTTGCTTCTAATAATTGTTTTTCTATTTCCATTTTTTCCATTTCCAATTTTTTCTTGCTAGAACCTAATTGTAAATAGTGTGTTATGACTTGTGAGGAGGCCGTGCCATCAATTAACTGTCTTTTTGCTAAGTCAACGGCAAGAGATATCATTTTTTGCTCTTCTGCTTCTGGAGAAAGAGCTGGCCTAATATTTTTACCATTAGTTCTTATTACTTTTTGTTTACTTGTTGACACATTAACCCTCCTTTCAATGTAATATAGTTAAGTATCTAACCAGATATATAGCACTTTTACGCATTTAAAAATATAGAAGGTAAGGAGAACTTAGAAAGAAAATCCCAGGTGCGCTAGATACATATATATCTGGGTAGATACTTAAAAACATCTCATCGATAATTCCCCCGGGGGAATTTTTAGG
>Ga0272440_1000153_pt1 | contig 56183 bp, 44 predicted proteins | sample SSMMMBAug17_FD_192440 | JGI IMG/M metagenome (GOLD analysis project Ga0272440, IMG submission 192440) | Marine sediment archaeal communities from Little Sippewissett salt marsh, Falmouth, MA, United States - SSM-MMB-Aug17 | ecosystem: Environmental > Aquatic > Marine > Wetlands > Sediment ... | reverse complement strand
GGTGGCTTTAGCGAAACTATTTTTTTAGCAACCTGATTGATCACTTCTTTTTTGATATGTTTTCGAAATTTTATTTCACAAACATATAAAGCGTATTTGGTTTCAATCAGTAAATCAATCTGACAGGAAGATTTCATTTTTGTTTGTTTTTGAAAAAAAGGGCTGCACTTTTAATTGTTGATAAATTGATACCAATGGCTTTACATAAAGTTTTCCTATTGTTTAATACTAAATTTTCAAATTGGAATCCCATAATGGTGTTCCATTCAGGGAGATGTTCCACCTCTATTTGTTCATAGATATCATTTTCTATTTTCCATCTGTTTGGCTGTCTGCTAAATACAGACAGTTGATCTTTTTTGGTAATGCCATCATAAGGTGAAAGTCCCTGAATTTCTATATAATGTTTTGCAGACTTCCCAAATTCTTCAATCAAACGACTTTTACCAATCCTTCGGCGTCCTTTGCAGACAACAATGGATCCTTTTTTTAAGGCAAATAAACTGTTTAATTTTTTTAACTCGTTTTCTCTGTTAATAAACATTTGAACCTCATAATTTTTTTGTCGTCTAATTAATCAATATTAATTTAGGAGTCAAGTTTGTTCAAAAATAATTTACTCGCCTACAAATAATTCCCCAAAATCTCAAATCAAATACATATTTTTTCAAATTAATTCAAAAAAAAGTGTAAAACTGAGTGTAAAACTGTTTAAAAATATTTTTTTTTTGTTATTTTTAATTTTTTCTGTAAGAATTTCAAAAATTTGGTGTCTATATATATATAGGGGTAAATTGAATAATCAATAAATGGTTATTGATCAAAATCAAATGAAACAAATAAAATGAAGCGAAACTCAAAATAGTCGTTTCAATGGAATAATCAAATATGAGAGCAACATGTGAAAAATGTCAGGTCGTGTATCACTTTGATGAATACAAGTTATTACCAGAGGGCGGTTTGTTCAGATGTTTGAACTGTGGGCATGTATTTTTAGTCAAACCATCAGCTGGCAAATCATCGAATATATCACAGTCATCTACCATAGCACCAAAATCTGACTTAAAGCCAAAGCTTGATTTATCAAAGCCAAAACCTGAAATATCAGAACCAAAGTCTGAGTTATCAGAGCCAAAACTCAAAGCATCAATTCCAAAGCCTGAGGTATCAGAGTCAAAACCTGATGAACCGGAGTCGAAGCCTGATGTACCAGAGTCAAAGCCTGATGTACCAGAGTCAAAGCCTGATGTCACAAGACCAACACCAGTGACAAGGCGTTCAAAGGAGTTGTCATCTTTTTCCAATATAAAGGGTGATTTTTCAGGTGCAATTTCAGCAGCAATTATCACTCTGCCAATGGCCATAGGTTATGGCATTATTGCATTTGCGCCCATTGGCATTCATTTTGCGCCGCAAGCAGCGCTATTGGGGATTTACACCACAGTATTTGGGGCTTTTATCGCCGCCTTACTGGGTGGAACCCCACTTCAAATCACCGGGCCAAAAGCGCCATTAACACTGATTTTATCAACTCTCATTGGAACCTTATGTGCCAAAATTCCAGGCACAATTGAAAACAGAGATGTTATTATTGTGGGACTTGGCGCATTGTGTGTTGGTTCGGCCGGGATGTTTCAGATCTTGTTTGGTGCTTTTCGATTGGGAAATTTGATAAAATTTGTGCCATTTCCAGTGATATCCGGATTTATGAATGGCATTGCTGTTTTATTAATTATCAAACAAATTAAACCTTTGATGGGCATAGATCCACATCATTCTGTATTTGTTTTGTTCAGTGATATTTCTTCATTTCAACCACTGACACTGGCTGTCGGTCTGACAACGATCATTGTGCTGTTTCTTGCCAAAAAATACAACAAAATCAAATTGATCCCAGCATCACTGATGGGACTCACATCTGGAACACTACTGTATTACATATTTAGTATTTTTGCCCCACCTGAAATGTTAGGCCCCATTGTCGGTAATATCAATGTTGAATTTCCAACACCTGATATTTTTCCACAGTTCGTGGCAGCATCAAGTCAAATCCAGGTATGGAATTATATCCCTGATATCATAATCACTGGCTTTGTTCTTGGCCTTTTGGGGGCAATGGAGTCACTTCTTAGCTCTGTTGTATCAGATAATCTGACAGACAGTCGTCACAATAGCACACAGGAACTTGTTGGTCAGGGGGTGGCTAATATTTCCTGTGCCTGTTTTGGTGCCTTGCCAGGTGCTGGATCAGTGCCAAGAAGTTTAGCCAGCTTCAATGCAGGTGGACGAACCCGCCTGGCGGGTATGATTTGTGGCGTGCTGATTTTTGTGGTGATTATGGTAATTGGCAAACTGGTGGGAAAAATTCCAATGGCTGCGATTGCAGGTATTATCACATCAGTGGGAATTTCATTGTTTGATAGCTGGACCATGAATCTAATAAAAAAACTCAGTGCCCCCAAAGATCAGCGAAGGGTTGCCTTGATGAACCTTCTCATTACCCTCACTGTTGCTGCTGTTACTGTCAGTATAAATCTTATTGTTGCTGTTGGCATTGGCGTGGCCATTGCATCGGGTTTGTTTATGTCAAAAATGGGAAAATCCATTATCAAGCGCAGATATCATGGCAATCGGTTTCATTCTAAAAAAATGCGAAGTCTTTCTAACAGTGATTTGCTGGAAAAAGAAGGGGATAGAATTGTCATATTTGAACTTCAAGGGCCATTGTTTTTTGGATCTGCTGAGAATTTGTCCACCCAGGTTGAAGAAGCGATCTATACAGCACAGTATTGTATTATTGATATGAAGCGCGTTACTGAGATAGATAGCACTGGCGCAAATATTCTCACCCAGTTAAAACGCAGTTTTGAAAAAGAAAAAAAGCACCTGCTGTTTACATATTTAAAAAACAACGAAACCCTCTGGGGATTTCTTCAGGTTATGGATATATCCCAGCAACTGGAAGATCTGCGTTTCTTTTCAGATACAGATGCCGCTTTGGAGTGGTCTGAAGACGATTTATTGAAAAATCTGCCTCATCTTACAGGAACATGCAATGAAGTTCGCCTTGAAGATATGGATATTGTCAATGGTTTCACACCTGATGAATTGGAAGTGCTTAAAGAAAAACTCCATTGTGAAACTTACAAAGAAGGTGAGTCCATTTTTCGTGAAGGCGATCCTGGTCGCGATCTGTTTTTTTTGACCAAAGGGTCTGTCAGTGTTAAAATTCGATTACGAGAACGAAATCAGCTCAAGCGAATTTTTACATTTACATCAGGTGTTATATTTGGTGAGGTTGCCCTGTTAGATGGAAAACCACGTTCGGCTGATATCTGGTCTGAAGAAAACACTGAAGTCTACCGCCTGTCGTTGGATGATTTTGATGTTTTCCGACGCGAAATGCCTGAAATTGCTATCAAATTAATTCAAAATATTGCCCGAGCATTAACCCGACACTTGCGGCGAAGTTCTGATGAAGTTCGGGCATTAGAAGATTCTTAACGCTTCAAATATTATTATTAAAAATAAATAGTTAAATCCTTTACAAAATTCATTTTAATGTCTATATAAGTTATATAAACAATTAAACAGGGAGGCTAAATGACAAAACCTTTTGAAAATGTAAACCAAATCAATGATATCCAATCCGATCTTTTAGAAGTGGTATCATATGATTATAAAGGGCATAGAAAAATTGATGTTAAAATTGAGCAGCCAGAATTTTCATCACTATGCCCAATGACAGGTTTGCCAGACTTTGCATCAATACACATCCATTATACACCCAATCAATATATCGTTGAGTTAAAATCGTTGAAATATTATTTGCTTCAATACAGAAATGTTGGCATTTTTTATGAACATCTGATCAATGTGATCCTTGATCATCTCGTTTGTAAAGTCCAGCCTGAAAAAATGACAATAATCGGTCATTTTACCCCTCGTGGGGGGATTAAAACCAGTGTTGAGGCAAGGTTTATAAAAGAAACCCATTAATTAACCAGGGAGAATATTTTTATGAAACAGTCATACTGTTTTATTAATTGCACCATTGTATTTATTTTAATATATTTTTCTATATTTACAGGATGTTCCAGGCATCCTTTCTATGAAGCAAAACAAAATATTGAAATCAATCTCAAGAAAAAAATTGGTATCGTTCAATTCGATAATCGCATCAAGGCAATTGAAAAAGACACTGTTGACACTTTCTATGGTCAGCTTGTCACAAATATGACACAGATGGATCCATCGCTGTTTTTTGAGACCCAAGATGGCCAGCCTGAAATTCTGGAAACAGCATCACGCCTGCTATCTACTGATCTTATTGATCGTGAAGCGCTTATCACAACAGCCAGAAATAAAGGCTATCAGGCACTGATATGGGCGCGGTTTCATGATATCAGGATTATCAGTCAAAAAGCAGGTATTTATGGATTTCGGACCGAAAAGCCATTTGTTCAGTTTCGGGGTGAATTTTCCTTGTTTGATTGCGAAACACATACCAAACTCTGGTATGCACCTGTTGATCAAACATATCGGTTGGATACATTCATTCAACCTGATGAAAAAAATCCGCCTGTTTTGACCCAGCTGACAGTTGAGAAAGTGTTGTCTCTATTGTCTCAGTTTGTTTCATCACAAATGGTGTCTGCCTTAGAAGGTGAACATTGGAAAGGATTTATCACAACTAATGATAAGGATTTATATGTTGTATCATCTGGAAAGAATGCAGGTGTTGTCAACCATATGACATTTGAAGTGATTGGTTCCATGGGAACTCTGGACGGCATTTACAATCAAAAGTATTGGATTCCTGGAAAACCCATTGGCAGGATTCAAATTGTTGAGGTGGATGATAGCATTTCAAAAGCTGTGCCTTTGTATGGAAATCAGCTTGAGAAGTCCATATGTATCTGTCAATAAGAATAATGGTTTATGCGGCAAATCACCCATACGTGATTGATTGAAAGCAATCTGTTTTATGAAACCAATGAATAATAAATCCTGTGTAGTATTGTCCATCTTAATTATGACATTGGGAACGTCCAGTTTCCTAAATGCGCAATATTTTGAACTGGCATCACCTGAAATACGTGTATGGGCGGATCAAATTGTTGTCAAACGAAATACTGTTGAAGCTCGGGGCGATGTCTTTATGCATCAGTCTCCCCTTACCATTTATGCGGGTTATATAAAACTGGATTTACAAACAAAAATGCTTGTCGCAGATAAGACAGTGCTTGCCCAATTTAAAGATGCCTGTTTGACAGGAAACCATTTGCGCCTGGATTTAAACACCCAAAATGGCATTATTCATCAGGGTACGTTCTTTTATGAACCCGGTCCTTTATATCTCAAAGGAAACAGGATTGAAAAAACAGGCCCAAACAGCTATTACGTGGATGATGTCCTGGTTACAGGCTGTGATATTTGCGATCCTGACTGGTCAATAACTGGCAAAGATGTTCACATCACAATTGATGGCTATGCTCGTTTGTGGCATGGAAAGATGTTTGTCAAAAATATGCCTGTGTTTTATACACCCTTTTTTATATTTCCAGTTAAAAAGGAACGTCAAAGCGGTTTGTTGTTTCCTTTTGTTGAACAAAGTTTGCGCAAAGGATGGCTTTATCAGCAGCCTTTTTACATGGTATTGGGTCAACGTTTTGACGCCACGCTTTATACCACCTATATGGAAAAACGCGGTATCATGAATGGCCTGGAATTTCGATATAACACAGGTGATGACAACACAGGGACAGTCATGTTTGATTATCTGGATGATCGGCAGCAAGAAACATGCTCAAACCATAGCCAGTGGGGATATGATCATGATCATTACTTGCGCAGCAATGCGGATCGATATTGGTTCAGAATGAAACTGGATCAGCCCCTTATCTTTAACACAATGGCGAAACTGGATATTGATTGGGTGAGTGATCCAGATTATCTAAAAACGTTCGATACCAGCTATACTGGCTTTGAACAAAGTCGGAAATCTCTCTTTGATCGACATCACCGCACAATTGACGATAGTGATGAAACAATCCGATCCAATCGCTTACTCATTTATCGAAAATTTGCCTTTTCAAGAATTTATGGGGAATTTCAATGGTTTGATGATGTATATCACCGAAAACTGGATTCAGATCCTTCCCCCATTCATCAATTGCCTGTGATTCGTTTTTCAAGCATTCAATCGCCTTTATGGCAGTTACCCATTTTTCTTAATTTTGACACGCAATATGCCTATGATTATCAGGAAAATGCTCATAATCGCCACAATTTGTATATGGCATCAGGCATGACTCTTCCTGTGGATATTCTCCCCTTTGCTGTCATTGAACCATCATTTCACATAAAAGGGGGCTATTCACACAGTTCTTTTGAAAGGAAATCTACACATCAAAAAATAATAAAAACAGCCATAACCAGCGAACTTTATAAAATTTATTCATTTGGCTTAAATCGTGCAAACAGAAAAGTAAAAAAGGAATTCAAGCACGCTATCCGCTTTCATGCTGCATATACACATTGCTCAGATATTAATGAAGATATCCATCAGTTTCATTTGTTCAGTGAAAAATCAAACAAGATTCATTGGGTGATATCCAATACATGGGTTGAAAAAATCAGCATTACACAGTCTGGCAAAATACCGGTGATGTCGCCTGATTACAAACAACGACTTAAGTTAGAATTTTCTGGTGATTATGATTTCCTTAAACAAGGGGACAATCTCATATTGCATCAGGATGATTCATACGCAACAAAAGCATTTTCTCCCATAAAAGTGGATTTTCTTTGGAATGCTAATTTATTTGCTCTGGATTCTGACGCACTCTGGTCAATTTATGACAATGAGTTTATTCAATACCATATTGCATTGGATATGCATGATCAGAAGATGCAGCATTTAAAAATGAATTATCAGTATTCAAAAGATAAGAATGAGTCAATGGATGCAGATATTTCAGCAAGAATTTCGAATCGGCTTATACTCTTGGCTTCGTATGAACACGATATGCGAAATAATCAGAGAATTGAGCATGGACTGGGATTCGATTTTCAGGGGCCTTGCTGGCGTCTGGATGGCATGTTTTATGATAATGCAGATACCCATGATCGTCGATTTTCAATCATGATTCATCTGGATGGACTCTCAAATTAAAAAAAAATAATTTTTTTTTTAAAAAAGTGTAAGAATTTCAAAAAAAAATTGTCAATATATATAAGGGGATTTTTTTTGGTGGTTTAGAAATCCATTTTTTTGAAATGGTTGATAAGCCCATTTTTATGAAATCAAATATAAACCCTTGACTTTTTTTAAATTTTTGTATAACTATGGCGCTTCGTGTTTCTATGTAAGGAAATAACTATCTATAATCATTATTATAATATAATTATGTTTAGATGGACGACACAAACGCCAATAACAAGGGTCAGTGAAAGCTGCATAATTTTCCAGATTCACTGACAAAACCAGGAGGTTAATTCATGAACAAATTGGAACTTATTAATGCATTAAAAAATGAAGCCGGAATTTCAAAAGCGGATTCAGCAAAAGTCGTTCAAATCTTTTTTGATTCAATGTCAGAGGCACTGTCTGAAGATGAACGCGTTGAAATTAGAGGTTTATGTAGCTTTTATGTCAAACAATATAAAAGCTATCTCGGTCGCAATCCCAAGACCGGAGATTCTGTAAAAATTAAACCCAAAAAATTACCATTTTTCAAATGTGGTAAAGAATTGAAAGAACGTGTGGATAGCTTTCTACCCGATGATGAATGATTTATATATCTGATAGTCATAAACCGATCCGGTATTTAATTAGCGCGTTTCAAGGTAATCGATTACACCATGCGTTTTTATTTACTGGTATTGAAGGTGTTGGCAGGTTCAATGCTGCGATTCAGTTTTCAATGGTTTGTAATTGTGAAAATAGATCTGATTTAACCGAGTCCTGTTCAGAATGTCCAACATGTCGAAGGATTTATACCAATCAACATCCAGACATGATCAGGATTCAACCCGAGGGGACATCTATTAAGATCTCTCAAATTCGCAATTTACGAAAGAAACTTTCATATAAACCCGTTGATGCTGACACAAGATTCGTGTTTGTTATCAAAGCAAATTTGATGACCATTGAATCCGCCAATGCTTTGTTAAAAATTCTTGAGGAGCCACCGGATTGCACAGTGTTCATTTTGATTGTTGAAAATCAAAATGATGTCCTGCAAACCATTTCATCAAGATGTCAACAGATTCGTTTCAGTCCATGTGAAGAAACAACGATTGTAGCAGATTTGTTGAAAACGAATGATATCAATCCTGATACCGCGCGGTTAATTGCTGGTCTTTCTTTTGGCAGCTTTATCCGCGCGAGTTTGTATTTGAAAAAGAAATGGATGACAAAACGTTCGTATATCTTATCACGTCTGGAAAAATTGGATCAGATGTCCAGTGGATTTCGGTTGTGTTTTGCAGAACAGTTATCCAAAAAAAAGGATGATATTCCTGTAATACTTGACATAATCATGTCCTGGTTCCGAGACATTTTGATATATCGGTATTGTCCCGAACGTATTATCAACAAGGATTATCAGCAGAGCATTTATGACCATGCAGTAAAATATTCAAGGGAAGCAGTCATACAAAAAATTGAACAAATTCAAATTGTTCAGAAGGATATCGCTGCAAACTTAAATATTAGACTTGCCCTTGATCAATTAATCCTGGTTCAATTATGAGTGGATAAAATATTTATATAGAGTTTTCAATTAGATTATGCTATTGTTATCAGTTAAACTTACTAAGCAAGATTTAACAAAAAGCGGATGCACTACTTTGGGGAGCGAGTTCAGGAAACAAACCTATGCTCGAAACCGACCTGTTCCATTTTAATAAAGCAGCATTTGCTCAATTCATGGAGTTGAAAATGACAAAATCTGTGGGTGTGAAATTTAAGAACTCAAATAAAATTTACCATTTTGATCCAGGCGGGCAACAATATGCAGATGGTGATCAGGTTATTGTTGATACAGAGCGTGGCCCTGCATTTGGGGCCATTGTTAATGAGGGCAAATTTCGGGATGACTTACTGGATAGTCAGGAACTTAAAAAGGTTACACGATCTGCCAATGAAGAGGACATTATTCAGTTCAAGCGATCTTGCGAAATTGAAAAAGAGGCCATGGCTTTTTGCTTGCAATGTATTGAAGAATTGGGCCTTGAAATGAATCTCTTTGAGGTGGAAAGTACCTTTGAAGTGACCAAGCTAACCTTTTATTTTACTGCTGATGGTCGGGTTGATTTTCGAGAACTGGTTAAAATGCTGGTTCGGGAATACCGCACCAAAATTGAAATGCGTCAGGTGGGTGTTCGCAATCAGGCGCGCATGTGGGGCGGTATTGGCCGTTGTGGGCGTGAAATCTGTTGTGCCACTTATTTAAAAAATTTCGAGCCTGTGTCTATTAGAATGGCAAAGGAACAAAATCTGTCACTCAATCCTACCAAAATTTCAGGGCTGTGTGGGCGTCTGATGTGCTGCTTGAACTATGAATATGACACTTATCGATATTTGCGCAATTTTTTTCCAAAAATCAGCACTGTGGTTGAAACTGAAACCGGGCCGGCAAGGGTGATTCGTCATAATATCATTCGCGGGTTGATTACTGTGAAATATTTTGGCGGCACAGAGCTTGAAGTCCCATTGAATAAGATTTCATTTCAATCCAAATTTGATATTTCTGACTTTGAAAAATCCGATACATCAAATGATCTATCTATGGGAGATGATGATGAACAAAGGGTATGAAAATACATTTTATGTGACAACCCCCATATACTATGTTAATGCGAAACCGCACCTGGGTCATGCATATACAACCATTGTTGCAGATGTTGCCCACCGGTTCCATAAAATGAAAAATGACAATACTTTCTTTCTTACTGGCACAGATGAACATGGGGATAAGGTTGTCAAAGCCGCAGAACAAGAAAATATGACCACCAGAGACTATGTGGATTATATTAGTGGGTTGTTCCAAAATTTGTGGCCGGATTTATCAGTTGCTTATTCGCAATTTATTCGAACAACCGATCCAAATCACATGAAAACAGTGTCAGATATTCTTCAAAAGATTTATGATGCGGGGGATATCTATTTTAGCGAGTATGAAGGTTTATATTGCTTTGGCTGTGAACGTTTCTACACTGAACGTGAATTGGTAAATGGTGTCTGCCCGGACCATGGCACACCGCCGAACACAATTAAGGAATCAAATTATTTTTTTAAAATGAGTGATTATCAGGACTGGTTAGTCAATCATATTAAAACCAATCCCAATTTTATACGTCCGGAGCGATATCGAAATGAAGTGTTATCATTTCTAAAAGAGCCTCTGGAAGATTTATGCATATCTCGCCCAAAAACGCGCTTAACCTGGGGAATATCATTACCCTTTGATGACAAATATGTTACATATGTCTGGTTTGATGCGTTAATTAACTATATATCGGCCCTGGGGTACCCTGATAGCAATAAGTTTGCCCAATATTGGCCCAGTGTACAACACATTGTGGCCAAGGATATTTTAAAACCCCATGGTATTTATTGGCCAATTATGTTGAAAGCAGCCGGCATTCCAGTCTATCAACACCTGAATGTTCATGGATATTGGAATGTAGACAACAGCAAGATGTCCAAAAGTGTCGGCAACGTGGTTGATCCTCTGAAACTGAAAGATGTTTATGGTATTGAAGCCTTTCGTTATTTTCTCATGCGGGAAATGACTTTTGGGCTGGATGCCGATTTCAACGAATCTGCATTAATTCAGCGAATCAATTCAGATCTGGCCAATGATTTAGGAAATTTGGTATCTCGTACCTTGACAATGGCGCATAAATATTGTAATGGCCTGGTTCCAGATATATCTGGCATAGAAATTACAGATAACACCATGGAAAAAGCGGCCATGCATGCAATAAATGATTACGATAACTGTATGTATGCCTTTGCATTTAACAAAGCGCTTTCAAGTGTGTGGGATTATATTTCTCATATGAATCGCTATATTGATTCATCGGCTCCCTGGGAATTGGCAAAAAACCCTGACAGTCAAAATGACTTGAAAGTGGTTATTTATAATTTACTGGAAGGTCTTCGAATTTTGGCAAATCTGGTGGCACCGGTGATGCCTGATACTTCTGATAAAATGTGTGCCTTGTTGAATATATCCACTGACAGTCATTCTCAGTTTTCCTGGGGACTACTCAAAGCAGGGACAACCATTGGCAAAGGTGTTACCCTTTTTCCGAGAATCAATACAAAAAAAACTGACCAGAAAAAACAACAGTCATCGTCACAAGCGCAAAAAAAACTCAGTAATTTAAAGCCGGAAATTACTATTGATGACTTTTTAAAAGTAGATCTACGTATAGGAAAAGTATTGGCAGCAGAAAAAGTGCCAGAATCTAAAAAACTCTTGAAACTCACAGTGGATATTGGTGAAATTCGTACAATCGTTGCTGGTATATCTCGCCAGTACACACCTGAGGACATTATCGACAAAAAGGTCGTTGTTGCAGCGAATTTAAAGCCTGCCCAACTGATGGGAATCACCTCTGAAGGTATGGTTCTCGCTGCAGTAAAGAAAAAGAAATGCAGCGTTCTGGTACCGGATCAGCAGGTACCTGCAGGAACGCAAGTACAATAAAGGACTGATAACTTATGTATACTGAACACAATTGGCGAAACTATCAAAAAAGTCTGTTAGGCAAAAAGAACAAACCCCGAAAAAAAAGCCGATTCATTTTTTGGTTAATGGTCCCAATCATTTTAACGATTGCCTGTTCAATAATCGGATTTGGTTCGGTTACCAGTAATAATTCAGGCATAGATTTCCCATTTATTGAAATACCCGATTTGTCATCTGAAAAAAACTCGGATGAAAAGCTTGAGGCACAAAAGAAGCCCAAACGATGGTCCAAAGAAAAAGTCAGGGAGCTTTTGGCACATAAAGCATTAATTAATTCAAGGCAAAATCAGTTTGATATTTCACACAACAATTCTCAATATATTGTCAAAACATCCATTGACATGGAATTGCAAAAATATTTACTCAACACCATAGAACGGTCCTACACACGCTATCTGGGTATTGTTGTCATGGATCCGAAAACAGGTAGAATATTATCAATGGTGGGTTTTGATAAAACAAATGCCACAGACAATCCCTGTATTGAAAAACGCTTTCCAGCAGCCAGTGTATTTAAAATTGTCACCGCAGCAGCAGCAATTGAAATATGTGGACTGGGGCCAGATTCAAAAATGGCGTTTAATGGTGGAAAATACACATTGTATAAACGTCAAATCACTGATAAAACCAATCGTTATACCACAAGGGTTTCATTTAAGAATTCATTTGCACAGTCCATAAATCCGGTTTTTGGCAAGTTGGGTTCTTTATATCTGGGGAAATCTGCACTTGAAGACTATGCCAGAGGATTCGGTTTTAATCAGTGCATCAATTTTGAACTGCCTGTGAATAAAAGTACTATTCATGTAAAAAATGAGCGTTATCATCAAGCGGAAATTGCATGTGGATTCAATCGTGACACCCTCATTACACCGCTTCATGGGGCCCTGCTGGTATCATCAATTTTGAATGATGGTAAAATTCCTGAGCCAACCATTGTAGATAAAGTTGTTGATCAAAAAGGACATATTTATTATCAGAGTCAGACAGGTGTTTTGAATCAGGCTGTTTCTTCCAAAACTTGCAAACTGTTGAAACAAATGATGAATGCCACTGTAAGATCAGGCACTGCAAAAAAATCATTTAGAGGTTTCCGCCGAGATCGGATTCTATCCAGGCTTAATATTGGTGGAAAAACTGGTTCTCTCAGCAATAGAAAGCATGATGTCCGATTTGATTGGTTTGTTGGGTTTGCTGAACAAAAAAATGGTTCTGATCCAATCGTTATATCAACAGTTGTTGCTCATCATAAATATATTGGCACTCGTGCAAGCCGATATGCCCGCTCTACCATAAAACACTATTTTAAAATGGCCCATTCAGATGACCTGGCCCGACGCTAGCGTGCATATCCAACACATGGGGACGCATTTAAAAAAAATGTGACTGTATTTTACTTGAAGAGACGTAGCATGCTACGTCTCTTCAATGTCACAGTGTTTTGATGCGTTGAGTGTGTATGCCCACCGCCAGCCTAGCTGTTGCGTTGGTACAAATCCATGTTTATAAAGGCACTCAGCAATTACATTTGCGTGTTCGAAATCAGGATCTGGATGATGCTCAGTTATCGAAAGCACGCCGTTTGCCTTTAAAACTCTAGATGCTTCAAACAGGAACGACTCACGTTCTTCAATCTCTCCGAACACAGTCACCATGAATATTAAATCAAAGGAGCCATCCGCGAAAGGAAGCGATTTTCCATCAGATTGTTTTGTGGAAAAGTTCGTGATACCTGCCGCTTTGAGTTTATTCGCGCTTTTTTCAAGCATTTCATACTGGATATCAAGAAGCGTCAGATGGCCATTTGGAATGCGTTTGGCTACCTTCACACTGTAATAACCAGAGCCTGGGCCAATTTCCAGAATACGCGCATTGGGCTTAACTGGCAGCCGCTCTGCAACAGTGTTGGCCGACATAATTATCCACCTTCCAGGAAGGTCAAGAACCCATGCCATTTGATGTGGAAAGATACCCCGACCAAATGCCCGGGACCAGATACGAATTTGATCAAATAATTTCATATAATACTCCGATAATAAATTTTATCTAAAAACAGCATTTTCAAAAAAATATATTAAATATCAATATCGTTTATTGTCGATTCAGGATTAATCAACAATTGAATTTAATATAACCAAGTTTATAATCTTTTTGTCAAGCCAAAATTGCTATAAAGTGGGTTGTAAATTGTTAGGGGCGTCTGTACAAGTTGGGGGAACATAGTGCCCTTCAGGCAAATTTTAGATTAGCTAACTTTTGTGCATTTTCGGAAACCCTGTTTGATATTTGCTTCAAGTACAGTCCCGCTTGCTAACGCGCGCGGCTCAGATTAAAAGCTGCCGAAAATTTCAGAGCCGTGCGCGTTAGCAAGCGGCATTGCACTTGAACCAATATAAATCAGGATTTTGTTTTTCCGATATATGTAACATATGTTCACTAACTTTACGATACAGATGATATGCCAGGAAGGCTTGAAAAATAACATATCGAATTAATGTCAAAAAGACCAATAGCCAGAGCCATTCTCGTTCAAGGACTCGAAAAATCAAGAAGTAATTGGTCTTGACTATCGATATGCATTTTTAATATATAGATCAAAAAGAAGGTAATGTTCAATTTTTTTAAGCAAGCTAATCCATCTCGTTCCCAGGCTCTGCCTGGGAACTTATATCTGGCGGCTCTGCCACCTATTCAATACATAGGCAGCAGAGCCGCTTTTTATGCATTCCCAGGCAGAGCCGGCAGAGCCTGGGAACGATCTGTACGTTAGATTTGCACAAGTCAAGAGAAAAAACTTGAACATCAAGTATATCTATGTCATGTCAGAAAATACGAAAATTTGGACGATAATCCATGCAAAATTAAGGAGAAAGATATCATGATGACTCTTGAAGAAATAAAAAACAATCCCAGCCTAATCAATGAAATTGATTGGGACATGACCCCGGAAGAAGCTGTCCGGCTTTATCTTGAATGGGGCAATAACTGGGCAAGAAGCAATTATGTAATTCGTTCAAAAAGTGATGAGACCTATTATTTTGTAATCAATAATTGGAAAGAAAAGCCACAGATCTATTTTTTACGAAGAGATTCCCAAACAACTGACGAACTGGCCATATTTGATCTACCAGAAAGCCTGTATGATTACTTTGAAAAGACAGTTGGCCATCACAAAGGCGTTTATGCTATTGAAGGTAAGATTAAAGAATGGTTGCAATCAGAGCTGACAGGATAGATAGGGTCGATTCCCATTATCGTTAAAGCAACTACTTGAGCAGTCCAGGGATGTTCAAGAACATATTCAGCCACTTGTAAAAAAATAAATGGATTTTATCCCATATCAAATGCAGAAAAATTTGCCAAAGACAATGGCATTTTCTGATTTAATCGTAATAAATTGGATGCATAGTTAAATCATCTGAATTTAAGAGCGCTGTATTCATTTCAGACAATTTAATTTTTTTAATAACAAAAGGAGGACTTAATTAATGTCAAAACTCACAAAAATTACGATCATGAGTATCACCTTATTCATGATAACAACCCTGGCCATATCATCGGAAATACGCAATCAAACGTTTTCTGAAAAAGAATTGGCTGCCATGAAAGAAACCAAAGCCATCATTCATACGCAATTTGGCGATATCCATATTTCTTTCTATCCTGAAGTGGCACCCAATCATGTCCATAATTTTATTTCGTTGGCCAAATCTGGGTTCTATAATGGGACAACTTTTCATCGGGTCATCCCCGGGTTTATGATTCAAGGCGGAGATCCAAACTCGAAAAGTACAGATCGCAGCCGACATGGCACAGGCGGTCCGGGATATCAGGTGAAAGCAGAATTCAACTCGTATCCACATCATCGCGGCATTTTATCAATGGCCCGATCTCAACATCCAGACAGTGCAGGCTCACAATTTTTTATTTGTGTGGCAGATGCCCGCTTTTTGGACAAAAAATATACTGTTTTTGGCAAAGTCGAGAAAGGCATGAATGTGGCGGATAAAATTGTTTCACAAAAACGCGATCCGCGTGATAACCCAATCAAACGCATTGAAATGACAGTTGAAATCATAGATCCCATAACAAAACAAACACAACCTGATCAGAAAAAAACACAACCTGAGAAGAAAAAATAAATCAAGACATAGATATGAATAACCGCCTTTCACAAATACAACATGCTGTGGATACACTGATATTAATGTTTATTTTACTGTTTATCAGTGTGTTTCTGGATGCGCGATTGATCTTCATAGATACAATCCCTACCGGGGGCGACACTGCAAGCTGGTATCAAATCGCAACATATCTAAAAGATCATTTGATTCCTTGTGGAAGGCTTTATGGTTGGGATATGGGAAATTTTTGTGGATACCCCAATTTTAACTTTTATTTTATCCCCCCTTTTTTATTTCCTGTTTTACTTTCCTATGTGGGCTTGCCCCTGACTATAGGGCTGAAACTGTCAATGGCCAGTGGCTGGTATATTTTACCTCTTTCTGTCTATTTTGGCTTACGCCTGATGTCATACAGATTTCCAGCACCGATTTTGGGCGCAGCCGCCATGCTGCTTTTTCTGTTTAATGAATCTTATACCATGTTTGGCGGCAATATTTTGTCTACACTGGCAGGCGAATTTTGTTACATGTTTGCCTTTTCCCTCTTGCCCTATTTCATGGGATCAATGATTAATGGCTTTTCCACCAACACGCGAATTAAAAGAAATGGATTGCTTCTGGGACTGATAGGATTATCTCATTTGTTTGTATTTATACCAGCGATTGCGGTTATTTTATATGGTTTTTTCTCAAAAAAACGAACAGGTTATATCATTCAGGTCTGCGCCATTGGTTTTGGCCTTATGGCGTTTTGGATTTTGCCATTAATTGCCTGGCGTCAGGATTACACCATTCCTGTCTATATGATCTGGCAAGGTTTTACATCATTAAAAATGACGTTGATGGCATCAGCAATCCTCTTTATAATTCTTGCACCTCTTGTTGTTTTTCAAAAAAGATTAACTGCTCATCTGAATAAATTCAGGGGGATAGTACATTTCACTGGAATTCTATGCATTGTTTCGATAATCCTTTTGGCGGGTTATGGTCTGTTTCAGACCATTGGCACAGAAATTCAACTGGCAGCATTATCATCTGTTTCTGGATGGATAGTACTGATTGTATGGACAATATGGCTTGCGGGTATTGTTTTTTTTACACCACTGGGGCAAAAGGCATGTCAGCAGTATTATGACAATCAGTTAGAACCAGGCCTTTATTTCTGGATGATCTGGCTTTGCATAACAATGTATTTCTGTGCGCACTTTTTGAAAGTGCCGGATATCCGATTTTTACCGCCCATTCTCCTGATGATGTGCATGATTGTCTTTTCATTTTATGTGGGACAATATCTTTCGGCCTGGCCAACGAATGGACAGGTGATAACAGTACTATTCATTCTGTTATCCATTGTCATGATAGTCATTGGAAATGAACATCAATCGACAAAATGGTATACAGATACATTTAAAGGATATGAACATACCAGAAAATATGGAGATCTTAAACAGCTCACCCGGTATTTGCAAGAAACTGAAAAGGATCCCCTGAATGCCCCCCGAGTGGGATACGAAAAGTGCAATCGATATAGCCCCTATGGCGGTGATCGTGTATTTGAATCGTTGCACTTGTTTTCAGGGCGGCAAACCCTTGAAGGCATTCATTATTCATCATCCCTGGCCTCAAAATTCATTACATTTTTACAAACAGAATTCTCAAAAGACATCAAGACGCCCACGCCATATATTTTGTCTAAAATAGATCCAAACGCACTGGCTATCCATATGAAAATGGTTAATATGTCTCAAATTATCTTATTGTCGCCATCAGTCAAGGACATATTTGACAATGCCCGGCAGTTCATTCATGAAAAAGATGTCGGGGCATTTTCTTTATTTCGTCTGAAACAAGAAATGCCCGGCTACGTGTCAGTCCTGGCACACCCGCCTGTTTTGTATACTGGAAAGAAATGGTTGGATACTTTTTATCATCATTGGTTTAAATTTCCTGAAAACACAGATGTGTTCTTTGTGCCATCAGATTATGTCAAGCACCCGGAAGATCGGGCTGTTTTTCAGGGGAGTGTTGATCAGTTACCCACCACGCAATCCTTTTTGGATAAACCATATCAATGCAAGGCTCAAATTGAAGCACATCTGGAGCAAATGAAAATAAGCTTTCACACAAAAGCAATTGGTGTGCCCCATATAATTCGGGTATCGTATTTTCCCAATTGGGCAGTCAGGGGGGCGCATGGTGTTTATCCCATCAGCCCTCATTTTATGATGGTCATCCCTCGTGACACAGAGGTTGTCCTGACCTATTCTAGATGTTTTTGGGAGTTGATTGGATGGGCTCTCACAGGCTTTACACTGTCTGCCTTATTCTTTTCAACTGTGATGGATCCGCAAAATCGAATGAGTGAGTTTGGTCAATCTTTATGTCTGTTTTTCAAAAAACCATTGGAAAGGTTCAAACCAGGATTAATGGCACTGATTATTGTTTCGGGTTTTACATTGAGTATTTTGGGAGCCATGCACCGAAATTTGCCAGTCAGGACATACCTTGAAGGTATGGCGCTTTATCAAAAGGGAATACAACTCAAAGGACAAATGGACTTAAAAGAAGCTGACTTTGCTTTTGAGCATGCTATCAAACAAATCAATCAACTGTTTGAAAATAATCGGCTTTATGACCACCAAGATGTCATCAACTGCCGACTGATCATAGCAAAATGTTATACCCAATTAAAACAATACAAAGCCGCGCATGGGCAATACGACCGGATTATTAATGAATACCCATACTGCCGCTATATTGCTGAATCCCATGTTCAAAAATCAAGGTTGTTCAGAATTAATCGTAATCTCAATATGAGAACAGGAATTAGCGCTTTAAAACAACAGAAAAAGGGTGGAGATCGTTTCTTGAAACAGGCATTGAAACAAACCCAAAAAAGCATGGCCCAGTTGAAACTGGCAATAAAAATGGATGCTTTCAGTCATTGGGCCAGTACCGCAGAAAGTGAATTGAAAGAAGATCAACGCATTTTTGATACAATTGAAAAAAAATTAAATTGAAATAATCAGACTTGAATGTAGCTGTTGCGACAAAATATCGTCGTGGTTTTTAGATTAATCGTGCAATTACTTCCAATAGATTGCTTTGATCAAAATTACTTTTTACAATATAAGCATTGGCGCCGGCGTCAATGCCGCGCTTTCGATCTTCGGAAGATTGAAGGCTGGTGACAAGAACAACTGGGGTTTCTGCGCGTTGTTTGTCTTCTCTGATTTTTGCGGTCAGTTCAAATCCATTCATTTTTGGCATTTCAACATCAGATACCACCAGATCAAAATTACTGGATTTAAACTGTGTATAGGCATCCAATCCATCGACTGCTGTGGTGACCTCATAGTCAGCAGACTCCAGAATGTTTTGAATCAGCATGCGAGATGTAATGGAATCTTCGGCAACCAGTATGGATTTACCTTGTGTGACTTTGGTGTCATCATCCTCAGTAATAATGGGTTGGGTTGATGTCATCCTGCCTGATGACTTGATAAGATCATGAACATTCAACATGGGAACAACTTTTCCTGATCCCAGTATTGTTGCTCCGGCAATATTTTTGACACGGCTTAATTGTTTGCCCAGGCTTTTAACCAATACTTCCTGTTCACCTAAAACCGCATCCACCTGACAGGCAATATGCTTACCAGAAACTTCCAGCACAACAACAGGCATATGCTTTTGATTGTCAGGTTTTTCACCCAAAGGCATTTCCAGTAAATCTGCCAATGAAACAAAGGACAGGACTTCGCCTTCCAGGGTAATTGTTGCCTTGTTTTCCACTGTTTTGACAGATTTCGTCTCAACCCGCATAACGCGTTCAACATAGGTGACAGGGACAACAAACAAATTGTTTTGTACCTGTACGAGTATGCCTCTAGATGTTGCCAGTGTAATGGGAACCATCATGCGAAATAGTGTCTTTTGACCAAATTCACTTTCCACAGTCAACATGCCTCCCAATTTCTGAATACGTTCTTGCACTATGGAAAGCCCCAGCCCCCGACCAGATATCTGTGTAATTATTGGACTGGTTGATAATTCTGATTGAAAAATTAGGGATAAATTTTCTTTTTCTGTCAGTCGGTCTGCATCTTTTTCAGTAATCATGCCACGCTTGACTGCTTCACGTCGAACCCGATCCAAATCAATGCCTTTGCCATCATCTTCAACAATAATTTCAACCTTGTTGCCCAGTGTTTGTGAGATAGACAGGACCAATGATGCCCGCTCATTTTTTTGTAGTTTTTTTCGGATTTCAGTTGTTTCAATGCCATGATCCACTGCATTACGAAGCAGATGAACCAATGGATCTTTCAATTCTTCCAATATGCGTCGATCAATTTCAACTGAATTGCCAATAATTTTAAAATCAACTGTTTTGGCCTGCACACGACATAAATCGCGAACCATTTTGGGAAATATCTGTGACAAAGATGAAAAAGGAAGCATGGTCACTTTTTTCATATCATCTAAAACATCATCAATCATAATACTTAATGAGCGTTGATCCTTTTCCGAAACATCAATCATTTGTTTAATCCGCTGTTCCAGGGAACTGACATGTTTATGATTCCATTCAATAAATGTCTCCAGTTTTTTTAGATGTTCCAGATCTCTTTGGTCAATCAAACTATTATCACTGCGGGTTTTTCGTCGGATCCAACGAAAGGTGGATTCTCCATTGGCCCATTGTTTTTTCCAGGTGTCAAAGGAAAGCATGGTTTCCTTTAAGTTTTTCAAATGTTGCCCTGATGCCAGTTTGAGAGAAACAAGTTCCTCAACTTTCAAAAGCAATGAATCCAACTTGTGTGTTGAAATCCGCACACTTTCTTCAATACCATATGTATCTGTTTTTTGTGATGATGTGATTTTTTTCTGTTTATCCTGGGATTGAGAGGATGGGTTAGAAATAGACATACTGCCTTTGTCTGGTTTTTGATAGGGAAGGCTTTGATTTTTTTGGGATATTTGCTGTTCTGTTGTCAGGTTATTGTCTATCTGGTCATTTGTTCTTTCTTCATTAGGAACATGACTATCATTTATAATATCTATATCTGACTTGCTTTTTGGAACAGCGTATGATGTTGGGGCGTTGTCAAATTTCTTTGAATGGTCTGGTTCTTTTTCGGGTGAACTTTGATTCTTTTCTGTTGTTTGTGGTTGTTGTTTTTCTGTGTTTTTATTATCAAGGGCTGTGCCAGATTTTTTTTGTGGTTGTAAATTGTTCATGGGGTCATCGACACCCAGGCGAATATGTTCAAGAACTTGATAAATTTCATTAATTTGAGTCGAATGATTGCTATCAGGTTCAGTTAACAAGGTTTCAACCAGTTCCAGGCCTGAGTGGAATACATCAAACATTTCCGCAGAAAAAGAGATATCCTTCCGCTTCAACGATGAGAAAACATCTTCAAATGCCTGACACAAGGTTTCAATGTCTGAATAATTAACTGCCCGTGCAGCACCTTTCAGGCTATGGGCTTCACGAAAGACAATATCAAGAGTTTCCTGACTGCTATCTCCCAGTTCAAATGCTTTTTCCAGATTGAGCAGGCTTGATGAAATGGATGCCAATCGTTCTGAAGCCTCCATTTTGAATGCTGCCCGCAATTTCTTGAGCAATTCATCTTCTCTCATATAGTTTACCTTAAGGTTAAGGTTATACTTGTTAAGTAAGTGATCATAAATTTTCGGGTAGATCGTAGTAAATATTTTGTTATTCGTCTGGTTGGTCGAATCTTATGTTCGCCTCGAACAAAAATCAAACCTATGAGCAAAACCAATGTAGGGGCGAACCTTGTGTTCGCCCTCCGGACAAAAACCAGAATCAAACCTATGTTCGAGAATGATTTAGAAACGTTTGCCTCGGGCATAGGTTCGCAAACGATTGTTGTTCGGAGGGCGAACTCAAGGTTCGCCCCTACATTGGTTTCGGACATTGGTTGGCGGTCGTGCTGGAACCAGAATTTTTCAATACCATGCGGTCGAGTCGAACATAGTCCGGAAGGTTATACTTTTATCTACCCGAAAACTTATGATCGCTTACTTCGTTGTTAATTGTCAGTTATCAGTTGTCAGTCATCGACAACTGATAACTGACAATTAACAACAACTAGCTACTAACAACTAACAACTAACAACTAACAACTAACAACTAACAACTAACAACTGGCAAATAACAACAACTGACTACTCAACAAAATCCGATATCAATTCATTGAGTCCAGTAGTAATAAACACATTGGGATTTTCAGATAACAATCGCTTTGCTAAATGAATAACAGCCGGTTTCACAGCAATTAATGGATCTGCACCCGATGCATATGCCCGCAATCTGTTTTTCAGCCAGGAAATTCTTTGTGAAGCATCATTAGAAAAACTTTTTTCTCGAGCGATACGTTCTGCAAATGCTTTCAGTTCATTTGGAAATGCTGTATCAAAGTCTTGTTTTTGTTTTATTTCTATATAATCCGGGAGGCATTTGGCACTATCTGACAGTCGTATATGAATTCTTTCAAGACAGGTATCATAAATTTGGGCAGCAACCTTTTTTGCAACGCTCATGGCAGCATTGCGATCATTTTTGGCGTCCCATTGATCACCTTCGATATCAACATATAATTTAAGCTTGGGCTCGGTTCCTGAGGGGCGAATGACCACTTGTGTACCTGCCATTCTAAACATCAACAAATTGCGAGATAATTGATCTGTCTGGCTTTTTACAGGCCCCATGACAGATTCATCCAGGTAATCTGCAAAATGAGTAACAGGTCGTCCGGCCAATGTTGAAGGTCTGATTTCACGAAGTGATGACATCATTTTGGCAATAGCATCGGCGCCTTCAATCCCTTTTAAAACGATTGATCGTGCTGCATTGGCATAATTACCGCATTCAAGATGCAAGGTTGTGAGATAGTCCGGCAGGCACATATTGTCTTGAATCAATAATGTCATGATTTCACTCAGAATCAGTCCCGCACCGGCAGCATCTTTATCCCGAATATCAGGAGTCAATAAAATGCCATGACTTTCCTCTGCGGCAAGAACCAGGTCTTGTGGTGATACTGAAATATCATGAAACTTTCCTTGTTTTTCAAGGGTTTCAAGAACATGTGCGATGTATTTAAATCCCACCAGCAAATCCCCAATAATGGGACAATGGGCTTTTTTGGCAATATTCTCCAAAGTTCGGGTCGTGACCAGGGTTTTGATAATTAAACCCTTTTTTTGAGGTCCCCTTTGTTTATCCAAAATAAGATAATAGGCGATGATTGATGCAATATCATTACCTGTGATATATTGCCATTGTTTATCTGAATTTTTGGCAAACAAACCAATTCTATCAGCATCTGGATCTGATGATAACACAATGTCCCCTTGCTGCTTATCAGCAAAAGATAAAGCCGGTTCAGCAGCCTCAGGAACTTCAGGATTGGGAATACGAGATGGTACATTGGTAAAAGTGCCATCAAAATTGGCATGGGGGGCATAGAGTTGAACACTATAGCCGGCTGCCCTCAAGACTTCACCAACATTACTGTCTCCTGTGCCACACAATGGGGTATAAATAACTGTTGGCGACTTTTCTATGTGAACATTTTTAACAGTCAGATTGGTCTGAATGTAGGCATTATGAGAGGCTTTGGGAATATCAAGAATCAAACCACTGTTTCTTGCGTCATCAAAGTCCATTCGATTGACAGTAATGGTATCGTTATTCATGTAGTCTGACAGACGTTCATCATCCGGCGGAATATCCTGCGCTGCCTCTGGATTATAAAATTTGAACCCATTATCATCCGGATGATTGTGTGAAGCACTAACATTGATACCACCGAGTGCCTGGTAGTATTTAATTAAAAATGATAACTCTGGTGTTGATAAATAAGCGGTTTTATCGTTCTGAGGTGTCGTATAAACAGTAAAGCCATTGGCAGCATAGATTTCACAGGCAATTCGCCCAAGGTCACGTGATGAAAGATTGAGAATGGGATGGCTTTCCGGCAAAAACGAGAATACGCCGCCAATATCTTCAAAAATTCGAACATCATAGGCAACAATCACTTTGGGACTGCCAGAACAGTCGAAGTGATCTTTCATAAAATTGCAATGTCCTTGAACTGACAGGGCTACAGTTCCTGGATTAATACGATTGGGCCCATAACCGACACGACCTCTTCGACCGCCGGTGCCAAAAGGGAGACGTTGATGAAAGGCATCCAGGAGTATATCTGATTTATTGAACTCAATGTGCGACAGAATTGCCGCATACTGGTCAGCAAACAAAGGGTTTTGAAGCCATTGATCAATAAAGCTGATCGCCTGATCAATTGCAGCCTGATTCTCAGAAATTTGCCCAAAAGCTTTTCTGAGTTTCTCAGACGCTATTTCTGTGCCATTCATAAGATGTCTCCTGATTCCTGACAATAGTGTTAACTTAATCTGTTCTTATTGAAATTGGATACAGAAAATGATCCAATTGCAATGACCATTGCCTATTTCCTGGCCAATTGTATGGTTCGAAGATGGGTCTCAATGTTACTAAATCCAAGATAGTCTCTGTATTCCTTTTCTAACAGACTCAGTTCATCTTCCGCAAACATTCCCATTTCATAAGATAAGGTATAGATATTATCTATAATATCTTTTTCTCGGGTTTTTTCTTTCTTATGAATGTATTCAGTAACTGTTCCGAGTTCCAGTAAGCCTTGGACTGCCATTTCCGGATATGTTTCTGCCTCTTCACCTGTAAGTTCTTCTAATATGGATTCTGGATCAAAATTCATACTTTTAATATCTCCTCATAGTTTTTCCACTGTTGTATATAGTGGAATAATAATTATTATTTCCCAACAGACTGTTCTGAAAAAATTTCTGTGGGTACAATCATTTTTCAGATACCTGACTGTATCTGAAATTCATTTGCAATCTGATCTGCATAATTTGATATTTGCTTGCTATTTTTACCTTCAATCATAATCCTGACTTTATTCTCTGTGCCGCTATAGCGAATAAGAGTTCTTCCATCTGTACCCAGTTTGTCAGTAATATGATTGATGATATTCATAATTGATGGCATTGTTTGAAAATCTCGCTTTTCCCGAACAGGTACGTTACGAATGACTTGTGGGTAAAACGAAATACATTGCTTGAGTTGCGCAAGTGGTTTTCCGGTCTGCTGCATGATATTTAATACCTGAAGCGCTGCAATTAAACCATCACCAGTGGTAGACTGATTTTTAAATATTAAATGTCCGGAAGCCTCGCCTCCCAGTTTTAAATCCGCGTCGCGCATTTTTTCTATAACATATCGATCACCATTCAATACCCTTATCACATTTCCCCCATATTGTCGAATGGCTTCATCAAGTCCCATGTTACTATACTGCGTTGCTACAATTGCTTTTTGATACAGTTGATTGGTTTCTAGCATAAAACGACCACAAATTGCAAGAATATGATCGCCATTTAGGGATTCTCCATGATGGTCGCACAAAACGACCCGATCCGCATCACCATCAAATGCGATTCCAATATCCGCTTTTTTTTCAAGAACTGTTTTCTGAAGAGATTGTGTCGCCATTGCACCGCAATTATTATTAATCAATGTCCCATCTATTTGATCATGGATCATTGTCACCGAGTCGCTAAAGGATTCAAAAACAGATTGAGCCACAGTAGATGCTGCACCATTAGCACAATCAATAACCATTGAAAATGGCAGTGATTGATGTGGAATCGATTTTTTAACGTGTTCAGTGTAAACATGATGGGCATCATCATTCCTATGAATGCGACCAAAGTTGTTAAGCGTATCATTTTCCCAGAATTTTGCAAGTATTAATGATTCAATTTCTGATTCAAGATGGTCTGGCAGCTTGTATCCATCTGAGGAGAAAAGCTTGATGCCATTATCTTGGGGTGGATTGTGTGAGGCTGAAATCATAAAGCCTGCATCTGCTTTAAGCACCCGGGTCAAACAGGCCACTGCCGGTGTGGGAAGAATGCCTGTCAGAATGACATCAAATCCAGCTGCACATATACCCGATGACAGGGCTGCTTCAATCATATCACCGGATGTTCGAGTGTCTTTACCAATGACAATTTTTTTACGAACCTCTTTTTTGTCAGATAATATTGCACATGCTGAAAGCCCTAAGGCCTGTGCAATATCGACAGTCATGGGAAACTTATTGGCTTTACCCCGAATACCATCTGTTCCAAATAATTTTTTCATAGGTTACACTCTAACAATGTTTATTGCCTTATTATAGGTTGAATTAACAATGCGTTGAAGCCAATTGATTCCAATGGTTCGCGTATTTTCATCTAAGGATTGAATGCTATCCAGATAGGACGATGTTTTGATACTAGCAAGTTCTTCAAGAAAGTTATCACGTAAGTGATCAGACGAGGAAGGTGGCATGGCATCAAGAAATACTTCAACAAATGGGGTGCAATTGTCGAATAGGCATTGTTTTGCATCAATAACAGGACTCTTAGCGCCTGACAGGGAGTGAAATGCTTGAATAGAAGCCGGCATTTTTTCACTTAAACGTTTCATTTGTTTGGTACGTTCTTGAAGCGCATTTTCAATGGTTTCACATAAACCCTTTTGCAGGGCTGATGTCAACAAATCAATGGCCCATAATTTCCGAACATAATAATACCAATGAGATAATGCAACAATATTGGCCATATAGAAGGCATTATTTTCAACAATGCGATTCACATTTTGATACAAACCTCGGGTAAACCCTATTGATGCATGACGCATGGCGCCATCCATGACGAGCTGGTCTTGTTTGACAATATCCTTTCGATAAACACTTCCAGCCACAATCACTGTACCATAAGCAATGCGGCATGGGCCAACAAGGCCGCCCTGTCCGCCTAGAAAAATGGGTGCTTGTTGAAGCATCACGCCATTGGGAACATCGCCAATCAATGATGCTGTTGCTTTGTCCTGATTGGGGGTATAGTTAAAATGGATGTATGAACTGCCAACTTCACTGTGATTGCTTTTGTCTGTTCCACCGGCCATCAGGCAATCGCAGAAATTGATCAGGCTGCCCAGGGTAACAAAAGGCATTAATATGGTTTGTTTCAAACCGACTGTATGGGCTCCACTGGCGTATTCTTCAAGTATGGTTCCTTTTCGCACATGTGCACCTGAGCCCATTTGTGCATGATCCAGAAATACTGCTCCATCGAAAAAACCACCTTTCAGATGAACATTGGCACCCACATGGCAGTTTTTGATTGTGGCAGGGGCTTCTTCTCCAATTGTCGTGCCTGAAAGAATCAGTGTTTTCTCACCATATAGTTTACATCCAGTATGAATGGTGACATTTTTGCTGGATATGCGATCAGGGTTGACTTCTGGGCCAATTTCTATGCTTTGGGGGCAGGGAATCTTGACACCTTTTTGTATCAAACCTTCTATTGTAGAATGATGAATTTTGTCTGGCATAATTATTTCCTGTCAGGTTGTATTCTTAATTGCCTTAAGGCCTGACTCAAAAGCAACTAAATTAACATCAACAAATGCTTTTTTTACTGTTTTCCGAACAGCATCTCGCATTTGCGTTTCAGATAAAGGGATAAGTCCTGTTGCAGTCAATGCACCCAAAAGCACAACATTCACCGAAAGAATATTTCCCGCTTGACACGCCAAATCAGTGGCATTTAAACAATACAATCGCTTTGTTTTACGTTGAATTAAATTTTGGGTCAACTCTAAATCTGGATATTCGCCTTTACCAATATTGACAGTAAAGGGCGGCAAAGGATTCATATTGGTAATGACTGATGCATGTTTATTGCATTTTTTTAAGGCTCTGAGTGTTTCTGATGGCTCAAAGCCAATCAAGATATCAGCTTCAAAATCGGAAATAATTGTGCTGCGTGCATTTCCAAAAATCAATGCAGATTCAACCACGCCACCGCGTTGTGCCATGCCATGAATTTCACTCATGCCCACAGGTATATTTGCCGCCATGGCGGCTTCACCCAATATGCGGGATGCCAAAAGGTTGCCCTGCCCCCCCACTGCTACAATAATTAATCGAACAGGTTTCATATTACGACTCCTTAACCGGTACAATTGCATTTTCAGGACAAATCTGTACGCAAACAGCACAACCCACGCATTGAGCGGGATTGATTTTGACACAATCATTGTCAATATAAAAAGCAGGACATGCCAATTCATTGATACAAATGCGATGATTTTTGCACCGGCTGGTGACCTGAAAGGCCCGCTTTTTTCTTTTTTTGTTGATCAGCGTACAGGGCTCTTGTGAAATGACAACAGATACACCATCAAATTGAAATGCTTCTTTAAAAGCGTCAATGCTTTTTTTCACCTGATAGGGATGAATGATTGCAATGTGGGGAACACCTATTGCTCTCACCAGTTTTTCAATGGAAATCTGTGTATAACCATCAAGTTGCCATTGTGACATATCCACGCCTGGATGGGGTTGATGGCCGGTCATGGCAGTAGTGCCATTGTCTAAAATGACCAGTGTCAGCTGATGGTGATTAAAAACTGCATTGATCAATCCAGGAATTCCTGAATGAAAAAAAGTTGAATCCCCAATAAATGCCACAATTTTTTCATCCAATGCTTTTGAAAACCCACATGATGTCCCAACTGATGAGCCCATACAGATTAGATAGTCGGCCATATTTAAAGGTGGCAGAACACCCAATGTATAGCAACCAATATCTGTGGGATAAACTACTGGCCTATCCAGTGCCCTGGAGGCCTGTTTTACTGCATAGAATGTTGCCCGATGACTGCATCCTGCACACAAATTGGGTGGACGCCCTGGAATTTCGGGCACATCACTTGTATCTAAAATGGTTTGCTTTGAACCTGGTAAACCAAAATATTGGGTGATCACTGAACGAACAATCCCAGGTTCCAATTCATACAGGCGTGAAAACAAATGCTCCCCTTTGCCATTAATGGGAATGACGCATCCCATTTCCTGAGCAATAGACTTGATCTGCGTTTCCAGCCAGGGCTCGCCTTCTTCTACAATCAATACTTTATCGCAGCTATTGATAAATGATTTAATTGTATCCTGGGGTAATGGATGGGAAAAACCAATACGCAACACTCTAATTTTGCGGGAAATATCCAAATCAGTGATAGCATCGGATACATAATTAAAGCTGACACCATTGCAAACAATCCCCAATGATCCTTCACCTGTGGTAATATTCCACTTTGAATCGTTGGACACTACCTCTGCTTTTTTAATATTTTCAAGCAGTTGTACGTGTAACTTTCGTGATACCGATGGAATGGCAACCTTATGAAAGGGATCTTTAACAAAGGTTCCCTGGGATTTTATACTTTGAATGGGCGCCAGTAGAACCGGGCCAGAGGAATGATTAATTCGTGTGGTGGTTCTCAAAATAACCGGTTCTTTGAGTTTTTCAGACAAATCAAAGGCATATTTTGTCATGGCGCGGGCTTCATCAATAGATGATGGTTCCAACATGGGTAAGCCACTCAGGAGAGCATAATACCGATTGTCCTGTTCATTTTGGCTGGAAAACATTAGGGGATCATCTGCACTGACAATAACCATCCCCCCATTAACGCCGATGTATGCCAGTGTCATTAATGGATCTGCCGCAACATTTAATCCCACATGTTTCATTATACACATACTTCGAACACCAGATGCAGCCGCTGCAGCCGCAACTTCCAGGGCAACTTTTTCGTTGGTGCTATACTCGAAATATAGATCGGTTTCCTGTGATATTTGAAATAAATTGAGGGATATTTCCGATGAAGGCGTTCCTGGATAGGTAGCGCCAACACACAGTCCGGCTTCAATTGCGCCGCGAGCGATGGCTTCATTACCAGATAGTAATTTTGTTTTTCCAGGATTTTCAGTCAATAGTTTATGAGTCATTGATATTCCTTGAAACAATACTGATTAGATAAGTCAATTATTTTTTTATACATGATTATTTAAAGAATGAATGTATAGCAAATTTTGGTGATTGTAAAGTAAAAACTGACTCGTTACGAAATGATTAGAGTGTAACCAAAATAGAATATTTGATTTTCAAGTAATTTTTATTGTCTATTGAGGATGTTGAAACAAACTCGCTTTAAATCTCTTGACAACACACAGTTTTACCAATAAAGAGAAATAAACTGAACTGTTTCCCTGAATTGAGGGCGCATCCAGCCAATGGGGAAGCGCCCCTGAAATGAGTGAAAAATACACACAAGGAGGTATTCTATGCGCAAACCGCACTCTTCTCCAATGTATGCCCGGTCCTGCCTAAATTCATATTCCGAAGGATCCGCTGTGAATAAATCATCGGCCAAAACGCAATCTAAAAAAAAATGGACACTAAAAGATATTAGAAACCATCAAGACAAAATGGCCGATGGTATCATCGCCTGGGAAGAAGTCTGGGAAGTTCCTGGAAAATATTCTGTTAAAGAGTACTACAACATGATGGACGAGGATTGTCATTGGGAGCTTATTGAAAACAAAATCGTAGTCCATTCACCTGCAGGTATGGAACATCAGGACATTGTTGGAAGTCTCTATGCATTGATTCGTACACATGTTACTATCAAAGGATGGGGGATTGCATACACTGCCCCTGCCGGTCTTGAAATTAAAGGGTTGAATAACAAGTTTGAACCCGATATTTTTGCAATCAGTCAGGAAAAGGCCAACTATGTAAAAGGCTCATATTGTGAGTATGTACCCGAGCTGGTAATTGAAGTCGCCTTGACCAAAAAAGCGTTAAATTATATTCTTGAACAAAAACACAAAAAGTTTGTGGATTATGCCAGTATCGGGATTTTAGAGTATCTGGTAATATATGCACCCAAAAAAGGCAAGGTGAAATATTTCCATTACGAAAATGTTAATGGCAAATTCGAGAAAAAGGAGAATCAAGATGTGGTTTATCTCCAAACCATTGATTTATCCTTTCCATCAGATCTAATCGAGAATCGTGAGTATTGGCGGCAATCGATAATTGATGAGTTTATGGGTTCAACAGTGGTTCAAAAGATTGATCCTAAAATTCGGGTCAATGGGGTGGATCCCAAAATTCGGGTCAATGGGGTGGATCCCAAAATTCGGGTTGGTGATATTCCACCGAAAACGATCGTTGAATTTGTTTCACAAAAAACATTAGCCCATCATATGGATCCAAAAGTTCGTGTGAATGGTGTTGATCCAAAAGTTCGTGTGAATGGTGTTGATCCAAAAGTTCGTGTGGATGGTGTTGATCCAAAAGTTCGTGTGGATGGTGTTGATCCAAAAGTTCGTTTGGATGGCATTGATGCCAAAACAAAATTGGATAGCATGAGTCTTGAGGAAATTAAACAGTACCTTGCAGAACATGAGAAATAAAGTTGAACGTTGTATCTGAGTTGAGGGCGCATCCTACAAATGGGGAAGCGCCCATGAAATGTGTAAATCATATCATCGTCCCACTTTGGTCTTTCCTGGCGTAGAGATTGACTTCTCGTTTTAAATAGATGAAGTTGCAGGCGATGTCTTTACGCGAATATAGTTTTCCAGCCGATCCATTCCTTCAGCAATATTTTCAATGGAATTGGCATATGAAAACCGAAGGTAACCTTCAGCGTTTTTCCCAAAATCTATGCCAGGCGTCACTCCCACATGAGCCTTTTCCAGGATATTGAAAGCCAGTTGATAGGAATCATCGGACAGATGTCTGGCATTGACAAATACATAAAACGCACCAGTCGGCTCCACTGATATTTCAAAACCCATCTGACGCAATCGTTGAATCATGTATTTTCGGCGTTTATTATAAATGGCTTTCATGTTTGTGATATCATCATGGGCATCTTTCAAAGCTGCAAGACCGCCAATTTGTGCGACAGAATTGGCTGAAATCAAAAAATTCTGCTGCAAAATCTGCATGGGACGAATAAACGTTTTTGGGGCGATCAAGTATCCCAATCGAAGTCCTGTCATGGCGTGAAGTTTGGAAAAGCCATTTAAAACAAAGACATCATCACGATATTCCAGAATGGAATGTTCTTTACCTTCATAAACCAGACCATGATATATTTCATCAGATATAATGTGTATGGGGAGACTGGCAATTTCTCTGAGACAAGATTCTGACAATAATGTTCCGGTTGGATTGGATGGAGAATTGATAAATATCGCCTTTGTTTTTTCAGTGATTGCCGCCTGAACACGTTCAATTTGAAATTCATATTTTTCTGACTCATAAACCGGAACTGTCAAAGGTTTTCCTCCGACAAATTTGATAAAATTGGGATAACAGGCATAATGTGGATCAGACAGAATGACCTGATCATCATTTTCAAGCAATGCGGCAAATACGATGAGCATGGCTGGTGATGTTCCCGATGTTACCAGTACCTGATCTGGATGAACTGTCACACCATAGATTTCTAAATAGTGTTGACAAATGGCTTCACGCAATTCAATCATTCCCAGGCTATGTGTATAATATGTTTGACCATCCTGGATCGCCTTGCATATGGCATCTTTGACACAGGCAGGAATATCAAAATCAGGCTCTCCAACTTCCAGATGAATAATGTCTATTCCTTCATGTGCCATTTCATCAGCACGTTCCAAAACATCCATCACAATAAATGGGGTCAGTTCTTTAATTCGATTTGAAATCATATAGGTTCCTTATTCTTCGCGCTTTTCTATGAAGAATTTTGTGTTAATAATTTAAGCTGGTTCTTTTGATAATAGGCCACCTGGCCATCTTTGATGACAATTTTTGGTTTGCGAATTGTTTTCAAATGGATCAAAGGGTTGTCATGAACAATTACCAGGTCTGCCAGTTTTTCTTGTTCAATACTGCCAATGCTGTTTTCCATTCTGAGTATTTTTGCATTATTTATTGTTGCAAAACGAATGATATCTTCATTTGCAAAGCCGATGCGGGATAATAATTCCAATTCCAAAAACATCATTCCAGGATAAATGAATGGTACGCCGGCATCAGTACCACATCCAATCAAGACGCCGGCATCATGCATTTGTTTCAGATGATCTGGGCCATAACGCAACGCACCAAAAAATAGTTCTGGATTGGACTGGATAATGCCTTTTTGATACATTTCTCTACAGGAATACTGCTGAAAGAGGGTCAGTGTTTTTTGATTGTCCTGATGAATTTCAGGCTCGACAAAATTGTTGTGAGCGGCATAAATATAATTGCGGCGATTTTTTAGCTCGTTCATTATAAAGTCGGTGCGATATTGATCTGGCAGTTCAGTCATGGCTTCCTCAGCAGAAAATATTTGTGCCATGATCATGGTGGGCACGATAGCGCATTTCTTTTGGGCCATTAATTGAATTTCTCTGGCACTGAGGGTGGCATCCCCAATGGTATGTTCCATTGAATGGATGCCATGATGCAGTGCCCGATCAAATCCATATTTTGTTAGAATGTGACCGGCAACTGGAATATTGTTTTGTTTTGCCAATCGGAAAATAATGCGTAAATCCTCCTGTTCATAGGATGGAATACGATTTTTGCCGCAAAATATGGATTGTTCATCCATTGTCAGTTTGACAAATGATGCTCCAACCACATTTTTCTTAAATTTTTCTACAAGATCGCGCGTGCCTGTATACCATAAATTGGACTTGCCGGTCATCCAGGTTAAGTAAGGTGCTAACAGGGAGATATCTTTTAAAAAAATATCTGGATGGCCGCCATATGCATTGGTAATGGCATTACAATATTTTACCCGAGGGCCAGGAAACTGGCCATTATTGACTTTTTCCAGCATATTTTTCAACACCAGGGGCAGTGCTCCCATATCCCTGACAGTTGTAACACCGCTTTGAATCTGCTGGACAAAATTACGTTGAATCTGTCGATAATTGGTCATGAGACGTGTCAGGCTGTATTTCATGGCTGATGGCATGGTTGTGTGGCAATGGGCATCAATTAAGCCTGGTAGCACATACTGGTTTTGGATATCAATTTCAGTGGTGTCATAGCTGTGATATGGCTTATGTTTGGTAATGCGAACAATCATTTGATTGCGGATCATGATTGTTACATTTTTGATAATTTTTCCTGTTTTTACATCCACAATATTGCAGTTTCTCAGGTTGAGACCCTTGGCATAGTCAATATTGGGCAGAGTTTGCACCTTTAGGCCTGAGCAAGCCGGTATTAAGCCTGCAAAGGCAAGACTTGCGGCGGTCAAACACGATTTTTGTAAAAAATTTCTACGTGTTAGATGATCTGGCATTTTGTTTACCCTAAACATGTCGCAAGGAACGTAGGTATGGCCCAATAGCACCAATACCATTTTCCTCCATGACTTTAATTGTCTGTGTGCCAACAACAGCAATATCCACTTTTCCGGTCAAAAAATCAATATCTGCACGATCCTTGACACCAAAGCCCAAAGCAATGGGCAAATCAGTGGCAGCACGACAGCGCCTGAGATAGTGTTCCAAATCATTGGAAAAGGCTGTACTTGCACCTGTGACACCTTTTCTTGCCACACAGTAAATAAAATCTGATGCATGACTGGCGATTAATTTCATTCGTTCATCAGATGTGGTTGGCGCATAAATAAAGACAATTGACTTATCTTTTTCTTTAAACTTCTCAATATATTCCATCCCTTCTTCAGGAGGCAAGTCAGGAATAATCGCGCCTGCAACATTGATATCAACCATGTGGGAAAGAAGGGAATCAATACCATACTTATGAATAATATTCACATAGGTCATATAATAAAAAGGAATAGAGTATTTGTGGGTCATTCTGGCGGTAAATTCCAGGCAGTCTTTGACAGTCACTCGGTTTTCCAAGGCGACTTGATTGGCACGAAGAATAACCGGACCATCAGCAATAGGCTCAGAAAAAGGAATTTGCAGTTCAATCAAATCGACGCCAGCATCAACCATTTCATCCACAATTCTTTCAGATTCATCAATTGATGGATACCCCACAACCATATGGGTCATCAACAAGATGCCTTTTTTTTCTTTTTGTGTGGCAACATAATTTTTAAACATGATATTCCCTCGCTTTTTCGGCAATGTATGATTTCCATTGTTCATCTTCAAATGCTTCAGCAATGGTAAATATATCTTTATCACCGCGTCCGGACATATTGATAATAATCGTTTCATCTGATGACAGATTGGGCGCATCTTTAAATGCCTGAACAAAGGCATGGGCCGATTCCAAAGCTGGAATTAACCCTTCTTTTTCAATTAATAATAGCGCAGCATCTAAAACATCAGCATCTGTAGCAGATGCGAACTGAACGCGTCCAGATTCATGAAAAGATGACAATATGGGTGAAACGCCAATATAATCCAGGCCTGCGGAAACACTGTGAGTTTCACGCATCTGGCCATCATCGTTTTGGAGAAAGTATGTTTTGTATCCCTGAGCAATGCCAATGGAGGATTGTGATGAACTCAAGCGTGATGCATGGTATGATGTTTCAGGTCCAAGCCCGCCGGCTTCAACCCCAATCAGTTGGACATTGGGGTCATGAATAAATCCCAAAAAAATCCCCAATGCATTGGATCCGCCACCCACGCATGCATAAATCCGATCAGGCAATTTCTGAATTTGCTCCAGAATCTGGTGCCGTGCTTCAAAACCAATAATGGATTGAAATGCTGACACCATCTCAGGAAATGGGTGCGGCCCGCAGGCTGTGCCCAAAACATAATGGGTATCATCCATATTTGTCACCCAATCTCGGAATGATGAATTAATGGCATCTTTGAGTAACTGAGTGCCATCCTTGACAGGAACGACTGTTGCGCCCAGTCGCTGCATCCAGAAAACATTTGGGCGTTGTCGGATAACATCGATCAGGCCCATATAAACTGTACATTCAAATCCAAATTTTGCAGCCATGGTCGCTGTGGCAACACCATGTTGACCGGCACCGGTTTCGGCAATTACCCGCTTTTTGCCCATTTGTTTGACAAGCAGTCCCTGGCCCATCACATTGTTTGCCTTGTGCGCACCAGTATGATTCAAATCTTCGCGTTTGATATAAATGGATGGTCCCCCAAAATGCTTTGTCAGATTTTGAGCAAATGTCAGTGGGGTGGGACGACATGAATAGTTTTGCATCAATTGAGTATATTCCCGCCAAAACTCATGATCTTTTCGGACACTGTAGAACGCATCATTGAGTTCATCAAATGTTGCTGTGAGTACTTCAGGTACAAAAGCGCCGCCAAATCCATTGTAGTATCCTTTTTGATTAAATTCAGTTGATAATAGCCTTGGAATGAAAGATTCTCCAAAGTCTTTGTAAATGTCATTATGGTTCATTGAAATTCCTCCAAAAAATAGTTTTCTATGTGCCAAAAGATGGACAATTGTTAATGGAATTTTTCAAGGTGTCGCTATCCGAATGAACATACCGAGATGTTGTTGACAGATTGGCATGTCCCAACAAATATTGAATTGTTTTAATGTCCTCGCCTTGCTTTAAATATAGCGTAGCACCACTATGTCGCAATAAATGCGGACCACATTTTCGCTTACTGATGGACGCTTTTTTCAAAGCATTGGTTACCACGTTTCTGGCCTGACGAATGGTCATTTGCCGGCCATGTGTTGATACAAATACCCAGGGGACTTTGTCGGCATTCTTGAAATTAACCCGCTCGTCAAACCAGTTGTTAAAGCGATCCACAAGATCTTCATTTAAAGGCAGCCGGGCAATTTTTCCCCCTTTACGCTTGACCCAAACCTGTCTTTCATTCAAATGCACATCAGTTTTTACTAACTGGATGGCTTCCGCAACACGCATGCACAGAACAGTAAACAGGGATAGCAAAAGTATATTTCGATCAACAAGCTTCTCACTGGTGTTGTTTGTTTCAGCATAAAACAGTCGATTAATTTCTTCAAGACTTAAAAAATCACCTTCAGGCAGAAAAGTACGCGGCTTTTTGATATTTGCAACCAGGTTATCCAAAATAAGACCTTCAGTAACCAGATAATCGAAAAAAGCTGTCATAATCATCATAATTGTTTTTTTGCTGTTATTTTGTATCGTTAAACTACCCAGGTACGTAATGACAAGATGTTTTTTGATTTCTGTCACCCCTTGAATTTGCTTGTTATGACAGTATCGCATAAAACGTACCAGTTCGCATCGTCGATTAAAAACAGATGTAGCACTCAATGTGCCAATGGATTGACTGTACGCCAGATATTCCTCAATCGCTTCGTTAATGGAAATTTGTCTATCTGGTATAAATTGAATCACCTCTGACATATATAACCCTTTAGAGTGCCTGGTCCAATGTAATATGTAAAGGGACAAGGTGGATATGTGCCTGTATGGGTTGGGTGGGTTTTAATTCCCATTGAATGACTTGTACATTTTTATTTATATGGGTTTGAATCTGGTTGACAATGTTTTGGGTATTGATAATGCGATGTCTTTGGAATACCTGAGGAAGGCCATATGTGACACTGCATGCCAGGCATTTTTCGGGTCTTTGTGTTAATTCAAAGGCAAAATGAAGGGTTTTATCTTGGGTTCCTTGATAGATCAAGCGGATATCGTAAGCCCCTTCTGATGCATCCCCAAACAATGCTTCAAAAAATTCATTGGTTTTTTCTGGCGGAAATATTTTATTAAGGATATCCTGGGTGAACAGTGGTGATACCTGTTGGTTTTCTTTTAACATCTTTTGTTAGACTCCTTTTATTGTAAGAGTGTAACCAAAATAGACTGAATTCCGGGGACATGACCTTATTTCTTGACATAAAATCTTATAATATAACATTTTATATCAAAAATAAGGTCATGTCCCCGGAATTCAGTCTATTTTGGTTACACTCTATTGTAAATCGAATTTGTGAACATTATTAACATACCTTGTGCAATTTTTCAAGCGCTGTTCGATGGCCTGGGATAAAACCAATAACTATGCGGCATATAAATTGCAACTTTTTCGTACACAAAATATTGTGTTAAAACAAGAACCTTCCATTTTGGGGAAATGCACCTTATGAGGAGTAAGTAGTCATGTCAATAAACAGAAATGTTTGCTCAAATGAACGAATTATATCTGTGCTAAAATCAACCGAAGAATTAAACGCACTCAAAGATGTGGATGCAATACTGGATCAAATTTTGTTTGAATCCAGAAAAATTTGCAATGCTGATGCCGGGTCAATTTTTTTGGTAAAAGACAACCAATTGGTTTTCAGTTATGTTCATAACGATACCCTGTTTTCAGCCAATGAAACCAATGCAGAATTATACATGGACGTTCGCGTGCCAATTGATAAATCATCAATTGTTGGCTATGTTGCGACTTCAGGTCAACCATTGCATATCAAAGATGCTTACCAAATTGATACAACAAAACCTTATAGTTTTAATCCATCCTATGATAAAAAATCAGGATATCATACACAATCCATTTATACCCTTCCTTTAAAAGACTTTGATACCAACATTGTGGGGGTAATGCAGTTGATCAATGCACAAAATGAACGTGGAGAAATAATTTCATTTTCAGAAGAAGATCAAATGTTGGCTCCTTTATTTGCCGGTAATGCATCCATTGCCATTGAACGTGGCAAAATGAATCGTGAATTGATTCTGAGAATGGTCAAAATGGCTGAATTAAAAGATCCCTCAGAAACCGGTCTTCATGTTCAGCGTGTTGCTGGCTATACTGTGGAAATATATACTTGCCTGGCCCATAATCGGGGTATTGATATTCAAACCATCCGGAAAAACAAAGATTTGATTCGATTGGCATCAATGCTTCACGATGTTGGCAAGGTGGGGATTACAGATTTAATCTTAAAAAAACCGGGTACATTGACAGATGAAGAATACTCGGTGATGAAATGGCATACTGTCTATGGCGCACAACTCTTTGTCAATACAACGTCAAGTCTGGATCGTATGGCACGAGATATCGCATTGAATCACCATGAAAAATGGGCAGGGGGGGGCTATCCTGGAAAAATTTCAGAGGATTCTGGTAAAGACTTTCAAATGGGTGAACCCAAACAAGGTAAGGAAATTCCTTTGGAAGCGCGAATAACCGCTTTGGCAGATGTTTATGATGCCTTATCATCCAAACGTTCCTATAAAGATCCCTGGCCTGAAGAAAAAATATTGAACATTATTGAAAAAGATACTGGCAGCCATTTTGATCCTGAAGTATCAAAGGCTTTTTTTCAGATTCATGATGTTATTCTTGCCATTCGTGAAAAATATAAAGATCAAGAAACCATTGAACAAGAAGAAATCATTAAATAATTCTTTTGATAAACATTCGTGATTTTGGGGACTGTTTCTGCCTTTTTGCATATTGAGCAGGGCTTTTTGGCAAAAAACCCATATTTACAAAAATTTTTTGCAATAATGGATTTTGTGTTAATGAAATAATTGTTGAGACCCCCCTGATTGTCATTTCTTGTTGAAACGCTTGAATAATAAATTGACCAATCTGTTGTTTGCGAAATCGAATAGATACTGCTAAAGACCCCAATTCTACTGTATTCTGATCAATAGGAATTTGTTCGGCACACCCCACAATGATACCATCAATTTTGGCCACAAAAAAAAAATTTTGATGCTGTTTAACATAGGTCTTATCTCTGGGCTTCAGGTATCCAAGATTCCGATAACCTTTGAGAATTGAGGCAATCATCCGAATATCATTTTCAGTATTCACACCCTCGAAGGTTTCATTAAAATTGTTGGCAATCATTGTGCCAGAGCCTTCAATACTGAACAGTTCATTTTTTATACAGGCTTTTCCCGCTGGAATGATATGGACACGTTCAATTTCCTTTTTTTCAATTCTATTACAAATAATCGCAATATTGTCTTTTAAGTTTTCATTGGAAATTAAATCTCGATATGATGCCAGATGTGATCGGGCATGTGAGGTGGTCAGCGTGTTTACCGACTTTCCATCTGGGTCTATCAAGTGAGTTCGTTCAATAAACACAATCTTATGTGGCGATATATCATAATTCAGAACAAAGGGATAAAAGGCAAGATTGGATGGCACACGTATGATCTGTGTCTGGTATAAGCGTGAAGACAAATCTCGAAAAATTTTGTGATTGGCAATCCGGTTGGAAATATTGTGAAAAAAAATAGTCTGAATGCCCTGACGACATAAAAATTTGATATCATTTACAATATAATTGAAATAATTGCGCAGAATGCCTTCCCGGCAGGCAATATAAATCTTTTTTCCTGCCAGAGATTTTCGATATTCTTTTAAATAGAGTCTGGGCATAATGACCTGACCCCCGGACACTCATCAACGCACAGTTCCAAATTATTTTTAAAACAGTCCCAGAATGGATAGGATCGACATTGTGCTGGACGAACAGTATAAATTTTACAGTGCTTGACAACACTGTCAAAAAATATACATGCCAATCCTGATGGTGTATAATACTCCTGGGCAGAATATCTATTATTAATGCGTCTTAAATAATGCTGTATACAATCAATAACAGGAATGGATAAAAATGATGATATCCGATGAATGTCATTCTGGTTAATCCAGACAAAACCTGACTCACCACAACAACAGAATCCAGGACAATATTCACAGGTTTTGGGGTCAAATACATAATTAAACCCCTGTCTTGTTACGAGACCATTGTCTGATAAGCCCATTATGTTCCTGGTATTTTCTTTAAGATATTAAATTTCTGATACTTTCAATCAATCGGCTTTCATTGGAATCATCAGAAACAACATCCAGGCGGATCAATTCTGGATAATCCATCAGTAAGCCTGATTTTTCAAGATACTCCTGTACCTCACTTGTACCACTTTGATAACCTGAAGTGCGTTGTGCAATGGTAATACCGACGCGGCTGGCATAAGTAATAATTTTTTTCAACTCCGGTATGGCCTCTTTGCCTTCAGCGTCCCAATCATCACCATCAGTGCCATGAAATACATAGATATTGTAGTCTGAGATCAGGTTTTCTTTTTCAACGATTTCATTAACCTTTTGATAGGCTGATGCCACGCGAGTGCCTCCGGCGACTTTTGAATTGTAGTAGGTGTAAAAATCATCCACTTCTGAGGCCTGGGTATCATGTAATATAAAGCGTGTCTCCACCTGTCTGGCATATTGATACAAAATCCAACTATAAATAAGCACATGCTGAGAAACCACCAGTTCAGTTGGTTTACCTGTCATTGATCCTGAATAATCGCGCAGAAAAAACACCATGGCCTGAGATTCAAAATCTTTTTCTCGAGACAAAATTCGGTAAATGCGATCTGAAGGGGATATTAAAAAGCGAGTGGGATCAATATTATTGGGGTCAGGGAGATTGCCCAGATGGATGTTGGTTTCAACAATATTTTTCAGAGTTGCTTTTTTGTCTAGGATTTGACCATATCCCTTGTTTCGATCAGTCATATCATATGTATAGCGGGTTAAGGATCTTTTTTTGCCTTTATCCTTGAGATTGGGAAGCTCAAATTGTTCAGTGAGAATGCGGCCCAAATCATAAGCGCTGGACTCAACTTCGTGCGCCCCACCTTCGCCTTCACCCGGCCCTTCACCAGAACCATCTGAACTATGAACCGGTTGCTCACCAATAACATCACCTTCATCCCCTTCGCCTGCACCGCCGGCTGCATCATCATCGTCCTCCGACTGAACAGAGCGGTCATGAATCAATTTTTCCTCAACTGTTGTGGGTACAACCACAATTTTTTCTTTACCGCCTTTGCCAGGTCGAACCAGCCGGCCAACACGAATTTTTCGTGGAAATCCATCATCTTCACGCTTGCGATCCTGATCAAGCAGTTCATCCAATGATTTTAAATAGTTTTGATAGGAAACATAAGGGCGTGTTTGCTGTTGGAGAAATAAAAGATCACTGTATGAATACAAATGGTCTTTGTGAATGGGTTGATTAATTTTATGTAAATCCAAAACATCATGATTGTGATCTCCATGCAACTCTGCAAGGATCTTATTTTCTTGTGCCTGTGTCAATCCTCTGTTTTTGAGAATTTGGTAATAGGCGTTTGCTCTTTTGGGATCTGAATCCAGGGCGTTAGACATTGGATTTCTCCTGTATTTGGGTTTTGTTTTTATTTATGAATTTAAAATAATATATAGCTTGAAACAGTGATAAATTTCAATATTTTTTTCGGATAACTTAAAAACAAAAATTTTGCATTGAAAGATTGTTTAAGTTCATTTATATTGGCTGATATTTTTTCAAAAAAAGGACACATATCCCATGGGAAAAATAATTCTAATCAGACATGGCAAAGCTGGTTTTGGCCAAGATGATTACGATCAATTGTCAGAAATGGGCAAATATCAGGCAACGATAACAGGTCAATATATTAAACAGGCAAAAATTGAACCTACTGCCATATATTCGGGCAGCTTAAAACGTCAGCAAGAAACAGCCGAGTCTGCTATTGAACAGGCGGGGTTGTTATCTGAAATCATTGTTGATCCCATATATAATGAATATGATCACCAGGGAATTATCAACTGCTGTCTTCCCGATTTATTGAAAGACAACCCTTCAATGGCAAAAGAGGTTGACAAGGCATTTGATGATTATCCAACATTTGAACGTATTTTTTCAAAGCTTCTTGAACGTTGGATTTCAAACAAGTTTGATTCAAGTGAGCTAGAAACATTCGCATCATATACAAATCGAGTAAGCAAAGGTCTTGACATGATCTCTAAACGCCAGGATAAAGAAGATCTTGCCATAATTTTTACATCCGGTGGATGGATAGCAATGTCCATGCATTATATTCTGAACATTCCGCCTGTAACAGCTTTAAAATTGGGTTGGACAATATACAATTGTTCGATGACATCGTTTCATTCTACCCAAAATGAATATCGCCTGGAAACATTTAATACTGTGACGCACCTGGAAATGGATGGTCGTGATGGTATTATCACTATAATTTAATTCCTAATATAATAAGGAATAAGGAAAACAATGGAAATTAAATTATCACCAATTGGTTATGTAAAAAATGATCTCAAACAAACAACCTTTCAGCAAAATATTGATGCAACAGAAAGAAAGAATCAGAATCGAACCAAATACAAGCAAATAAAACAAACCATTTCAGAGTTAATTATTGATAAATGCTATGAAGAAATGCTGGATGGCGTTGAGGCATTTTCACATATTATTGTCATTTACTGGCCCCATTTATTGACCGATTCCCAACGCAACCTGAGAAAAGTTCATCCAATGGGACGAAAAGATTTGCCAATACAAGGTATCTTTGCAACCCGATCACCGGCGCGTCCAAATTCTATTTTAATATCAACAGTTGAATTATTGGCGCGTCAAGACAATATTCTTCGTGTTAAAGGCTTGGAAGCCTTGGATAAGAGCCCTATACTGGATATTAAAACGCATATTCAACTTTCGGATAATATTGCTGACCCTGTATTTCCAGAATGGGTGCTTCAAATTGAAAAAGATTTGAAATAAAAAGAGTATTGTTATTTTACAAAGTCTTTAAACCATTTCATTCTCATTGTATTCTTTCGAGTGCCTCTTGGAATTCTAAATGTTCATCTATGCCTTTAATTTATACCCCTTGCTTTTTTGTACGACCATGAAATAAGGATATAATTTTAAAATATTCCTAAATGGGGATCGTAACCATAGCCGTCAGGCTAAGGCAAACTCGCTCTGATGCTCGTTCCCAGTCTCTGCCTGGGAACGTGTTCTTGGCGGCTCTGCCGTCTGTTCAGTTCGCAGGTGGCAGAGCCACCTCTGAAAACGTTCCCAGGCAGAGCCTGGGAACGAGCATCGGAGCGAGTTTGCCTTAACCTGACGGCTATGGGGTCGTACCATCTAAAATCTAAAAAACAACAATACAGGCACCGAATAAAATTTTTTAAAAATAAACATTGTCGTTTATATTCAATAATGATAAAAAACTTCACCTTAAACAATTTCTTGAATGGCGGGGCATACAGAAATTGAAAAATAATTCATGACATGCACAACATTTGCATTTCATATTCCAGATAAAAAGAAACGCGAATCGCAGCGGGGGTTAAACCGCCGCTGCAATAACCTTTTAGAAAGGAATATATTGTGGAAAAACATAAGAAAATTTTATTTGTGGAAGATGCCCGAACTGTTCGAAGAATGTCTGTGGCAATGCTTCGTGAACTGGGCTATGAGCATATCACTGAAGCAGAAAATGGCAGCGATGCCATTGAAAAATTAACCCGGCATGGTCCATTTGATTTGATTATCAGTGACTGGAATATGCCAGAAAAAACCGGTTACGAATTATTACAATGGCTTCGGGTCACTAAGAGCTATAAAACGACCCCATTTATTATGGCAACTGCTCAGGGTGAAAAATTATCTAATCAGAAAGCTCTGGATGCCGGCGCTAATGATTATTTAATCAAGCCTTTTAGCACCAAAGAATTGAAACGTGTAATTGATCGTGTTTTATATCAAAAAGATACATCTGATACCATTCAACAAAAATTTGAACCCCAGGTAAATGAATCTGGACGTTTACGAATAAAGATCGCTCATATTCAAATTACTGATCATCTTATTCTGGCCGTACTCAAATATTTAATAAAAACCAAAAAGTTTGTTCCACAATATTTTGAATTGGAAACACAATGTTGTGCCAGTTGGAATGCTGTTCAGAATTCATTGGAATCAGGTTCAGTGGGAGCTGCTTTTGTTTTGGCACCCATCGCAATGGATTTGTTTGCTTATGGCATACCAATCAATGTGGTGCTGTATGCGCATAAAAATGGCAGTATCTGTGTGCGGAAAAAAAATGGTGATTCCAGTGAGCAACTGCGCGATATTTACCGCAATAAAATTTTTTATATTCCCCATTTGCTCTCCATTCATCATATGCTGGCATTCATGTTTATGCGTGAGATTGGTTTAAACCCAGGGTTGACAGACAATCCTGATGCTGATGTTTTTTTTGAAGTGGTTCCGCCTATCAAAATGCCAGAGTTAATTGTTCACAATGAAGAAGTTGCCGGATTTATGGTGGCAGAACCGATGGGATCTAAAGCAATCAGTGATGGCAGCGCTGAATTGATGTATTTATCCAGTGAAATTTGGGATTATCATCCCTGCTGTGTGGTCGCAATGCAGCGGCGACTGATTGAAGAATTCCCCCAAGCTGTTCAGGAGTTGACCAGTTTGCTGGTTCGGGCAGGCTTGTTTATTAAAAGCAAGCCGCGAACTTCTGCACAAATTGGAGTTAATTTTTTTGATCCTGGCAGCGAGTTGGGGCTTACAGCCAGCATGTTAGAGTCGGTGATTCAACATCCTTTGGGAATTAAGACAGATAACCTTTATCCGGTGTATCAGGATCTGAATCAGATTCAACAATATATGGTTAACGAAATGGGTATTGGTCGAAAAATTGATGTGCAACAACTCATTGCACCTCAATTTGCTGATGATGCCTGCAGTTCCCGTGCTTCTGAACATCATATGCAGGCCATTAATGAAATTTCTGAGTCTGTTTCTCAGATTTTAGGGCGCTTGTAACTTTTTTAGGATATTTTGTTATGAAATGCAATACAATCATACTGTTATTATCAATGTTCTTGATTGCATCATCATCTCAGGCCGAGCTGACCCATTTTTTATCAGCCCAATCCACCCCTGTTTATGTACAATATTTCGGTGAGTTGTCAATTAATAGTCATCATCCGGTGAATCATGTGGATGAAGTTGCTGTATTTGTCAATGATGGCGCAGGTGGTGAGTTATTGGTTGGCGCCACTACTGTAGGTACCACTGAGGACAATTATTATTTTATCAACATTTATGGGGATGAAGGCAATACGCCTCAAAAAGATGGTGCATTTGCAAACGATACATTGATTTTTAAAGTATGGAGCAGCCAGGACAATAAAGAGCAAACCATTGAACAAAGTCAAATGACTATCCAGGCCGATCCGACTCTGTCACAACCTGACATACCACCGGTTTTTCATCCAGTTCATGGTGAACAGTTTGGGTATCTTCACCTTGCTTTTTTAACAGGCTCGTCTGAACAATCCAAGATTTCCATACCGGTCACCACCAACCCTGGACGGCTATGTTTTATGTTTGTTTTGATTGGCATATCCATTTATTATATTCGAAAAAGTGTTTTTGTGAGAGGATAACGTGAATTACCTGTCAGGCATTTTTACCATTGTTTGTTTTTTATACATATCCTTGCCAGTCTATGCTGAGAATATGTACTTTACAGGTTTTAAAACATATATGACATTCAACCAGTATATTGGCACTGTTACATTTGAAAACACCTCCCTTGAGAATGGACATGATGAATTGGGCGTGTATGTGTCTGATGGCAACAATGGCAGCATATTGATTGGTGCCTGTGTTATTGGTGAAAATCATCCAGGTTACTATATGGTTCATATTTACGCAGATGACAGCCAGACTCAAGCAAAAGATGGCGCTGTACTAAATGATATACTGACATTCAAAATTTGGGATAAAAGCGAAAACAAACTCTATGTGCTATCCAACACAAACAGCATGTCCCGAGAAAATACACCTGGTTTAAACTATCCTGAAATGCCGCCCATTTATCCATCGGGGGGGATGGCACAATATGGATTTCTTCATTTAACAGCGCGCAATGTAGATCTGGATGCCAGTATCGCTCTTTTCAAAGGAGTGCCAGGGCCAAAAAATATTAGACTCACCTGGATAACCACCTGTGAAAAAAATCTATCTGGATTTCGAATTTTCAGAAAAAATGTATCAGATACCGAATATTCAGAGATTACTCGTGAGAAAATCCCTGCCACTGGATCTGCATTCACGGGTGCAGATTATTGCTTTATTGACGAAAATGTGATAAAGGACACCTTTTATCGATATCAACTGATAAGCGTTGATCTCAATGGTCAACAAACTGTCGTTCAAACCACTTTGGATATATCTGTCAGCCAGTCCTTCCTGTTCCAGGTGGATTATAACAGGGATAATCAATTTGGCCTGGCGGATATTATCGTTCTTATGAAAAGGATCTGTCAATAATGCGCTGGATCATTACAACAATAATGACATATTTGTATGGCATTGTGGCAACGACCATTGCAGCAGCTGCAGCAATGGTTGTGGCCTTACTTGGAGATAGCTCGGGTCGGTTTTGGTGGCCCATATCAAGATATTGGTCATATGGCATGCTCAAAGCAGGGGGCGTTACCAAAATTCATACTGAAGGCCTGGAACATATCATTGATAATCCATCAGGCGGTGTCTTGATGTCCAATCATGAGAGTCATCTGGATCCGCCAATGTTTATTTATCTTTCCCATAATTACCCATTACACTTTTTGGTGAAACATACCTTATTTTATTTCCCTATTTTTGGACAGAGTCTTTGGGCAATTGGGCATATCTATATCAATCGAAGTAACCGGGCCAATGCTTTTCGAAGTCTGGAGAAGGCAGCTCAAAGCATTGCAGATGGAAAACGCATTTATGTTTTTCCTGAAGGCACTCGTTCACGTGATGGCAAGCTTAAAGCATTCAAAAAAGGAGGCTTCCACCTGGCCATTAAGGCCAAAGTGCCAATTTTTCCAGCTGCAATTGCCGGAACTGGTGATATCCTTCCCCCAGGCTGGATCAACAAAGGTGATGGCCCGGTTGTTGTTATTTTTGGAAATCCTGTGCCCACAGATCAGTATACTCTGGAAAACAGAGATGATTTGATTAAAACTGTTTACAATGAAATCAGTGCATTGAAAAAACGCGCTCACGACATTCGTAAACAAATGCTTAATGAAGAAAATTTTCGTCAATAAACTATTTACGATCTCGGCTGACACCCGAGAACACCAGTGAAAATTCACTTTTTTCCAGTATGTTCAAGCTTTTTGTGAAATTCACTTCCCCTAAACTGTACATACCCCTGTGCGAGACTTTTGCTCACACCAGGCAGTCCATAATTGTCTGTACACCTTTTCCAGTGAATAGACATATTGCTTTTTATCGCTAATGCCTGACTTTAGAATTCGCTCTCTCATGCTTTGTCGGAGTTTGTCCAATGCATGACGATCTTGACTCAATTGCATTGCTTTTTGGACATAATCCTGATGGTCTTTTGCAACCCATTCTTGTAAATCAAGGGCCTGCATCAATCGTTGGCCGATGCGCGATGCGTGACGACTGCCTTCCAGGGTTAAAATGGGAACCCCCATCCATAGCGCATGACATGATGTTGTATGTCCGGTCCAGGGTTGGGTATCTAACATGATATCAATCTGATGATGCAATTGTAAGTATTGTTCAAAAGGCAGGGTCCCTGCACATTGGATACGCCCTCTATGGATGCCATATTTTTCAAAGCTGGCTTGAAAATACCGCACAATATCTGGATCATCATATGCAGCCGCCTGAAGAAGTAATTGTGCGCCAGGCATTTGTTCCAAAACTTTTGACCAGAGATGAATAATCATTTCTGGAATCTTTGATGTATTATGAAATCCACCAAAACAGATTTCTTTTTTTTGTAATCCAGGTAAAGGAGATACCGGTATCCTGTTACCCAAAGGTTGAAAACAGAAAAAAGTTGGATCCAACCGCACCAGTTTTTCGGTGTGCCATTTATCAGACATACCTTCAGGATCAATCATCGCATCAGTCAAACGATAATCAACATGTTTTAATCCCACAGTTGTTGGATAGCCCAAATAGGTTATTTGTATGGGAGCAGGCTGATATGTCATCACCCGAAGCCGACTGTTTGATGTATGACCTGCCAGATCTATCAGAATATCAATTCCATCCTTCTGAATTTGACTGGCAAGGGTCTGATCATTCAGATTTTGGATTTGCCTGAAGGTATGAACATGTTGTTGAAATACCCGGGTGGTGTTATCTGGATTGAAAACCTGAGCATAACAATAAATTTCAAACTCCCTGGAATTATAATTTGTCAGGGCAGGTTCAATAAAATATCCCACAGAATGCCCCCGAAAATCGGGTGATATGTAAGCCACTCTCAAAGGGCGGTCTGGGTCCGGATAATTGGGATAATACAGTTGGTGTTTGGGTTTGAATGGAAACAGATCCCCCCATTGTTGATGATAGACAAACAAATCCTTTGAGGAAATATTCGGACAATAGTTGAGATACAGCAATAAGTTGCTGTGTGCCACCGAAGAATCGGGTGAAAAAGCAATGACTTTTTTGACATGATACACAGCATCTGGCATTCGTCCAATTAAGCGATAAGCTTGAGACAGATTGGTGTTAATGGCCGGATGATTGGGAGCCAGTTCGTATCCAATTTGAAAAAGGTCAAAGGCCCTTTGCCATTGCTTCATTTCAATACAACATACGCCTAAGTTGCTGTAAATAATTGCATTTTTGCCATCTCGTTCAAGGGCCGTAGTGAAATAATCATGTGCTTTGAAAAAATTGTTTTGTTGAAATGCTTTGTTTCCTTCTATCATAACTTCTGAAATTACTGACATGATATCTCCTGGCTGCTGGCTGAATAACACAAATGCATTATTGATATTGTTCGTTTTAAGGTAAATGTACTCTAGAGAACTGGCATGTGTGACTTCTCTACGCGATATTCACCGGCAATTTGGGTTACACTCATGTGAATATTTTATGTATAAAGAATCAATCAAAGAATGATATGAGCTGCCAAGTGCAAGAAAATCAATAGATCGAATTGTATCATTGTCGTCACACATTGTCAGTTGAATTTTTAGATAATGTTCTAAAATACTTAGAATGAATTTATCTGCCCACTCAATCACACAAACACCAGCTTTTGCATAAACATACTCGTTCACCCATAGTTCATCTTCTGGTGAAAAATAATCCAATCGATAAAAATCCATGTGGTACATTGGAATGGGGCCGGGATGTTCGTGAATTAAATCAAAAGCCGGACTATGAATGTGATGATTTTTTGCCAGGCCCAATCCTGAACCAATTCCTCGGGATAAGCATGTTTTACCTGCACCTAAATCGCCGATTAATGCCAATACATGACCCGACTTTAATTCTTTGCCAATGAATTGACCCAATTTAAAAGTTTCTTCTTCTGAATGGCTCTTTATGGTAATACGTTGTTTCATGTTAATTGCCTTAAATTATTTAGATTAATTGCCTGGCCTGGTCCGCCCCCAGGGACTGATTTCACGAAACTCCATGCGCAGCAACAACTCACCGCCATAGGTCCCTTGTGTATCCTGCATACCGCGAATAATCAAATTTTCCAAAATTTTATAATTGGCATGGGTGTGATGAATCAACTGACCTTTTCGTGTTTCAAAAGCATATGTCACAGACATTCGGCGAGATAGTTCCTTGCCAAGAGTGATTTTATAGTCATCATTTTGGTTGTCTTCAGTTGTTTCATGCTCCAGCGCTTCAAGGCGAAAAGTATCCAGACCGGTTGTGCTTTTGATATCATCTTCAAAAGCACTTGAAAGCAGCTCTGCAATCATTTGCTGTGTGGACTTGTATGGTCCGGTATCAGCAACAAAGAGGTTATGCGTGGGTTTACCAAACAACAATATAGATAAAATATCTGCGTGTTCTTCAGTTGGTGTTGAACTGAGTTTGACCTGGAGCTCATTGAGTTTGCCTTGAACATCCATTGATATTTGCCAGTCTCGAACATCAACATTGCTCTCAATATCAATCATAGGTTCGGTACGATAGGGGTTAACAAAATCCACCTGTCCTTTTTCCAATACAAAGGTTTTTCCCAAATAATTGATTTCACCATTGACCATTTCTGTTCGCCCCAATATCACTGGATTAAAAATCGTACCACGAATGTTCAAATCTGGATATATTTCCATGTATGTCAGGTCGTTGTCGGCAATGATTGGCAGGCGTGACTGAATGTCAATATCCAACTCAGTACAGCATACAAATGGCATGAATTGACAGATTTGATCCACCATACCGAGCCGACGTGTTTGTTGAAGTTGTTCTAGAAGCATTTGGTTGATGCTTAAGTCTTGATAATACAGTCCTTCCAATAATTCAAGATTTCCTTTCAAAGACGTCTGACGATTTCTTTTGTTGTAGATCAATCTCGCATTGACCAGGAACTGTGCCATATCTGGCATATAAACAGGGATTGCAGATGCTGACGCCTTAATATTTATCTGAGCCGGCTTTCCATTGGCAAGTATTATCTTGCCAGATAGATCACATTTTCCATCATCCACGCTAAAGGATAGTTTTTTTAGTGCAAAAATATGATTATTGGCATCCAGCTGCCCTTGAATATGATGACATCGTTGATTATTCCAGGGGATAATAAAAGCCCCTTTAGAAAGCTTGATTTGTCCTTCAAACATTGGTTTTGTCAGCAGATGATGCACCTTGCCATTGATCAAAAGATGTCCCTGAATTTCGGTGATATTATCTGACAAAATGCCAACCACTGACAAAGGAATATTGCTTTGTAATTGAATATGGGTTTGTTGGGGAAGTTTGCCAGAAATTGCCCCCCGGCAATACCCTTTATCAGGCAAATGAATGATATAATCGGATGTTACCAATTCTTTGTCTACAATGGAAAGATTGAAGTTATCCATCCATGCCATTGGGATTTGTTGGTATGTCAAGGCAAGGTGGTCAATATGCAACTGGCTGTGGGCATTCATAATATCTTGTAAAGGACCGGCAATTTTCAAATCACCACTGATCTGGCCATTCAAATCAGTCAACCCATAGCAGGAAAAAACAGGCGCAAGTTTCATTTTCCTGGCCTGGGCAAGTATTTCAATGGTTCTTTTTTTCATATGATAGGCTGCATGAAAATCCAGCATTGCTTGACAATCAATCACAAGAATTTCTTTATCAGTTTTGATTTGAAATACAGCATCAGGCAATGGCCTGTTTTGAAACAAAAGGGGTGAAACAATGAGTTTTCCATTAATATTCGGTTGATTGACATGCCCATTGCCATGAATATTCACGTGAAAATTCCCTTGAAATTCCGGAATAGACCACTTGATACGTGATAGTGCGATTGGGTCAGAATCAATATCAACCTGATAGTGCCCCTGCCTGTTTAATAAAAATGAAATATCAAATGCTTCATTTTCTGAAAGTTGTATGTTTCCAGCATCCATCTGAATGTCATTTAATTTCACATGAATTGGAAAATGGATTGACTGGATTCGTTGACCCAATATGCTCAAAGCATTGCCATCAAGAAAAATCTGTCCGGCAGATTTCTGATTTGTTCCGGCAAGTAAACCATGTACACGCAGTGTGCCTGAGATAGCCGGGTGCCAGTCATTCATTTGAATATCATTGGAATTTATAGAGATTTCATATGCTTGCGGTGATGTTTCCCAGTGAAGAATGTTATCCCAGGTGACAAATCCGCTTGTGCTTATTTTTGATGTGCCTTGGGCCAGTAATGCATCATGGATTGTTATTTGTCCAGGTTGCGAAAAACTGGCATTTACAAGCAAGCTTCCCACTGGATAGTTTTTAAAGACTATTTTTCGGGCATTCAATTGCAAGTTGGCTTTTGTTTCAGTGGTGTTGCGATGGATCGTCAATCCGGTTTTGCAGTTAGCGGCAATCTCTGGGAGCCCTATAACAGATAAGCCTTTACCCGAAACAGCGGTATTGATCCACAGGCTTCCCATCATATTTTTATTGATATGCCCATGTGCTGTTAAGTTCATACCTTGAGTTTGGGCAGTCAAAGACCGAACTGTCAGCATATTTGGCACCCCTTGGGCATCAATTTGAAATGTGACAGGTATATCTGGTGAAATATGAAATTGTTGGGATACCTGTGTACTGCCATCAGCATGAATATCCCATTGAAAGGATTCACAATCAGCACCCTGGCCTTTTATTTTGACATGACCATTGACTCGACTCCAGGCGGGTATTTTGGAATGAAAATGCCTGATAGGAAAATTTTTTGCATCTGCAATAAAATGATAGGATACATTCTGCCAGTTCTTTTTGTCTGTTAATATTCCCTGAGATATTATTTGACTCAAGTCTATGATGCCCTGGATATTGACCTGACTTTCAGGCATTTTCATTTTGATTGCATTGACTGTAATTAAGCGATCACTGGCATTGGCAGTTAACGATATCTTTTTGATGGGAATATTATTAAGATGCTCACCAGAATAATCTAATGAGAGTTGCATTTTGGGGGCATCGGCAAGGGCATTAATATTAAATTCACCAGTGATTCTTCCAGAAATCTTGTTGGCAATTGTGGGTATGTGTTGAAAAAAATCATTTGTCAGATCAATTTTGCCCTGAGACTGAAATCGGAGTTTTTGAAACAGATCCTGGAACCGATCGAAAAAAAGTTCTGGCGAATGGGATGAAAAGAGTGTGATTATGCTTTGGGCCAGATTGTTTTGGGGATAAGTGCCATTTGTCTGGAATTTTAGTACCTTCATTTCAGGAATCAAATCGCCTTCATATGATAATTGACCGGAAATATCCAGTGTATCCTGAGATGCATCCAGAAAAAAGTGCGTGATTCGAAATGCGTTATCACTGGCAGATTGGGCAAAAAAAAGCGCAGCATCTGACACATTCAGAGATTGCAAAAACAATGATTTTGTTCTTTTTGCTTGTTTTAGAGAAAAAATGCGTTTTGTCATCAGGTGATCAATTATTGAAAAAAAAGGCATCACCTGTTGAAAATCAAGAGGATTGTCCCCTTGAATGGGCAGATACAAAAAGGGACGAATCATATGTAATTGCTTAATTTGAATCTTGTCTGACCATAAACTTGAAATAGCCAGTTTTAAACACAGGGTCTGACATCCTGCAAGGGGCTGTTTATTTAACGATTTTAAACGAACATGATGAAAATTTATTTCAGTCTGCCATACATTGAGCGTTATTCTTTGTACATTGACTTCTCCATGAAACTGCTGATTGAGATAGGTTTCAACCTTTTGTAGAATGTAATCGGATCCAAGATAGTAGAAGAGACTCAGCATAGAGATGGTTGCAGCAATCAATAAAAATGCAATGACCAGTATGGTTTTTTTTAGCATGAATCCACTCTTGATTATTGTGTGATCCTTTGTAGAAACGCTGACCCTTTGTAGTGACGCATGGCTGATCGGAGACGCACAGCCGTGCGTCTCTTCATCAGACAAATTGTACTCGAAAAAGTATTCACTGGCATATGAAAGATGTCCAATTATTCATAATGCAGAATCAACTGTGGTCGATAATCAATAACCGGATCTTCACTGGAATGAATCCACGCGGATTCATCCTTATCCAACATGGTTATCAATATGCCAAAATTACTGGCAGGTTCTGTCAACCAGTGAAGTACAACTTCATTATCAAGGGGTACAATTTTTTCCTGCACGCCTTCACCAGAAAAGCCATTAATAATAAAAGATTTTCCCTTAATGACATCGGCAAATCCGCCAGGTTCAATCCAGGGGCTATTGTTCATGCGGTTTTTCCATCCCAGACTATCTGATTGAATGTCCCAATCACTGTTAAGATAATAACCGCCCAGCATCATTCCGCCATTCCAATCAGTGACAACCAGTTTTAATTCTGCACGAATAAAATCCGCTCCTGCAGGCATTGAAATGTTTTTAAATCGAATCAACGATCTGGCTTCATAAAACTGATGAAACGCTCTTAAATAGCCCTCTTTTGCAGTAACACCATTGCCATTTGTATCCTGCACAAATAAATTTGTAATAATTGCATCCTCTACACCCGCATAGCCATCAATACCATGCTGAAATATTTTTGTACCTTCAGCAGCATTGACAGTTGAAATGCATATATAGCTCAGAGTAATGCATACCATTGACAATATATGGGTTAATCTTGAAATTCTCATAATAACACCTCCTATTTTGGGAGTCGATAAATTTTTCAAAAGTCTACAACTTTTGTTTATTTCTCTTTAATACAGGAAGTGTACCAGAATATTTCAAAAATAATTAAAATTAAATTTGTTTTTTATTTCAAATAGTTGCTCCATATCGACTCAAAAGCAATGTAAAGCAGTTCTGGATAATTAACAGTTTTTGGCTGTAAACCATATGTCAACCAAATAATTATTTACACTTATTTGTAAAGCAATGATACATTCGGCTTCATAAGATATTGATATTTAAATAATTTCCGCATAATTGAACGTCATTTCAATGGCTTCGTTCCTGGGAATGAAGCAAGGCGTTTAATGCCTTCTGAAGTAAGCGGTCATAAGTTTTCGGGTAGAAAAAAGTTCGTCCTACTGAAAATCTTCGACCGCCTGGGGTTTCAACCCCAGGCGGTCGTGTTGGAACCGGCATTTTTCAATACCACAAACAACAATCGTTTGTAAGTACATCTTTATTTAATATAAGTATAAAAGATTGTCAATGATATGACGTTTGAAATTCACGAACCGATCATAAATTTTCGGGAAGGATTCTACTCGAAAAAGCGTTCACTGGAATATGAAGGATGCTGAAAATTAATATATCAAAATTTTTATTGACAATACTCTGTTTTTAAATTAAAGATTGTTCAATTAGTAAACAATTTTTAGTATAAAAGCCAGGAACGCATTTATGATGTATGGGACACAAAAATTGATGATTTATCGGAAATGTAAAAAAATAACTGAAGATTTGCAAAAGAATCGATAGTGATTTGCCAAAGGTTTTTGTGTTAACACTTTTGCACTTGTTTAACGCACGAAGTTTGATATCTAACAGTTTAAAATTATACATAAATAAGGAGGAAATATGTTGTGGTCGGATATTCGAATGTTATATCCTGATAAATGGTTAATAATAGAGGCTCTTGATGCTTTTACGAATGAAGACAATCAAAGGAAATTAAATGATATCGGAATAATAGACATATGCTCCAACAATATATCAGTCATGAAAAAATATAAGGAATTTCACAAACAATATCCTGAACGTGAGTTCTATTTTGTTCATACAAATAAAGAAGACTTAGATATTAGAGAAAAGCGTTGGTAAATGGAGAAAATTAAAAGGTAAGGCAACTGTTAAATTTTCAAATGAAATGACATGCAAAGCTGAGGTTCACTGATATGAGGCTCATGGAATCGGAAAAAGAAAAATGAAAGTCAAACGAATAATTGAAGGGTAAACAACATGGAAAATTTATTTTATCTATGTATAAATAATCAAGATTGTCCAGATTTGGTAACAAAAAA
>Ga0272440_1000152_pt1 | contig 56893 bp, 57 predicted proteins | sample SSMMMBAug17_FD_192440 | JGI IMG/M metagenome (GOLD analysis project Ga0272440, IMG submission 192440) | Marine sediment archaeal communities from Little Sippewissett salt marsh, Falmouth, MA, United States - SSM-MMB-Aug17 | ecosystem: Environmental > Aquatic > Marine > Wetlands > Sediment ... | reverse complement strand
GGGGTATGCGTTGGTAATTCTAATACGAACACCCCCCTAACCCCCCTCAAGGGGGGAATTCGGACTCGGCAAAGTGTTAACTACTTTTCAGCAAATATGAAGGATGCCAAAAATTTATTGATAACTCATTGCGTTTACTCAATTAGCAAAACGCTGTCAATTCACGCTTCATTATGACACGAAACCCAATGATCTTCAGAAATCTGTTTCAGCACCGGGATAGTTGTTTTACATACTTGAGATGATCGCGGACATCGTCCAAAAAATTGACATCCAACGTTTAATTTTGAATACCTTGCAACCTCCCCTGAGATAGGGGTGAATCCATCAGTTTTATCTATATCAGGAATAGAACTCAAAAGGCATAGCGTGTATGGATGCTTTGCATTGACAAATAAATCCCGAACATTTATTATCTCGACAATCGCCCCCAGATACATAACGGCTATTCGGGTACAAACGTATTTTAAGATCAATAGATTGTGTGTTATAAAAACATATGTCAGCCCGAGCTTTTTTCTCAGTTCATTAAGTAAAATCAAAATTTGTGCTTGAACAGAGACATCCAGTGCAGAAGTAGGTTCATCCAACACAATAAATTCAGGTTGAATGGCAAGTGTTCTTGCGATACAAATTCGTTGACGCTGCCCACCAGAAAATTCATGGGGATATCTGTTTAAATGAGATTGATTTAGTCCAACCTGCTGAAGATGTTTTAGAATAATACTTTCCCTATCCGCATGATTTATATTTTTTTGCGATTTTATGGCCTCATTGATGATTTGCTGAATTGTCATACGAGGATTCATTGCAGATGCATGATCTTGCAAGAGCATTTGAAGCTTATTTCTGATACCTGATTTTTTTAATTGTCGATGGGACATCGTGGCAATGTTTATTGGATTTGTATTATGATAGTACAATATCTTTCCATGTGTCGGTTGATAAAAACGTATCAACGTTTTTCCAAGAGAACTTTTTCCACAACCTGATTCACCAACCAATCCAAGACTTTCACCTTTTATGATTGTTAATCCAATGTTATTGACTGCCTGAATCGAGTGAACTGGACGTCTCAATAAAGGTCTCAATTGTGGATAAGATAATGATAATTGTTGCGTTTGAATAAGTGTGTTCATAGTTCACTTCACAATTTCTGAGTTATTCAACTTGATACGAATTATCCTTTACAATGTCAACAATTTTTATCTGAAAACTGGTCTTTTATGATCAAAATTTCAGGAAATATTTGGACAAACATGTCGACCAGATCAGGATCAAAACTTTTACCTTTGAGTAGAATAATTTCATTGAGAGCATCTTCAGCAGTCCATGCCTTTTTGTAGGGCCTTTCAGAAGTCAACGCATCAAAAACATCCGCAAGCGCAGCAACACGGCCTGCCAGTGGGATATTTGTTTTTGCGAGTTGATTTGGATAGCCGGTGCCATCCCATTTTTCATGATGGGTATATGCAATAGAAATAGCCATTTGAATCAATGGGCTGTCAACCATTGGTGTTACAATTTTTCCGGTGGCATCCTGGCCTGACAAAATACGTTTGCCAATGCTTGTGTGCTGCTTCATTGTTTCAAATTCTTCTTTTGTCAGTTTCCCGGGTTTAAGCAATATGGAATCTGGTATGCCGATTTTTCCAACATCATGCATGGGGCTGGCAAATAGAATACGTTCACATTCTATATCTGCTTGGCCAATGTACTTGTAAAGTAAATGACAATAATTGCTCATTCGTTTGATATGCATACCTGTTTCTGTATCCCGATACTCAGATGCCAACCCTAGGCTGAAAATAATTTGCCGCTGTGTCTCGAATAATTCATACGTTCTTTGCCTGACAATATCTTCAAGTCGGTCTCGATGTGCTTTTAATTCCAGTTGCAGCTTGATACGTTCACAAACAATCGGCATACAAAAAGGTTTTGTAATATAATCCACTGCACCCAGTGACAGACCTTTAGTTTCATCATCTTCAGAGTTGAGTGCCGTTGTAAATAACACAGGTATGTTTTTCGTTATTTCATCAGCCTTTAGCATCTTACAAATCGTATAGCCATCGACATCAGGCATCATGATATCCAGCAAAATCAAATCTGGCTGTTTTTCATACGCAATTTTAAATGCCTGCAGTCCGCGTGTCGTTGCAATTACGCGGTATTTTTCTTTTAAGACCTCTCGCATGACATCAATATTTTCAGGAATATCATCTACAATAAATAACGTTTGTTTTTTTGACATGCTAACCTGCCAACCTTTTCGTTTTATTTAAAATCAATCAAAACCTTCTTACCGAATTAAACGATTTTAGATAATATATAATTATCTAAAATTGCAAGAAAAATATATAAAAAGTTTGAAGGTATAATGAAATCTTGAAAAAAATGAATATATCTGGTATTTGATCATATCAATAAAAAATTTAATGGAGGCCCTACATGCAAATTCAAAATATTTGCGGTGAAGGATTATCTTTTGATGATGTATTGCTGATTCCTTGCCGTTCTGATGTTTTACCCAAAGATGTGAATACTTCAACTTATCTGACACGTGATATTCAATTAAATATACCAATTGTATCCGCAGCGATGGATACTGTTACTGAATACGAAACAGCCATTCAATTAGCCCGTCAGGGAGGACTTGGATTTATTCATCGAAATATGAGTATCGAACGTCAGGTGCGTGAAGTTGAGCGAGTTAAAAAGTCTGAGAGTGGAATGATTATCAACCCCATAACAATTCATCCGGATAAACCTGTTCGTGATGTTCTAAAACTGATGCATCAATATAGTGTTTCCGGCGTACCCGTGACTCAAGGAAAAATATTGTTGGGAATAGTTACAAATCGTGATCTTAGATTCGAAACCAATCTCGATACACCTGTCTCTGAAGTTATGACCAAGGACAATCTTGTAACTGTCTCTGAGGGCATTACCCTTGAAGAATCCAAACGGTTATTACATCAACACCGCATTGAAAAATTACTGGTTGTGGATAAGGAAGATCGTCTGGTGGGAATGATTACCATTAAAGATATTGAAAAAATCAAAAAATACCCCAATGCCTGTAAAGACAGTATGGGACGATTAAGAGTCGGTGCTGCTGTGGGTGTAGGATCAGATATGGAACAGCGAACGCAGGCTTTATGGAATGCCCATGTGGATGTCATTGTGATTGATGCGGCACATGGCCATTCCAAAAATGTTATCGAAGCGGTTCGCACCCTAAAAAGCAATCATCCGGATATGCCGCTGATTGCAGGAAATGTTGCAACTGAATCGGGTGCTGATGCACTCATTCTAGCGGGTGCTGATGGTATAAAAATTGGAATCGGGCCCGGTTCTATTTGTACGACACGAATCGTTGCAGGTATCGGTGTGCCGCAAATTACAGCAATTACAAATTGTCGTGCTGTGTCAGAAAAGCACAATATACCACTGATCGCTGACGGTGGAATCAAATATTCAGGTGATGTGGTCAAAGCAATTGGAGCAGGTGCGCATTCAATAATGATCGGTGGATTGTTTGCCGGCACAGATGAAAGTCCTGGTGAAATGATTATTTTTCAGGGGCGTAGTTATAAGGTTTATCGCGGAATGGGATCAATTGAAGCCATGAAAGACAGAACCAAAGACCGATATCATCAGGAACATATTGAAGATTCAAACAAACTGGTTCCCGAAGGCATTGAAGGCAGAGTGCCTTATAAAGGCACATTGGCAGGAACTGTTCATCAAATTGTTGGTGGATTAAAATCTGGAATGGGTTATATGGGAAGCCAATCTATTGAAGAACTTCGCAAGAAAGCACAATTTATCCGCATATCACCTTCAGGGCTTCGTGAAAGTCACGTGCATGATGTTATTATTACGAAGGAAGCTCCCAATTATCGACTGGACTAAGCACGAAAAGGAATTTCATGATGATAATTGATATACATACACACATTTTTCCTAAAAATGTTCAAGAACAACGAAATATTTACTTTGATGGCGAACCAACGTTTAAACTATTATATGAAAATATCAAATCAAAACTGGTTGGTGTTGAAAAGTTGCTTGCGGCCATGGATAAAGACAATATTGACAAATCTGTGGTTTTTGGATTTCCCTGGAAACATGAAGATTATTTCAAACAAAACAATGATTATGTTATGGAAGCGGTGGCCAAGTATCCAGACAGACTGTATGGTTTCTGCTGTCTTGATCCATATCATCCCAATAGTGAAAAAGAAGTGGAACGTTGTTTGAATTCCGGATTGTCCGGTATCGGGGAATTGGCTTTTTATACGTCTGATATCAATGAGGAAACAATCAAACATCTTATACCTGTCATGGAAATAGCCCGAGAGAGAAATAAACCGGTGATGATTCATACAAATGAACCTGTTGGGCATTTGTATCCGGGCAAAACACCGCTGTCAGTCAAGGCCATATACAATTTTGTGGAACGATTTCCAGACAACAAGATTATTCTTGCACATTGGGGCGGCGGTGTATTTTTTTATCACCTCCTAAAAAAAGAAGCGAAAAACATTTTGACCAATGTATACGTTGATTCCGCAGCATCAATTTTTTTGTATGACCAACGTATCTGGTCTGTAGCATGTGAGATTCTCGGATCAAAAAAAATTCTTTTTGGCACGGATTATCCCTTATTACCTGCCAATCGATATTTTAAACAAATTGAGACAAACACTCATTTGAAAACTTCAGATATTGAAAATATTTTGGGAAAATCCGCGATGAATATTTTATCATAATTTTTCTTGACATTTTTTCTGTGTGAATGTAAATATTTTATTCAACTTTATTGAGGGATCGTCTAATGGCAGGACGACGGGTTCTGGCCCCGTTAATCCAGGTTCGAGTCCTGGTCTCTCAGCCATATTACTTAAAAGGCATGGCACTAAAATAGTACATGCCTTTTTTTATTAAACCAAATCCTTTTCATCTTTCTTATGAAATATATTGATTCCAACACAATAGACCATCTGCCGGGTACACGTATCAAACAAAAATCGCATTTTAATTTTCAATGTGATCCTGATGTTTCTTGTTTCAATCTATGTTGTAGAAATTTAAATCTTTTTTTGTATCCATACGATGTCCTGCGTTTAAAAAATAATCTAAATATATCATCCAGTCAATTTATTGATCAATACACAGATATTGTTATGCGCGAGGAATCGTTTTTCCCGGATGTACTGTTGAAAATGACAGAAACTCAGAATAAAACATGTCCTTTCTTAACAGAATCAGGATGTCTTGTATACCCTGATCGCCCTGATTCTTGCCGCACATTTCCCATTGAGATGGGAATTCAATATTCTGAAAGAACAAAGCAGGATGAACCTGTTTATTTTTTTCGTCCTCCGGATTTTTGCAAGGGGGTTGAAACTAAAAAGTCCTGGTCAATTGAGACATGGGGCAAAGATCAAGGGGTTGAACCTTATCATCGGATGACAATTCAATGGGCAAAAGTGAAGCGGTTATTTCAAAATGATCCCTGGGGGCCTGAAGGAATCAATGGTAGAAAAGGAAAAATGGCTTTTATGGCACTTTATAACATTGATGAATTCAGAAGTTTTGTCTTTAAAAGCAGCTTTTTGAAGCGATATAAGGTGAAAAACGAGCTAAAAAAAAAAATAAAACAAAACGATGATTCGCTTTTAAAACTCGCTTTTGAATGGGTCAAAGTATTTGTATGGGGGATACAATCAAAAAAAATAAGCATCAAACAATAAGGAATTTTACATGTCAGATACGTTTTTAAACAAAATTGATTTACAAAAGGGAGACATTACACAGCTTTCTGTTGATGCCATCGTAAATGCGGCAAACAATAGCCTGCTGGGAGGCGGTGGTGTGGATGGTGCCATTCATAATGCTGCCGGTCCACAACTCTTGAAAGCATGCAAACTGCTTAATGGATGTGATACGGGTGATGCCAAAATTACTGAGGGCTATTTACTAAAGGCCAGATATGTCATTCATACTGTCGGGCCAATTTATAGTGGATCTCCTGAAGACCCTAAGCTTTTGGCAAATTGTTATCAAAATAGTTTTAAATTAGCACAATCGCACAATGCCAGAACAATTGCATTTCCGGCGATTAGTTGCGGTGTGTATGGCTATCCTGTTGCTGATGCCTGTAAAATAGCTGTTGATACAACCCTGGAAATGTTACCACAGTGCCCGATTATTGAGAAGGTGACCTTTATGTTATTTTCTGATGATATTTTAAATGTTTATAATCAATACATTTTAGATATATCAAATTAAAATACCAGATATAAAAAAATTCATATCCCGGAGATTCGTATGAAATCCAAATAATCCAATGGTTCTGGTTTTTAAGCCATTATTTTGAAAAAAATCTAGAAATATTGCGACAGCATTCAAAACAGTGGTACCAACAGATTGCAAAAAGCCGATTATCCAAAATAGCTAAGAAGAATCTTCAAGATGCATTTGTCAGTTGGTTATTGGCAAAATTTCCCCATATGGACTATAAGGAGTTCCTGAAAATGATAGAAAATTTACCGGATATCGAAGAAACATTGGCATATAAACAATTGGTGGCAATAGGCGAAAAACGCGGCGAAAAACGCGGCGAAAAACGCGGCGAAAAACGCGGTGAAAAAGCCATGTTAATCAGGCAAATAAAATATATGGAAAGTTTAAACCAAAATGGAGAACTTGATGACATCACATTTACCAAACTTTGTGAACCGCTAAAAAAGGATCTGAAAAAAGTGACTGATGAAATTAGCAAAATGATCAAAAAGCAGCAAAAAAATGTCAACAAAAAGTTTATCTGAAATCGCAGAATAATTCGAAATTTCATTTTTGGTGTACTCATAGATTGAAAATCTTTTTTTGATTTGAGTGTAACCAAAATAGCCGGTGAATACAATTTGCTCATCATTTTTTTTGAACCAGGATTATACAGAAGAAGATGAATAAGATGATTAAAAGACAGTGTTTATTTCATCTTATTTATCTTTTTCAGCGTAATCCTGGTTCAAAAAATGGTGAGTGATAATTTAAATTCCGGCCATGTTGGTTACACTCTTTTGATTTATGTCTTTGAAGTAATACACCATATAATTATAAATAATTGGAGGTAATATTAATGGCTCTTTTCGAATACACACTGGACGAAAACGTCGCGATTGTTACTTTTAACAATGGTGAAAATCGTTTTAATCCAACATTTTTAGATGCGGTATTATCCGTGCTGGATGATATTGAACAAAATACAGAGGCCAATGCCCTGGTTGTAAAATCTGCACATGAAAAAATATTTTCAAATGGAATCGACCTTGAATGGTTGTACCCATATGTTCAGAATAAAGACCTGGATACCTGTAAGGCATTCTTTTACAAACTGAATGATGTTTTTAAGCGTGTGCTGATGTATCCTATGCCAACCATTGCAGCAATGAATGGTCATTCTTTCGCAGGCGGTGCGATATTATCCTGCGCGTTTGATTTTCGCTTTATGCGAACACAACGCGGATTCTTTTGTTTTCCTGAAGTTGATCTGGGCATTCCATTTCTGCCTGGCATGACTGCGCTTTTGGATAAAGCCATTCCAAAATATAAAATGGTTGAAATGCAGTTAACAGGCGTTCGGCTTCCGGCTGAGGAATGTGAAAAACATAATATTATTGTTAAAGCCTGTCCGGTGGAAAACTTGATGAATGAAGTCGTTGCATTTGCCAAAGCGCAGAACAAGCGGCGCATTGTTGTTCTGGAACTGAAAAAAGTTCTTTACAAAAGTATTGTGCATACCCTTGATGAAGAAGATCCACCACTAATTGAATCTGGACGATTTAATGTATAATTACTTAAACGTATAATTCAGATTGTTCAAATCGGATATGTCGGAATAGCCCGACATGTCCGGCCAGCCTGATTTAACTAAAATGGAGGTCATTGATGAATATTTTTATCACCGGCGGGATGGGTTTTGTTGGGCAGCATATATGCCGTCACCTTTTACAGGCCGGTCATCAGGTTACCGCCTGTGGAAGATCATCCAAACAAGATAAACTTAAACATCCCAATTTTACATATTTATCCATTGATACAAGTGAAAAAGGTGACTGGCAGGAAAAAATCAGTCAATTTGACACAATTATTAATCTGGCTGGCGTTTCCATTTTTAAACGTTGGACAGATACTTATAAACAAAGTATTTATAATACGAGGATTCAGACGACCCGCAACATTGTATCTGCAATGGCAAAAAATACATTATTGTTCAGTGCTTCAGCTGTCGGTTATTACGGTCCATGCACTGATGAGTTTATTACTGAATCTCATCCCCCTGGAAAAGATTTTTTAGCGGCAGTATGTAAAGATTGGGAAAATGAAGCCCAAAAAGCAGCAGCAAAAAATTGTCGGATCATCATTGGGAGATTTGGCATTATTCTTGGACATGGCGGCGGAGCTTTGCAATCCATGCTTCCCGCTTTCAGGCTAATGTTAGGCGGGCCGTTGGGAAATGGCAATCAATGGGTTCCGTGGATGCATATTCTGGATTTATGTCGCGCCATTTCATATCTTCTTGATAATAAGAATTGTGACGGCATTTTTAATTTCTGCGCACCACAACCCCTTAGAAATACAGAATTTACAAAGGCTCTTGGCAAAGCACTCAATCGTCCCGCTGTAATTCCGGCACCCGCTTTCATGATTCGTATGATTTTTGGTGAATTGGCAGAAACTTTATTAACTGGTCAAAAAGCCAGCTCAGAAAACCTTATGAATAAAGGATTCACCTTTAATTTTCCAAATATAGAACAAGCTTTATCAAATTTATTGGAGTCTCAGTGAAAATTTATCATTTTAGAAAAAAAACACGGATTCAGGTTCCTGTGGAGGCAGCTTTTCAATGGCACGAAAAAACCGGTGCTATTGAGCGCCTGACACCTCCCTGGGAAAGCATTCAGATTATTTCAAGAAGTGGTGGCATAAAAAATGGGGATCAAACCTTTTTTAAAGTCAAGGTGGGTCCCTTGTGGATGAAATGGTTAGCACATCATATTGAATATGAAAAAAATGCAATGTTTACCGATATTCAACGCGATGGCCCCTTTCTTTTTTGGGAGCATCACCATCGATTTCATCCTGATGGCGACCATGCCCATATTTTAGAAGATAGCCTTCGGTTTCGACTTCCCTTCTCACCGCTTTCAAATGTGGCACTGCCATCAGTAAAAAAACGTTTGAATCGCATGTTTGAATATCGCCATGCCGTTACAAAAAATGATTTGACTCACCTGTTGAATTATGGGCAAAGTCAAAAGATTGTTGTAACAGGGGCGAGTGGCGTTTTGGGTACAGCACTCGTACCCTTTTTACGCACTCAAGGACATTCTGTAAAACGAATGATTCGAAAATCTCCGCAACAACCGGATGAAGCTTATTGGAATCCTTATTACCAGGAAATAGATAAACAGGCATTTGAGAACGTTGAAACTGTCATACATTTAGCGGGAGAATATATTGGTGAGGGGCGATGGACACCTAAAAAGAAAAAACGTATTGTTGGCAGTCGTGTCAAAGGTACGCAGTTTCTGGCTCATACTTTGTGCAATTTGAAAAATCCTCCCAAAACATTAATTTGTGCTTCAGCTGTTGGTTATTATGGCAATCGCGGTGATGAAATCCTTACAGAATCAAGCAGTAGAGGTTCAGATTTTATTTCGGATGTATGTGACCAATGGGAACAGGCTGCAAAACCAGCAATAGAGGCAGGCATCCGTGTGGTCTTTTTGCGGATCGGAATTGTATTAACACCAAGAGGCGGGGCACTCGAACGTTTACTTCCTGTTTTTCGTGCCGGTTTAGGCTTGACATTTGGAGATGGCGATCAGGTGTTAAGCTGGATTTCAGAGGATGATTTTCTTGGTGCTGTTAATCATGTTATTCATCACCCCAGCCTGGCCGGTCCGGTTAACCTAACCGCACCACATCCAGTCTCCCAAAAAGATTTCTCCAAAACCCTGGCCGATGTATTTAAACATCCGTTTTTAATTCGTATACCCGAGTGGATAATCACGCCAATTTATGGACAAATGGGTAATGAAGTCATATTATCTGGCAACTATGCTATGCCAGATAAATTGATGGCAACCAATTATTCCTTTTTTCATCCGAAACTGGAAGATGCATTTCAGCATTTGTTGGGGCTCTTTCCCTTTGATCATAATGCGGCAAGCCAATTTAATACAATTCGTAAATGAGAGAGGTTGTGATGAAAAGTTCCTATTTTAAAATAACGTTGCTATTTAGTATGACGCTTGCGCTGTCGTTTGGTTTTATGCATTTGTTTTTTCCTGGAAACCATTTTGAACGACTGCATATTTTTTTATTTAATTTATGCAGTGGAGGGACTATATTATTGTATTTTTCAGAAGGTCATGATGAACCATCCCGATTTACCATGATCTTTTTCGTGTTGAGTTTATTTTATGCATTATTGGTGTGGCTCAATCTTTACCTCATTGCAATTATGGTTGCATTGGTAATGTTTGGACTGGTTGAGAGAGTCCGTATTACAAAATTTTCTTTTTTTCCTTTTCAATTTTTTTCAAAAACGGCCGGGGTTTCTCGAAAATTTCATCATGCATCCTTGCTGTGCCTGTCAATTGGATTAATCATATCCATTTTGGCCATTTGTAATCATGAATATTTTTTACTTATTCAGTCTGAAAAATTCCAGTTAGATACTTTCTTTTTGGGGTTTTCTTTTCCCTTATCCTTAATTACCCTGTCAGTTATGTTTCAACTGATGGATCACGCCGATACACGTTTATACCGCATATTGAGTGAAATAGATTTTTGGGCCATTAATTTGGGTGTAATCATATTCTTTATTTTTATTCTTATGGGATCATGGGTTTTGGAATTGCTTATTTCTATTGTCCTGTTGATTGCTGTTTGTTCTGTATTGTTTTTATATGTAAAATATGGATTACAGCATCAACCCAAAGCATTTTTAACCTCTGGCATCGTATTTCTGGTGCTTACAGCAGTTACAGGTATTGCATATATTCTCAATTACTTCACATCTGTCCAGGTGGATAAAACCTTTATTCTCAGGGTGCATACGATTTTATCTTTATATGGATGGAATTTAAGCGGGTTGGCAGTTATATGCCGGTTTAAAGATTTTCCCATTCAACTTCATTCTAAAGGAACCATTGGACTTCACTGGTTGACTGTTGCACTGCTCGCACCTTTGGGCTATTATTATTGTTTTTTTTCAATACTTGCAGTTGTCGCTTATGCGTATTTTTTAAAGATTATGTTTTTTGCACGGCAGTCTTAAAGTCAGACAGGTCAGACCATTCGGACTTGTCTGACCTGTGACCTGTCCGAAAAAAGTTCAAATAAGCATTTCGTACAAAACATCTCGTTTTTTATCAAATAGTCTGAAGAGGGCATCAGCACAGTCTGAGCAATAATACTTTCCAGTATTTTTTTTGATTTCATCAAGGGCTTTTTGTACGCCCAATGCCGGTCGGTAAGGTCGATGGGATGACATGGCCTCTACAACATCTGCAATGGCAATAATTTTTGCATCCATAAGAATATCAGGCTCAGTTAACCCCATAGGATAACCCGAACCATCCATACGCTCATGATGTTGATAAATTGTTTTTGCGATAGGCCAGGGAAACTGAATGTATTTTAATATTTCATATCCAATGGTAGGATGCTTTTTGATGACAGCCATTTCTTCTTCATCAAGTCGAGTAGGCTTGGATAAAAATTCCGCAGGAACATATATCTTGCCAATATCATGTAATTGTCCTGCAAATCGAATGGCAGTTATTTCTTCTTCAGAAAGACTCATTTCACGCGCAATCATTGCAGCAATGACAGATACGCGTTTCTGATGGCCTGATGTATAAGGGTCCCTTTTTTCTGTCAAAATGGATAACGATTCAACAATATCTTCCAATGTCGATCGAAGCTGTGCATTGCTTTTTTCTAATTCTTTGGTGCGTTTTAGAACCTTTTCTTCCAAATGCTTTTTATAGCTTTCATTTTCCCGCAGCAACTGCGCCCGCTCAAGGGAACGATTGACTGCATAATCCAGAACGGCCATATCCTGAATCGGTTTACTGACATAATCCCACGCGCCTTTTCGTATTGCTTCAATGGCATCCTGAAGAATACCCGTTCCTGAAACCATAATGATTGGTATTTGAGGAGCTTCCTTGCAAATCACTGACAAAACATCCAGCCCATCCATCTCAGGCATTCGTAAATCAACGAGAATCAAATCCGGTCTTTCTGATCGAAATACGTCAATTCCTTTTTTTCCATTTTCAGCCTGAATCACTTCATAACCAAAATCTTCCAAATAATCTGAAATGGTTTCACGAATGAGATATTCGTCGTCAATGGTCAATATTTTAATTTTTTTTGAAGACATTGAAATGTCCTTCTAAAAGTATTTTGTATAATTTAGAGGCAATATTTATACCAAATAGACAAAAATTGTTTCAGGTTCCCAAAAAAACAGGTGTGCCATTACTTGTAATTTGTGCAAAAGCACTATGATGATGAATGGATTCAAAGTTTTCCGCACTGACAGAAAACCATTTGACATCCTTATTATTTTTTAATTCAATGGCAACATCACGAACAATATCTTCAACAAATTTTGGATTTTCATAGGCATATTCCGTAACATATTTTTCATCAACACGCTTTAAAACCGAATATAAATCACAAGATGCACATTTTTCAACCATTTCAATTAAGTCTTCAATCCAGATAAACTTATTAAAGCGAACAGCAACAGTAACTTCCCCCCTTTGATTATGCGCACCCTGACTACTGATTTCTTTTGAACAGGGACAAACCGATGTGATTGGAATCCGAACCTCTGTGACAATATCAGTATCTTTATTTGCATACGATGATCCAATGAACCGGCAATCATAATCCATCAAACCGCGAATACTGCTTACAGGTGCAACTTTCTCTATAAAATATGGAAAACATATTTCAATATGTGAAGAATTTGCCTGCAAATACTCCATCATTTTTTCAAGAATCATTGAAACCCGCTTGACTGAAATTTCCGGCTGCAACTCATGAAGCATTTCGACAAAACGACTCATGTGTGTCCCCTTGTATTGATGGGGTAAATCCACGTACATATTAATGGTGGCAACGGTATGTTGAACTGATTTTTGTCGATCCAGTACTGTAATCGGGTAACGCAAATCTTTTATACCAACCTTATTGATTGGCATGTTTCGGGCATCAGGCTCGTTTTGAACATCTTTCATTCATTGTATCCTTTTGAGGCAAAAGATAGTCTGTCCTCACATTATGCATTGCACGAAACAGATTGCCTTTAATTTTTTGATTGTTTTTATAAAGTGCGGTTAACATTTTTCGAATATCCGATCTTTTTGAATTCATGGCTGATGGGCAGGGATTGATGAATTGGGGGAGTTGAAATTGTCTTGCAAATTTCCGAATTATATCCGAATCCGTATAAGCCAGCGGTCGGATCAATGTTAACTTGCCGTTGAAAAAAGGCTGCATGGGCTTCATGCAGCTTATTTCACCGGCATAAAACATATTTATCATCAATGTTTCAATTAAATCATCTTTATTATGTCCCAATGCCACTTTATTACAGGCATTTTTTTCTGCAATGTCGAAGATTTGTTTTCTGCGCAATTTTGAACATAAAAAGCAGGGATTTTCGCGATTTGCTTCACCATGTGCAATGCGGCCAATATCTGTATATTTTATCTGAATTGTAATATCTAATGATTGTACATATTGATGCAACATTGTTGCAAAACCATTCTCAAAACCAGGATCAACATGAATACACAGCAACTCATATTGAATTGGAATTCGTGGCAATCGCTTTTTTAAAAACCATAGTAATGTCAAGCTATCGAATCCGCCAGATATGGCAACCGCTATCTTATCATTATGAGATATCATATTATATTGATGAATGGCCTGCCCAAACGTTTTGTTTATATTTCTAGCAACTGCGTTTGAAAATGGTGAATGAGATGACATTGTTTATTAAGGATTAAACTGTTCCATCAATAATCATGATATACTTCGATCCCCGGTATATCATCTTCATTAATATATATTTTATCAGCCGCAATTTCACGCAATGCAGTGACGACCTCCTCATTTTTTGTTTGAGGAATCAACAATGGTGCGCCTTCACGCATTTGCCGAACACGCTTGGCTGTTAAATGGACAAGCGCGAACCGGTTCGGAATGCGCTTCATACAATCTTCAATGGTAATACGTGCCAATTCTTTTCTCCTATAAAAAGGTTATAAAATATCAATCAGTTCATAAGTTCGTCGTCCGCCAGGTACGTTTAGTTTGATCTCTGTACCAATTTCTTTTCCAATAATGGCCTTCCCCAAAGGTGATGAAAAGGATATTCTTCCATTTTGTATGTCAGATTCATCAGGCCCAACAATTTGATATTTGACTTCCTCACCCGTATCCACATTTTCCAGAATCACAGTACAACCAAATACAGCTTTGTCACCAATCACTAACGTATTGGGATCAATCACATCTGCATTGCCCAATTTATATTCCAATTCCTGAACTCTTGTTTCAATAAAAGCCTGTTTTTCTTTGGCTGCATCAAATTCGGCATTTTCAGATAAATCCCCGTGAGCACGGGCTTCCTCTATTGCCAGAATATTTTGAGGGCGTTCTACTGTTTTTAAGTGTTCAAGTTCCTTTTTTAATGCCTCATAACCAGACGGCGTAATGGGTATTCGATCCAAGTAATATCTCCTTAATGTTCTTAAAATTACAAATATTTATTTATTAGAATTTCAGCAATCTGTACTGCATTGGTTGCAGCACCTTTTCTGATATTGTCTGCAACAATCCACATATTGATCCCATTTTCAATGGATTCATCATTGCGAATACGTCCAACCAGAGTCAAATCTTGTCCGGCAGCATCAATAGCCAATGGATATTCATTTTTTGATGGCTCATCCACAACTTTTACGCCCGGCTGAGTTTTTAATAATTCACGAAAATCCGATGCATCAATATGCTTTTTTGTTTCAACATTGACTGATTCGGAATGCCCATAGAAAACCGGCACACGAACTGTGGTTGCTGTGACACCAATGGTGGGGTCTTCAAGAATCTTTCGGGTTTCATTGACCATTTTCATTTCTTCTTTGGTATATCCATTATCAAGAAATGTATCGATATGGGGCAAACAATTAAACGATATCTGATGTGGATAAACTTCATTGGGATATTTTATAAAATTGATAATTGAACGTGTTTGATCGTGAAGTTCATCAATTGCTTTTTTGCCAGTACCTGAAACCGCCTGATAGGTTGAAACAACAATGCGTTTAATACCATATTCCCGATGTAAAGCGACAATTGGAACAATCATTTGAATTGTAGAACAATTGGGATTGGCAATAATCCCTTTTTTCTTATATCCTTCAATGGCGTGCGGGTTCGCCTCGGGGACCACAAGTGGAATGTCAGGATCCATTCGCCATGCACTGGAGTTATCAACAACAACACAGCCTGATTCAGCAGCAGCCGGTGCAAAAGTTTTACTTGGCCCACCACCAGCAGAAAAAATGGCAACATCCACTCCCTTAAATGAATCCTTTGTCAAGGTTTCAACAGTTAACTCTTCACCCTTAAAGCGAATTTTACGACCACTTGAACGTTCAGATGCCAGAAGTTTCAAGCTTTTCATGGGAAAGTTTCTTTCTTCCAGACATTGAATCATTTGATTGCCAACAGCACCTGTTGCACCGGCAATAGCAACGTTAACTTTTTTTTCATTCATGATAAACCTCTTTTGGATTAAGCATCGGCATTAATTTTTGCAACCACCAGATCGCCGACTTCTGACGTGGTATATCCCATTTTTCCGGCAGCCAGATCTTTCAGATCATTTTTGATTACCTGCATCACAGCAGATTCTATCATCTGGGCAGCATTATTTTGTCCAATTGTATCAAGCATCAGTTGTGCGGCTGAAATGGCAGCAATGGGATTAATCAATTGTTTTCCTGTATATTTGGGCGCAGATCCTCCAATGGGCTCAAACATGGATACACCTTGCGGATTAATGTTTCCGCCAGCAGCGATGCCCATTCCTCCCTGAATCATGGCCGCCAGGTCTGTTATGATGTCTCCAAACATATTGTCAGTGACGATAACATCAAACCACTCTGGATTTTTAACCATCCACATACAAATGGCATCAACATGTGCATAATCAATTTGAATGTCCGGATATTCTTTGGCAACTTCGTGAAAGGTTCGTTCCCATAAATCAAAGGCATATGTCAAAACATTGGTTTTACCACAAAGTGTAAGTTTTTTAGTTTTATTGCGTTTTCTGCAATATTCGAATGCATAGCGTATACATCGTTCCACACCTTTGCGGGTATTGATTGATTCCTGAACAGCAACTTCATCAGGTGTCCCTTTTTTAAGATTACCTCCGGCACCAGCATAGAGGCCTTCAGTGTTTTCGCGGACAACAACGAAATCAATTTCTTCAGGACCCTTATTTTTTATTGGCGTTTCAACACCTTCATACAATTTAACCGGACGAAGGTTAATATATTGATCAAGTTGAAACCTGAGTTTTAACAAAATACCTTTTTCAAGAATTCCAGGTTGAACATCTGGATGACCAATCGCACCAAGATAAATGGCATCAAATGTAGACAATTGATTGATCGTATCATCGGATAAAATTTCCCCGGTTGCTTTGTAATGATCCCCGCCATTATTAAAATATGAGAATTCACATTGAAACTGGCATTTTTCAGCCACACGCTTGACAACTTTAACGCCCTCGGCAACTACCTCGGGTCCGGTGCCATCTCCAGGAATGACAGCTATTTTATAGGGTGTCATATGTTTATCTCCAAAAATATAAATTATAAATAAGCCAGAACAGACGTACCTGATTGAACATGATCTCCCACCATGACATTTATTTGCGAACTTTCAGGCAAATAAACATCCAGTCTTGAACCAAAGCAGATCATCCCAAATCGCTGTCCTTTTTTTACATTATCACCAACCTGCACCTGGCTGATAATTCGTCTGGCAATTAAACCAGCTATTTGAACGACAGCCATTGATTGACCATTCTCAAGCCCAACAATGATTGCGTTTCTTTCATTATTCTCTGATGCTTTGTCCAGATTTGCCGAAACAAATTTTCCAGGATGATAGATGACATCAGTGACTTTCCCTGAACAGGGAATACGGTTGACATGTACATTAAATACTGTCATAAAAATACTGATCTTGATACATGGTTCTTCCAGCCAGGGGGATGACTCAATCACCTCTGCCTTTATTATCTTTCCATCAGCAGGAGAAATGACCGCATTTTCCTGATTTGGAGTGATTCGGTCTGGGTCTCTAAAGAACATGACAATGCAAAAAGTAATGAAAAGCATTGTCCATGTCAAATAATGCATGCCGCTCAATGCGAATATCAACGTTATAAAAGCGGATGCATAAATAAATGGCAGCCCCGGTCGTGCCACAGGAAAAGCCCAAATTGATGGTTGATCTGCCCAGTCAAATGGTCTGTTCATAATTGCCTCCCTTTGGCGTATGTTTGAAAATAATGAACTCACATTTTAAATTTGTTTATTTTCAAAACTACCAGATTGATTAAAACTATTAATATACCATCTATATACTTAATTTGTCAAGAATGAACATGAAAAAATATTGCACACTTATAATTTGATTAATCAAGTCCCTGTCACCTTAAAAATAGGATATATTTGCTTTTAACATTATCAATCAGAAATCTTTTTTTACGTGAAACAAAAATTATTACTTGTTTTGCATTAAACAAAATAAAAAAAAAATAAAAAAATATTGATATTTTTCGATTCGCACTTTATTAATTAATCAATTCAAATGACATATGTATGTTAATAACAAAGTAATAATTCTATATATGAAAAATTTAACAACCATACTAATTGTTGACGATTCGCTGATTTTTAGAAAAATCGTACAAAAATGTCTTGAAGGTGAGGAAGATATTCAAGTTATCGGCTCTGTGCGAAACGGCGTAAAAGCGATTGAATTTATCAGAAAACAACGTCCGGATCTTGTGACATTGGATATTGAAATGCCAGAAATGAATGGTATCCAAACATTGAGTGCTATCCAGGAAATCAATGCTTCAAACGTAAAAAAGTCGCCTATCGGTGTCATTATGTTGAGTGCATTTACTAAAAAAGGTGCAGACATTACAATAAAAGCACTTGAGGCCGGAGCGTTTGATTTTATCACCAAACCTGAAGGAAATGATCAGCAAAAAAATTACTCAACGCTTCGTCGTCAATTGTTGGCTAAAATTCGATATTTTACATCACGAAGAATCGCATCACAAAACAGACAATGCCAACCTTTAATTGTACGTTCAGAAGAAGTAAATACGGAAATAAAAGAAATAAGTGAGCCGGTATCACAGATCACACAAACGAGATACAAAGCAATACTCATTGGCGTTTCAACAGGCGGCCCCAGGGCATTAATGTCAGTTATTCCAGATCTTTGTCAAAGAACCAGTATTCCAATAATGATTGTACAGCATATGCCTCCCAAATTTACAGAATCTCTTGCTGAAAGCCTGAATGCCAAATGCCGATTTAAGGTTGTTGAGGCATTCAACAATCAAACAATTCAAAATGAGCATGTATATATTGCACCTGGTGGCAAACATATGCTGATTAAGAAAAAAGGTGCGGAAACATTTATACATACAAATGAAGACCCGCCTGTTCATGGATGCCGGCCTTCAGTGGATGTCTTATTTGAATCGGCATCACATATTTATGGGGGGGATCTTGTTGCTGTTATTCTCACTGGAATGGGGACTGATGGCACAGAAGGATTATCTTATTTAAAACAACGTGGGGTGTATGTCATAGCCCAGGATGAGTCCAGCAGTGTTGTCTGGGGAATGCCGGGCAGTGCGGTTCGCGCCGGGCTTGTCAATGATGTTCAACCATTGGACAAAATACCTGAATGTATTGCCAATGTTTTAAAGAGAGTATGAATGAAATACAATGAACTTAACGAAACAAGACTTTGATTTTTTACGAGATTATATCAAAAAGAATTGTGGCATTGCATTAAAGGAAGATAAAAAATATCTCATTCACCAGCGCCTTGAGCCACTTTTGAAATCTTATCAAATAAACAGTTTTTCGGAATTGATTTCACAGTTAATGCGAAACGTTTCGCTAAAATTGCGTGAAGATATTATTCTCGCAATGACCACCAATGAAACCTCCTTTTTTCGTGATCGACATCCTTTTGAAACCTTTGAAAAGCATCTACTTGAAAAGTTTAAACAAGATATTCATCAACAAAAAGGAAAAAAAATTCGTATCTGGAGTGCCGGATCTTCTACAGGACAGGAAGCTTATTCTATTGCCATGTTAATTTACGAATTTGTTGAACGCAATAAATATGAAGGAATTTCTTTGGATAACTTTGTCATTGCAGCATCTGATATTTCAACACGTGCGCTGAACAAAGCCAAAAGTGCGTCATATTACGATGCCGAAATAAATCGGGGGCTTAGTGCTGAGCGTAAACGTAAATATTTTCAAAAGGAAGATAAGCATTGGCAACTGCAAAAAAATATCAGAAAAATGGTTACTTTTTATCAGCTCAACTTTATTGAGTCTCTTTCTCGTATGGGCACTTTTGATATGATCTTCTGTCGCAATGTTCTGATATATTTTGATTCCAACATGAAAAAGAAAATTATTCAGCAGTTTCATCGCATGCTCATACCAACGGGTTTTCTTATACTGGGGGCAATGGAAAACGCGCACAATGAATCTGATCTTTTTTTACCGGTTCGATATGGCAGCACATTGTTGTATCAAAAAAAATAACATTTTGTTAAGGAAAGCTACCAATGCCTTTCAGTAAGTATGAATCAATTGAACAAGTTGCCGAAAAATTCGACAAGCATTTTTAAATAACAAAAACTGGATGTTTAACCAAACATAAACTTTTTATTTAATCATCCAACCACAATTTCAGGAGCAAAAATGACAAAAACCGATCAGGAACAATCATTTAACATGAATGAATGGATGCAATCGGCAATGAATTTATGGAAGAAAATGGCAAGCCCCCAACAGGGAGAAAATCAATTCTCACAATTTGAAACTTCATTTACAGGTTCCAAAAAAACAGATCAATTTTTTTCATCTTCCATGAATACCTTAAATCTCATCCTATCCGGTTTTTTTGAACCGGATAATATTGATGCCACATTGAAAAAATCAGGTGAAATATCATCCGCATCAATTGAAATTCTCAAGCAGGTAACAGAATCAGTCATGGAAATGCAAAAGAAATGGGTTGAACGATGTATTCGTATCGGGCAAGAGTCAAAAGCTTACAGTTTTGACGATATGGATAAAGAGATTTTTACGACCTGGAAAAATATTTATGAAAAGGAATTTCAACAGTTTTTTCAAATTCCTACCATTGGGCTGCTGCGTTATTATCAGGAACGAATCAACACTGCTGTAGACAAATACAATCTGTTTAGTGAATCCATATCAGAATTTATGTTCATGTTATATGTTCCTTTTGAAAAGACTGCGCAGGTGTTCCAAAAGGAAGTCGAATTAAAATTGTCTGAAGGAGAAATTTCCAATAATTTCAAGGATTATTATAATCAGTGGATTCGCATTTTGGAAGGTCATTTCATGTCGTTGCTAAAATCCAAAGAGTATACAGAGGTATTAAATCAGACGATTCAGACTTATGTGCAGTTTAAAAAAGCCAAAGAAGATGTCCTCATAGATTTGCTTCAACACATACCCGTGCCAACCAATAAAGAAATGGATGAACTATACAAAGAAATATATGAGTTAAAACAAACAGTCAAATCATTGAAAAAAACAGTAAGGTCATTAACATCAAACTGATTGCCATTCGAAAATAAAAAAAGCGAATGACAGGGAGGTCATGTATGAAAAAACCCAAAATTGATGTCGATCTGATATTAAAAACAGTTGCAGAAAGCACAGAACAGACAAAAGTTCGTGTGCAAAAAGCATCTGAAGTTTTAACTGATCATCTGGATGTTGATCTTGCGAAGACACCATATGAAACGATATATAAGGAAGACAGGGTGCGTTTGAAATATTATCGCCCTGATAAAATAAAGTATAACTTTCCACTATTGGTAATTTATGCGCTGATCAATCGTGAAACGATGTTGGACTTACAACCTGGAAGGAGTGTTGTTCAAACATTTCTGGACAGAGGCCTTGAAGTTTACATGATTGATTGGGGTTATCCCACACGAAAAGATCGATTTATTACAATAAATGATCATGTGAATGGGTATATTGAGAACATAGTTGATTTTATTAGAAAAAAACACAATATCCCCAAAATTAATCTGATGGGTATTTGCATGGGGGGGGCTTTTTGTGTGATGTATTCTGCATTGCATCCTGAAAAGATAAATGCATTGGTCACAACTGTGACGCCTACCAATTTTGATACAGATAAAGGGTTGCTTCATATTTGGATGAAACAACTCGACATGGTAAAAATGGCAGACTGCTATGGCAATATGCCAGCCGATTTAATGAATTTTGGTTTTTTATTGCTTAATCCGGCACGATTGATGCTGGATAAATATGTCAGCTTTTTTGAAAATATGGATAAAAAAGCATTTGTTGAAAATTTTATTCGTATGGAGAAATGGATATTTGACAGCCCTGATATACCTTTTGAAACCTTTCGTCAGTTTATATCAGATTGCTATCAAAAGAACCTGCTGATAAAAAGTGAGTTGAAATTGGATGGCAAGCCGGTTATATTGAAAAATATCACCATGCCATTGATTAATTTTTATGGAAAATTTGATCACCTTGTTCCACCGGAAGCTGCCAATCAGTTGACCAAACATGTCGGTAGTTCGGATACTGAAGATGTTTGCCTGGCAACCGGTCACATTGGAATATATGTCAGTTCAAAATTTCAAAAAGAATTTGCACCACGAATTGCTACGTGGTTAAAAGAAAGGGATGGATAAAATGATTCAAAATTTTTTCCATGCAATTTGTAAAGTGAGTCGCGCGTTTGGAACAGTTGACAGTCATGATGAGCTTCTCAAACTCATTCTGGATTATGCTGTCGAACTGATGTCAGTTAAAGCCGCAAGTTTGTATTTACAAGACGATGATCTAAATCAAATGGTGCCTGTTGTGGCCAAAGGGCTTTCTGATACCTATCAGAAACATGGCAGAACACGACCAGATAAGCTGATCTCAGTTCTTGAAAAAGAAGGATACTTATATAGCAAAGATGCTTTAAATGACCCACGTTTGGATAATCATGACGTTAAAAAACAAGAGGGAATTGCATCAGTATTGATTGTTCCCATTACTTTTAACAACGAATTTATCGGTATACTTGCTGTTTTTACGGATAAAGCGCGTGATTTTGATAATGATGAAATTGAATTTATCAAAGCACTTGCTGATGAGGCTGCCATGGCAATTAATGACATGCGCCTTCATGAGCGAATTGAAACCAATACCCGGTTGTTTTTAGATTTGACAACAAGTATGAATTCTACATTGGATATCAATTCTATCCTTCATATCCTGACTGCAGAGGTTTGTGAAGCCTATAAATTAAAAGGCGCATTGATAAGACTTCACAATAAAGAAAAAAATATTCTGGAGCGGGTTGCCAGTTATGGGCTGAGCGAAACTTTTCTGAATAAAGGACCGGTTTCTGCTAAAATTTTGGATCAATGCATTAAAGGTGAAACAATCATCATTGATGATATTTCAAAAGATGATCGGGTGCAGTATCCGGATTTCATGAAAATGGAAGGAATATCTTCCATGATAACAGTGCCTATTCAATCAAAAAATGAAATTATGGGCATTATGAATTTATTTAATGCCACAAAACGAAATTTTCCGCAGCAAATGATCCTGATGCTTAGAGCATTGGCGAATCAAGGTGGATTGGCCATTCAAAATGCAACCATGCTGTTGATGCTCCAGGAAGAAAACAAATGCCTGGAGGAAGATTCGTACAGCTGTCGATTATGGTTTTAAATTTTAATTGATCGAAAACATTCTATTATAAGGAATATACCCATGAAAGGAAAAACCATTTCACAAATCAAGATTGGAGACTTTGATGAATTTTCCAAAACAATATCAGAGTCAGACATTTACAACTTTGCCGGTATTACCGGTGATTTAAATCCAGCGCATATCAACGAGGATTATGCCAAAGATACTTTTTTTAAGGGAAGAATCGCACATGGTATGCTTCTGGCAGGGTTTATTTCTGCTGTAATTGGTATGAAATTACCAGGCCCGGGTGCCATTTATATTAAACAGGAAGTTGTATTTAAGGGGCCGGCTAAAATTGGTGATACAATTACCGCCCGTGCAGAGGTCATTGATATCAATGTTGAGAAAAATCGTATTAAATTAAAAACCACCTGTAAGAATCAGGAGGGGAAAGAACTGGTTGATGGTGAAGCTTTGATAAGTCCGCCAAAAATGTGAACAGGAATATGGCCATGAAACAATTTCTTTTTTTTATTGCAACTTTCATATGTATCGCACCTCTTTGTGCAGAAATGTCACCCAATGATATTTCGTATTACACTGAAGATTATCCACCATACAATTTTAAACAGAATGGAAAAGCAAGCGGGTTTTCAACAGAAATTCTGATGAAAATGTTGGAAACATTGAATGTAAAAAAGAATGTTGAGGATATCAGTGTGGTTCCATGGGCAAGAGGCTATAACGATGTACAAAGAAAAAGGAACGTCTGTCTGTTTGCAATGACAAAAACATCTGAACGTGTAGAAAAACATGGTTTTAGATGGGTTGGACCGATATGTGCCACAAATTCTGTACTTTTTGCAACAAAGAAAAAAAAAATCAAAATAAATACCCTGGCGGATATTTTTAAGCATCGTGTTTGTGCAATTCGTGAAGATGTTGCTGAGCAAACACTAGTCAGTCTCGGATATTCTTTTGATAATGTGGATCGAACATCACATCCAGTATCAATAATAAAAAAAATATTATCTGATCGATGTTCCCTGTGGGCTTATGGCAGAATTGCCGGTCAATGGGTACTGAAACAGAACAATTACAATCCTGAAGATTTTGAAATTGTATTCAATTTATCAGAAAAACAGTATTTATATTATGCATTTAATAAAAATACGCCCGATTCTGTGGTGATACCGCTTCAAAATGCATTCGATAAACTCAAAGCTGATGGTGTTGTTGATCAAATTATTTCGAAATATCTGAAATGATTCAATCTGGAGAGAAAATACTGGTTTGGACGATAGTGTAAGAAATGAAGCAGTTGCTTCACAACATGATTCTATTCAAAGCATGTTTGATCATGCAAACCAGTATTCTGCAAACTATACAGGTAATAATATTCACTTTGATCAAATGAAACGCCGTATGCGCTGTATTGCCCTGATCTTTGGGTTGTGTTTTATCATTATTTTTTCTCGTGCATTTTATATTCAAATATATAAAAATGACTGGTTGTCTCAGGAAGCTTCCAAACAATATATCAAATATCATAGATCTCCCGCAAAACGTGGAATTATCTATGATAGACATAAATATGAGATGGCTGTGACCATAGACAGCCATTCGGTATTTTCCCATCCCACACAAATCAAAAACAAAAAAATCGCTTCCAGGAAAATTGCTCAAATCCTGAATATTTCAGAAAATAGCCTGTATCGCTTGTTATCAGGTAATCGTCAGTTTGTATGGATCAAACGATTAATCGACCCCGGACAGGCTTCGGCGATCAAAAATCTGGATATTGAAGGTATTCATATCGTTTCTGAACCAGGGCGGGCATATCCAAACAAAACATTGGCATCTCAGCTCATTGGTTTTACTGGAGTCGATGGAAATGGTCTTGAAGGATTGGAATATTACTATAACAGCACATTGGCTGGCAAACAATTCGTGACTGAAACAAAAAGGGATGCCTATGGTCGCGGTTTTATGCCAATTAATGGGACAGACAATCAAAATGTTGGCCGACATATTGTACTGACCATAGACCAAAAAATTCAATATTTTTGTGAAACCATTCTAAAACAAACAGTTGCTGAATATGAAGCCAAAGGGGCTTATGCAATTGTGATGAATCCCAATACAGGTGAAGTTCTATCAATGGCGCACTATCCAACATTTAATCCCAATGTATTCAGTTTATACAAACCTTCACGATGGCGTAATAGAGCGGTTACAGATACATTTGAACCCGGTTCTACCATGAAAGTTTTTATTGCTGCTGCGGCATTGGAATCTGGTTTATGTGACCCCAACAGCATTTTTTTTTGTGAGAATGGCGCGTACAATATCGGCCGTAATACAATCCATGATTCTCATCCATATGACTGGCTCTCGCTGCAACAAATTATCAAACACTCCAGCAATATTGGTGTTGTAAAAATTGGCGAAAAACTGGGGGCAAAATATCTTTACAAAATGCTGAAAACATTTGGGTTTGGAAGTAAAACTGATATCGATTGTCCGGCAGAGGCAACCGGGAGTTTAATGAAATTTAACATGTGGACACCTCTTGATCAAGGGGCGATCTGTTTTGGTCATGGAATATCTGTTTCTGGAATTCAGCTGTTGACTGCTGTCAGCGTTATTGCCAATGGTGGTATATTGGTAAAACCCTTTCTGGTGAAAAAAGTATTAAGTGCAAATGGTAAGGTTATAAATACACAGGAAAAACATGAGGTTCGGCGTGTTATTTCAAGGCAGACTGCCAGACAAACGCGAAAAATAATGGCAACTGTGGTTGATCCTAAAGGAACAGGTTTTAAAGCCGCACTGGAATATTATCAGGTATGTGGAAAAACAGGCACATCACGAAAGCTGAAATCTGATGGTACCTATGCCCGAAATTTATATTTTGCATCCTTTTTGGGGTTTGTTCCGGCAAATCAGCCGAAAATAGCCATACTGGTTGTTGTGGATGAACCTGCAAAAGGTTATTATGGGGGGCAGGTTGCTGCTCCAGCCTTTAGACAGATTGCATATAAAACACTTCAATATTTGAGTATTAAAGATGATACTGAAAAAGCGTATTAAGGAATTCTCGGAAAATAAGTTCCCCATTTAATATATTGAATTCCTATTTTTGAACCTGGATTACGCTGAAAAAGATGAATAAGATGAATTAAAAGTGTTTGATTTCATCTTATTCATCTTCTTCAGCGTAATCCAGGTTCAAAATGAATAGAATTGACTCTTTCAGAAATGAGGAACTTAATATTTAAGTATTCCTAAGTAAAATTGAATCGTTAAACAAAGCACAATCACCGACGCCCTGAATTCGATAAGTCTTAACAGGGTCATTGATATAACATGGAGACATATATGAAAAAATTTCATTCTTATGGACCAGTAGATAAAGAAGATCACTACTTTGTTGAACGTAAAAATCTTATACAAAAATGTACAAATCAATTGATGGGCCATCTGGATAAAGGCGGGCATTATTTTACCATTTGGGCACCCAGGCAAACGGGCAAAACATGGATTATTCGACAAAGTATTGAAAAAATAAAAGCAATTTATGGAGAAACCTACATTGTCGCAGACCAGGTGAAGCCGCTTAAATATCTAAACGCTACGCGAAAATGCCAAAAATGCATTCCCACGCAATGGAAGACAAAAAAATCTTTGGAGTGAAAATGCCAGACAGCAAAAAACCTCTATATATCAATGTAGCGATAGCTGTTCCAATCGACCAGACATATACATACAAAGTGCCAGAGCCCCTTATTAATTTTTGCCGGACCGGTGTTCGGGTGATGGTGCCTTTTGGACGACAGACGCTTTCTGGTTACTGCCTTGAAACAATCAGCCAGCCCAATTATGATAAGATCAAAAATATACTTGATGTGCTTGATGAAACACCTTTGTTCTATCCAGATATCATGCCATTGTTTTCATGGATGGCACAATATTACTGTTTTCCCATTGGACAGGTGATTAAAAGCTGCCTGCCTGATGGTCTGTCTGTAATCACTTCAAATACTGCCAGAATTACGGCATCAGGTCGTAAAGTGATTCAATCGGACAATATTTCTCCAATGGAACAGAAAATATTACAGTATTTGGATAAAGGTCGACAACCTATCAAAAATATTAGAAAACACATGAAAAACAAGCTACCCATGTCTTGTATCAATCGATTGGAGCGTCTGGCATATATTCAAATTGAAAAAAAAGATATTCGCGGATCTGCTGCGCCCAAATATGTGCAGTATATTCGCACCAAAAAAACTGACGATATTGATTCACTGACAAAACGACAAAAGGAATTGATATCAGTTGCAAATCAGACTGGCGAAATATCTGTGACTGATATAAAAAATCAGGGTTTTTCACAACAACTATTGAAAAAAGCTGAAGAAAAAGGTGCTATCGAATTTTTTGAAAAAGAATTATACCGCGATCCCTTCGGTGAATCCATCCCGCCGGATACCAGTTATCCGATTCCCACACCGTATCAAGCCGAAGCCATTCAAAATATAGACAATAAAATTGGCCAGGGTTTTCAGGTTTTTTTGCTTTATGGTGTTACAGGCAGTGGTAAGACAGAAATATACATGCGTGTTACAGATGCCGCCCTGTCAAAATCCCGTACCGCATTGATTCTTGTTCCAGAAATTGCCTTGATTACCCAGGTAGAACGTCAATTTCGTGCACGATTTGGAGACTGTGTCGCTGTGCTTCATAGCCGGCTATCCAATGGTGAACGCTTTGATCAATGGATGCGAATTGTTCGAAAACAGGCACGTATCGTAATCGGTGCAAGATCCGCAATATTTGCGCCACTTGAAAATATCGGCATAATTATTGTTGATGAAGAACATGATGCCTCATACAAGCAAAGTACACAATTTAGATATCATGGCAGGGATGTTGCGACCATGCGTGGCAAAATGAGCAATGCCGTTGTGGTTTTAGGTTCTGCAACGCCCTCAGTCCAAAACTACTATCATGGTACACAAAAAAAATATCAGATCCTCAAACTACCCCATCGCATTCATAATAGACCCCTGCCAATGATTCAGGTTGTAGATTTAAAGCAAAACCTGGGTATGCGAGGCATTCGGCGGATTATTACACCGGCTCTTGAATATTCCTTAAAAAGAACATTTGAAAACAAACAACAAAGCCTGTTGTTTCTAAACAGGCGTGGATTTGCCACTTTACCTGTATGTGCCCAATGTGGTGAAACAATGATGTGCAAAAACTGTGATATTGCCATGATTTTTCATAAAAATATGGGTGCTTATAAATGTCACTATTGTGGGTTTACGCGACCTCATAATACCCCATGTCCCAATTGTGCAACAGGGACTCTCAAACAGTTGGGATATGGTACGCAACGTCTGGAACAGGATGTTAAAGCATTATTTCCTGATGCACGTGTGGCACGGATGGATCAGGATACCACCCAAAAAAAGGGCAGTATGATTCAGATATTGAAAGACCTGCGTGATCATCAAATTGACATCCTCGTTGGTACTCAAATGATTGTGAAAGGGCATGATTTTCCCAACATCACAATGGTGGGAATTATCTGCGCAGATTTATCATTAAACTTTCCTGACTTTCGATCAGGAGAGTTGACATATCAATTGTTGGCCCAGGTGTCCGGGCGTGCTGGACGCGGCGAAAATCCTGGACATGTCATATTACAAACCTACAATCCCAATCATTTTATTATTCAAACAGCCAAAAAACAAGATTACGATGAATTTTTTAACTATGAAATACAATTTCGAAAAAATTTAAATTATCCGCCATATTCTCGCCTGATTCAAATCACTATTGCCGGTGCTGATCCTGAACATACAGCCACTTTCGCTGGTCTGGCAGGGCAATACTGTCAAAAAATAAAAGCCGCACGTCAAACGTTTACACATGCCATAGAGGTATTGGGACCTGTGATTGCGCCTGTATCAAGACTGGTCAATCGTTTCCGATGGCATATTCTATTGAAAAGTATGTATATTAAAGCCTTGCATGAGTATCTTTACTATTTAAAACAGGCAGTGGATACCCATTTGAAAGACAAATCCATTCAGTTGTATATTGATGTTGATCCGGTTGTAATGTCTTAGGAAATCTCAAAAAATAAGTTCCCCATTATTGACTTTTATCAAAAAATATGAAATTATTTTCAATTTTGATCAAATAACCTGTTAATGTGGTTTTGCCACATTCATAAGAACAATGACTAATGTGAGAGGTAAAAGCATGCTTAATATTGAAAAACCAGAACATCCTGACATTTCAACAGATATGTGGACTAAAATTGACAGCATTGTCAGCGAACATCAAACGAAGCCCGGTGCTTTAATTGCTGTTTTAAGACAGGCACAGGATGTTGTCGGATATTTACCACCACCACTGATGGATTATATCAGTATGGGACTCAATATCTCAAAAAGTGAGGTCTATGGCGTGGCAACATTTTATTCCCTGTTCTCAATGACGCCAAAAGGCCGCCATACAATTAAAGTTTGCATGGGCACAGCCTGTTATGTCAAAGGTATCAAAGAAACTGTTGAGCGTATCAGCAATCAATACCACATTGGTTTTGGAGAAACAACGCCTGACCGTCGTTTTTCGATGGAATCTGTTCGATGTCTTGGTGCCTGTGGACTGGCACCAGTTGTTGTAATTGGTCAGGATACGCATGGTGATGTAAAGGCGGATAATATTCTAAATGTTTTAGGCCGGTATGAATAATCATTAATATGAAACTCAATGAAATAAAACATACTCTAAATGCAACAGTTGTCTGTGGCCATGAAAAGATGGATATTGAAATTGTTTCAGGCGGTGCTGCCGATTTAATGAGTGATGTTTTATCTGCCACAGCAAAAGGAAGTGTATTATTAACCGGACAAAACACATCAGAGGTAATTGAAATATGTATTATGGCTGAAGTTGGCGCGGTTGTTTTTGTTCGGGGAAAACAAGCATCCGAATCTATTATTGAACTGGCAACAGCCAATTCAATACCAGTTTTGTTAACTCATGAGTCCATGTTCGTTTCATGTGGTCGTCTTTATATGCAGGGATTACGTGGAATGGATGGATCATGGTGATTATAACGATTTTTATCGAAGGTTCAAAAAGTGATAGGTAATAACTCAATTGCCTTTTATATTTTAAAGGTGTTGAGAAAGTCTTATCCCAAGTTGACATAAAAAATATGGAGAATACAATGCCAAAGTTGACCATCGATGACTTAAAACGCATCAAACAAGAAAAATCTCAAATATTTGCCCTTCGACAAGGGAAAGTTCCGGTGGAGCAAACACGCCATTTATTACTTTGCAGTGGTACAGGATGCCACGCAACTGGCAGTCTTTCATTGAAAGACGCGCTTCAGAAGGAAATTGATAACCAGGGCCTTTCAGAAAATGTTATCATTGTTGAAACTGGATGTAATGGCTTCTGCGCTCTGGGTCCCATTATGGTGGTTCAGCCTGATGGTATTTTCTATCAGCAGGTCAAGGCAGCGGATGCCAAAGAACTGGTAGAAAGCCACTTTAAGGCCAATAAACCTGTGGAACGTCTCATGTACAAAGATCCATTATCTAAGAAAAAGCTGATCCCCAAATTATTAGATATCCCCTTCTTTTCTCATCAAATGGCTCGCGTACTTCGAAATAAAGGTTTGATTAATCCGGAATCTATTGATGAATATATTGCACGTGATGGCTATATTGCTGCCATTAAAGCACTCAAAGATATGACTTCAGAACATGTCATTGAAGAAGTTCTGGCTTCAGGTATACGCGGACGAGGCGGTGCAGGCTTTCCTACAGGTTTGAAATGGCGATTTGCATTCCAAAGCAAGGGAGACGTTAAATATGTTCTGTGTAATGCGGATGAAGGCGATCCGGGCGCGTTTATGGATCGAAGTATTCTTGAGGCTGATCCCCATGCGGTTGTTGAAGGCATGATTATTGCGGCAAAAGCAATTAACTCACATGAAGGATTTATCTATTGCCGGACAGAATATCCTCTGGCAATCAAACGCCTTCAACTTGCCATTGATAATGCCAAAGAATATGGATTATTGGGCGACAATATTATGGAAACAGGCTTTGATCTCAATATTGAAATCTGTCAGGGTGCGGGTGCTTTTGTATGTGGCGAAGAAACAGCATTGATGGCATCAGTTGAAGGCAAACGCGGTATGCCGCGTCCCCGCCCACCATTTCCGGCACACAAAGGGCTTTGGAAAAAACCCAGTATTCTCAATAATGTGGAAACATTAGCAAGCATTCCTCAAATTATTCTTAATGGCAGTGGTTGGTATTCATCGGTTGGAACTGAAAAAAGTAAAGGCACAAAGGTATTTGCTCTGTCTGGTGATGTCAACAATATTGGTCTTGTTGAAGTCCCCATGGGCGCAAGTCTCAGAAAAATTATTTTTGACATTGGTGGGGGCATTCCCAATAAACGCAAGTTTAAGGCTGTTCAATTAGGCGGACCATCCGGCGGTTGTGTTCCAGATGAATATCTTGATACCTCTGTGGATTTTGAAGAAATTGCCAAAGTTGGTGCCATTATGGGATCAGGCGGTGTGATTATCATGGATGATCAGACCTGTATGGTGGATATGGCCCGATTCTTCATGGATTTTATTCAGGATGAATCCTGTGGAAAATGTACGCCTTGTCGTGAAGGCACACGCCGCTTACTTGAGATTCTGGAAAAAATCTGTGATGGAAAAGGTGTGCCTGAAGATATTGATACCCTTGAAGAATTATCCTATGTGATTAAAGAATCTGCCTTATGTGGTTTAGGACAGACTGCGCCAAATCCGGTATTATCTACATTACGCTATTTTCGTCACGAATACGAAGCCCATGTCAATGATAAAAAATGCCCTGCAAAACGTTGTCCATCGTTGCTCAAATTTGAAGTTGATCCGGATAAATGTAAAAAATGCGGTGCATGTTTCAAAGCCTGTCCGGTTGATGCGATCACCTGGAAAAAGAAAGAAGTGGCAGTAATTGACAAAGATAAATGCGTCAAATGTTTGACATGTTTCAATAAATGTAAATTTGATGCCATTGATTGATCGATATAATTATGAACAAAAATGGATTGGGTAAACCGTTTTTGTTCTTAATTTTCAGTAATTTAAGGAGTATAAGATTATGATACAAGCCGTTTTTATGTTGGGTGGTCTGGGCGTTGTCATTGGAATCGTTCTGGCAGTCGCCTCTCGAATTTTTTATGTGTATGTAGACCCCATTGTCGAAGCTGTTGATGATGCTTTACCTGGAGCCAATTGTGGCGGCTGTGGTCTTCCTGGTTGTGCGGCCAATGCTGAAGCCATTGTTGCAGGTAAGGCGGCACCGAATTCATGTGTTGCTGGTGGAGAAGAATTGGCTGCGACCATTGCTGCACTGATAGGGGCGTCACTTGAGGCCAAAGAGCCTGACATTGCAAGGCCTGGATGTAACTACAGTGTAGAGAAAGCAGAAACCCTGTATCAATATGATGGTATTCCCGATTGCAGAGCAGCAGCATTAATGTCTGGCGGGATGAAAGTATGCGATATTGGATGTCTTGGTTTGGGTACTTGTGTTCGGGTTTGCCCGTTTGATGCCTTAACAATGGGTGATGATGGTTTACCTGTTGTAGATCAGGAAAAATGTACAGGTTGCGGTACATGTGAGCGTGAATGTCCCAAGCATATTATCAAACTCTCCTCTGTTACACGAAGAATCCTCCAGGAATATACAGTTGATGACTGTACGACACCTTGTCAACGTGCCTGTCCGGCAGGAATTGATATTCGTGAATATATTCATCAAATTTCAATGGGAAATTGTCATGAAGCAGTTCAGGTGATTAAAGAACGTAATCCCTTTCCATCAACAATAGGTCGCATCTGTCCGCATCCTTGCGAGACCGATTGTCGCAGAAACCTTGAAGATGAAGCAGTTGCAATTAATGGCCTTAAACGATATGCAGCGGATTATGAGCAGTCCTCAGGAAAACGTATTCAACCCTATAAAGCACCATCAACCGGACGAAAAATCGCAGTTATTGGTGGCGGAATTGAAGGTCTGTCCTGTGCTTATTTTATGGCACGTCTGGGGCATTCTCCAACCATTTATGAAGCCACAGCAAAACTGGGTGGTATTCTCAGGAAAGCCATTGCGCGTGAACGTCTGTCTATGGATATTCTGGATTGGGATATTGATGGCATCCTTGAAATGGGCGTAAATGCTGAATACGAGAAATTATGTGGAAAAGATTTTACAATACCATCACTTCTTGACAAAGGCTTTAATGCCGTTTGTGTTACGACGGGTGGATGGGATAGCCGTCTGGCAAGAAATGCTGAGCGAACAATTGATCAACAGGTGCCAGGCATGTATTTGCTGGTGGATGCATTAAAAACGAATTCAGATGGCAACATTTCTGTCAACTCACATTGTGCAATACTGGCAAATGACAAACTTGCATTAAAATCATCCGAAGTTTTGATCAATAAAGGTGCCTCACAGGTTACAGTTCTGTTTCAACAGGACATGAAAACTGCTGGTATTACTAAGGAAGAAATTGATCTGGCCAGAGAGAAAAATATTCAGCTTATTTTTCAATCAGCAGTACAGCGATTGAAGGGAGAGAATGACAGTCTAAAACAAATAATTTACCTGGATATGGATTGTGGTTTGGAAGAAACACTTGATGTTCAAACAGTATTTGTTTCTTATGGTCGATTACCTGAAATGATATTTACATCTGTGTTAGATGATGAGGACAATAAAACATCAGAATGGCAAGCCATTGCACCCTATAAAAAACCGGATCAGTATTATGAAACAGGATTATTTTCAGAAAATGACATGAAAACTGACCACAGTGCTGCGATTCGAGCAATTGCAGCAGCAAGGCGAACCGCGGCATCAACACATCATCTTATGTATGGCAATGATGTTGCCCTTGCAAAGGATGTACTAAAACCCGAAACTGATATTCAAGATGTCGATAAGTTGGAACATGTGGATACTGTGGCACGTCAGGTAATGCCGCTGAGGACACCTGAGGAGTTATCTGTTATCAATGAGTTGGAAAAAGGGTTTACGCCAGAAATGGCCAAAGTTGAAGCCAGCAGGTGTTTACAGTGTGGGCTTGTTTGCTACGAACAGAATTGTAAATAATTCTAAGGAATGCTCGAATTCTAAGGAATGCTCGGATAATTAGATGCTCATTTTTTCTGTTCGTACAAAAAAAACAAGGTCGTGTAGAGACTTAGCATGCTAGGTCTCTACAGTAAAATTACCCCAATATGAACATTTTTTCAAATGGGTAACTTACTTTCCGAGAATTCCTAAACAGAACAAAGTTAATGTTTTATTGCAGACCTGTCGGAAGAGTCCGACAGGTCTGGATACTGTTTTTTTCGAGAGTTCCTAACCGAAACTATCATGAATAACAATATGAAAACGAACTATTATAATTGTGATGATAATAAATTTGACATTGCAGAAGTTCTGTTTTTGATTGATGATCTTAAAACTCAGATTGATAAGAAAAAAACATTACAAAAAGAACATTGGTCAGCAATTCAGGAAAAACTTCGTATTGACTGGACATATGATTCCAATGCTATTGAAGGTAGTTCTCTTACAAAAGGAGAAACCTTATTTTTTTTAAAAGAAGGTCTGACCATTGAAGGAAAACCTTTCAAAGATTTTCTTGATGCCAGAAATCATGCTGAGGCAATTGACTGGCTCTATTTGGTGATCAAGGACAATCGGCCTGTTTCTCAGGGACTGATAAAAGAAATGAATGCGCTGCTTTTGTCAGGGGTTAAATATACAACTGCAATAAATCAAAGCGGTCAAAAAGTCCGAAAACCCGTTAACCCTGGAAAATACAAAATATTGCCGAATCATGTTTTACAAACTAATGGAAACATACACTTTTATACCGATCCACTTCATGTGGCTGATGAAATGGAAGTCTTGTGCAGATGGATAAATGATAATATTTTAAAACGGCATCCGATAGTTGTTGCATCAATAGCACATTTTAATATGGTAAGAATTCATCCTTTTGACGATGGTAATGGTCGTGGTGCAAGAATCCTAATGAACCTTATCTTAATCAAAAGATGTTATCCTGTTGCAATAATAAAAAATGAAAATCGTCGAAAATATCTGACTGCACTTAATCAGGCGGATAATGGTAATATAGTACCGTTCATTAAACTGATTGCCGATTCACTGATATGTACAGAAAATCTTATCATTGACGAACTGAATCAATTAAGAACTGATACTTAAAAAATTTAAGGATCAATTTTTTTAGTGAACATGTGTACTTTTTATTTGGAGTTAAATCTTTAATATTATTTTTATACTAAAGACTTTTTTAGCAGGGAGATAAAATATGTCAATATTTGAAACAATCAAAAATCGCCGAAGTATTCGAAAATTCGAAGAGAAGGACATTCCTGATGACATGATGATTACCTTATGTGAATCTGTCCAGTGGGCACCATCGTGGGCCAATACACAGTGTTGTGAGCTAATTATCGTAAAAGATGCATCAAGGAAAACTCAATTACAGGAATGTATTGCACAAAAGAACCCGGCCACAAAAGCTGTTGGCAATGCACCTGTTGTGATTGCATTTTGCGGAAAAATGAATCAGGCAGGATATTATAATAATGTCGTCTCAACCCGATTTGGTGACTGGTTTATGTATGATTTGGGGATTGCCACACAAAATTTGTGTCTGACGGCTCACGAACTTGGATTGGCAACTGTGATTGTTGGCCTTTTTGACCATGATCGTGCAGAAAAGATTCTTCAAATTCCAGACAATTATTCTCTTGTGACACTGGTTCCCGTTGGTTTTCCTGTAAAAAATCCTTCGCCTCCCAAACGTAAGTCAATTGAGGAACTGGTTCATTACGAGACGTTTAATGGGAAATGACCAATTCGTGCTGAAGGGAATAATATTTCCATTAAGTTCATCCATACGCTAAAGATAGTTTGATAAATATTATGGATTATAATAAGGAGACCATTTATGATTATACAAATAGCTAATCCTCTATATGATGTCGTATTTAAATATTTAATGGATGATAATGATGTGGCTAAAACAATTATATCAGCAATCATCGATGAAGACATTGACGAATTGGATATTCTGCCACAAGAAAGAATATTGGCATTGGAAAAACAATCATTAACTGTGTATCGATTAGATTTCTCCGCAAAAATTAAAACAAAACAGGGGAATCATAAACACGTTATTATTGAAATCCAAAAAGCGAAATTACCCTCTGATATTATGAGATTCAGAAGGTATCTTGGGGAGCAATATCGCAATAAAGATAATACATTTTTTAGTGTGAACAAAAAAGGTAAATCCCTTAAAAAAGCCATGCCAATTCTAACTATCTATTTTTTAGGACATCGATTACCTACCTTGAAAGCACCAGTGATAAAAGTCAGAAGAGATTGTATTGATATAAGAACCGGCTCGCCATTAATTGGAAAAGAAGAATTTGTAGAAAGTTTAACCCATGACAGTTTTATAATTCAAATACCAGAGTTACCCGAGAAAAAACGAACAGAATTGGAATGCTTATTAAGCGTATTTGATCAGCGCTATATTGCAGATGATAGTCGGCATATACTGTCAATGAATGAAAAAGAATATCCAAACAAGTACCACAAAATTATTCGTCGTTTACAAAGAGCAATTTCAGAACCCGAAATGAAGGACAGAATGGATATTGAAGATGATATAATTGAAGACCTACAGGAATTGGAGAGAGATATTGCTGAAAAAGAAAAAGAGATTAAGGAAAAGGATGGAGTAATTAAGAAGAAGGATGGTATGATTAAAGAAAAGGATGGTATGATTAAAGAAAAGGATGGTATGATTAAAGAAAAGGATGGTGTGATTAAAGAAAAGGATCGCGTAATTGAAGAACTAAAAAGAGCTTTATCGCTAAATTCTTAAACTAAACAAAACTATGATCGTCCAATGTTATTTCTAAGAAATAACTCCTTAATATTTTGAAATGCCCCAGCAGGCAAACGCATGTTTTCCCCCAACTTGAACATACGCCCAAAACAAAGTTGGACGATCATAATCAATTTTGAAGTCAAAAAATACGACCATAGCGTCGTTAATTAATATTTATCAGGAGTAATGAAAAATGAGAGTTAGCAATTTATATCAAAACAATAGAAATGTAATCTCAATGGAATTTTTTCCGCCGAGAAATGAAAAAGCCGCCCAAAATTTCGGAAATATCATTGATAATCTGTCTGCTTTGAAACCAGATTATATGTCCATCACGTTTGGTGCTGGTGGTTCAACTCGAGATGGTTCATACCAGACAGTCAAACAAGTGATGATTGACAAAAAACAGCCAACTGTCGCATATATCGCAGGTTTTGGATTGGGTCCGGATGAAATCAAAGAAGTGCTTGATAAGTACAGCGATCTGGGTGTTGAAACAATTTTTGTCATTCGTGGAGACAAACCCAGAGAGGACACTTTTGTACCGCATCCAGACAGTTTTTCATATGCATCAGAAATGATCGCATTTATCAAGAAAAACTATGATTTTACACTGGGCTGTGCCGGCTATCCTGAAGGCCACATTGAAGCAGAAAGTCTGGAGAAAGATATAGAATATCTCAAAATGAAAGTGGATAATGGTGCTGAATATGTTGTTTGTCAGTACTTTTATGACAACCAGTTTTATTTTGACTTTGTTGAAAAATGTCAGGCAAAAGGGATCAATGTACCCATCATTCCGGGCATTATGCCGGTATATACTGTTAAAATGACACAGATGCTCTCTAAAGTATGCGGTTCAAAAATCACCGATGAACTCCAAAAAGAACTGGATGCTGTTGATGCTGAAGACAAAAATGCGGTATTGGATACAGGTATTCAATATTCAGTAAATCAGTGTAAAGGATTACTTAAAGCAGGGGTTCCTGGACTTCATTTTTATACGATGGACCGAAGTAAATCCACTACCGAAATTATCACTCAGTTGAAACAGGATAATTTGATTTAATCTTTATTGATGTATGGACATACTTGATTTGTAATATCAAGTATGTCTAAAATATTATGCCAAAACAAAATTTTACCATAAAAAACATCACATCATTACAAAAAAAAATAGAATCTCAGGCTCTTGAAATTAAATCATTTCAACAAAAAAATCAATTTTTTGAAATGCTGATCAAAAGCCTTCCCGGATTATTTTATCTGTTTGATGACCAACTCAAAGTATATCGATGGAATAAAAATGTCGAACTGGCCACTGGATACTCCGCCGATGAAATAAATAACCGCAACCTGTTTGAACTTTTTGCAGAAGAAGAACAGAAAAATGTAAGAAAATCAATTCAACATGCATTTACAACAGGGTCTGGTGTTCTTGAAGCGACCCTGTTAACCAGAAATGGACAAAGAAGTAATTATTTTTTTACTGGTGTCACTGCAACAATTGATGGCACATCATATCTTCTGGGCATGGGGATAGATATCAGTGAACTGAAAAAAGCAGAAGACAGCCTTCGTGAAAGTGAGGCCCTTTACCGCATATTTGCCGAACGTATGACTGAAGGCGTTGTTTTATGCCAGGAGTTGGATATTATATTTGTCAATAATGCCATGATTGAAATGCTGGGATATCAAAAAACTGAAGATATACTCAATGATCAAATTCTTTCGTTTATTTCTGATCGTTTTACCATGTACTTTATGGAAATGTTCGAATCTCTTGAAAATCAACCGACGGGTGAACGTTTTTTTCAGGCCAGATGGCTAAAAAAAGAGCAATCAGAAATCTGGGTTGAAGGTCGCGCCATTTTAATTCAATGGAAAGGCAAACCCTCTATTTTAATCACTGCTCGCGATATTACCAGTGCCAAATTGCGCGAAATCTCCATGCAGGAAGAAACTGAACATCTCAGGCGAGAAAATGTTAATCTCAGGTCATCCATGAAAGATCGCTATCGTTTAGGTGCAATCATTGGTAAAAGTACAGCCATGCAAATTATTTATGAACAGATTTTAAATGCATCTGGGACTGATGCCAATGTCATCATCTATGGTGAATCTGGCACTGGAAAAGAACTGGTTGCCGCAGCCATTCATAATATGAGCCGGCGAAGAGATAAAAAATTTGTTACTGTCAATTCTGCCGCCATTCCAGACAATCTTCTGGAATGCGAATTTTTTGGTCATAAAAAAGGGGCGTTTACCAATGCGAATTCAGATAGAGCCGGATATTTAGATTTGGCTGATGGCGGTACGTTGTTTCTGGATGAAGTTGGCGATCTCAGTATCAATCTTCAGGCAAAATTACTTCGGGCCATTGAAGGCGGCGGATATAATCCTGTTGGCAGCAATGTGACCAAAAAATCCAATTTCCGAATTATTGCAGCAACCAACAAAAATTTATTGGAAATGTCGAAAAATGGCGATGTTCGAGAGGATTTCTTTTTTCGTGTGCATATTATTCCCATCAAACTACCACCTTTAAGAGAACGTAAAGATGATATCCCATTACTGGTTGAATCCTTTTTAAAAAAATATTCTGAACATAAAAAAAATGTCATTGTTCCTGGTCAAATTATGGAAGAACTGATTCAATACGACTGGCCCGGCAATGTGCGAGAACTACAAAACGTGATTCAGCGCTACCTTACTGTCCACCGATTGGATTTTCTCAGGGAGGAAAATACCTTATCACTAATCCCCAAAAAAGAAACAATACAGACACAACATGAAACAAAGCCTTATTCTCAATTAAAAGAAGATATTGCAGATCTTGAACGAAAAAATATTATGGAATCTCTGAAAAAAACAAAGGGTAACAAGACAAAAGCTGCTGAACTATTGGGGTTTTCAAGAAAAACACTGTCTAGAAAAATGAAAAGACTTGGGCTTGTTTAAACATATCTACCTTTATTCACTCATATAATTGATATTCTTTGCGTGCAGCAACGGGACAGGTTATCAATAATCAATCTTTATTGCAATTTGTCAGCAATATGGTATAATAAGCTTTTTTATGTTCATAAAATATTGAACGAATTAATGTATTTTGATATTAATCCCAAAAGAAAGGAAATCATATGGGACTTGTTGAAGACAAGATTAATGCGCTTTTAGAGCGTGAGGCTGAAATCCAGCGAATGGGTGGTGACGCAGCAATTAAGAAACACCATGACAAAGGGAAACTAACTGCAAGAGAGAGGCTGGACATTCTATTTGATTCGGGAACATTCAGGGAAATTGATGCTTTTGTTACGCATCGCTGCGTTAATTTTGGTATGGAAGATGTCAAAATTCCGGCAGATGGCGTGGTAACCGGTCATGGAATGATCAATGGACGACCAGCCTTTGCGTATTCTCAGGAAAGCACGTCCAAAACTGCTGGCAGCCTGGGTGAAATGCATGCAAAAAAAATCTGCAAAGTCATGGATATGGCCCTGAAAGCCGGTGTGCCTTTAATTGGCCTCAATGATTCCAGCGGTGCCAGAATTCAAGAAGGCGTTGATGCACTATCAGGGTATGGACAAATTTTTTATCGCAATTCAATCAGTTCTGGAGTAATTCCACAAATTTCTGCGATTATGGGCGCAACTGCTGGTGGCGCAGTCTATTCACCGGCAATGACCGATTTCATTTTCATGGTGAAAAATACCAGCTATATGTTTATTACCGGTCCACAGGTGATTAAATCTGTTACAGGAGAGGAAGTCTCTTTTGAGGAACTGGGCGGTGCCATGACTCATAATGAACGCAGTGGTGTTGCACATTTTGCCTGTGAAAATGATGAAGATGCCTTGAATCAAATAAAAAAATTGCTGTCTTATATTCCAATTAACAATATGGAAGATCCACCTGTAATTGACACCACCGATCGGTCAGATCGCATATGCCCGAGCTTAAACACAATTATTCCGGATGATCCAAATCAACCGTATGACATGAAACAGGTCATACAGGAAATTGTTGATGATGGCCAATTCTTTGAACCGCATCAATATTTTGCAAAGAATATGATTGTCTGTTTTGCCAGACTCAATGGACGATCAGTTGGCATTATTGCCAATCAGCCATCTGTTCAGGCAGGATGTCTTGATATTGACGCATCTGACAAGGCGACACGATTTATTCGCTTTTGTGATTCATTTAATGTGCCCCTGTTAACCATTGCAGATGTACCGGGATATTTGCCAGGAAAAGACCAGGAATGGGGAGGCATTATTCGTCATGGAGCCAAATTATTGTGGTGTTATTCTGAAGCCACTGTTCCCAAAATGCTTCTGGTTACCCGAAAAGATTATGGTGGGTCATACCTGGCCATGTGTTCAAAAGATCTGGGCGCAGATATGGCTTTCGCCTGGCCAACGGCTCAAATTGCTGTAATGGGTGCACAGGGAGCGGCAAATATTATTCATCGAAAAGCCATTAAAGCTGCCGATGATCCAAAACAAATGCGGGCTGAAAAAATTGAGGAATATGAAAAACTGTTTTCCAATCCCTATTGTGCCGCCAGCAGAGGCTATATTGACGCTGTCATTGAACCTTCACAAACCCGATCCAGACTGATCGAATCCCTTGAATTACTGTGTAATAAACGCGAACTTCGACCACCGAAAAAACATGGCAATATTCCCATGTAATGTCACATTGTAAGGGAGAAGCCCTTCACAGAAAGGATACATTATGGATAAAAAAAAGTTGTCCATTGCAGTCACAGCAGTAATGAACTACATATATGATGAATCATTGGCGTGTGCAGTACATACAATGACACAACCCAAACCTGCGCCACGACCCAAGGTTGCTCTCAATACATGGGGTACAAGTGGTCGTTTGGATGCCATGCAATTGCGACAGTTGATGCAATTGAGAACATTTAAATCAAAAGGATTTTAAGGTTTACCTTACAAATTCGTCTCTGATAAAGATAATTATCACGCTTGCAATTTGTGAGTATAATAAGGAGAAATTTTTCATGCATGACATAAATGATATAAAGGTTCAGTTAACCGATATGAACTATGAACCAACACGGCCCAAAGCTGATAATCCAGTAAAAATAATGGATATATCCCTTCGGGATGGTCATCAGTCGTTGTTTGCAACCAGAGGCCGTACTGAAGACATGATTCCTGTTGCAGAGTTGATGGATGAGGTTGGATTCTGGGCAGTTGAAATGTGGGGCGGTGCGACTTTCGATGCCATGCATCGCTTTTTAAATGAAGATCCCTGGGAACGAATCCGCACATTGAAACGCTATTTCAAAAAAACCCCTTTTTCAATGCTGCTTCGCGGGCAGAATCTTGTAGGTTATCGCAATTATGCTGATGATGTGGCGCGTGAATTTGTCAAACGCGCAGCAGATAATGGTATGGATATTTTCCGCACATTTGACGCGCTCAATGATTATCGTAATTTTCAAACAGTAGTTGAAGAAATCAAAAAGGCAGAAAAACATTTTCAGGGATGTATATGTTACACCATGACCCAACCCAGACTGGGCGGTGAGGTATACAATCTGGATTATTATATTAATAAGGCTAAAGCTCTTGAAGAGATGGGGGCAGACAGTATTTGTATTAAAGATATGGCAGGTTTGATTGCCCCTTATGATGCCTTCAATCTGATTAAAACACTCAAAGAAAATGTCAGTTCACCAATTCATTTACACAGTCATTTTACTTCTGGCATGTCTTCGATGTCACACCTGAAGGCCATTGAAGCAGGTGTTGATATTCTGGATACCTGTATGACTGCTTATGCTTATCGAACTTCTCATCCAGCAGTCGAACCACTGGTGATGACGCTTCTGGGTACAAATCGCGATACCGGATTTGATATCAAAAAGTTGGCAAAAATCAATGAGATCATGGAAAAAGAGATTATTCCCAAATATTTGCATCTTGTTGATGATTCCAAATTTTCAATTATTGATATCAATGTTCTGTTGCATCAAACGCCAGGCGGAATGCTTTCCAATCTGGTCAATCAGCTTCGTGAAATGGACGCGCTGGATCGAATTGATGAAGTTTATAAAGAATTACCACGTGTTAGAAAAGAATTGGGACAGATCCCATTGGTGACACCGACCAGTCAGATTGTTGGAACGCAAACAGTGAACAATGTGTTGTTCGATGATGAAAAAGAACGATATAAAATGATTACCGGTCAGGTGAAAGATCTGTGCTATGGATTGTATGGTAAAACAGCCATCCCAATTGATTCTGAGGTTCAAAAGAAAGCACTTAAAGGTTATCCCAGGGGTGAAACACCTATCGACACGCGTCCTGCTGCGGTCTTAGATCCAGAGATGGAAACAGCCAGGGAAGAAATTGGCGATTTGGCAGTTGACCAAGACGATTTAATATTATATGCTCTGTATCCAGTTACCGGAAAAAAATTCTTAAAATGGAAATATGGCAAGGAACCTGTTCCTGAGGATGTCAAACCCAGGACATTGGACGATGCCAAGGCCATGATTGAAACCTTGAAAAAAATTCGTAAAGCTGAAATCACAATTCCTGAAAAGAAAAATATTCCTGAGAAAGGTGATAATCTTCGCGTATTTAATGTATTTGTTGAAGATGAATATTTTGAAGTAGGTGTTGAACAAGTCGGTGGCGCATCAATGGTAAGTTATGTACAGGCAATGCCAACAGACGCAGCTCAGACACCCTTAGTACCACAACAGCAAGTAACTACGCCGCAACCAACTGTTCCTGCAGGGCCATTGACATCATCTCCTCAATCGTCTGTAATGCCACCGCCACCCAAACCCAAATCTACTGCACCTAAAGAAGAAGCTGCACCCGTTGAAGCATCCAGTGCTGATGGTACACCGCTTAAAGCCCCTATGCCAGGCATGATTGTCAGTTATGAAGTCAACATTGGCGATTCTGTCAATGAAGGTGACACTGTTGTCATTCTAGAAGCCATGAAGATGCAAAATGCACTTCCCGCTCCAGCTACAGGGATAGTACAGGCAATTAATTATGCAAGTGGTGACTCGGTATCGAAAAATGATATCCTTTGTGTGATTGGTTAATTTCTATCTCACACATCGTTTTCATCCCCGATCCACATCCTATTTTGATTGTGGAATCGGGGCATGGAATTGACCACAAGTTTTTTGAGTGCAACAAAATGTCCCAGCCTGTTTTCTTATTTTTTTTCACCGGTGTTACACTCAAATCGTCTTTAGACTAGCAAGATGATCGTATAAAAAAGTGTAATCAATATAATATATTGAGATTACACGCTGACTAAAATTCCTAATGAGGAGATAGAAAATGCATTTTTTTAAGACGAATCACTTAATCGTGAGCGTGTTTATTATTCTTTTTTGGGTTTCATGCGGTGAAGAAAACCAAAAGATGTATGAAGCTAAATACCCTGATAACACAATTAAAGAAACAGGCCTTTTGAAAAAAAATGAAAAGGGTGAATTTCAAAGGGATGGTGAATGGCAGTTTTTTTATAAAGATGGTAAACTCAAACAAAAAAAACAGTATACAATGGGCAATCTAAATGGCCCCTATGAGGCATTGTTTAAAAATGGGAATAAAAGAGAATCGGGGAGCTATTCCAATAATGAAAAGGATGGCAAATGGTGTACGTGGAATGAATCCGGTCAGATACTTCAAGAAATTGAATATCAAAAAGGTGTAAAAAATGGCAGTTATGTTATCTATTCGCCATCTGGCCAAAAATTGGTACAGGGCGAATATAAACATGATAAAAAAAATGGCAACTGGATGAGATCTTTTCCCAATGGTAAACAAAAAGAAAAAGGGAGTTACATGGAAGGTCGAAAACATGGGACTTGGTATACATGGGATGAATCCGGCCAGTTGATTGAAAATAATAACTATGTAAAAGGTCAGATCAGTAATCAAAGATCCTATAACCGAAATCAATCATCACATGGCGGAAAACCAATTCAAATGAGATAACAGGATTTTTTTTGATAAAACACTCAGGAAGGCGTATGCATTTCCCTGGTGCTTTTCAAGTATATCCAATACAATACAGGAGATCATAATGAATATACATGAATATCAAGCAAAAGAGTTGTTTAAAAAACATCAAATTCCTATTCCAGATGGCGGCGTTGCATTTAATGTTGACAGTGCAGTCAGTATTGCTGAGGCACTCCATGACTTACCGGTTATTGTAAAAGCCCAGATCCATGCTGGTGGACGTGGTAAGGCGGGGGGGGTTAAACTTGCGAAAAATCTGTCCGAAGTCAAAAAATTTGCAAAAGAAATGCTGGGTATGACACTGATTACAAATCAAACCGGCCCCAAGGGCAAGTGTGTTAATAAAATTTTGATTGAATCCGGTGTGAATATTGATAAAGAATTGTATTTCAGCATCTTACCGGATCGCGCATCAGCCAGGATTGTATTGATGGCAAGTCTTGCCGGCGGTATGGACATAGAAGCTGTCGCTGATGAAACACCGGAAAAAATAGTCAAAGTCTATGTGGAACCCCTTTCGGGTATTCAGGGCTTTCAATTACGACAACTGGCATTTGGTCTGGAATTGCCATCAGCACTGATGCGTCAGTTTTCAACAATGGTTCGTAATCTTTATGAATTATTTGTAATGAACGACTGTTCTCTGGTGGAAATCAATCCATTGATTATTACAAAAGAAACGCGCCTTATGGCAATTGATGCCAAGATTAATTTTGATGACAATGCTTTGTTTCGTCAAAAAGAAATTGTTGAATTTCGGGATGTTGATGAAGAAGATCCATTAGAAGTTGAAGCCTCGAAATATCAGTTAAACTATATTAAAATGGATGGCAATATTGGGAATATGGTGAATGGTGCTGGACTCGCTATGGCGACAATGGATATTATCAAACAGGCGGGGGCCGAACCGGCCAATTTCCTTGATGTTGGCGGCGGTGCCAATGCAGAACAGGTTGAAAATGCCTTTCGCATCATGCTGAGCGATCAAAATGTGAAAGGCATTCTAATCAATATCTTTGGTGGTATCTTACGATGTGATGTTTTGGCCACCGGTGTCGTTGAGGCCTCAAAAAAGGTGGGATTGTCATTACCGGTTGTGATTCGTATGGAAGGTACCAATGTTGAAGCAGGTCGAAAAATTCTGGAGGATTCTGGATTGAACCTCATGACAGCAACTGATTTAGTTGATGCGGCCCAAAAGGTCGCGCAAATGGCCCAGGCCTGATTCTTGGGATAGGAGAGAATATTATGAGCATATTTGTTGATAAAAATACACGTGTTCTTGTCCAGGGCATTACCGGAAAAGAAGGTTCTTTTCATGCGCGTCAGTGCATTGCCTATGGTACAAAGGTTGTCGCCGGCGTAACGCCAAATAAGGGCGGTCAAAAAATGGATGATGTACCGGTGTTTAATACGGTTGCATTAGCAGTAAAGGAAACCGGTGCCAATTGCAGTTTGATATTCGTCCCCGCTGCTTTTTGCGCTGACGCCATTATGGAGTCCGCTGATGCTGGCGTTGATTTAATTGTTGCCATTACCGAGGGAATTCCGGTGCTGGATATGATGAAAGCCAAGCAATATATTCAAAACTATCCTGTACGACTGATCGGTCCCAATTGCCCGGGGATTATTACACCCGGAGAAACAAAAATAGGGATCATGCCAGGAAACATTCATAAAGCCGGCGGCCCCATTGGGGTTGTATCCCGATCCGGAACATTGACATATGAAGTGGTTCATCAGTTAACACAAAATGGTCTGGGACAAACAACGTGCATTGGTATTGGCGGCGACCCGGTGAATGGCACCAATTTTATTGATGTCCTTGAAGCATTTCAGGATGATAACAAGACCCAGGGTGTTGTCATGGTGGGTGAAATTGGTGGAAATGCTGAGGAAATGGCATGTGACTATATCAAACAACACATGACCAAACCAGTGATTGGTTTCATTGCGGGACTGACCGCCCCTCCCGGACGACGCATGGGGCATGCAGGTGCCATTGTCAGTGGCAGCAGTGGTACTGCTCAGGCAAAGATTCAGGCTATGAAAGATGCTGATGTGCACGTTTGCGAGAATCTCGGTAAACTGGGTGAAATGGCCAAACAGATTTTTCAATAATGGGATAGACATATCATGCATGAAATGGGTATTGCCATCCAAATTATCGATATTGCCAAATCATCCATTCCAGACAATGTAAAAGGGGTGCCGGTTGAGCGTGTCAATATTGCTGTGGGGAAATTATCCGCCATAGTACCGTCCAGTCTAAAATTCTGCTTTGATATCGCAGTGAAAGAAACGCCGCTTGAAGGCGCGAAACTGCATATTGAAGAGTTACCGGTCACCCTTCAATGCAAAAAGTGCAACAATAAATGGGTTGCTGACCAGCCAGTATTTCTATGTAAAAAGTGCGACAATACAGATATTGAAATGATTTCAGGACGTGAACTGGATATTGTTTCCATTGAATTGGCACAATAAAAACATGCTACTAAGAATTCTTTCAATGTGTGCAAATGATATTGATAATGTCAAAAAAATAGACCAACAATCTTTTGTATACTGGCCACATCAATATTATTTAAAATCATTATATTCAAAAAATTATTTTGCATTCCTGGCACAATTTGACAGACAATTCATGGGAAATATCATGTTTCGCCTGGTCAAGAAAAATATATATATTGATAAAATTGTTGTAAAAAAAGAATATCGACATCAGGGAATTGGCGGAAAGCTACTTGAAAAAGCAATTGGAAGTGGTAAAAGAATGAAGGCGACAAAGGTATTGCTCACTGTATCAAATACCAATATTTATGCCATTGATTTATATTCAAAACATGGTTTTGAAATTGAATCTATCCATTGGTTTCATTACTTTGATTTAGAACACGGCGTAAAAATGTATCGCAATATTTAATTGATTGACAAAATAATTGATAATTTTTGATATTTTTTCTTGCATAATTTAAAAAATCATGTTTAAAGTATTAGATTATTCTAAAGCATTGAGGAACTCAATGATTTGAGTTTTTATGATGTGTGCCCCTTCCTGTAAAACTTTTTTTTGAAAACAATTATCAAGAAAAACAATACACGGAAATCTCGGGGGGTGGAGTTAATTTTTGGGTATCAAACTAAGTGGCGTTATTGTAATAGTTGGAAATTATGGATGCGGAAAAACAGAAGTTTCTGTAAATTTAGCAGTTTATCACAAACGTTCTGGCATTCAGGTAAAAATTGGTGACCTGGATCTGGTGAATCCATATTTTCGAACACGCGAAGCTAAACAAGCACTTTCCAATCTGGGTATTGATGTCATACTTCCGCCAAATCAATTTCTTCAGGCAGACCTGCCGATTCTTACACCAGAAATTTATGGCATGATTCAATGTCCTGGCGAACTGTCAATATTAGACGTTGGTGGTGATCGCGTGGGTGCAACTGTTTTATCGGCACTGGCGCATGCCTTTTCAAATCACAATGTGCAGATGTATCAGGTTGTCAATCCTTTTCGTCCATTTTCCAATACAATTGATGGTTGTTTCACCATAAAGGAACAAATTGAAACCGCATCACGATTGACTGTTTGTGGCTTAATTGGCAATGCAAATTTAATTGATGAAACAACGCCAGATATCATTGAAGAAGGCTATTTATTTGTGAGCCGTCTGTCCAGAGAAAGCGGTTTGCCATTAAAATGCATTACAGTGCCGGTTGAAATGTTGTCAGACATTGATATTAATCATTTTGATTGCCCGATTTTACCCATTGAACGTCAACTGGTGCCCCCCTGGAAAAAAGCCAATGTTTTGGGGCCAAAAAATTTTGTTTTGCATTAATGAAATTTTTTTGAAGATTAGCTCAGAAAATCAAGCTTGATCAAACATTTTCTGAGAAAGGTTATATGAATGAATTATCTATATCAAATCGATTCGGATCGCTGCAAAGGATGTGGCCTGTGCGTGGATGTATGCCCTAAAAAAGTACTGGGATTATCTCAAACAAACAATTTTAAGGGCTATTTTCCGGTGTATCGTATGAATGAATCAGCGTGTGTACTATGTGGTACTTGTTGCATTATGTGTCCTGATGTTGCAATCACCATAACACCTGTTGAAAATTAATCGAGCCGATTCAATATTGCTTGTTTGAAGGAATAAATTATGGCGAAAATATTAATGAAAGGCAATGAAGCCATTGGGGAAGCTGCTATCCGTGCGGGATGCTTAAATTATTTTGGCTATCCCATTACACCACAAAGTGAAATTGCTGAATACCTTTCCCGACGCATGCCTGAAGTCAATGGCATGTTTTTACAGGCTGAAAGTGAAGTTGCCGCATCATACATGATTTTTGGTGCCGCAGCAGCCGGCGCGCGCGTTTTTACAACATCCTCAAGTCCAGGGATCAGCCTCATGAGTGAGGGAATCAGCTATGTTGCTGCCGCTCAATGTCCGGCAGTTTATGTCAATATCATGCGCGGTGGTCCAGGTCTGGGAGGAATTTTACCCTCTCAAGGTGACTATTTTCAAGCTACCAAGGGGGGCGGTCATGGGGATTATCGTTTATTGGTGATGGCACCCAATAGTGTTCAAGAGTCGGTAGAAATGGTGATGAAAGCCTTTCCGCTGGCAGAAAAATATCGCAATCCAGTAATAATCCTTGGCGATGGCTTAATTGGGCAAATGATGGAACCTGTGGAATTTCCTGACCACCTGGTATCTGAACCATCAAATAAAGATGCATGGGCCACCAATGGCATGACAAAACGCAACTCTGACAAACGAAACCTGATCAGATCTTTATACCTGGTTGGAAACAGCCTTGAGGACAACAATCGAAGTCTCAAAGCCAAATATGATCAAATGAAAAAAGATGAGATCATGTATGCCACATATAACACAGATACAGATTATGAAGCATTGATTGTGAGCTATGGCACCATGAGCCGAGTTTGTAGAACGGCCATTGATTTGCTGAAAAATGAGGGTATTGAAGTAGGCATGATTCGACCCCAAACGCTGTTCCCATATCCTGAAGATGCTGTTCAAAAGGCCGCATGGAAGCCTTCATGCAAGGTTGTCACAAGCATGGAATTGAGTATGGGGCAGATGGTTGAGGATGTCGAACGTGTGGTGCATGGAAAACGTCCGGTGACCTGGTTTGGTGTTGCCGGGGGGATCGTTCCGGCTCCGGAAGAGATTGTGGATGAAATGAAACGTGTCTTAAAGACGCACAAATCTTGAGGAACAATCATGGCAAAAGAATTTCAAAAACCAAAATCAATGTCCGATACCCAAACCCATTATTGCCCTGGATGTACGCATGGTGTTATTCATCGTTTAATTGCCGAAACAATTGACGAACTCGGAATTCAGGGACGAACTGTTGGGATTGCGCCGGTGGGCTGTGCCGTGCTTGCCTATCATTATTTTGACTGTGATTTTCAGGAAGCTGCGCATGGTCGTGCCCCTGCAATGGCCACCGGCATAAAACGTGTCAGACCCGATTTAATGGTATTTACATATCAGGGTGATGGCGATCTGGCCAGTATCGGCATGGGTGAAATCATTCATGCTGCAAATCGGGGCGAAAAGTTTACCACCATATTTGTTAACAATACTGTTTATGGCATGACAGGCGGCCAGATGGCTCCGACGACCATGCCAAATCAACGTACCACAACCAGTCCATATGGACGAGATACTGACAATACTGGTATGCCAGTTAAAGTAGCCGAGTTGATCTCATCATTGCAAACACCAGCATATGTGACACGCCAGGCTGTCATTAAACCCAAGTACATCAGGAAAGCCAAAAAAGCCATTCGTAAAGCGTTTGAATATCAAATGGCAGATACTTGCTTTTCACTGGTTGAACTTATCAGTACCTGTCCAACAAACTGGGGAAAAACACCGCTTGAAGCGATCCATTGGGCAGAATCAGACTTATTGCCCTATTATCAATTGGGCGACTATAAAACACCTGAAGGAGATTGATCATGCAACTGGATATGATGTTTACAGGATTTGGCGGTCAGGGCATCTTGATGATGGGCAAAATCATCGCACTGGCTGCGCTGGAAGAACAAAAGGAAGTGGCATGGATCCCTTCATATGGGCCAGAAATGAGAGGAGGCACCGCATATTGTACTGTGGTTATTGGTGATTCGCCCATTGGATCTCCCATTATTCAAAATCCCATGTACCTTGTGGCCATGAATCAACCCTCCATGGAAAAATTTGGTCAGCTTGTCAAGCCCAAAGGTCTGATATTAAAGAATACGTCACTGGTGCCAATCAGCAGCCAGCGCACTGACCTCGATGAATACGACATTGCAGCCAATGCAATTGCAAATGAACTGGGAACAGTTAAGGTCGCCAATGTTGTCGCACTGGGTGCTTTTGTTCAGAAAACCGGAATATTTTCTTTTGATTTGATTCAGAATATTCTTAAGAAAGAGCTATCCAAAAAGCCTGAATTATTGGATATTAATCTTAAAGCCATTGAACGTGGAAAAGAGAGTGTCTCTTGAGCCATAAACCTGTAATAACAATTGATGGGCCTGCGGGTGCAGGGAAAACAACTGTCAGTCAACGTATTGCAAATGTATATCAGTATATCTGGGTTGATACAGGTGCTTTGTATCGGGGCGTTGCATTGGTTTCAAAACAAAAAGGGATTGATATCAGTAAGGATGAAGAATTGGTGCAACTATGCAATTCATTGAATCTCCATTTTGTAAGAATAGATGAACAACTGAAGTTACACAATCATGATCAGAATATCTCAAATGATATAAGGATGCCAGAAATAAGTCTTTTGGCATCCACAGTCTCTGCGCATCCTGTGGTTCGTCAATATCTGCTAGATGTGCAACGTCATTTGGGCAAACAGGGCGGTGCAGTTTTTGAAGGGCGAGATATGGGAACTGTTGTGTTTCCTGATGCAGATATAAAATTTTTTCTCAATGCCGATCATTCAATTCGGGCAAAAAGACGCTATGAAGAATGTTGTGCAAAAGGAATTGAAACAAGCCTCGAAAAAATGTCAAAAGAAATGAAACAACGCGATACACAGGATCAAAACAGAAAAATCGCGCCTTTAATTCCGGCATCAGACGCTATTCTTATTGATTGCAGCAAAATGAATATTGATCAGGTTCTTCAACGGATGTGCATGGCAATTGATAATAAATTAAGAGGACAGTAAACATGAAAAAATTATTTGAAGTCAAACAGGTACAAAATGAATTGCCATACGAAGTCTGGTCACAGGATGAGCCTTTACCAGAAATCTATGCTGATGGCACTGAAGGTCTGATGATTCATGATGGTGTGGCCAAATTCAATCTGTATACATCAGTTATTGAACGAGAAGGTACTGAACAGGAATCCATGATCAAAAAAATAATTACGCAACGTGTCGTGATGCCACTGCCAAAATTTTTTGAATTACTGAACCGAGGTCTGCATGTACAAAATATGATTAAACAACAGCAAGGACAGCAGCAGTTTTCCAATGTTAAACCAACACTTCAATAAAACTGTTGTTTTTGAACAATATAATACATTAATATAATTCTTGTTTTTTTTACAAAATTACAATATAAAATCAAGTTTGCCACATCTGGATGTGGACCAAAAAAAATAAGTGTAAGGGGGATTCATAATTTTTATGAAAGACGAAGGGATTAAAACAAATTCTGAGGAAACAGTCATATCTGATTCCTTAGACCAGGACGAATCTATTTCCAATGATGATTCGGTAATGGATGACGATGTCTCCAATATGTCAATGGAAGATGATGAAAATCTGATTGGCATGTATGAGGAAAGTTGTAAAAGATTTGAAGAAGGTGAAGTTGTCTCGGGAAAAATTGTTCAAATCGACAAAGATGTTGTATTGATAGACATAGGCTATAAGTCTGAAGGACAGGTACCCATTGAAGAGTTTGTTGATGACAAGAATCAGGTCACAGCAACCATTGGGGACACTGTTGATGTGATGGTCGAATTTTGGGATGATGAAGAAGAAGCTGTTCGGCTTTCCAAAGAAAAGGCTGCTCAGATAAAGGTTTGGGAAGAAATTAAAACAGCTTATGAGGGGAATAAAACCATTGAAGGTGTTGTTGTATCGCGTGTAAAGGGTGGATTTTCTGTTGATGTTGGCATAAAAGCATTTTTACCCGGCTCACAGGCCGACCTAAGACCCCTTCGCAACCTTGACGAACTGGTCAACCAGACACTGACGTTCAAAGTATTAAAATTTAATCGAAAACGAAGTAATATTGTACTATCAAGACGTTCAGTCCTTGAAGAAGAACGTCAGGCCAGACGGACAGCAACGCTGTCAAATATCCATGAAGGTAAAATTGTTGAAGGTGTTATCAAAAATATAACTGAATATGGAGTTTTTGTGGATCTTGGCGGAATTGATGGCCTGCTGCATATTACAGACATTTCCTGGGGACGTGTCAAACATCCATCAGAACTTTTCTCAGTGGGACAATCCATCAAAGTTAAAATTCTTGGCCTTGACCTGGATCGAGAAAGAGTCTCTCTTGGCATGAAACAGCTTACTGAAGATCCTTGGATTCACGCTGAAGATCGTTTCAAGATCGGCACAAAAGTGTCAGGCAAAATTGTCAGTTTAACAGACTATGGCGCATTTGTTGAACTTGATGAAGGTGTTGAAGGCTTAATCCATGTGTCTGAAATGTCCTGGACACGCAAAATCAGACATCCAGCTCATTTTGTTTCTGTCGGTGAAGAAGTTGATACAGTTGTTTTGGATATCAGCCCTGATAATCGACGCATCTCTTTGGGGATGAAACAGGCCATTCCCAACCCTTGGGATGTTATTGGTGATAAATATCCGGTGGGAACCACCATTGAAGGTCGCATAAAAAATATAACAGATTTTGGATTGTTTATTGGGATTGATGAAGGTATCGACGGCCTGGTTCATATATCTGACATTTCCTGGACCAAACGTATCAAACATCCTTCAGAAATTTTCAAAAAAGGTCAGAAAGTACAGGCAATCGTGCTAGATATCGATAAAGGCAACGAAAGATTTTCATTGGGTATCAAACAATTGCATCCGGATCCCTGGGAAACTGTTGGTGAACGATATCAAGTTGGTACGCAGGTTAAGGGTGTGGTGACAAATGTAACCGACTTTGGTGTATTTCTGGAGTTGGAAGAAGGCATTGAAGGTCTCGTGCATGTATCTGAAATCAGTAAAGAGAAAATTAAAACGCCAGTCGGTCAGTATGAAGTTGGTGATGAAATCAATGCAATGGTTGTTAATATAAATGGTAAGGAACGTCGCATTGGTTTATCAATCAAACGATTGTTAATGCAGGATGAACACAGCATATTGTCTGATTATGTCAAAAATGCCAACCGACCCACCTCAACATTTGGAGAACTGCTTGGAAAAAATCTCAAAGATCAACTTGAAAGGGAACAGGCGGAAAACCTTAATAGCGAATCCTCTGAAGTAACTTCTGAAGAACCGGAAAAACCGGAAGATCAGGCAGAATCATCAGATGAGGTAGAATCATCAGAAGATCAGGTAGAATCATCAGAAGATCAGGTAGAATCATCAGAAGATCAGGTAGAATCATCAGAAGATCAGGCAGAATCATCAGAAGATCAGGCAGAATCATCAGAAGATCAGGCAGAATCATCAACAGAAAATGAAGAAACAGATACTATGACATCAGTTGATACAACTGAAAGCGATGTTGATGAAAAACCATCTGAAGAAACCCCAAAGGTGGCAGAGGCTGCATAGCTAAGACTCAGGTGTGATGGCATGTTTTCAAGACGGCATCCATATTTATTTTTTATTCTGATAAACACATCAGTGTTGTGTGGCACACTGATCATGATAACATTCATGGTAACAGTCAGTGTGACCACACCAGAATATGGCGACAAAGTGGGCATCCTGGAAATTGAAGGTATGATTACTGATGCCCTGCCATTTATTAAAGACCTGAAATATTTTCGAAAGAATGATCAGGTCAAAGCCATTCTCATTCGCATTAATTCACCGGGAGGTGGTGTTGCACCCTCTCAGGAAATCTATCGCGAAATAATCAAATCAAAAAATGAAAAACCAATTATTGTTTCAATGGGGACTGTTGCTGCATCAGGTGGTTATTATATTGCATCAGCAGCCAATGGGATAATTGCCAACACAGGAACAATCACAGGCAGTATTGGGGTGATAATGGGTTTTACAAACTTTGAAGCCCTCTTTCAAAAAATAGGTCTTCAAACATCAGTGATAAAAAGCGGTGAATTTAAAGATATGGGATCACCCACGCGTCAAATGACATCTGAGGAAGAAACATTTCTCAAATCGTTTGTTACAGAAATTCATGAACAATTTATCAGTGATGTATCCCAAGGGCGCGACATGCCCATTGAAGACATCAGGTCTATTGCAGATGGCCGAATTCTCACCGGTGAACAGGCCAAAAAACTCGGGCTTGTTGATCGCATTGGCAATTATGACGATGCTGTTCAATGGGCAGGAAGACTTGGCGGCATTCAGGGTGAGATATCCACAATGTATCCACCCAAACCCCCTTTGGGGCTTATTGAAGAATTTATTCATAATGAAATTCATTCCTGGATTTCGAAAATTTCTGCAAATAAAAATAATCTGACCATTGATTATTTGTGTCCTTATTCAGATTAAACAAATATGTTTTATCATTAATAACAGCTTGACAACAAATTTTATTACAAGTATCTATTGACATATTATTTCTTTGAACAAATATGAAAATAAAGATACACTGAATGAAAAAGGTCAGAATGATTAAATGGCACCAAATATTTGGCATGGCATTAACAGATTTGTTTGCAAATACCAAATACCGCGTTGAAATTGAAAAAGAGTTAAAAATTAAACAGTTTCTGGATATTTTGGTTGTTGAAGAACATACAGGAAACGCCGCTTCAGATCTCCCCGATGGTTTTGAAAATTTATCCAAATATAATTTGATTTCTTATAAATCCTTGAAACAGCCACTGGATAGCTGGTCACTTGATGAACTGACATGCTATTATGTTTTATATCGAAAGCTTATAAGTCCATCTCTGGACAATCTTATTGCAACAGATCAATTTCAATTGTTAGGTATCTCAACGCGATTTCCATATAATCTCAAAAAAGTTGAGCATATGGTATATGTTAAAGAGGGGCTTTATAAAATACTACGCGGCGGGATTAATGCCTTATACGAAAAAAGATTTTATGCGGGATACAGTTTTAAGCGCAATACATGAAGTGCCAGTTGAAGATGTTGTAAGATGTTTGAAGCTGGAAGACATATTAAACGTAATTAAACCGGCAGATCGGCTAAAAGGGATAAAACCTGCTGGTCTTAAACCTAAAGATTTGGAGATACTGGAAAGACAGATAAACACGTTGAAAAAGAAAATGAATTATGAAATATGAGTACTTAGGAATGCAAAAAAAATAAGTTCCTCATTTCAGAAAGAGTTAATTCTGTTCATTTTGAACCTGGATTACGCTGAAGAAGATGAATAAGATGAAATAAGACACTTTTAAATCATCTTATTCATCTTC
>Ga0272440_1000151_pt1 | contig 57628 bp, 52 predicted proteins | sample SSMMMBAug17_FD_192440 | JGI IMG/M metagenome (GOLD analysis project Ga0272440, IMG submission 192440) | Marine sediment archaeal communities from Little Sippewissett salt marsh, Falmouth, MA, United States - SSM-MMB-Aug17 | ecosystem: Environmental > Aquatic > Marine > Wetlands > Sediment ... | reverse complement strand
CCCCAATCTATGCCCATATTTTTCATATTATTAATGATGGATATTGAATTTTCCATTTTACCTTCTCTTTTACCTTCTCTTTTACCTTCTCTTTTACCTTCCAATCTCCATTCATCAACTGCACATAGCATATCATCACCTCCTTTTTGTTGCGGATGTTCTGTTTCATCAGATGTACTCACTTTTTAGTATTTAATTATTGTTAAAATATATCAATGTAATGCTTATTTTTCAAGAAAAAATAACCGAATTGGGGTTTTTGTATTTAACCCCAATCACAACATTCATCAATATGTTGGGTAATGACATTTTCGATATGTGCTTTTTTTGCCACCTGAATATATTGTCTGACACCATTTTTGAGGGAATCAGATTGGATACATATCCATTGGGATAATTTTTTCAGCGCTTTACCCGATTTTATTATTTCTTTTGATAAGTGAACACCTTTTTGGATATCAGTTGCTTTCCCTGCTGTGTATAAAATGGCACCTGCGTTAAAACAAGTAATATCAATACATTCTTCATGGCGCTTTCCGCTGATTACCTCCAGAAAACGAACACGTTCTTTATTGATGTCACCTGTTGAAGCAATCTTATCATATGTTGTTCTTGTTAATCCAACATCTTCTGGCGTTATTGTATAACAGGCATCTTTACGATCAGATGAAAATTCATAAACAATGCTTTCACCAATCGTTGAAAGTTCATCTATACCGCCTTCATTGTGATCATCTTTTCCATGAACGACGAGACCTTTTTCATATCCAATTTCTTTCATCACACCTGCTACTTTTTTAACAATATCTTGAGAAAATACGCCGCGTAATGCATGTGTTGCCTGATAGGGGCTTGCCAGTGACGCTGCAATGTTTAGAGTAGAACCAAAACGAATCTGAGATAGAATTCTTGCAAGTGATTTTTGATGAATTTTATGACTCATGCCATTGAACAAACCAATATTAGTATTGATAATACTTTTTTGCACCAAAGAAACATCGCATGACACATTCAGACCAATTGATTCAAGAATATCAACTGTTCCACATGATGATGTCAGCGCCCTTGAACCATGTCTGGCAAGTCGAACACCGTGCGCAGCAGCAACGATTCCTGCAGCCGAGCTGACATTAAATGTTTTCAATTGATCCATTCCAGTACCTGAATTCTCAAAAACAAGACTTCCCAAATTCTTATTGATTTTAACAGTATCATAATCAACAATTGCCTTCCACGCCCCTGCAATCTCTTGCGGCGTTTCACCTTTTGATGTCAGGGCGGCAAGGAATGCACCCTGATGTAAGTCAGGTTGCAAATTACATAATATCTGCTTAAACATCAAGTAACACTCATGTTTTGACAGATCTTCTTTATTGATAAGTCGTTGAATATTTTCGCCAAAGGCTTTTAATGTTTGATTATTCATAATTTGTCCTCTTAAAATTTATGATCACCTGATTTTTCAATAAGATTTTTAAATTGTTATAATAATTTAAGGATACAAATGGACTTTCATGCACTTTCGGTTTTCAACAAGATCCAGCGCATGTTCAAGATCATCCAGAGGCAATTTATGCGTTATCATGTCATTCACAGCAATCTTGTTTTGAGACAGATACGTCAAAGCTGCTTCTCCGTGTCTATAACAACATCCATACGCACCAACAATACTTTGTTCCAGATAATGAATCTTATTGAAATTAACCGAGATGACTTCATTTGGTTTTAATAGTCCTGAAAAAATTACAAGTTTTCCTCTTGGTTTGAGATGTTGAATAGCTTCATGGTATGCTTTGTGATATCCGACAGCAACAACACAAATATCAAAACAATGCGCTTCAGGACATGTTGAAAAACCATTAACTAAAGACCTGCGTTTTTCATCAGGCTCAATCGAAACAGGAAATGCGCCCATCGCTGATGATGCTCTTGACAGCAATGTACCAGCAGGCCCTGCGCCCCATATACCAATTGTTTTATCTTTAGCAATCCCACCCAATTCCAGGGCGTTTAAACAACATGAAAGAGGTTCTGCAAAAACAGCATCTTCCATACTGAGGGAATCTGGAATTTTTATCACTGTTTTTGATGGTACAGTAACATATTCAGCAAAACCACCATCTCTATGAAATCCCATGATTTTCATATGGTGACATAAATTTTCAGCACCGGCCAAACACTGAGGGCATTTGCCGCACCATAGCCCGGGATAAACATACACACGATCTCCAACGTTCAGAAATCGAACATTTTTTCCCTTTTCATGTATGACGCCAACAACTTCTTCTCCTGGTATTCTGGGTAATATCAAATCTCTATGGCCATGTTGAATAATTTTAAGATCAGTTCTGCAAACGCCTGTTACATGAACCTTTATTAAAACCTCTTCATTTTCTGGTGCTTGAAGATCAATTTCTTTTTTTTCAAAATCCTTGATTTTAGTGATTTGAATACACTTCATGTTTATATACTCCTTATTGTTTCCCAAAAAAAAAGGGTTCTAATAGCTATAAAACAGCTATTAGAACCCTTTTCCATAAGATTCTAATTCATTCAGTATTTTTAAGTCGTCTTCTGACTTCCGGATCATCCAAAAGCTCAAACCTTCCCATTATGATACCTGATATGTTCAATAACAGTGGTTCAATTGAGCCTTCTACCGGTTACAGCGGCGGGACCGTCATGGATTTTCACCATGTTCCGTAACTTAAAAAATTTGTGTAATATTTTAATCAGTTGTTTTAGATTTTTATCTCAAAATTCATTATGGAACATTACTACATATCTGCACGTAAATCAAGATTATTAAAAATGAAATTAAGCCCCATTAAGCCCGACAGGCCAGTAATCAGGTTTTAGGTGCATAAGAAAATCTTCAACTGGATAGCAGGGGATATCATCAACAATCAGCCTTTCAGTACCTCTATATAAAAGCAAGAGGTCAGCTTCTGGATAGTCTTTTTTGAATTCTTTAAGTGATTTTAAGCTTTTTGGAAAAATTTTGCTTGCATTTTTTACTTCTATGGCTCGAAAATGATTCATACCATACAAGATGAAATCAACTTCTGATCCGCCGCGTGATCTCCAAAAATAACAATTGATGTCATTATCTGAATAATCACACCAGGCTTTCAAATGTTGTAAAACAAAGCCTTCTAATGCAAGTCCGCCCATCTCTTCTGGACTGTCAATAGGACCTTTTGGGCGTAAATTGTAATAAACACCGGCGTCAAATAAATAAAATTTGGGTTGAACAGTCATTGCGCGCTTTGCGCGTTTTGTAAATACAGGAAGCCTGTATCCCAATAATAAATCTTCAGTAATAGAAATATAATTGTCTACAATCTTTCTTGAAATCTGGCACTCTCTGGCTACATTACTGATGTTCATAATATTGCCATGTGAAAAGCTGATTGATTCTAAAAAACGAGCAAAATTACCAACATTCCTAACCAGGCTTTCTTCTTTAACTTCTTCCTTTAGATATAATGAGATGTATGAAAGGAGCGTTTTAGCGGGTGATTTTGATGACACAATTAAAGGCACCATACCAGTCTTGAGTGCAGAATCAAGGGAAAATTCATCGCCTAATTCAGCGGCCATAAAAGGATGAAAATGAGTTAAAATAGCCCTTCCCGCTAATAGATTGACACCGCCGCGTCTGAGTTGTCTGGCACTTGAGCCTGTCATGATAAACTGGTGGGTTTTAAATTCCTCTATTAAGCTGTGTATGCTATCCAATAGAACAGGTGCTTTTTGAATTTCATCTATGATATATGTATGGGTTTGCAAGTTTGCCTTTACGATTTGTTTGATTCTTTCCGGATGCGCAATGTGATTTCTATATGTAATATCATCCAATAAATCTATATATTTTGCATCTGGATAATTTTTTTTGAGCCATGTTGATTTACCAGTCCCCCTGGGTCCAAAAATAAAGTAACTGCCTGAAGGTGGTTTAAAAAATCTTTCTTTAAATTGTTGCATACAAACCTCATCTCGTTTCGAAATATTTAATGCACAGGTCAAATTATCCTCTCAATTTTAACCTTTCAGGTGAAAATATCAAGTAAAAAAATTCCTTCCCAATATTTCGCACGCCATCGTAGTAAATTATAACCTGCTTAGGAATGCTTGAATAATCCCCGATCAGGATTGAATAATACTGATAATAAAAGCAAGTACCAAAGGATAAGAAAAATGGCTAAATATCCATTAAAAATTGTTGCTTTTTTAATGGATGTAGCGTAAAAAAACACGAAGGATGTTTGAATTTAAGCATCTCAACGATAAAAAAAAATAAGGAGAAATTGATGGAAAAGTTTTGTCAAAGCTGTGGCATGCCGATGAAAAAAGATCCTGAATCTGGCGGAACAAATGCCGATGGCAGCAAGAGTTTGAAATTCTGTAGTTATTGTTATCAATCTGGTCAATTCACACAACCTGATTTTACAGCAAAGGAAATGCAAGAATTCTGTATTGAAAAAATGAAAGAAATGGGCATGCCAAAAATAATAGGCTGGTTATTTACACGCAATATTCCCAGATTGGAACGTTGGAAAACAGTCTGAACAGGAGCAAAAAATGTCTCAACCCAATCAAAAAACAATTGCGTTATCTGATTTTCATATTCAATATTTACATTATCCTGGCAATGGTCCAGTTATTGTGATGCTTCATGCAACAGGTTTCTTACCCTGGTTATGGCATCCCATTGCCACGGAATTAAACCAGAAATATTCTTTTGAAATTGTTGCGCCTTACTTTTGTGACCATCGTGATGCAAACCCGGATGATGGCGGATTTCATTGGGTATTGTTAGCTGAAGACCTGTATCGAATGTGTTTGGAATTGAATATCAGCAAACCCCATTTAATTGGGCATAGCATGGGCGCTGTTGTGGCAACATTGAGTCACACAACCTTTAAACTACAGGCCCAAACAATGATTCTGATTGAACCTATTTTTTTGCCAGACCCGGTGTATCAAAAAATGATGACAGTTGATGAACATCCTCTGGCAGGCAAATCGATTCGACGCAAGAATTTTTGGAAAGATGCTGATGAAGCCTATCATTATTTACGATCAAAGGCCCTGTTCAAAAACTGGGATGAAGAAATGCTTAATCTGTACATTAAGCATGGCATGATGTCTCATGAAGGTGGAGAAGGGCTAACACTTACATGCTCACCAAAAAGAGAAGCGGCTTTGTTTATGGGTGGGATGCACCATAATCCATGGCCGCTATTAGAGAAGGTTCAGTGTCCATCATTGATTATTGAGGGTGGTCAGAGTGAGAATAAAAAAGTAATTGATTTAAAAAAAGCCACGCATATGATCCCGCAGGGATCATATCAGATTGTGGAAAAGGCGGGGCATTTAATTCCAATGGAATTTCCTGCAGTATGTCTTGATATCTTTTACGATTTTTTGAAACAATGATCTGAAAACAAATAGTCGGGATATTCTTTAACAAATACCAGAATCGAACCAATGTCCGAGAACGTGTAGGGGCAGGCCCGGGCCGATGTCCAATATGAAGACCTAAAGCGAAATGGACTCCAGAATTTTTTCAAGTTCAATCATATGCCCTGAAAAAAAGTGATCTGAACCATCGATAATATGCATCTGCGTATCTTTCTGCCATTTTGGTAAATAAGACCGAATCAGATTCGGTGGTGCAAATTCATCATGGGAGCCTGTAATGACAACTTTAAGGTGGGGAATTGATTGAATGCCTGAAAAATCCATAAATGCCACCGGAGGTGCGATCATGATCCCTTGATTAAAACGCACTTTTTGTGCAACATGTGCCATCACCCATGATCCAAACGAATATCCAACCAGGGATATTTGATCATGTCCATGTGATTTCAAATAGTTCATTACAGTAATAATATCATCCTGCTCGCCAACCCCCTCATCAAACTGCCCTGAACTTTTACCCACACCGCGAAAATTAAACCGAAGGGTTGTCAAATTTTTTTTTGAAAAAACCTGCTGAACTTGTTGAATAACAGGATTATTCATGTCCCCACCCATCAAAGAATGCGGATGCATAATAATAACAGCTTGATTTTCATGGTTAAAGTCAATATATGCATCAATGACGTCATTCTTATTAGGGATTGTAATTCTTTTTTCCATATCAATCAATTTTTTCCCAGTAATTATCAGGCATTTCCATACACATTTTTAATGCACCGATACTGCCACAAAATTCGGCATCCTGCACAGTTTCAGCATTTCCACCTCCATAAGATTGAAGGCTTTTTTCGATGGCGCGGTCAATACCTTTCAAGCGAGAACCACCGCCTGCAATAATAATATTGTTTCGCAGTCGTTCCTGGAAATCTGGATCAAAGCTTCCCACCAATTTTTGAATGGCCTTGCAAATTGGTTCTGTCAGCTTTAAACATGCCGATCTCAGAGTATCTGTAATGTCATACAATGATGGTATGCCATCTGATGTCAATTGAGCTTTAACTGGCTCAGATATATCAGTCACATAACCAAATTTTTCTTTTATGCGACGAACAATTTGTGGTGTCAGTTGAACATCAGGATACTGTGCTAAAATCGCCTTACGAATTTCTTCATCAAGATAATTACCCGCAATATTCAATGTAATCTGGTCGTCTGCTTCAGGCATCGCGCCATGCATGCGGCATAAGTCAGTTGTTCCGCCACCAATATCAACAATCAAGCATTCATCGAATTTGTCAATGGAATAAGCAACAGCAAAAGGTTCACTGACGATAAGAATTTTATCAATGAAATCTCGTGTTGTATGAATCAAGGCCTGTTTATTTTGAAGGCTCGCTTGAGCCGGTACACCAATGGCCGCATAAATTTGGTCCTCAGGCTTTTTATCAGGTAATGATTCTGCAATGATATGTTTTAAAATAAGTCCTGTAGATTCTAATGCTTTTTCATTATCACAGACAACACCATGTGCTAAAGGCCAGACCATATTCAAGGCAAGCCGATTATCAAGGGCTTCATTCCCCAATACATAATCCTTACCGATTCGTTTTCTTGAAATAATATCTTTGGGATACCCCACACAAGTAATTGTGCTGATTCTTTTTCCTGTAGATGTTGCAATCGATGTTCGACTGGTCCCCAGGTCGATGCCGATATAAAATGTCGTCGACATGATGATCCTCCATAAAAATATAATAATAATTTAAGTTTTTTTTTCGATCCAACGATAATGCTATAAAAATCATAAAGCGTCAATAGAAATATTCATATTCATTAAAAAATGAATCTTGATTGAAATTTAATTGACATATTCAATCTTTTACTTTATATTGTAATTATTTAAATACAAATAACGCAAAACAAACATAAAACCCATTTCAATAATGGGGGCGAAATGGCTTCGACGTGAATATGGAAGCATTGGTTGCATACCGAGTTTCTATCTCTCGTAAAACGATAGAACCTAAACATAATCGCAGATGATTATAACTACGCCCTAGCTGCTTAAGTCAGCTAGCGTCTTATTCAACACTTCCTGCGGGTTGAAATAAGGCGACGATTAGTGGGATAGTTAGATACATATGCCTGTAGGTGTATTTAGCGAACTTTTTTACAGGATGGCGGTGTAAAAATTTTGTTCGGAGAAGTTTTACACTGCGACAATTAAAATTCGGACTATGTATGTAGACGCCATTGCGGAGTATCTGCGGACGCGGGTTCGACTCCCGCCGCCTCCATCTCACATAGGTCTTTTGTTATCAACGTTTTGGGTGTTATATATCGCTTCATTTTTCTTGATTGTGCCCTTATCATAATTTGTTAGACTGTTTGGCTCCGGTGTCTTCTTAATTTTTTTCAATTTCTTTCTCCCACTCCCGATTCTCAATGTAAAGATCAGCTTCTGTTAATGCAGGTTCTTCATCAGCATAAATATTATCAAGCTGTTGACGTTTTACTTTAGCTTCGTCACTAAGCCATTTATCTGCATAGACCAGTTCTAAATAACGATTCAGCAGTTGTGTATTTTTATCATTTTGGGGGCGAACTTCTACACCCAAAACTCGTTTTAGAATCCTTGATGATTCTGCACCTTTTGTCCCTTTTGGGGCATGATGGACATTTGATTCTTTAAAAATTCTAATAGACTCACTATCTATTGTCGAAAGCACCTGGGGACTGTGCGTTGTGATAATAAATTGCACACACGGAAATACATTTCGCAATGAATCAATAATGGTTTGTTGCCAGGCGGGATGAAGAAACATATCAACTTCATCAATCATAACAATACCTGTTGTTTTATGTGCAGCCTCTTTGCCAAAATGAGGGTTTAGTTTTATGCATCGAAAAGCAATTTCTGCTACCATTACAACAGTATTTCGCAAACCATCGCTAAGTAAACTTAAAGGGATCTCTCCATGCTTGGGATGCGTTAAAACGATTTGTTGTTGATGACTGGCACTGTATGCAATATCGTGCCATCCTGTGTCATCTTGAATAGTGCCATTAACTGCGGTTTTGATAACTTCAATGGCATCTTGAAATATTAACGCTGCACCATTTAAAGGAATATTTTTTTCAAGACAAATGATTTGTTGCTCACGAAAGCTACGATAAATCCAACCATACCATTCTTCAAATTGTTTGTAGTTTGATGACATTGAAAGACAATCTCGATATCCCCATGTTCTTGAATATATACTCTGATCCAAGGGTTTGTCTTCGACAACTGATGAATGGCGTCCTTGATACCAGATGCGGCCGGTTCCTAAGTAGGCAACTACAGGTAAATTTACAGGAGTTGACTGGCTTTCTTTGCGAATTTCTTTCTGAAGACTTTCGCCAAATTGCATGACTGATTTTGCGGTTGTATCATAGGTTGATTGAGTCCGTGGTTTTAGTTTTTCTCGTTTTTGTTCCCATGTTTCAAATGTGGAATTGTCTTGCCATTGACCTTTGGCTATTATTTTAGAGGGGGTAACAGGTTCCATGTTGCCATTTTCGCGCATTACTTTTCGGACATCATCTATTTGTATGGTCGCAGATTTTCCTGTTTGGCTTCCTAAATCAAATGCTTTTACAAATGGCCAAACAGCTATGCGAGTTGCGTCTAATAACGTAGTTTTTCCAGCACCATTTGGAGCAATCAGAACAGTCAATTCAGGGTGTAAATCCAATGTCAATTGTTCAAAGCATCGAAAATTTTTAATCGTAATTGTATTAAGTTTCATTTTATATTCTCCTGATAAAGATGCTAATCAGGTATGTGAATTTTTTATCAAACAAAAAGATACATAATTTAAAAGGCCATAAAAATCATTATAGCACTGATTGATCTCTTTTTCAGCCTTAGTTTTACACTTTTATGATAATTGTATTGATAAATTCAATGATTAAAAAGTTTAATAGGGGCAAACCTTGTGTTTGCCCTCAAACAAAAACCGAAAATGATCCTATGTCCGAGGGATAACATATGGATCACACTATAAAACATAGGTTTGATTTTGGTTTTTGTCTGAGGGCAAACACAAGGTTTGCCCCTACAGTTCCCTCCGGAATACAAAATAAGTTCCCCATTTTTTCTATTGTTTTTTGTCATTCACCTGATCACCCGGCAAAGTAATGGTAACAGCAGTGCCTTCATTTTCCTGACTTTCAAGAAAAATACTTCCGCCATATCTTTTTACAATTTGCTCTGTTAATGACAAACCAACACCTGTTCCCTGACCCACTGGCCGGGTTGTATAAAATGGATCAAATGCTCTTCGTGCTATTTCCGAGGACATTCCTTCACCATTGTCTTTCACACAGATGACAATCTGCGCTTTTTTTTCATCGTAATGGGATGTAATACAGAGTTCACCCTTTTCCTTTTTTTGAACCGCATCTATGGCATTTTTTATGACATTCATTATACATAGATGGATTTCAACGCCACAACAGTTAAATTCTGGGAGGTTTGACAGTTTTGTTATGATCGTGGGGTGTTGTTCTTCATTAGATTGAAGTAATTCAATGGCATCCTGAATACTTTGGTTCAAATTGACATTTGATAAATAACTTCTATTGACATTAGATATATTTCGCAGGGAATTTATAATCTGACTGATTCGTTTGATACCTTTATTGATGCGTATAAGAATTGTGTCAGTTCTGTTTGAAAATTTCTGATCCGGGCAATCAGTTTTGTCGATGAATGAATGGATCAATTTTGAGAGCGAATCAACTGATGATTTTATGAAACCCAGGGGATTGTTAATTTCGTGTGCCATTCCGGCAGCAAGGGTGTTAATACTGGCAATACGATCCATTTCAAGCAATTCCAGATCTTTTTGTCGTAATAGAGCTGTCTTTTGTTCAACTTTGTCTTCCAACTGTTTTTGAAATTCAATTAGTTGGGCGTTGGCCTGATTACGTGCATAAACCTCCTTTTGTAATTGCTGCGCAAAAGCCTTTTCTTTATCATAAAACTCCTTGAGCCGGATCATTGAATTGATTTTTGAATAAAAAACACCATGTGAAAAGGGCTTTTCAAGAATATCATCCGCTCCACATGCCTGGGCTTTGGCAATAATTTCATCTTGGGCATAAGCAGAACAAATGACAATCGGAGTAAAATTATCGCCCGAAAGGGCCTTGATTTTATAAGTGGCTTCAAATCCATTCATGACCGGCATATGGAGATCCATCAAAATAATATCCACAGAATTTTTTTGGAATACCTCAACAGCTTCTTTGCCATTATTTGCTAGATAGGCTGTGCCTTTATTTATTTCAATTAAATGTTTCAACAATACAATATTCGTGACCATATCATCCACAAGAAGTACACGAATATTATTCTTGATAAATTGTTTTGACCATAGCGCATGATCAATCAAGGTATCCATTTTGTCATCATTAAGAAGCTGATGTTGTATGTCATCATTTTCTGTCATATGCATTAACCTTTATGTTAAACAATTCGCAGTTGGATATGGGCGTATGTACAATTTAGTGGAAGTGAATTTCATACAAGGAATGCTCGATTTCGGCAACCCCAAGAACAGCGTAGGGCTAAAGCCCATTGCCGTCAGGTTAAGCTCATTCTTTTGCAAATGTTCGCCCACATGTGGCTAAAGCCACACGCTACTTATTAAAAGGCAAAAGGACGCTGAAGCGCCCTCACGGCATGCCGAACGTTGAGGGCGCTTCAGCGTCCTTTTCATTTATGTAGCGTGGGGCTTTTAGCCCCACGCGGGCGTGAATTTGCCGGAATCGAACATTCTTAACCTGACGGCTATGGGCTTTAGCCCTACGCTGTTCTTGCAATTTCCGAAATCGAGCATTCCTTGTATGAAATTCACTTCCCCTAAACTGTACATACGCCCGTTGGATATCTCATTTGGCAAACCTTGTGTTTGCCCTCGTACAACAATCGAAAATGAACATAGTGCCCTTCGGGCAAATTTTAGATTAGCCTAACTTTTGTGCGTCTTCGGAAAGCCTGTTTGATATTTGCTTCAAGTACAGTCCCGCTTGCTAACGCGCGCGGCTCAGAGAGTCCCGCTTGCTAACGCGCGCGGCTCTGATTAAAAATTGCCGAAAACATTTGTTCAAAAAACATTGGTCACTGAATTTTTCATCTGTTGGCGCCTTTCCTGATAGATTTCCTAACATGGGGATTCATCAAGAATCGCCAACCCGCAAAATTTTGCATTTTCATCAAAAACAATCTGTGTGATCAACTTTACTATCGTACCATCACCGGTTTTATAACTGAGTTTGACTGTTGATTCTCCGGTCTGATTATGGATATATTGCGATTCAAAATCTGACTGGTTGATCTCTGCCAGCAGGCTTTCCAAAAGGTTTTTGCCTTGTAAGCTTGTTGCATCAGTATATTTCAGAAGCGATCGCATTGGCTGATTGACAAATTCAATTTCCAATTTGGAATCAACAACGCAATATGAAGTGTTTAAGCCATTCATAAATTGCATAAACAAATCACATCGGGTCTGTACATTGCTCAGTGATGATTTCAAGCCCTTGCCATCTTTCATCATGCGGTTGAACAATTGATCTACCGAATATGTGGACAATAATTGCGTTACCGCGTCTTTGAGTTCTTCAGTTTCCCAGGGTTTACTGAAATATTTATCAATACTGCCCAGATTGATGGCTTCAATCGCAGCATCAAGATCAGAATATCCGGTTAACAATATTTTTTTACAAATAGGCTTTTTCTCATTGATGATTCCGAGCAACTTGCTACCTTCCATTTCTGGCATTCGTTGATCAGATATCACCAGCGCAACATCATTTTCTTCGAACAATTGAAGGGCTTCTGAAATCTGCGTGGTGACCAGAACATGATAGTCATCCATAAAGGTGTCATATAGACTATCCAGAATGTCCTGTTCATCATCAACACATAATATGGTTCTTTTTTCTGATTCTGTCATTTTTATCTCCTGTTTGATTTATGTTATGCTTTTTCCTCAATGGGGAAAGTCAGCGTAACTGTTGTACCTTTGTATTTTTCACTTTCAATGATAATGCGTCCATTGATTTTTTTCATGTATGCATCTGCCATTGTCAGGCCAACACCTGAACCTTTGCCAACAGGCTTTTGGGTATAAAAGGGATCAAATGCATGCCGGAGTTCTTCATCTGTCATGCCAATGCCATTGTCAATAATTTTAATTTTGATGCGGGGTGGCGGAACGTGATATTGTGTAATAATGTCAATCTGTCCTGATTTAAATTCAGGCTTCAATTTCTGTTTGTCTTGAATGGCATCCAGGGCATTTTTAATGATATTGTAAATACAGAGATTGACTTCCTGTCGAGCACAGATAATTGTAGGGATATCGCCAAGATATGTTTTAGTGGAAATATTTTTAATATCGAACTGGGTCTTGGCCATCCGAATATTATCATTGATACTTTTATTCAGATCAAGCGGGCCTTTTGTTTCCATATCAACATTTGATAAGCGCTTAAGATAGTCAATAATTTTGATGATTCGTTCAATCCCTTTCACCCCGCGCTGAACGATTCGTTCTGAGGTTTGTCGTTCTTTGTCAATGGTGGACGGATCAATCTCGTTATTTTGGATTTGATCGAACAGCCTGCTCGTTTTTCTCCGAAGTGACAAAAATGAAGACTTCACAAAGCCCAGTGGGTTGTTTATTTCATGGGCCATGCCAGAGGCCAGTGCATACAGGCTGACTTCACGATCTTTTTCTAGCAATTGTAAATCTTTTTGGCGTAACAGGCTTGTCTGTTTGAGTACTTCCTTTTCAAGGTTTTTACCATGTTCATCCAATTGAAAATTAAGGGTGTTTAGCTGACGATTCTTTTCTTCAAGGGCATTTTTTGCGATTTTTATTTCATTGCTGAGTTTTTGAACGTTTTGATGTTCTTCAAGTAAACGCATACGAAGCTCATGTTCCCGATCATAATAATTTTTGATGCGCATCAGGCTGTTTATTTTAGAAATTAAGACTTCATAGTTCACAGGTTTAACCAGATAGTCATCTGCGCCGCATTCAAGTGCCTGCTTAAGAATTTTCTCATCATTAAAGGCATTAACAGTAATAATGGGAATAAATGTACCCTGTAATTGTTCCCTGATTTTTGAGATGGCTTCAAAACCATTCATAACCGGCATGTTAAGGTCCATCAAAATGATATCAAGTGGCGTTTTATTAAAAACATCAAGGGCTTCCTGACCATTTTCAGCTTCAAAAATTGTCGCGCCGGTATCTTCCAAAATATCTTTTAGAATTATGCGAAAAATTTGTTCATCATCAACAATCAGAATTTGCATGTTGTCATGTTGGAATTTAACCCATTTTAATTGATTCTGATCTTTATTTTGAGGTGGTACAGAAGCCATTTTTGTTTAATCCTTTTTTGGGCTGTCAGTAAACGTGCCAGGCTGCTTTTCAAATAAAGGTCATTAAAAAACTTTTCGCCGGAATCACGCGAATATTGTTTTGATCCAGATAATCATATTTATCTGATTTTGTTACAACAAATAGGTTTACAACATTCAATTTGTTTGCATAATATTGAATGGCATTTAATTTTTTCGGTTTACTTAACTTACATTCCACCAGCATCCAGGGGACATTATTCCATGTAATGATAAAATCCACTTCTCTTTTTTCTCTGTCTCTGATGAAATGGAGTTTTGCTTTGATGCCAAAGACATCATAATAAAAGTCGCAGAATTTCATTAAGTGTGAGGCCATAAAGTTTTCGAATTTGGCCCCTTCATCCATAATTTCTGACCAATCCCACAAATAATACTTGGATTCCTTTTTCAACGCTCTTTCCAGGCGATGATGATATGGCGGCACTTTAAAAATATAGTAGTTTCTGCATAAAAGGTCGATCCACTTGATCATTGTGGATGGTGAAACTTCAACATCTTCTGCCAATGCACGCAAGGATAAGGATGATGCCACACGTTTGGGCATAAGCGCGCCAAGCAATTCCAGTTTTGAAAGATTGACAATATTTTCGGTATCTCGAATATCTTCTCGAAATATCCGCTCAAATCGTTCATTCTGCCATCGTCTGGCAACACGTTGCGATTGTTTTAACAATGGCTCTGGAAATCCGCCAAACTGTAATAACGATTCCATATTGCTGCTATTTCGGCTGAGTTCCAGATCAGGTGGTTTTTCTGGAAATGTATCATATGGTACAAATTGATTTTCAATTTCAGCCAGTGTAAATGGATGCAAGCGATAATAATGATACCTGCCCATCAAAGAATCGCCGCCACGTCTGAAAATATCCAGTCTGGAACTGCCAGTAACCAGTATTTGTTCATTGTTTTTTCGCGTGTCCCATATGCCTTTAATATGGGACTTCCACTGATCGTATTTATGAATTTCATCAAAGATGATCAGGTTGGATTCAGGTTTCCACATGCCATTGATAATTTTTTCTTTGTCTTGCCGGCTGTCCCAGTTAAGATAGTCATAATTATCAAATGCTTTGGCTAATTTCTGTGCCAGCGTGGTCTTTCCAACCTGACGCGGCCCGCCGATAAACACCATTTTTTCGGAGAGATCTTCCTTGATGAATGCTTCGTGATAGCGTGTTTTCATACGACAATTTTATAGCCCACTATAAAATTGTCAAGACAATTTTATAGTGGGCTATAAAATTGTCTTGTTTGTTTTGTTTATCCTAAAAGGTATCAAAAACAATCCCGCAAAGTTGCCTGCCATCGTCTGTCTGTTTACACACCAGGGTTGAAGGCAAACTATGCATGGAGCCATCACTGGCTGTTACCGATAATCGGTTTAATTCTTTACCCTGTTTTACGTATTGCTCAATAAAATCAGATGGTGTAACAGCAAGACATTTTTCCAACAGGTTTATTCCAACCATTTCTTGAGCAGAATCATACTTGAATATCTCGGCACCTGTATTATTGATATATTCAATCACGCCATTTTCATCCAGAATACACAGGGCAGTGGCATAATTATCCAGAAAGTCCTGAAATCCACGGGATCGGCCTTCCTCAGCTTTAATGGTGGCTTTCATGTCTTTGCCCTGCTTTAAAACCCGATCAAAAAATTCATCCATTTTGTAAATGGAGAGCAGGTTTGCGATGGCATCAAGCAGTTCCTCCGGGTCCCAGGGCTTGTTGAAGTATTTGTCTACACTGCCCAGGTTGATGGCATCAATGGCCGCATTGATATCCGAATAGCCGGTCAGCAATATTTTTTTGCAAATGGGCTTTTTTGCATGTACCTTTGCAAGAAATTCGCTGCCAGTCATTTGCGGCATCCGCTGATCAGAAATGACCAGGGCAATATCATTCGTATCAAAGTAATTGAGACCCTCAATGGGGTTTGTGGTTGTGAGAACGTTGTATTCATCCATTAATTCATCAAACAGACTATCGAGAATATCCTGTTCATCATCCACACATAAAATGGTACGTTTTTGTTCTTTTGACATGGAATTCATCTCCTTAAGTGTGATTCACACCCTGTGTTACCGGAATAATAATGGTAAATGTGGAGCCTTTACCCTCTGTGCTTTCAACAGAAATAGTTCCACCATGCGCTTTGATAATTTTTGCGCTGATTGACAATCCAAGGCCTGAGCCGAGTGATCCGGGTTTCGTGGTGTAAAAGGGTTGAAAAATTTGTTTTTGGACTGATTCCGGCATGCCACATCCGGAATCTTCAAACGAGATCACTACCTGGTCATCCAGACTTTGGGTACGAACATTAATGATGCCATTGCCCTCAATGGCATGACACGCATTAATCAACAAATTGACAAATACCTGATTGAGTTTGGTAATATTACATTCGATATCAGGCAGATACCCCAAATCTTTTTCCAGAGTAATTCGGTCCTTGTATTCATGAATAATAATGTTAATTGACGATTCAATGGCCGCATTGATATCGGCCATCTCAAAGCTTTCTGCATCCTTACGATAAAACAGTTTTAAGTCCAGTAATATTTTTTTCAGACGTTCAGCACCATCAGCGGTGCGCTCAATCATCGTGGGAATGCGTTGTCTTAAATAGTCAAAATTATTTTCCTTTTTATAAGCATTTATCTCCTCAGCCACATAATCAGGCAGATTCATCTGATCGAATTTATCGATTATGTCCAAGATTTTAGAGATAAACTTCTTTAAATTGTTCAGATTGCTGTGAATAAAGGTGGTGGGATTTTTGAGTTCATGAGAAATACCGGCCATCATTTGTCCCAGGGTACTCATTTTTTCGTTATGAACAAATTGTTCTTCCATCTGAATACGTTCTTCAAGGGTGTGCATTAAATATTCGTTCACCGATTCAAAGGCCATCAGGAACAAATGAATGTCTTCAAATGGTTTGATCATATATTTATTGAAAAGGCCCGCGCTGAATTGCCGGTTCAGTTCTGTGCTATCCAGCACAGTGCCCACCAATAGAACTTTTACCAGATCCTTTGATTGATCTTTCAGTTGTTGAAAGAATGCAATCCCTGCCTCTTCATGATCCGCATTGTACACAATCATGTTTACCGGTGTGTTGCCGAGAATGGAAAGTGCTTCTGCCTCAGTTTGGCAGGTGATTGCGTTACAGGATGTTGTGGTGAGAAAGTAGTTGTAAACTAACTTGCGGAATTCATCCAGGGGATCTACGAATAATATTATGTATTTGTAATTGGACATTAATATCTCCTTTAATTGTTTGAGCTTTTTTTAGAAGCAAAATTTTCTGAATGAGCTAAGGAATACTCGAAAAATAATAAGGAATGCTCGAAAAATAAGTTCCTTATTTACTTATGTGCCAAGAACGTGTAGGGGCGAACCTTGTGTTCGCCCATCGTACATAGGAACGAAAGCGTTATTCGTTCGAGGGCGAACACAAGGTTCGCCCCTACACGTTCTCGGCACATAAGTAAATGGGGAACTTATTTTTCGAGTTTTCCTAAAGCGCCAGAACTATATATAAATCTGACGTAATCCCTCAATACTATCCAAAGATCGTATGCCATTGTGTATCGCCATAAGCGTTTCTAGCTGATCAATTTTATTGATTTCAGGTAATAATTTTAATCCAGCCTCACCAAATTTTAGATCCAAACCTAGCTCAATGCCTTTTTTGATGCCTTTTTCAATGCCTTCTTTCCTGCCTTCTTCTCTGCCTTTTTTCCTTGCTGTATTTAGTTCAAACATTTTATTCCTAATGGCTTTTTCTCTAAATTCAGCATCTTTGCACGTCTGTTCATCATCGCTTATTTGAGCTAAAAGATCAAATGCGCGATGAACCATGGGGTTGGTATAATATGCTTTTTGCATCGCTGCACCTCCTTCATGGGCATAATTTAAAAAATGCAACCATTCATACTGCTTTCTTTCATCTTCAGGCAGATCAATTAATTTATCCTCGCGACTCACTTTGGGAAGCTCAAAAATATAGACTGCTAAATCATCTGAGTATTTTAATTCTGGATGTTTGCGATCTCGTAATTCAAAACAATATGTACAGTCTGTATATATTGAATTTTCAATATAATCTAAAAAATGTATTCCGATTACTGGTTCCAGCAAATTATAATCCTCGCCTGATTTTAATTGACTGGCAATCATTTTGGCCAGATAATAGATGCTGCGTTTCGGATAATAGAAATACTTTGAAGCCTGCATTTCAATATCATAGTGATTTCCCTGATTATCATATGCAAGAATATCTAAAACAATGTATTTCTCTTTTATATGATCAGGTAAAATTTCAGGATTTTTAATGTCAATGCTGATAATATGGTTGTTTTCGTTTTCTATTATTAAAATAGAATTAATCAGATCAATTAGCAGATCAACATCCAGTGTAAATAGTTTTTTAAATACATAATCCAGCTTAGGGGTCAGTAATGTTTTCATTTTGTTGTTTCCTTTGTAATGGGTACTCGAAATTATCAACGTTAAGGAATGCTCGAAAAATAAGATCCCCATTTCAAAAAATGTTCATATTGGGTAATTGTACTGTAGAGAGGGCGCATTCCCAAAAAGTCGGACTTTTTAGCGATAAACATTGAAAAAAGATGAATTTCGGAAAACGCAAGAACAGCGTAGCCGGCTTTAGCCCTACGCTGTTCTTGCAATTGCCGAGATCGTGCATTCCTTGTATGAAATTCACTTCCCTTAAACTGTACATACACCCTCAATTTTGTTGATTTCAGGTAATAATTTTAATCCAGCAACCATTCATGCTGCTTTCTTTCATTTTCAGAGAGTTCCTTAGACCATTTCTAAATAACCAACAAAATCAACAACCCAATTAAAATAATCAACCCCAACAGAATGCCAAACCGGATCAATCGCGCCTTTTTATAATATTGGATAACAGATTCCTCATCCATGAAGCTTTTCAATGCCTTTTTGATATGTGAATGCCTGATTATTCGAGATTGCTCACTATAGGCCACCATCAGACTGCGATCACAAATAATGTTGATCAGGCGCGGCAATCCATTACTGTATTGAAAAATTCTTCGGTAAATTTTTTCTGAAAACCAGGGCTGCGTGCTCCCGGACCCTCCTGCCACCCGAATACGATGCTGAATATATGCAATGGTATCATCTAAAGAAAGCGGCCTGAGCCGGTATCGGATTGTAATTCTTTGATAAATTTTCAGTAATTTCGGACGTCTGAGATTTTCTGATAATTCAAGCTGGCCCACCAGAATTACTTTGACCAGTTTTTGTTTTTCGGTTTCAATATTGGAAATCAAACAGAGCTGTTCCAGTGTTTCATCACTGAGGTTTTGTGCCTCATCAATGATAATCACCGAAACCACGCCCTGTTCATACAATGGTATGAGGTGTTTTTGAAGTAACCGCAGGGTTAATTCATTGGCCTGCTTTTTGGGTTCAAGGCCAAAATCTTTAGCAACTGTATCGACCAGCTCCTGAGGTGAAATTTTGGGATCCACGATCATGGACACCTGAACTTCCTCACCAATCTGCATGAGAAGAGATCGCACAGTAATTGTTTTGCCCATGCCGGGTTCACCGGTAATTTCAACAAAACCTTCTTCAGTGCTGATACTGTATAACAAATGACGCATCACTTCTTTATGCACAGCACTGGGAAAAAAATACTCGGGATCCGGGCTGAGCTGAAAGGGTTTATCGTTTAATTCAAAGAAGGCTTTATATGACATTGTTCAATTCCATATATCATCAATTAAATCTTTAAATCTTGCAATGAAACGTTGAAAACTGCTTCGTTCAACCTCATGAAAAAAAGGGGGAAGTGATTGGGGAAACGAATTATCTGTTTTAGGTTGCTCTATTTTCGGTTGTTCAGGCGGTGCTACTGTTTCAACGTCTATTTTATTGATTGTTTCAAACATGTGAATCACATGATCAATCAATACTTCGGGCTCAAGGGGTTCTTGATAGCAATCATTATTGTTGATCCCATGACGTTCCAGATCATTGATTTTAGAAGATTCAATAAGTTTAATAATGCGCAAATTGGGTTGATTCTGTACCAGAGTCTTAATAAACAATACCGCTTTGGTGAAATTATCAACAGTGTCTACAATCAGCAATAATGGTTTTTGACGAACTATGGCTGCTTCAGTTTCATAAATTTTGTTATGCCAACTGGACTCAATGCCATGAAAAATAAAAGATTTATGAATAATGTTTCCCCGAATTGCGCAAGGAGAAAAGGTGATTGCCTTATGCTGCATGCTTGCCTCCCGGGAAAATTTCACCACCAGACATGGCCATAATCATGGCGCCTTTGGCAGTGGTGTATAAAGGATCTTGTGCAATGCGGACTTCAGAAATCCGCACGGGAAAATTGACCCCTGATAGTGCATTGGCAAAGCGATCTTCAAAACCCGGCGGCATGGCTGTGCCACCACTGATCACAACAGGCATCGCCTTTGTAATGCGCGGAATCCGGCTGGTGGTATCAATAATTTCAATAAAGCTCCCAATGAGAAAGGATATGAGGTCATCATAGAAAATTGACAGTGCAGTTTGAATTCTACCGGTCGCACGTTGGGTGAGATCCAGGTTTTCCTGTTTGATAATTTTTACTTTTGTTGACGATTCCCCCACAGATTGCGCCACCTGCGTATCAATATAATCACCACCTTTTCGGATGCTGAATGTTACTATCGGAACCGCCATATATGACAGACATACATTACACATCCCACCGCCCATACTGATACCAATACCTGTGTAGGCATCATCAGAAAGTTCGGCAATAACAGTGGCAAAGCCTTCATTCACAGGAATGGGACGATAACCTAAAGATTTGAGATATTGAATAATAACTGATTCATGATAGGTCACAGACGCTTCATAATCAAAGGGAGTACCGGGAACACCAAAGGCAATGGTCTCTCCGGTATTTTCCGCAGGAGGGATCATTTGTTCAATAATTGCGCGGATGACAGTAAAACCATCTTCTTCATTGGCGCTGATCAGTCCTTTTTCAATGGGGCGTCTGATATCTGCATTAAAAATATTGGCAAAATCCTGTGCCGGATAGCCACAGACAAATATGTTGCGATCCTGAACAAAAAAAGGAATTTTATGGGCCTGCAATGTTTTTTTGGTAACTTCAAGTGAAGGAATGGTAAAAAATGCATTTAAATCAGTTTTATAAGCGATTCTGTTATTACTTGCCCCGGCCAGTACAATATGACTGGTGCCAATATCCAGTCCGAGGGGGCCTTGTTGTCTGTTTACATGTTTTGAAACCAGGCTTTCAATAGATTGCGTGTCATTTCCCAGGGAATATAGTGTTTCTGCGGACACAGTGTCTCGAACAATCTGGCGACGTCTTGAAGAATAACTGTTTTTGGGGAGCAGGTCAGTCAGGCGCTGCTGTTTTGGTGCATGGGTTTTGGTGATAACAGGTTCTTTGAATGTTTCTTCTGCTTCTTCTGGTGGTTTCAGATGATCAAAATTATTGTAGTTATCATAAAATGTTGCTGAAATGTTATATTGATCTAAAATCTGCTTGAGTAAGTTTTTCTTGATCTGGTCTTCAGTAACAATTATTACTGGCAGCGATGTTGTCGATGTTGTTTTTGGCTGTTTTTCAGGAAAGTCTTTTTTCTTGTAATTGGGGGGATAAATTTTAAAAACATGTTTGCATACTTTACAGCGCACATTACCGCCATTTTTGGGGATGCGGTCATCTTTAATGTTATATGCGCTTTTGCATTGGCTGCATGTAAATTTCATGGATTGATTGTCCGATTTTTTTGTTCTGGTTATACATCAATTAAGAATGTTGGAATAATAAGATCCATATTTCATCTTATTTAGGAAATCTCTGATAATAAGGGCATCTTTCATTTCTTAGGAATGCTCGAAAAATAAATTCCTCATTTACGTATGTGCCAAGAACGTGTAGGGGCGAACCTTGTGTTCGCCCATCGTACATAGGAACGAAAGCGTTATTAGTTCGAGGGCGAACACAAGGTTCGCCCCTACATCGGGCTGGCACATAAGTAAATGAGGAACTTATATTTTTTGCATTCCTTAGTTAACACTTTGCCGAGTCCAAGTTCCCCTTGATGGGGGTTAGGAAACACTCCATGCAACATCTCTATTCATTTTTATTTCCTCAGTATTCAAGTTTTTTTCAGACATGCTGTCAATACACGTTCCCACGCAAAGCGTGGGAACGTGTAAATTGCTTTATTATAAATCTCTTACGCCCGGGTCAAAAATGAAATATAATTCACCATTACTATGGATGTATCATCCTGTCAATACGATTATTATGCTTCAACCTCATTATTGGCCATAAATAAAGCCCCTTGAGCAGTTGTGATCAAAGGTTCTTTGGCAAGTCGGACATCTGAAATTTCAATTGGCAGCGGATATTTTTGTAATAATTGTTTGAATTTATCAACAAATCCATTGGGCATTACTGTGCCGCCGCTTAATATGATGGGTAATTTTTGTTTGATTCGCGGCATGCGGTCGGTTGAGATGATTACTTTTTGAAGGCTTTCCAATAATTTTGAAACCAGTTCATCATAGAATATATTCAATGCCATCAGGGCGCGGGTTTGCAGTTTTTTCGTAAAATCAAGATCTTCTTCCTTGATTTGTGTGAGTTTGGTGATTGATTCGCCAACAGATTCAGCGGACATTTTATCCACATAATCACCCCCCATTTGAATGCTGAATGAAAAGACTGGTACAGATAAATATGACATGCACACATTACACATACCGCCGCCCATGCTGATACCAATGCCAGTAAAACCATCTTCCCTAAGCTCTGACATAACAGTTGCCAGGCCTTCATTAATTGGCATGGGTTTGTAGCCCAGGAAACGCAGATACCGGCTGAGTATAGCCTCATGATACACGACAGAACCTTTGCCATCAATGGGTTCGCCTGGAACTCCAAAACATATGGGTGCCCCCAGGCTGGTGGGTTTGGGAATCAGGTCGCCAAGCAGGGACTGAATTACCATGACGCCTTCCTCTTCTTTCGCGCTTACAATCCCGGATTCAATCGGACGTCTGAGGTTTGCATTGAACATGTTGGCAAAATCCTGGGCACTGAAACCAAATATGTATAAACTGTCTTCATGCTCAAAAAATTTCACGCGGTTGACTTGAAGTGTTTTATAGGTCACCTTGGAATTTGGAACTGTAAAAAACGCATTGAGTTGTGAAGAAATCTTGACTTTTTCACCAGTTCCCTGGGCCATAACAATATGACTGGTGCCGATATCCAGTCCTACCGGTCCACCGAGCCCTGTTTTGATTTCTTTATTTGACGTTGTGACATCTTTTAATATGTTCATTTTTGTACCATCCTTTTTTGTGTCTGTTGATGATTTTTCTTCCAAAGATTGCATTTCTCCTTCCTTTTTTTTCTGTAAAGAAGACAAACGCGAATCCAGATCCTGAGTGTTCTTTTCTTTTGCCATGATTCCTCCCTGTTATTTTTAAATGGATCAACATCCATTTATTGATATCGATTAACGCTCTCTCTATGGTCACGCCATGCGCCATGAAGTTCTGAAATGGTTTGCCGAGATTCCAAAAGCTTTTGTTTTAAGTCATCTCGCTCTATTAAAGATGCGTTCAACTGGTTTTCAAGTTCTTTAATTTTACTTGTTTTGGCAATTTCAATACCTTTTAAATATTGAATTTTGGCCTGATAATCCGATAGTTTTTTAGCCGATATATCGATTGTGTTATCCATATAATCTACGTCAGAAAGCAAATCGTTTTTTTCTTCAACAACCACGTTCAATTGCGCTTGATATTCCTGTATCGACTGTTTTAATTGATCAATTCTTTTGTGCATTGCCCGAATGGTCACCTGATCATCGTTTCGTTCCTGGGTGAGATGTTCCATTTCAATGGCAAGTTCTCTTCGGGATGGCATTTCCTGTTCCAGTTGATGAATCATTTGTTTGAGTTGTAATTCATTTGTATTTAAGTCGGTGATACGTTCCCTTGCTTTTTGAAGATCTTTTTCCAGAGACGCATTGACTTTTAAAACATTTTTCAACTGCTTTTCCATATTGGTAATGACCTGGTACATGTTATCAATTGTCGAATCCAGATCAACTGCATAAATGTTTTCTTTCAGTGCTTCAATCCCCTTGATTTGTGGCAAGGCTGTTTCGGTGATTTCTACTATGGTTTCTTCATCTGCCGCGTTTGTTTGTTCGATGATTTCATCTTCAAGGGCATCCATGATATCTGTATCAGTTGATTCCAGGGCTTCAGATGTCTGGATGTCTTCTTTGATCATTGTGTCTGTTTGTGGCATGTGGTCCTCCGAATTATTGTTCATTATAAGAGTAAACTGGATAATGATGATTGCAATGATTCCAACTCGTTATCATAAAAAGAAACGTTGGACTTCAAAATATTACAAACATCGGTCATTTCTTTTTTTACAATTCCGCTGACATCCAGAATATCACGCGACACTTTGATTTCATGTTGATAGTCAATTGTTTTTTCTTGCAGTCGTTCAATTTCTTTCTTAGGATCTTTGATCGTATCCATTTTTTGCTTTTGTGATAACAGATATTCATAGCGTCTTGCAGAGCGGCTTTCAGTCTCTTTTTCAGCAGTAATCTTTTGATCAATAGCAGCGATTTCAGATTCAAGGGCAAGAATGTCTTTTTTCATGGCATTATTGTCCTGAATCAGTGTTTTTTCCTGTGCTTTATGTGATTGAATGGTATTTTCCAGATTACCAATATCGTATTGTTCGCCTGTTTCAGCAAGAGCGTTGTTGACTTCACGTTGAAGGCGTTTTTTTTCTGAAGTCACTGATGGCAATTCTTTTTGAATACGCTCAATTTCAGCGTTTGATTCATCAAGTGTTTTTAAGAGCTGAGCCATCTCTGCTTTTGTATCAGTAATATAGTTTTGAACAGTGGCGGGGGCATCTGCGTGATCATCCTGAGTTTGAGAGATAATTTTATCCAATAGATTAGAAATACGTTTTTTGGCAATGATTTCTGATGACAAACTGGTGGATTGGTTTCCAAAATCAGCCAATTCCGCATTGTCATGTTTGTTTTGAGATAAAAGCACGTCCAGTTGCGATTGATACTCTCCTTGCGTGAGTTTCAGGATAGAAACTTCCTCACCGATCTGATTATCTTTTATTTTGAGGCGTTGAAGTTCTCTGCTTTGCTTTTGTATATTGGCTTCAGAAAAGCCCTCAGAATCGAAACTTTTCTGGACAGTTTCCTTTTCAAAAAGCAGTTCATCAAGCTGTCTTTTGGGTTCAACAAGGCTTTGTTGAATCTCATGCAATTCCAGTAAAACCTTTTCATTTTCAGCTTTGGCAACTGTCAGCCGGTCCTGAACCCAGGAGATTTCCTTCATGTTGTTGGTGATAGATGCCTGAAGTAATTGACGTGTTTTCATGGCATTGACACGAGAACTGACATTTTTAACCAGTCCTTGAAAACGATCACTATTGATTGTTATTGAAGCATTATTGGCCATTTAAAAATCTCCTTTCATCAAATCCGCGATTATGATGGATGATTTTTCTTCTGCCAGATTCAAAGAATATGCCAGCGTATTTTGATCTTCAAGCATTTGCCTGACAGCATCCATATCGATTTCAACCTGATGATTCACATCCTGATACTGGCTTTCAGTGGTTGTAAATGTCGTCAATGCTTTATCATACTTGCCCACAGTGGATTCCAGAGATTGAATCTGACTGTTTCGATGTTTATTTTCTTCAGTAATGCGCGAAAGACTTATTTTTTTGTTTGCCAGGGATTTCTTCAATGTTTGTAGTCGTTCTTTATACAGGTCATTATCTTTTTGATGTTGATCCAGTCGGGTGGCCAATGAAGCGACTTCTCTATTCAGTACTTTCACACGCATCAATTCAGAAAGTTTTGACTTAAACCCCTTGATTTGGTCTTGAGTATCAGTAAATTCAGATATTAATTGAGAACACTGTTGTTTACGCTCGTTGGTCTGGTTCAGTCGGTTGATATATTTTTCATTGATTTGAAGCAGTTCAGATTCAATTGTTTCCTGATCCAGCTCAGTTTTTGAAAGCAGTGAGGCAATCTGGTCGGAAAGTTGCTGTTTTTCGGATGATAATTGTGCCAGGCGGCTGCGATTTTCAGTGATTTTTTCCTGCAAGACCTGATTGTCTTGTTTGGTTTCCTTAATACGATTTTTCAAATGAAGAATGGATTGTTTTCGTTCATTTTTTACCGGTTCAAGCTGATTGAGCCTGATTTGAATATCATGCACTTCAGTATTCAGCAATTGTGCGGTATCTTTTAATATTTTAAATCTTTGTTTCAGTTGAAAAATGTCATTATCTGTCTGTTTGATTTGACTTTTTGTAACTGCATATTGTCGTTTTGCAGTTTCACGTTGTTGGGTATGTTGTTCGAGTTGTTCATCAATCTGTGTCAATTCCTCTTTCATCTGTTTTAATTGATTATTTAAGGAATCTCGTCGTTCAACCAGTTCTTTCATTTCTTGTGAAATAGACATGTGATGGCCCTCCTGTTATTGATTGATAAATTCGTTCCAATAGGCCTCATATTCACTGATTTTCTTTTCCAGTTGAGATTTTTCAGCAGCAGCGAGTTTTGCTGTTTTTTCAGCCTTATCGAGTTTTTGTTTTAAAGGGGCGATATCAGTAGAAAGTTTTTTATAATTCGTTCGGCTGGTGTCCAATTCTTTTTTAATGGCATCTCGTTCCTTGACTGTTTCCTGATGCTCTTTTTGAATGGTGTCCAGTTTTTCTTTCAGTTTATTTTCAGATTGTTCCAGGGCAGATAGTTTAGACGCAAGTGCAGTTTTTTCATTGGTAAGATCCGAAAGTTTCTGCTTACTATCTGCCGCTTGTTTGGTAAGTGTTTGAACGTTCTTTTCGCTTTGATTCAGTTTTTGTTCCAAAGCGGTTTTGTCATTTTTAAGGGTTTGAAGATCTTTTTGGGTGGTATCAATCGTTTCTTGAAGTTTGGCACTGGACTGTTTTAGGTTTTCGTTATCTGATTCAAGTGTTTTTTTATCATCTGTAAGTTGCGTGACCTGTTTTTTGGCGTGATCACGTTGTTTGGAGAGGTTGGTGACTTTCTGTTCCGCATCATCAGAAATCACCCGAATTTTTTGTTCAAGGTTTGTTTTTTCAATAGTGATATCCCGAATTTTGTTTTCTAGCAAATCCAGGATCTTATGCTGTCTATCCCGTGCATCCTGTAAGATATCGGGTGTCTGATTTTTTTTTTCGCGGATGCGGGCATCAGCGCGTTGAACGATTTGATTGATTCGTTCCATAATTTTCAATTTGGATTCGTTGAGCGCATCTTCTATGACCTGGTTGGTTGATTGCATAATTTCTCCTTTTTTTCTGGATGTCTGTCTAATTCTTCATTTTATAAAAAGTTACTGATTATATATCGTAATAAATTATATTATAACATGCCTTGGATTATTTCTTAGCCCTGAAAGGGCGTTAAATAAAAGCCCAAGGCAACGCCCTGGGTTAACGATTGATCAGAATCTTAGCCCCCGATGGGGCGACATCTTTGTAGACAGGGGCTTTAGCCCATAGCCGTCATGCTAAGGGGGCAAAGGGCGACCGCCTTACATGTTCGCCCGCCTGGAGTTGAAACTCCAGGCTATTCCTGTGTCGTCCCAAAGGGACTTGAAGTGTTTTTAATAAAAACGATCTTAAACAAAATTATGAATATTCATATTTAATGTTTACTTAGGAATTCTCGAAAAATAAGTTCCTCATTTTCTTATTTGCCAGCCCGATGTAGGGGCGAACCTTGTGTTCGCCCTCGAACGAATTACGCATTCGTTCCTATGTACGATGGGCGAACACAAGGTTCGCCCACAATGCAAAAAAATTAATCCGCTTCCCGCAACTGATCCCAATACTCATCCGGCATATCCTTACACAAATACAGTGCCCCATTTGCACCGGCATACAAGGGTTCTTCTACCCGCGTCACCTTTCCAAAACCGAGTTCGTCGTTCATATATTTTTCGATTTCCTTATGCAAACCGACAATCTGGCTACCACCGCCAGCCAAAACAACATTTTGCTTTAAGGCATCCTGAAACTCAGGATCAAAGGTAGCAATCAAATGTTTAACACCAGCTACTATTTCTGGAACAATCGTGCGGCATGCCTCGCGTAGTTCATGGGTGACATCATGGGGTGTGGGTTTACCATTGACTGGCAAATTGATCACCACGCTTTCTTCCTGATTCGAAATAAATGAGTTTTCTTCCTTTATCCTTTTGATCATGGTTTGCGTAAAATTCGCCTGAGAATACTTTTCCTTAATAAAATCGAGGAATACCTGATCAATATGATCTCCTGCCTTAAAGGTTGTCACTTGATCGTCTTCAGATGGTATAGTGCCATGCATACGACACAGATCCACAGTTCCAGCACCAATGTCGATAATCAATGCATTGGTATAAATGTTGAGTCCATAGGCAACTGTAAAAGGTTCCGAAGCAATCATGACATCATCAAGAATGCCATCTGCAATGTCCAGTAAATCCTGCTTGTTGTTGTATGTTGCCAATGCAGGTGCGCCCACAACACCCCGAACGATTGTTTTTTCAGAACGTTCTTCATCAGCCATTGCCAGTTCTACCAGATGCATGAGCAGTTCTTTTGCCGCTTCTTTTGCATGTTTGTATTCATCAGCATGTTCTTTTGCATTGTCCGAATGCATCAGCACCCCCTTGCTAAAGGGTCTAAAAATATTTAATGCCAGCCGATTTTTCAGACATTCGTCACCAAAGACAATTTCCTTGCCCAACATTCGGCTGGATACAGCATCTTTTGGATATCCAACGTAGCTGGATACATGTGTCCGAATTCCATTATCGCAAGCGATTACACTTCTCGATGTGCCCAGATCGATGCCTATATTTAAAATTTTTGCCATTTGTTTTATGCCTCCACATAATATATTTGTTGTGAAGATCAGATTAGAAAATCTCTGAAAATAAGTTCTCCATTTCGAACAACTGTAATACTTGATCCTGATCTTGAATTGAAAAACTTAATTATTCAAGAATTCCTTTCTATCCTTCATATATGTCATTTCGTTTTAACGAGCGTACTTTTTTGACATCATGCATCGGATACAATTCTTCGTCATTATCCAGACGCTCCAGAAAGTCTTTTAATGAAATTTTCATATTTTTCAGCCCCAGTTTATCACGAATATTATTCCGATGCGTTGAAATTGTTTTATCTGACAGACTCAATACATCTGCTATTTCCTTGGTTGTTTTTCCAAATCGGATCATGTTTGCAATTTGAATTTCCATAGATGTTAATTGAATGTACGAGGTCGATAGTCGTCGATTCATGGATGATACAATGCGATTCAAGTTATTTTCGATAATGGTCAAACAATTTTTTTGTGTATCCGATAATCTGCCATTTTTAATTTTTTCAAGATATGGCTCTATGGAAAGCTTGAAATTGTAAATAATATTTTCTTCTAATGATTTTTTATCTTCTTCTCTTTGATTGAGTAAATGTTTGTACGCAATTTTTACTTCTTTTAGTTGTTCAGAAATGCTTTTCTCTTGATTATTCATGGTTATCCTCTCAGCTATTTCATCATGCGCTCAACTTCTTCCAGGATACTCTCTTCTCCTACAACAAGCATATCATTCATTTTACAATAGGCCGCAGCACTATCCAGCAGGGCAATTGCTTTGCCGGGTAAGTATTCATCCTGAATATGCTCCATGCTTTCTTCAATCGCAGCCATCAACGCAATTTCTTCGATTTCAACATTGTGGAACTGTTCAAAACACCTGGACACGCCTTTTAAAATGCGGAAGGCTTCCTCAGGTGTGGGTTCATGCACAATAATTCGTTTAAACCGCCTGGACAGAGCACGATCCTTTGTAAATATTTGTGCATCAGCAAAGGTTGTTGCACCAATACAAGGAAATTCGCCCCTGGATAGCACGGGTTTTAATATCTCACCGGCACTCATGGCACCTTCAGCCGAACCAGCGTTTAAAATGGTGTGGATTTCATCAATAAAAATAATGATCCGATCCTTGAGATCCAACACTTCTTTCATCAATCCTTCCAGGCGATCCTCAAAATCTCCCCGAAAACGTGTGCCTGCCACAATGCTATTTAAAGACAGATGATACAACATCTTATCAATTAAACACTCTGGAACAAATCCATTGTGAAGTTCCCTTGCAAAGCCCTCTACAATTGCTGTTTTGCCAACCCCGGGATGTCCAATAAGCAATGGATTGTTAATTTCCATTTGTGAAAGAACCTGTGTCAGCCTTGCAATATAAGTTTCACATCCAATGAGCGGCTTGGTTTTTCTGATCATTTCCGGTGTATCAAGTCGCACACCATATGTGTTCAATAATTTGGTGTCAGAAGACTTTTTGCTTTCAATGGGACGAAAAAAAGGTATCAGTTCCTTTGGCAATTCATAGGCTGATGGCACAAAGAAAAAAACATCCTGCGCTCTGTTTGTGAACTCTCGAGATAATTCTTTTACAAGTGAGCGAATTTCACCAACATTTGGTTGAAAACTATTTTGCCCGCCCAAAAAATGATGAAAATCTTCAAGAATATAATCCACACCATTTTGCGGTCTGTTAATAATAAATCTTAAGGCTTCCTGCGGTTTACTGAATACCTGTCCGCTTTTGCTTTCTTCCGATTGATAGTTATTGGTTAAATAATCCAGCATGAACCCGCGTGCATGATTCCACAATATTGTTTTTCTGCCATTATCCTTGATTGCACTGATCAGTATTTGTAAATCATCATGATAATGATCATACAACGCCAGGGATAAATTTTGTCCGGGATTGACAGACACATCAAATTCGTATTGCATGTGATCTCCCTGCAATTAAATCACACCGGCCCCTTCATCATTCTGCAAGACTTTTTTAAGTTTCAATGAAATATCCATCCGACTTTTGGTTTCTACAAACAAACTGTGTGCGCGTTTCAACATAGCATCATACTTTTTAAGTTTTGGAAGTTGTCGTTCTTTTTCAATATTAATATTTTCAATGGCTTTTTTCATTTTCCTGATCTTATCCAATGCCATTGTTTTTTCACTTTGAAAACTGTCCAGTTCCTCAGAAAGGCTCTCAATAAGATAGTCTGTATTGCTTTTATCTGACGCGGTTGCCTTTTTCATGGCTTGAATCTTGTTTATTTCATCAACCAGTTGATCATGCGTATGCCTCAATTTTTCAATATCATCCACAGAAGCTGCTTTCTTATGTTCATGATCCTGAACAGACCCATTCAAAAATTCGATGGATTGATCCAACTGGAGATCATCATCTTTTAACTGATCGAATGCTTCCTGAAGTTTCTGATTTCTGGCATGTAAGGCAATCATTTGTTTTTCAAGTGAAATCAGATCCCTGGACAGGATCTCAGCCGTTTGATCATCAATTGTAATCGTGTTTTCATCCATTGTGATTATCTTCCTGTTTTTGTCTGTTTTGTTTAACATCCTGATATGTCTTGAATTGGTCTGCATATGCCTGTTTGAGTTCATCCTGCATGGATTTCAGTTTTTCAGTCAAGGCGATTTTTTCCCCACGCAGTGCATTAATTTTATCTGCATAATTTTTCAATTTTGTCTGATGCGATTTTATTTGAACTTCCATATAATCAATTTCCATACGTGCATCAATTTTTTCTTCTTCAAATGAATTGATCATTTCATTGAGTTTATCAATTTTTTTCTGGTTGAGATCATTGGTTGCCTGAATGTTTTGATTTTGATGAATCAACTGATTTTTTTCATCAGAGAGATGTTCAATTTGAATTTGTAATTCTCGTTTTGCAGGCATTTGAAGTTCTAAGGCTTCAATTTTTGTTTGCAGTTGAATTTTTTCGTTCTTCAGTTGAAGCACCATATCTTTGGATGTTTCGGTTTCTTTTTCAAGGGATGCATTGATACTGAGTACACGTTCAAGTTGTGCTTCCATGTTTTTGATTACCAGGAGCATATCAGAAATTGTTGTTTCAAGATCCACACTAAAAGTGCCTTCTTTCAGGGCTTCAAGGCCTGAAATTTGGGGCATAACCAATTCATTCAATTGTGTATCCTGTGCTTGCATGACTGAATCAGTCGATGATTCCTGAACGTGCTGCTCAGACATCATATCAATTTCTGATTGTTGTTTTTCAAGAGTTTGTGTTGTTGGCATTTGGTTGACTCCTTTTTGTTAGGTTAAAAAACTTATAATGCATGCGATGTTGACCGGATATCATCCCACTCTTTGAATTTTTTGTAGTAACTCATTTTGGCTCTGTTTTCGATTTCTTTCATATCCTTATACAATGATGTAATGGCATTGGCAGTGGATCGGGTAATTTTGTCATCCAGGTTATCGGCATCACGAATTCTCACAGGAAGTTCTTCTTCAAGAATAGAGACCTGATCAATCAGCGTTGCTATTTCACCTTTGATAAATCCGAGATCTTTCAGCATGGTATCTATGGCGTGAAGGTTTTTGTCCAAAGAAGATTTAATTGATTGATATTCGTGGGTTAATCGACTTTTTTCAGTTTTAAGAAATTGGATATTATTTTCAATGTCTTTTCTTTCTGATACAGGCTCTGCAGATTCAAGTCTGCATTGATCAAGTTTTTGGATCAGGTTTTGTTTATTTGATTTTTTTTGGGTAATGGCTGTTTCCAATGCCGCGATTTTTTGTTCGAGCAGGGTGTTTGCTGCTGTTGTTCTTTCTATTTCGTTTGTTAATTTTTCTTTTTTGTTCAGGTTGGTTGTGATGTTCATTTTTTTATTCCTTTGTTATGGGTAAGCAACCCATCATAAATTATTGGGTATATTGTAGTGAATATATTTTATGTAAAATTTATTATAAATTCGCTACCATAGGGACATTTCATCTTAGCCGCGATAGGGCATAGCCGGCTAAAGCCCAACGCTGTTCTTGCAATTGCCGAAATTGAGCATTCCTTGTCTGAAATTCACTTCCCCTAAACGGGCGCATTCTAGAAAAGGGGGCATTTTTTTTGCCCTGAAAGGGCTATACATACCAGCCCAGGGCAACGCCCTGGGTAATACATTACAACGATTTGAGCCCTGAAAGGGCGACACATATAAGAACAATAATTAATGATAGCTCATTTATGTAACGCCCTTACAGGGCTTAAGAAAATTTTTAAAATTTACCCAGGGCGTTGCCCTGGGCTGGTATGTATAGCCCTTTCAGGGCTAAGAAAATGCCCCCTTTTTTGAAATGCGCCCCCTAAACTATACATACGCCCAATGTCAACTGCTCAAGTTCCCCCTTTTCAAAAATATGTTCGTCAGTGTTTATTGTTCTGTAGAGACGTAGCATGCTACGTCTCTACAGAACCTTATTCTATTGTACGATCACGCAAAATGAGCATGTTATTTTCAGAGTTTTCCTAATCAGTTTTATCCATAATCCCGCGTATAATCCGATTCCTTGTAAACGAATCATCAACCTGAACCCCTAACTTCCCACTCATGGCAACCAATTCTTCCTTGGGCATCTTTTTTAGTTCTTCCTTATCCAACTTTTTTGTATCTGCAGCTTTTGATTTATCAGACGCTGAATCTTTTTTCTGAGTTTCGGGTTTAGGAGTAACTGATGTCTTGTTTGTTTCGGCTGATTTTTCAGGTGCTTTTGGTGTAGTCGTTTCAGTCTGCTTTGGCTGCGAAGCTGGTGCTGCTTTTGTTGCCGCAGGCGTTTCTTTTTTGGGAGAAGCATCAGGTATCGTTTCTTTTTTAACTGTTACAGGCGGTGTTTTGACTTCTTCAACAGAAATTTCAGGCACATTCAACAAATCCATATCAGGTTCTTCATTGGCCACATTGATACGACGTTGCTGCCACCATTCCTTGAGTCTTTTTTGTGATTCAGATAAGGCATCACCAGAAAGTTTTGTATCAAAAGGAATTTCTTCACCAACAATCATCTGAATGGCAGAATGTGATTTTTCGCGGGTTTCAAGACTCTGATCACTCAATAATTTAATTAATGGCATGACAGCCGCTTTATCCCGAATATTGCCCAATGCAGCTATAGCAGCCTGTTTAACACGTTCATCATCATCTTTTAAACATTGAACCAGCGACGGAACGCCCTCAGAATAATCTTTCCAGCCAATAAATGTTATGGCAGTTTTTCTGACTTCAGGATGATCATCCTTGATCGCTTTCAAACATGCGGCCTTGAATACCTCAACATCAGCAAGTTTATACATTCCACGCAGCGCTGCCATACGAATCCGATAATGCGTATCATATAGCTTTTCTTCCAATAATGGCACGGCTTTTGGCGCTTTAAGTTGAATCAATGAATTGAGTGTTTCTGCAACCAGATAGGGATCTTTGTCCTGGGCAACAGCCATCAAAATGTTTACTGCGGCCTGATTGCCGATTTTTGCCATTTCTGATGCAGCCAACATGCGGATTTCACTTTCAGCATCAAGCAAGTCATTGGCAACTGTTTCAAATTTTGCTTTTTCTGATGATGAACTAAATCTGGCGGTTTTTAATGCCCCCTGAATCACAGATTTTAAAGAGCGATTTCGAATGGTCAGCGGTGAATCAAGGGTGGTTTTCATTTGTTTTTCTTTTTCAATACGTGCGCGTGCCTGCCTTGCACGTACAATTTTTTCCATATTCCTTTCTTTAGGTTGTGGTTCTTTTGTCGCTTTTTTTGCAATGGGTGGGCTGTCTACTGAGACTTTTTCAGATTCAAGATCTGCAATTCGCTTTTTAAGGCGCTCAATTTCATTTTCATAACCGCGCACATCAGCGATTAATTTTTTAACCGCTTCTTGCTCCAAAGGGTTTTTCTGATTTATTACCTGAGTTCCCTCTTTACCGATACGATAATACAGGGCGGCAATCTTTTTTTCTCTTTTTCTGATTTTTTCAGAAAGTTCTTTAGATTCGGAGGTTGATTTCCTTTTAAGTTGTGCCAGTCTGCTGGGATCCAGTTTCAACTTCCCCTCATTATACAATTGTTTGGCCTTTGTAGACACCTTTGTGGATACTGTTTTGGATAATTCAGGCGTTTTCTTAACCCCTTCCTTGATGCGAACACAGCGATCCTTGACGTGAGTACAGCCATCCTTGACACGAGAACAGCCATAAGAAACGCCATCATAAATACCAATGATCGCATTGCCACCTTCATTCAGCACTTTTGATATAAAGCCTGAAACGCCTTTTTTTTCCTCTGTTTTGGATTTTATGGTCATTTTTCCTCCACGAAATGTTTAGGGTTCATTATGCTTTCATGCGGCTTTTTCTTTCATTTAAATTTGTTTCAATTTGATCTGAAAGCATATCCAACCGATAAAAATATTTTTTCATTACTGCATCAGAGGCAATATTGATTAATAGTGATGGATTCTTCCGCCGCATAATTGCGAGCCGCCGGCCAATTCTTTTTTCAAGCATATCTTTTTCTTTCTGCAATTCCTGAATATTGTAAGTTAAAGAAACTCCACGTGTGGCTTCAGAAAAGTTTTGCTTGACTTTTGAATATGCGGCATCAATCTTATCAACAAAGATATCTCCGACTGATTGTAGTTTCGTCCGAAATGTTTCTTCCATTGTTTACTCCTTTTATTCCTCGTATTTGCAAACATACATAATGTTTACAATATTTTACAACGCACGGCTTCCATAACTTACGTTTTTTCTGACGAAAGTTTTTTTGATGACCGCTTTAGTTTTTTGTTATCAAAAAGTATTTGTTGTAAAAGACCTTTTTGTTTTTTATCAATTTTACGTTTATGATCATGGGAAACCATCGCATTTTTGGGAACATGCGCAGTTTCAAGCTGCTTGATTCGTTCTTCCAAAGCCTGAATGGTGAGATTTAAGTCATTGATTTTCGATTCATCAATTACTGGCTGAATAATTTGCGGTTTTTGTGATACGCGCTGTACACAGGATGATTGCCTGACAAAGGCAATCAATTGATCCACTTCAAGCTGCCTGTAAACAAATTGACCACATTTGCGCATGGAAGCCCATGTCATCATGGCAAAGTAGTCAATTGCGGATTGAGTGTAATTAAAACACACATGAAGTTTTTGGTTGCAATCTGTGGAAGTCATAATAATTATTCTCCCCGCTTTCTTTCAATAAAACGCTTTCGATATACCATCAGGGCAGTCTTGCCCGACTGCTCAATGATATCCCTGTTAGAATGCGCACTCACAGCCATTGCAATAATGGGCAGTGAACATGAAAGTACTCTCACTGTAAAAGCCACAGCAACGCTTTTCACATAACGATCAACAAATTTGGTTGTGACCACATTGATTCCTTGATAGGTATCAGGATCACGTTGTTCTTTTTTTAGTTCTTCAATATCATCAAGAATTTTAAATTTGACTTCAGTTCCGCCAATGCCACCTTCAATAATGCGTAGGATTATTTTTTTTTCAACCATGTCACCCGGATTAAAACCATAGCAGTAGGCAATATTTTGAATCAGTCGAAAATCTTCAATAAGGAGTGTTGTAAGATCAACTGTAGCCAAAAGTTCGCCACCGATTCCTGCAATAGCACCCTGAAGAGTTGCCAGGCGTTTATGAAATTTGATTTCGCTCGTATTGCATTCATCAAGCATTTTCAGGGGAAGTTTCTGTATGTCTTCAATGGTTTTAAGGGTGACCCCATATTTTTTTGCTTTTTTGGCCATATTTTCAAAGTCAGTGGTCAGGCTTGATGCATACAGCAATTTTTCAACAACCGCGCGAATGGCTTTTTCTATAGCAGTGAATTTTTCTTCTCCCACCTTGTTCATAATGTAGTTAATGGGTGCTGATACAGAATCTTGTAGCTTTTTTTGAATGCCGGTGTACTTTAGTTTTTCCCATTTTTTGATGTCTGCGAGGGCTCGGATTTCGTATTTTTTTAGTTCGTATTCGTCCCATTGGTTCATTGTTTGGTTTCCTTTGGTTGATGTTAAGGAATACTCGGAAAATAAGTTCGCCATTTGCAAAACGTGAATTTTGTTTTTTGAACCAGGATTACACTGAAGAAAATGAATAAGATGAATTTAAATTGTCTTAATTCAATTACCCATCCCACCCCTTCGTCGTCGCATAAACCCAAAGCCAGCACGATTTTTACACGTCCCTTTTTGCGGTTGATCATCCTGAAAGCATCCCCGCCGATTTTTAGTACACTCCTTCCAAACAAAAATATCCGCCGCAACTTTTTCATCCAGGGCAATGTCAGCACCTTCGCATTGTATGACCAAAGAAGGCGTTTTTTGTTCCAATTTAATCATGGCACCCGGGCGAATTTGCAATGACCCAATCTTGCTGAGTCGTGTTGGATTGCTTTGCCCATTGATATAGGCCACGCGTGATGATTGTTGGGGCGCCATTTCAGCCAATGACATTACTGCACATTCTGCTGTTTTGAGCGCACGTTTACAACAGTCTCCCTGTGGGATAGGTCGGCCATGCGGACATTCTCTTGGATGGCCCAGTAAAATGCAGATGCTGTCAACCATTTCGCTGTTCACCATATGTTCGAACTCGCAGGCTCCTGCTTCATAGTCTCCGCCTAAAGCATCAAATATGAGCTTTTCTGCCAGACGATGTGCGCGTATTATTTGTCGCGCTCTTTCTTCACCAGATTCAGTCAGACGCACTTTTCCATTGTCTGTATGAATGAGATGATCCATTTCAAGTTCATGCATAATCTTGTCATGATCTGCATGGTTCATTTCTGATGATAGGGTTGCTAAATCCTCTGTATTATCTTCTTTCATGCTCCATAGCTTTTCGAGATATTCTTCTTTTTCGTGTTTGATACTCATTATTGTTCCTTAAATTAATACCAATAAAATAACGCCCAATTTAAACAGCCTGCAATGATAAACGAACTGGCGTTGATAATCACTGTCATTACAATAGCACGTGTTGTCCCAAGCTCTTTAATCATGGCCATAATATTGGCAAAACAGGGGACAAACATGGTTGTTATAACTACTGCAACAATACATTGCGTAAAATTGAGAAGGCCATCACTGATAAGTTTTATAATCAAGCCTGCGGCAGCTTCATGTCTCGCCATGCAAAGTATCAGCGCATCAACCATTTCCAGGGGGAGTCCCAACCATCCCTGAATGACCGGACTTAAAAATAATTTTGATGCCATCAAGATGCCGGTCTTATCCAAAATAAAAAGAGCCAATGCTGCATAAATAAATACTGGTACAGCTTCTTCAAGAAACCAGATCATACGATACCAAGTTTTTACCAGCACTGCTTTCATGGTTGGAAATCGAATGGGTGGCAGTTCCTGAATGAATTCCCCTTTTTCCTCATATGGCAGCACCAAATTCAATATAAGGCCAGCAATGACCTCAACAGCAATTAAAACTGAAAATGCGATCACAAATGCCTGAAGTCCCATGCGACCTAATATACTGATATTCAAGCCCATTTGTGCGGCGCAAGGGATCGCAAAAGCAATTAAATAGATGGCAATGTATTTCTCTCGTTTGGATTGCAATGATTTTGTAGTCAATGTGGCCATTGTCTTACATCCAAATCCAAGAACCAGTGGCATAACTGATTCTCCGCTTAAACCCAGTTTTTCAAAAAAACGTCGGGTCAATACACATAAATTGGGAATATATCCAATATCTTCCAATGTATTGTAAATAAGAAAAAATACCGATAAAATTGGCAATACAGTAATAAATGCATTGGCAAGACCCAATGAAAGTATGCCATAATCACCAATGAGAAAATCATTGAAAAATCCAGCAGGAACAAGGGCGTTGATTAAATCCTGTACAGGGCCCCATAACCTGACATCCATCCATTCTGCAATCACATTGGCGCAATTTACAACGCCCAGATACACCAGATAAATAATAAACAATAAGATTGGAATTCCAGTTAATGGTGTACGACACAATCGGGCAAATGTTTTTTCGAACTCATGGGGGGTGACTTTCTGTTGCGTAATAACTTCATTGGCAATATCATCCACCCAATGGCTGCGACGTTGGTTGACCATTCGAGCGATGTTGCCTTGAAATGCCTTTCGGGTATCATTTACACGGGTCTGAATTTCTTGAATGTCATTATCTGTAATGTTTTCAAACTGTTTAATCAGATCAAAGATATAGGGATCATTCAACAAAAGCAGGCCAGCAATTTTTCTCTGGTTGATAATCTCTGGCGGTAATTTGCGAACGATTTGGTCAATACCACTTTCAATGACAGAGCCATACTTGAACTCCCATTTGATACCCTTTGCTTGAAATATAGCTTCCTTAAGTTCATCCATTCCCTGACCACTCAATGCGATACACTCAATAACTGGTACACGTAAAAAGTGAAATAATCTTCGGGTATCAAGCAATATGCCTCGGCGGCAAGTTTCATCAATGGCATTCAGTGCAATAATAATGGGGATACCCAGTTCGAGTAAATCAAGGGTTAAATTCAGAGATTGTTTCAGCCGGTTTGAGTCCATGCACATAATGAGAACATCAGGCTTTTCAATAAAAATATAATCTCGGGTGCTGGCTTCTTCAAAGCTTTGCGCGTGTAAATCATGAATTCCAGGCGTATCTGTAATTTCGCACAGATATTCATTAATTTCACATGTGGTTTTTTTATGGGAGATGGTTGTCAATATTGCATTGGCAACAACGCTATACGTTCCTGTTAGATTATTGAATAGTTGTGTTTTTCCACTATTTGGCAGTCCAACAATGCCTATTTTCAATTTCTGTTTTTGTGTTGCCATAACTTTTTGTCCTGTTTCGGGTAACTATTTAAATAAAGACATCATTACATGTTAAAAAAATTATGGCGCGTGAGCATTTGCCTGAGCATCTGCTCACGCGTCAATTTTATGGTTCAAGAGCGGCTTTTGTAATTGCATAGCTCAAAAGCCCGACACCTACAACAACTACTCCCCCAAGCAAAACACTTCCAATAGTGCCTGCTGTAGCAAGTGCGCCAGTTCCATAGGTATAATATGAAGGATCAGACAACACACCCAGTTTTGATGTACTGGTTGATGTTAATGTTGCAGATCCTGTTGAACTGGTTGTTCCTGATGTCAATGTTGGTTGTAATAGACTGGTATCTAGTGCCATTTATGATCTCCTTTCGTTACGATTGGATGTCTTGTTTCCGAAAATTGTTAACCAGTTGTTACTTTTTCTGGTTCTGCAATTGGTTCGGAAGATAGAATTTCATCCAATTCTTTTAATTTTGCACTATTTCCGCGAACTTTCATGCCCACAACAATTAATGCAATTAGCAATGCGAGTATTATTACGCCACCGAATGTCATAAGGTAACCTCCTGAATTAAATAATTAATAATTTTGATGAAATGCAGGCATTATTTGCTTAACAAATCATCGAGTTCTTGAATTTTGTTTGTATTATCGTTTACTTTTACGCCAATGGCTACGACTGCACATGCAATCGCCAGAATTATAATTCCGCCGATACTGATTGACATTTTGCTTCACCTCCTTTCTTTTATTTTTGAAAAGGTATGTTTTCTTTATTTGAACCAGAATTTCGCTGAAGAAAATGAATAAGTTGATATAAAAGATACTTTTAATTCACCTTATTCATCTATTTCTTAACCTGATTCAGCCCGGTCAGTAAGGACAGTGTACCAACAAAGATCATGATTAATGGGATAATAACGCTAACAAAATCCATTACTGCCCACCAATTACTTGCTATTCCTGCAATTCCCAGGCTTAAAAGACATATGCCTAACACCATATGAATTATTGTCATTATCATTCTATGAATCTCCCTTTAAATATTGAATCTTCATCACAAGCATCTTTGCCTGATTGATGGGAATCGCAAACCCAACGCCGCAGTAAACGCGCGTTGGAGCATATATTGCCACATTGATTCCTATGACTTCACCGGACATATTCACTAATGGGCCGCCACTGTTGCCCGAATTGATTACTGCATCTGTCTGTATTAAATCTTTGTAATTTCGGCCTTCAATTTGGACAGTACGTTTTAAATCACTGATAATGCCATGAGTGACTGACTGTTCCAAACTAAATGGACATCCCACTGCCAAAACTTCTTCAGCCACTTCCTGCATGTCTGAATTGCCCAATGTCACTGTGGGAAGATAATACCCGGTGTTTATTTTGATAACTGCCAGATCCTTATCTGGTAAGGTCGCTATGATTTGGCAGGGATATGTTCGGTCTGGCTCACTGAATAATTTCACCTGTAGTGAGCTGGTATCCGCAATAACATGATAGTTCGTCAGAATATAACCCTGTGTATCGAAGATCATTCCTGACCCCATTTTGTCACCAGTCAGTGACGTTGGGGTAAACATAATATCGTCCTGAACTTTTGGACGTGCTGTGGCACGTTTTCCGGTTATATACACGACTGCTGTTCGTACTTTTGATAGAACATCCGCAAGATCTTCTGTATCACATGAGGTTAACATGACTGGATTTGTACATGTGCCCGATGTTGAAAAAATTGGCTGATCCGAATAATACACGTAAATATATACCACCGGGCATACGACCAGTAAGGTGAGCAACACGATAAATACGATTTTCTTTGTCTGTGATCCAGTGAACATAATGTTTCTTTCTATAAGGTTTTGGTTGATGTCGATGTACTTTCACCCTTTGATTTTGACTTACTTGATGTGGGTGGTCCATGCTGTTCTTCATCATCATCACGAGAATTGTTGTTCAGAACTGTTGGTGTCAGACGATCATCTTGATACCATCTCAATGCCTGTGCAGCAGTTCCATGAATACCAGTATAAACCTGAACATTTAATGTATGTAGTTCTTCAATAGCTCGTATCCCAATATCATTGGTCAGAACCACTCGTGCACCTTCACTGACTATTAATTGCGCAGACTGAACACCTGAACCTTTTAAATCATCCACATTGGGGTTGGGAATTATTTCGATTGATCCCAGACCCACAATCAAAAAGTAAGGTGCTTTGTCAAAAATATCTGCGACTTGAGATTCAATTGTTTTTCCAATTGTCGCAATGCAAACATTTCCAGAACGTTGCCCCGCAATGGTCATTGCGGGTAAATCAATAATTCCAGTTACTGGCATTGCACCCATCTGCTGTGTTGTTGTACCTGCGGGGGGAATCATCGTAGGTTGTCCAGCAATTGTAATTCCTGCTGGTAACATTGGCAGACCCGCTGTTGGCATTCCGGCTGTTGGCATTCCAGCTGTTGGCATTCCAGCTGTTGGCATTCCAGCTGTTGGCATTCCTGCTGTTGGCATTCCAGCTGTTGGCATTCCTGCTGTTGGTAGAATTGCTGTTCTGTTGAGTACAGCCCCTTCTCGAACCATTAGCGTACTGCATTTTGGACAGGGAATATTGTAACAGGCAGTGCCACGTTCATGTGGTACTGTTGTGCCGCATAATGGGCATACACAATTTCCATCAACTGTGCCTTGTAAAACGCCAGTGCTTGTCGATACACCCGCTGTCGTTTGAACCTGCGTATTCATTGCCGATGGGTTGATTTGCGCAATGGGGGCATTGGCACCCATGCTGAAATTCATTTGATTGGTCGGCGGCATAGTTGATGTCGTTGTATCTGTTTGTACTGTCGTTTGAGTTGTAAAAGGCTGACCAGCGGTTGTAATCCCGGCAGTGGTTTGACCCATCGGCGGTATGGTTGCTGGTTGGCCTGATGTCGGCATTCCCGCTGTTGGCATTCCCGCTGTTGTTATACCTGCAGTGGTTTGACCCATCGGTGGAATGGTAGCTGGTTGGCCTGATGTTGGCATTCCCGCTGTTGGCATTCCCGCAGTGGTTTGACCCATCGGCGGTATGGTTGCTGGTTGACCTGATGTTGGCATACCCGCTGTTGCAACTCCCGCAGTGGTTTGACCCATTGGCGGTATAGTTGCTGGCTGACCAGATGTCGGCATTCCTGCAGTTGGCATTCCTGCTGTCGGCATTCCTGCTGTCGGCATTCCTGCAGTTGGCATTCCTGCAGTTGGCATTCCTGCTGTCGGCATTCCAGCAATTGGCATTCCCGCAGTTGCAACACCCGCTGTGGTCTGGCCCATCGGCGGTATGGTTGCTGGCTGACCAGATATAACGATGCCTGCTGTAGTTTGATAAACTTGCGGTACTTGTTGAAGTTGATTGACTGCTCCCCCACTGAGACTGACCAGCCGACTGCCACAGGCTGAACATGTAAGTGATGAACAGGGCAATCCGCGCGGATGTTCATAAACCACATTACAATGTGGACAATAACAATATTGTGTTTGTTGATTTAAATTAAGCAATGCAGATGTATCTGATGTTGAACCGGTCCGCACCTGGCTTTGTGTTGGCACCTGAATATAATTTGTTTGCGGCACAAGATTCGATAAGCTTTGTTGTGTCAATGATGGCACCTGAACATAACTGGAATTCCCACTTAATGTACCGGCAATGGTCTGGGGTAGGGTCAGGTATTGTGGTAAAAGAGTTGAACTTGTTGCATCCCAGTTCATCATTCGATTACCGCATTGTGGACAGGTTAAACCGGAACAAGGCACTGATGTTGGATGCGGTACCAGTATCTGACAATAGGGGCAATAGCAATAATCCGCTCGCTGAGTACTTCCCGCTGTGGTCTGTGCATTTGCGGGATCAAGGGCAGGATCATACTTTCCCTGGGGCGGTATGGTATAAGGTACGCCTTTATAACCGCTCTGTTCTTCTTCCTCATCGTCATCAGTGGCAAATGGTGCCCCACCAGTTGAAACTATAGATTGATTCTGATATTGCGGCTGTGATGCAGCACTGGATACACGCGGCAATGTCCCTGCTTTATATAAATTCAGAATATCTGCAATTTTGCCTGGATTTGATGTAAATGGAATGACGTTATTGCTCACCAACAGACTGTAACACACAGACCCATACATGCTCGCAATCGTTGCGCCTACTTTTTGAGAAATCACTACATTAGATGGCTGAATGGTTGGATTGGTCAACGATGGATTGGCTATTGCCGAAAATTGATTGGTTCGAATATCGACAATCAGGTAATAGGGCGCGTATCGAAAAACTGGTGCCAGATATGCATTGAGATTATTTCCGGTTGATGCAACTGCTACAATTTGTGGTACTACATTATTTTGCGGGGGGGGGGTAGTTGCAGTATTTGATGGATCTAGTTCTGGATCATATTTTCCTTGTGGCGGTATTGTATAAGGTATTCCTTTGTAACCGCTCTGCTCTTCGTCATCATCTTCATCATCAGTTGCAAATGGTGCGCCGCCTGTTGGCACAAGGCTTTGCGAATAGGTATAGCCGGGTAATGATGTATTTGAAATGGGAGTCAGTTTACCCCCTCGATATGCTTCGATTGCATTGGTTACAGTCCCCTGAAAGGTATATGGTATAATGTTTAATGCGAACAATGATGTATTGGCACGTGCGCCAAAATTTCCAGCAATGACAGCACCCATGTTCTGGGATTGTAAAAATTGCGTGGTGATGGCACCATAGGATCGTGTGCTTGTAATGGATGGATTATTGATCACCTGATATTGTTTGGTATCTGTATCAAACAAGAAGAAATAAGGTGCAGTACCATAAAGCGGTGCAACGCCTGAATTTAGATCAGTCCCCAATGATGCAACAGCAACACGTTTTTGAATGGTTGTGCCTGATGACAACTGCGTGGTTGCCACGTTGGTTTGTGTTTGATTGGCTGGATCAAGTTCTGGATCATATTTTCCCTGTGGTGGAATGCTATATGGCATGCCTTTATAACCGCTTTGCTCTTCTTCATCATCATCTTCATCTGAAGTAAATGGTGAACCACCAGTAGGAACCATGTTGCGTAACATGCCTTGTGTGGTTGGATTGGTAACCTGTGACAATAAATAAGATTCGTACTGTTCCAGGGCATCAGACACCTTGCCATGCTCTGCACGAAAAAGTTGTAAATTTTGAACGATCAAGGCTTGATATACCTGAGGGCCATAGTTTTCTGCTATGATTCCAGTGACGCCCTGATTGACAACCAGTTGAACAGAGGCAATTCCATAAGCTCCTGAACCTGTCATGTTGGTATTGGGAACAACAGAAAATTGCTTTGTGGAAATATCAACAACGATAAAATAAGGTGCAGAACCAAAGTATGGGGCCAGCATGGCATCCATATTTTGCCCCAATGCAGCAACAGCCACTCGTTTGGGTAAGTTGGATGGAACAGAAATACTGGTATTTGTTGGGGTATCATCAACACTGCCCGCAATGGTTGCAACTGGTGGAAGCGTGTTGTTCTGTTCGATTCGTATGTAGATCAAACGACCGGCGCGGTAAATTTCCAATACAACAATGGGTTGATCTTCAATGCTGCGATAAAATGCCTGTAGTGTTTGCGTTGGATAGCGATTCACCTTTGTGATCACATCGCCAGATTGAATGCCTGCGGATTTTGCAAGACCAGTGGCCTGCACAGAAACCACAACCACGCCCTTAATATCTTGAGGTATGGATAAATTTTTAATTAATTCATCAGACAGCGGCGCAATGGTGCATCCCCATTGTGATGATACCTGCGCATTAATGGTTGTATCCACAGAAGTCAAGGCGGTGCGCTGGATATAGGTTGAAGATGGTGCGCCAAGTTCGACATAAAAGGTTCGTACCAGACCATCCCTGTCAACGACAATCTTGACAACATCACCGGGATCTTCATCTTTTAAAGCAGCGAGGATTTCAGAAGAATCCTTGATGCGATCCCGATCAAATCGGATAATAATGTCCCCGGCTTCCAGACCGCTGACGGCTGCTGGTGATGAAGGAATTACCCGCGTGATAACAACACCGGTACTGTTCTTAATTTTTAATGCGCCAGTCATGGAATCGTCAAGATCCTGAATTTCTATGCCCAGATACGCGCTTGTGGTTGTGCCTGACACTTTTCTCAGATAGCTTGAATTTCCTGTACTGTTCGAAGTCGTGCTTTCATACAGTGACGATCCTGATAGATCACCTCTTTCCTGGTCACCCAGCAATCTTCGGAAAAGCTCTGGATAGAAATTAATCGCCAGCATACCCGCAATGGCAATGGCAGCGATAACTATTATGACTGTAAACCATTTGATTTTATTCTTTAAGGCAAGAAGTCTTTTTTCTTCTGCCGAAATACTTTGTACGCCATTCAGATCATCCATTTGATGTTTTCCTTTCCTTTGAATGTATTTAATAAATCGTTTAATCATGTCTGAGACAGAACGTATGGTCAGTCCCTAAGTCTGATCAATCAATTATTTCCCTCGTAATATCCTGCTGGAGTGACATCAAGAAATCCCAATGTCGTATCCATATCAATTACTTTTTCAATGGTCTGTTTGACCCGATCACTGATTTCATATCCGCGATAAAGTGTGATTTCGGGAGATACAGCCAGTTTTAAATCGATTGAAAAATATGGTCCCATAGCACGTGTTTTCAGATAAACAATATCCTGAACATCCGGGTCGTCCATTGCTTTTTGTCGTACTGTTGCCTCAATATCTTCATCAATGGAATGATCCAGAATGCCATTCCAGGCTTCCTTAACCATTTCAAATGATGTTCTACCAATCAGAATCGCCACTAGAATCGCGCCGACTGAATCCATTACCTGCACACCAATTAAGGCACCAATAACACCGACAAGTGCTGCAATTGATGAATAAACATCCGCTCTGTTTTCCCAGGCATTGGCGATCATTGCGGGTGACTTAAAGCGTATGCCGCAGCAATATGAATGTCGAAACATCAACTCATTGCCCGCAATAGATATCAACAAACCGGCAAGGGCAATGGTATCTGGATGTTGACTGACACCATTCATAATATCTTGTATCGACGTATAAATAATCAGGATCACAACTGCAAAGAGCGATATACCGATAAACATTGATGCTATATACTCGGTATTGCCATGCCCATAAGGATGTTCTTCATCTGGCGGCGACTTGCTGATATTCAGACAGATCATAACAACCGCAGCAGTAAGGACATCCGCACCCGAATGGACAGCATCTGCCAGAAGTGCTTTTGAATTTCCGGCAATACCACAAAGTAATTTCATCACAAACAGGCCGATATTGCCCCATAATGCAATGCGGCCAACATTATCCGCACACCAATAGCATTCGGGAAACAGCATTTCATCTGGATTTTTTGTGTTTTCGTTCATGGATTCTGACTTTTTATCTTATTCGTTTCCGTGTCTACCTGCGGCCATTGACTATGTGGCTGCCCTGTAAAATGGGGCCATTCGGATATTTTTTTCCCTTTATAGTAATCGTACATTGGGAAATCGAATAGCAAACTTGCATACATATTACCTGGAAACATGGTAATTGCTGTGGTGTACATATTCACTTTATCGTTGAGTGTCACCCGATTCTGATAGAGTTGCGCTTCCGCTTTGGTCACATCAGTCATGAGCTGTTGAAAGGGAACACTGGATGTGAGCGATGGATATTGTTCTGCTACAGCAATGATTTTTTTCAACATGGTTTCCATTGGTGATCTGGCAGCAATGTTAAGTTCTTTTTTAACTTTCTCCTGAATATTGCTGCTCATTGCCCGCTCTCTGGCATCAACAGCCCTGTTGAAGACGTTGTCTTCATGTTCAACAAAGCTTACAACGCTTTCTATGAGCACTGGAATAAGATTAGCGCGATATTGCAACGCAGCTTCTACCTGTGATTGTGCGGTTTCGACATCAAATCGGAGGGTGGTCAGATGATTGTAATAATATATGACATGTCCGATCAATGCGATCACCGCAACGATTATGATCAGGATCAAAATCTTTTTGAGTATCAAAAGATTTTTCACCTGTCGGGTCAAAAAGTATTTTAACTCTTCTGTACTGATTCCTTCAGAATGCTCCATAACCTGTCTCTAAAGTAAAAACCGACAGATAATTGTTCAATAAACGTATTATCTGCGGGCTATGATATCGTTTCTTCAAGTTCAAGAACGCGCTTTAAACAATCAAGTGCTTTCTTGTGCTCATCAATACTGTCATAAGTCAGGGCCATATTTTTATAAGCCTGAATAAATTTTGGATTCAGGGTGACCGCTTTGGTAAAGTACGAAATGGCTTTTTCATATTGCTTTATCCGGTCATATGACTGGCCCAACCGAAAGTTTATTTCAGCCGATTCAGGATCAATTTGGACAGCCTTTTTCAGGGCACCAATGGCTTTGTCAAACTCACGTTGCCGAATGTAAATAATTCCAATACGATAATGCGCTTTGGTAAAACGTTCATTTAACACAATCACCTGCTGATACGCTTGAATGGCTGAACCAAACTGGGATGCCTTTTCGCATGAAATGCCCAATTGATAGAATATATCTGGATCATCAGGATATTTTGATGCCAAAATCTGCATGAATTTCATACATTTTTGAACATCACCGCGAAGATCAGCCGCACGTACCTTTTTCAGGTACATGGCTTTTAAATCCTCAGGTTCAAGATTGAATATCCGCTTGTATCCATCGACCATTGATTTGATGGAACGTCCAACCTTAATAAATGGCCACTGAAAATACATGGAAACTGGAATATTTTCAGATTGAGATGGTGAGACGTTCAAATCATCGTAATCATTCTGATTATCCTTAGGTGACAATGGTAGCCTCCATCGGTTTCCCGGCATCGGGAGTTTCTGCTTTCATTTTTTTAGATGGTGTCTCACTAAAATTACTGATCCCTGCCAGCAACGCAACAATTCCACCGATCAATACCAGCATGGGAATCAATACCCACAAAAGATCGACAAATTGATACCAGTTAACAACAATTCCCCATAACCCAAGAGTAATTGCTATCAGTCCGATAATAATGTGTTTCATATCCAACTCCTTTTTTAGTTAATTAAATTAAAAAAATTAAAAATTAATATTTTATATTTTATTTGATCATGCAGGTAAACACCTGATTGTGACCACATGATTGACATCAGACAGCTTTTTATAAATTTGTTTGCGAATATTTGTATCAATCGCATCCGCCTGCCTGATAGATAATTCACCATTAATGGATACCTGAACATCGACACAAATATTATGCCCGGCATAACGTGTCCGAACACGATTGATATCTTCAACGCCCTCAATATCATAGAGCAGATTTTTAAGTCTTAATTCCAGTTGCTCACCGCCGCTTCTGTCCATGATACCATCAAGGGATTGTCTGATAATTCTAAAACTCAATAAGACAACAAGTAATGAAATGGTCAGACTGCCAATGCGCTCCATAAAGAACCACCCCAACAAACCAGTCAACAGCAAACTGTTACATACGATTACTGATGATCCGATACTGATGGACTGTAAGCTGATAATTTTCTTGATTTCCAGATGATTATCCTTGTTTTTATGCTTGATATACTGAATGATTAAGATGCTGGCTGCAATAGATATAAGTGCTGTACTCAGTCCCAGACCAACCGGTTCGAGATTCATAGGAATAAAAAATGTTTTGAAAGCCAATCCCAGTATTATTGCCGCAGCAATAGATAGTATTGTGCCAACAAATAGTGATCCAATATATTGTGCTTTGCCTTTGCCATAGGGGTATTCTTCATCAAAGGTTTGCGGCTGACTCATATATTGCCCGAACAAAATAATTGAAATTGACATGGCGACTGCCGCAGATGTGAGGCCATCAATGATTAGTAACTGACTGAATCCCATCGTTCCTGAAGTTTGTTCCAAAAACCCCACAAGTATTTTGAAAACTGCCAACCCCATATTGGTCCATAATGCCTGCCAGCAAATATTTTTGACATCAGTTTGTTGCGCTTCACCCGACAGATTAATACCAAAGGTTGAATACGCTTCATTAAGCGTTCTTTGAGTCAGGGAATTTTCATCTATGATTGAAGCATCTGACATATTAAATTTCACCCATCAGTGTTTTTTCAGCGCGAATCTGACTGTATTTTTTTGTTTTTTGACGTTTTGACATATTTCTTACGCTCATGAAAATATAGCAGCATAAAAAACCCAGTAAAAAGGATGTCATAATCACCAGAAAGACGGCTGTATCTGTTTTTGCAAAGTAAAAATCAACGTGTGCGGGTGATGAGTTCAACACGATTAATATGCTAACAATTGCCACAGCGGTGATTACACCCATTATTCTTAGAATTGGTTTCATAGGTAACCCTTTATATTCCTATTGCACAAGTTGGACAGGTTAGGTCAGGTCGGTATGGACTGACAGATCCGGCTTGTCCGACTTGTCCGACTTGCGAACTTATTTTTCAAACATTTCCTTAAGGTACATACTTTGCCATCAACCGCTTCACTTGATTAATGGGCAAGGCAAAACTAACCCCATTGTAAACCCCTGATGATGAATAAATGGCCATATTAATTCCAACCACTTCACCATTCATGTTGACCAAAGGCCCGCCACTGGAGCCCCTGTTAATGGGCGCGTCAGTTTGAAGCATTTTTTGATAAACAACGCCCTTAATCAAAATATCTCTTCGATTATCACTGATAATGCCATGCGTAACACTTTGCTCCAGTCCGAAAGGATTCCCAATGGCCAGGACAATATCGGCAATTTCAGTAAGATCCGAATCGCCGATTGTGGCTTCAGGTAGCGGATATGGACAATTAATGCGCAAAATTGCCATATTAATACGTCTGTCAGTGGCGATGATCGTGGCTTTCAATTTATTTTCATCAAAGCCAAAAGGAATTACATACACATTCGTTGCATTTTCAATAACATGATAACAGGTTAGAATATAACCACGAGAATCAATAACCAGCCCTGAACCAATCCCGCCCAAAATTCTCAGATTGGGCGATGGATCATCAAAGACAGTATCACTTGAGGATTGCGATGCCTGTCTCATGGCATCACACGTAATATTCACAACAGCGGTTCTTACTTTTGACGCGGCAATGGAAAAGGATTCGTCAGAACAAACCAGTTGAACGTTAGGGTCGGTAACAAGCCCAGAAACATGTCTGATTTCATGGGTTGTTTCCTCAGTTAGTTGATGGGACTCATGATATAAATATTGTGATGGATTTTGTAAAATCGTGAGCATATTGCTTGAAATCTGAATAAATTGCTGCCATCCAATTCCCATCATGCTAAAAAAAACTATGATTATGTTCAGCACCAACAAAATAGATAACAAACCTGTTAAATAGCTTGCGATAAACTCTTTAAATCTTTCCACGATGCGCCTCTCTTTCGGTAATGAGCTCAGGAAAAAATAAATTGTCGAAAATTATTAAAAAGCAACGATATTACCTGTGTTTTTATCATCAGGTTCGCCACTTTGTGTTTGATCATAACCCGGAACATACAGGGGACGATTCATGCCAATACCTTCCTGAGCAGCAACAATAACTGATGAAGATTGTTGGTTTGTAGCTGAATCTGACCCTTTATTTGAACTGGTTACAGTGATGTAGAATTCTGAACCCTGCCTCAAAATATTCAGCAGGAGTTGATTGTTTGCAAACCCCAGAGCATCAAAAAAATCTGACATACGATAAACCGGTGCATTATTGATTGAGCGAACCAGATCGCCCTTTCTTACACCTGCCTTATCAGCCAGACTTCCTGAAATGACTTTCAGGACGAGAATACCCTGTTCATTAGGCGGGATGCCATAAGTGGAATTAATTTGGGGCATCAACTCAGTGACTACCATGCCCCATTGTATTTGATCGGACGTATCACCTGAAATTGTGCGGATACTGGTATCTGATGTCGCCGATCGTTCACCCAAAAGCACATAAATGACCATGCGATCATTTTGTCGGAAGAGCGAAATTTTTACACGTTCCCCTGGATCAGATTTTTCAATCATTTTCTCGAGTTGGTCGGTATCTTTAATATCACGGTATTCATATTCATAAAGAATATCGCCCCGCAAAATACCAGCCTGTTCCGCAGGAGAACCCGGAACAACCCTGCTGGCCAATACGCCACTTTTGATACTCAAATCCAACTGATCAGCCATTTTAGAATCAATATCCATTGGTTCGATACCCAACCAGGCTTCAGGGTCACTATCTTTGGTGGAACTGACAGTTTTGACATATTCTACATTGACACTTGATACAGGCGTTTCAATTGTAACTTCACGCGGATTTTCCTGAATCTGACCCAATCTACCTCTAACCAACACGCTGTCAAAAACAACAATGGCAATGATTATTACAACCATACCCATTAGAAACGAAACCCAGACTTTAAAATTCTGTGGACATTTCTCTTTAATACCTTCCATCATGTTCACCTCAACTTTCTTTTGTTATTCTTTTTCTTTGGAACTATTTTTGCATTGAATTAATTCTGATTTTAAACGCTCAATAATCAATTTTTGCCTGATTACCTTACGAACGACAAAATATAGCATACACAATAGTATAATTAGAAAAATAAATGTTAGCATGTGCTTCTCTTTGGTTAATTTTTTAAAAATGCTAAAAGTTCGTAATTATATAATTTAAAATTAATGATATTACAACAATATGATAACAAGTATAAAACATGTAATGAATATAGTTGTTATCTGTGTAAATAATTGATATATATATATATATATATATAATGCGTATAAAGGGGTGCTTTTTTTTCGAGTATTCCTTAGGAATGCTCGAAAAATAACGGATAGGTCTACAAGTGTATACATTTTTTTTTCTTAGCCCTGAAAGGGCTTCAACATACCAGCCCAGGGCAACGCCCTGGGTAAAGATTTAATAAGTTTTAAGCCCTGTAAGGGCGTTACATTTTTAGAATGCGTCCTTTTTAATTTGTCTTTATGTTGCGCCCTTACAGGGCTTCAATATTGGTTAATCTTTACCCAGGGCGTTGCCCTGGGCTGGTATGTTGCCGCCCTTTCAGGGCTAAGAAAAAAAATGTATACACTTGTAGACCTATCCGGTCACATCATCCATCGTAACCGGTGAAACGCCAGTAATAAACAATTTATCCAGACGTATTGTTGACAATTCAAGATTCTTTCAATGCTCCATTTCAGCACACACCTGTTTTCGCAAAAAGTTCTTCAACAACAGTTTCCTAATCAATTTATTCAATTTGAAAAACCTTAATCTTTCTGAACAAAGTGCGCCGGTCAATTCCCATAATTTTTGCGACTTTGGTTCGATTCCATTGATTTTCATTTAACAATTTGATGATATATTGTTTTTCTACATTTTTCAGGATGGATTTTAAACTATTACGTGTATCAATATCAACACCTGTTTCTTGCAACGATTCCGATTGTTTCTGAATATGAAACTCTGATGAAGAATCGTAATCAAATTCTTTTAAGGTAACGTATCTATGAACCGCATTTTCAAGTTCTCTTACATTTCCGCGCCAGTGATTGTTATACATTGATTTAATAATATGAACAGGGATAACAGGCGGTGTTTCTTCTTCGGCAAGCTGCTGCAAAAAATGCTGAATTAACAGAGGAATATCCTCTTTTCTATCTCTTAAGGGCGGCAGATGAATCGGAATAATGTGAATTCTGTAATAGAAATCTTCACGAATACTTCCTTTATTAACCAGTTCTTCAAGATTTTTGTTGGTTGCAGCAATCAGCCGGATATTGGGTTTGATCGCCAAACTGCCGCCAATGGGAGTATAGCCATCTCCAGCAATGGCTCTTAACAATTTCACCTGCATATTCAGATTGATTTCTCCGATTTCGTCAAGAAACAAGGTGCCGCTTTCTGCTTGAGCAAAAAAGCCGGGCTTATCCATTTGCGCACCAGTAAACGCACCTTTTTTGTATCCAAAAAATTCGCTTTCGATGAGGTTATCAGGAATGGCCGCACAATTAACCGGGATGAATTTATTGTCACGTCTTTTGCTGAATTCATGGATGGTTTTTGCAACCAATTCTTTTCCAGTTCCTGATTCCCCATAAATAATCACATTGGCTTCGGAAAGAGATGCTTTGATAACAATATCATAAATCTGACGCATGGCTGCGCTCTTTCCAATAAGTCGGCCAAACTGATTCGCATCTTTTAAGGATGTTTTTAATCGGATGTTTTCTTCTCTCAAATGTGCTTCACTTTGACGCAGGGCTTCTTCAGCAAGCTTTCTATCGGTTATATCGATAATAATTGATTGTATTTCAGTAATGATGCCCTCTGAATTTCTTACCGGGCTGACAATAGAATAATACCATTGGCCATTTATCGGATTTTGATTTTCCTGGCGAATCGTTTTTCCAGAAAAAACATCTGGCAATACGCACCATGCACAGGGGTGTTTTAATCCATAGATTGTTTTATAGCATATACCGGATGTACCATTTCCTCCCACATACGCTTTTAATTTTTGATTCATGAACCGAATCTGGTATGTCTGACTGACAGTATAGATAAAGCCTTCAAATACGCGAATAACAGCATCGAGATGTTCCTGGCTGTCTCGAAGTGCTTTTTCTGTTCTTTTGATATAGGTCAAATCAAAAATAACGCCTCTTAAGCCAACAGCAGTATCCGCATGGATAACCTGACTGGTATAAATGATGACTGGAAATGTTGACCCATTATTACGAAGTGCAATATATTCACTGGGATTGAGTTTTATCCCATTAACAACCTTTTTTATATTCTCCATCACTCTGTCACTGTCTGAATCATAAAATAAATCCCTGGCAGAAATATTTTGTATATCTTTGTTGGAGTAGCCAAATGTTTTCAAACCAAATTGATTGATAAATTTAAATTGCCCATTTTGATCAATCTCAAAAACAGTTTGCGGAAGGAGATCTGTCAGTTCACGAAATTTTGCTTCACTTCGCCGAAGTGCTTCAGTTCTTTCTTCTAATGAAGCTGTCCGCTGTTTAATCTTTATTTCCAAAAGTTCATGATATTCTCTATTTTCATTGATAAGGCGTTTACGTTCCAATGCATTGATAATAGAATGCTCCAACATGGCCATGTCAGGTATGGGTTTGGTGATATAATCAAATGCCCCCAACCTGAGGGCCTCAATGGCATCTTGAAGTACGCCTGCACCCGAAACAACGATTACCGGTATGTCAGTATATTCTTTCCGAATAACTGACAATAATGCTATGCCATCCATTTCTGGCATTCGAAGATCCAGTAAAACAATATCAATATTAAGGCTAAGAATCATGTCCAGGCCTTGGCGGCCATTCTCTGCCTGAAGCACATTAAAATTGCTGTCTTCAAGATAAAAACCGATACTTTTTCTGACGTTTTGATCATCATCAATGATCAAAATGGTCGTATTTTCAGGATGAATTTGCTGCATAATCCATATTTTCTCCATCAATGGGAAGACGAATAATGAATTTTCCACCATCACGATTTGAGACATCAACTGATATGTTTCCTTTATGATGGTTGGTAATAATAAAATAAGATACTGAAAGTCCAAGCCCGGTTCCTGTACCAACAGGTTTGGTTGTAAAAAAGGGTTCAAATATACGATTCTTTAAAGATTCTTTTATTCCAGGACCATTATCCTCAATTACAATCAAAATCTGATCATTGTTTTTTGAAATTGTGATGATAATGCATGGTTTTACAGTGTGGCTCATCATTGCCTGAGCTGCATTTTTCAGCAAGTTAAAAAAAACCTGCTGAATTTCTGTAGGATCACAGACGACCATTGGTAAATCCTTTTCAAAGTCCCTTTTGATCGAAATATTTCTGAAATCATACTTTTTTTTGAGATTATAATCATGCGCAGCAAGGGCGATGGTTTTTTCCATTAACTGAACCATATCTATTCGATCCATTTGTGCATTACTTCTGCGGCTAAAGTTCAGCATTCGTGTAACAATTGCTGATGCCTGAGCGCCGGATGCTCTGATTTCTCCCAGCAAACTATAGATTTGACGAGAGGTGATATATTGCGTAATCGTGTCCATATCGGTGTTACAAGCCAATGCTGTTTTCTGATTGGCTGGAAGCGTTGGCGATAACCTTCTGACAATATTTTGTGTATTTTGAACCATTGCGCCCAGCGGATTATTTATTTCATGGGCCATTCCTGCTGCTAAGCCGCCAACAGACATCATTTTTTCCGATTGAATAATCACTTCCTCCATTTTTATCCGCTCATTTATTTCATTTTTTAAATTGCGATCTTTTTGTTCCAAACGTTCCATATAGCTGTTGAAATATTTTGCTAAAAGACCGATTTCATCCCGGGAGTCAATATTCATTCTGACAGATAAATCATCCTTGTTTTCTGAGGAAAGGTGTTTCATAAGGGTATGCAAAGGCCGTGTAATAGAAGCACTAACCCATAATGTTACAGGAAGAAACAAAATCAGAGACAATCCAATAAGCATCAACATAACATTTCTGATAATGTTTAAAGGTGCATAAACTTCTTCTAAATCGCTTTGACAGGAGACAATCCATTGAAATTCAGGAATTTCATTGAAAATAACCAGATACGTCTTATTGTCCTTTTCAGGTGATTTATAAATGAGCTTTCCATTTTTCAATTCAACCATTTTTTGAAAAAATTGTTTATAATTGATGCTTGAGCTTTCAAAAAGATAGGGGGTGTCAGCGGAAGTAATCAATTGATTTCCGCTCATATCATAAATCTGGGCATAGCCAGTTCTTCCAAAGCGAATGGAATGAATACTTTTGCGAAAATCATCCATATTGACAAGGTTGTGAAATTCCTTTCGATACGACGATACAGAGATAATCCAGTCCCAGGGTTCGAAATAGGTCATATAAATTGCTTTTGGCCTTGAATAGGTTTCACCAGGATTTTTCCAGTGATATTCAAGATAGCCATGCTTTCGTAGTTTTTGCGTTCTTATGAATTCATGATTTGAAAGATTCTGCCCAAAAAGTGCTGATTTCGGATGAACGCGAATGATGCCATCATGAGAAAGACAGTAAATATAACCTGTTGTTCCAATGGATTGGCTCAATAATAATGTTTCAGCGCGTTGTTTTGCCTCAGCTTCATTTAATACGCCTTTTACTGATTGTTCATATAGAAAGCTGACAATTTCTCTATTTTTTTCAGCAATTGTTTTTAAGTGATTTTTAATAGACACAGTAATAGTGGTATGCACCATGTTGAGAATGGTGTTTGTTGTATTGGTTAATTCACGTTCAATACGAATTTCAATGGTCTTTCGGGAAATGGTATAGATGATAATACTGCCCAGACTCATGGTCAAAAAAAACGCCATGAAATAGCTGATAAAAAGTTTATGTTTAATTTTAAATTGCATAACAATTACATACATAATTCTTTTGTATGAAAAAATCAATTATTACTCGCGGGAAATGTTTTTATTGATGATACCTCCTTGCTGAGGTTGATATTGAAAGGTGTTTGTGTTAAAGATTGAAGGGGTTTTGGTTGAGAATTTTCCAAAAAGACTGTAAAAATTATGAAAAAAATTTCAAATAAAATATTTTTAAAATAAAAAAATACAAAAAACTCGCAACATAATAAAACTCAAAACATAATCAGCGTAATCCAGGTTCAAAATGAATAGAAT